>Ga0207422_1000092_pt1 | contig 359474 bp, 273 predicted proteins | sample MarCyaLeptolynsp_FD_187757 | JGI IMG/M metagenome (GOLD analysis project Ga0207422, IMG submission 187757) | Marine cyanobacterial communities from Panama - species 1 Leptolyngbya sp. (SPAdes) | ecosystem: Environmental > Aquatic > Marine > Unclassified | place: Panama: Panama City | collected...
CTACGCCATAAAATTCTTTTACTTTGGTACGGCAATAGCCACCGCCTAACCATTCGTTTTTTGCCCTGAACTCAAATTTTGCCAAAGCTGGGTTTTCTTGAACAGCATTTACAGTAGCTACCAATTGATCTACATTTACTCCGTTTTTGATGTTTTCTGTCGCAATCATTGTTTTAAGATTTAAAAAGTTTAAATAAAAATGTTAACTGCCTAGGAAATTACAAGGGAGAGACCAGAGGGCTTAATGAATTGTAAATCAATCTATTAAGTTAAAAAAAGGCATTTTAAAGTGATACGATATTTCGTAGGGTTACGAGTTTTCGTAGTAATTGATTACGGGATGTCGTGGCAAATTCATTAAAATTTCAGCTTTGGAAATTTTCTTATCAGAATTGATTTTGAGGAATTACCTTAAATAAGAAAGTTGAATACTGAATATCTCATTTTTCCAAGGTGAATTATTATGAAAAGCATATATTCAACTAAATTATTAGTTTTATAACTAAATAATTAGTTAATTTGTGCTAAACTAACCTTTTCATTATCATGAGTAAAAAGATTGAATTACTTGCCATCTTACTATTCTTGCTTTCTGCATTTTCAAGTTTTTCCCAATCTTCAGACACAACGGTTTACCTTCAATCAGAAGTATTGGGTGAAAAGAGGTCAATCACCATAGGACTTCCAAGAAATTATCAAACATCAGATCAAGCATATGCTTGTTTATATGTTTTAGATGCTGAATATAAGTATGACATCAGTAGGTCTATTCATCAATTTTTTGAAATTTCCACACAACTACCCAACACAATTATAATCGGCATATCAAATTCTTCAAAAGAGAGCCGTAATAGAGATTTATTACCGTCCAATTTTCAAGGCAAAGATTCCTTATTTAGAGATTTCGTGCAAAATGAAGTGATTCCTTATGTGGAAGGTGCGTATCGGTGTAATAGTGATCGAATAATTTTTGGGCATTCGCATGGAGGTGTTTTTGCAGTAAATACATTGTTACAAAAGCCTGCATTGTTCAATAAGTACATAGCGGCAGATGCATCTTTTCAAATTATTAATTCTAATCTACCAGACTCCTTATCCATAGATTTAACTGGTAAGTCACTCTATATTTGTTCATCTGATGGTTTATATGGTTTTGGGGAGGAAATTTCCAGCGATATGCGAACCAATAACATGATCTTTCAAAATTATAGGCTTCAAAATAAACATACTGGATTGCGGTTCTATGCCGAACATATTGCAGATGATCACAGCCATACTTTGATTACCGGATTTAGTAGGGGCTTTAGGTGGATCATGGGCTGGCCAATTTCAAATGAAACCCTCAAAGGCAATTGAAATTTATAATACTACTTGAATTTCTTTAATTTGAAAATTAACCAAACAGGTTTATCTTAATCTAAATAAGGTAAATGTATTTTATTTGTTAAAAAGTAATTGTAAGGCATTCAAGTACGATTGAAAAAATGGGATTAGAAATTGAAAGAAAGTTTTTAGTAAAAGGTGATACTTGGCGAGCAGTCGTGGTAAGTACTACCGAAATTAAGCAAGGGTATCTCAATGCTGCACCAGAAAGAACAGTGCGTATTAGAATTTATGGAGCTAAAGGATTTATCACCATTAAAGGCAAGAACGAAAACTTAACAAGGAAGGAGTTTGAATATGAGATTCCATTAACTGATGCTGAAAGTTTAATCGAATTATGTGAGCAACCCATTATTGAGAAAACTAGACATATTTATAACTATATGGGTAATAAATGGGAGGTAGATGAATTCAAAGGGGACAATGCAGGATTGATCATGGCTGAAGTCGAATTAAAAGATGAAAATCAGAAAGTCGAAATTCCCGGATGGATTGGCGAAGAAGTATCATCTGACCGAAGATATTATAATTCTTCACTGATAAAGAATCCTTATTCGAAATGGGGGGAAGAGTAATGTGGATTTACTTAATCAATATTTGATTGACTTCTCAAATAAGTAAGGTAATAAAAAAATGGATTTTACGATTTAATCGAAATCAATTCTCTTTTTGAAATTCTATTCTAGTTGACAGCACTTTTAAAAAAATGAAATCTATAATCTTATTTTTTTTATTGCTTTTTGCATTAGTGTCATATAGCCAAGAAGACTTGTTATTAAAGAAATGGACAACTGGACAAGAGTTTTACTTCGCTGAAAAATACAACGATAGTTTAATTACTTTTATAGGAGGAAATTTACATGAAGGAGGGGCAATGTTTACAACTAAAACTTTAGGAAATAACAATTATGAAATTATAGGAAGAAGCCCAGAAGATGACTTTCCACCTAGCATTGGAGAGAAAGGTAACATTCTCAAAATAAAAGAAATAGAGCACACACACTATCTCATAATTTATGATACTAAATATAAAATTCAACAAGTATTATTTGAATTAAAAAGTTCTCTAGAAGATGTAGTGATTAAAAATAAAGTGAATTTTGAGTTAGCAGGAAAATACATCGATGAAAATGGTAAAGAGTATATTTTTTATCCGAATCAACAAAAAGCAGCAGGGTTTTCAACTCAAGAAAACTATTTATTTGAATATGAATATGATATTCCAATAGAAGTAATCACATTTAATAATGATCAATCTTTTTATTATGAAAAATTGCCTGATGGGCTAATGCTTTATGAAGCTGTTCAAAATAAGTACGGAGACTGGGAAAAATCTACTAGAATAAAAAAACTGAGTCAAACAGAGTGGCTTAATCACACTGGTAATCATGATATAAAAGGTAAATATCCATTTGCTTCAGTCGAGCTATTAACCAACGACGTTTTAATACACTTTTCTAAAAGTGAACTTCGCATCATGAGAAATGAAATTTTTGCTAGGCATGGGTATAAATTCAAGACTTCAGAAATGAAAAAGTATTTTGCACCATTTGAATGGTATCATGGGATTTATGAAGATGTAAATGAAAAGCTGACTGAACTGGAAAAATTAAATATTCAAATCATAAAGAGTAGCGAGGAAAGAAATTAGTTATAAGAAATTGTTATATGGAAATTCAAACAGGCCGCTCAATTTTTAAAGATTTTATTTTAGAGGCCAGGGTAGTAGGTGGGAGTTGCAACATGGCAGCCGCTCCATTTTTGCCAAAAACCTTCCATTTTGCTCTTTTTAAGGCTTTTATAATGTTTAGCTTTTCTAGTTCTACAATATCTTTTGCCAGTAAAATTTTATGTTCATTATCTGTGGGAATGCTACTAACTTCAACAGGTATATTTGGAATAATTTTACCCCAATCTACCTGCCCATTTTGTGATAAGATAACCGCTCGTTCTACTATGTTTTGCAATTCCCTTACATTACCCGGCCAATCGTAATTGCTGAATAGCATCCTGTCTGGCTCAGTCAATTGGATAGTAGGCTTGTTGAGTTTAGCAGCAAATACATTGATGAGTTTTTGGGCAATTAAACAAACATCGTTGCCTCTATCTTTTAAAGCGGGTACATGAATAGGGTAGACGTTTAATCTATAATACAAATCTTCCCTAAATTTACCTTCTTCGCTAAGTTTCTTTAAATCTCTATGTGTGGCAGCTAGAATCCTCACATTTACTTTTACAGTGGTTGAACTTCCTACAGGTTCAAACTCTCCTTCTTGTATTACCCTTAAAAGTTTAGGTTGCAGATCTAGGGGTAATTCACCAATTTCATCTAAAAAAATAGTTCCTTTATCAGCCAATAGAAAGCGGCCTTTTCTGCTAGAAATAGCCCCAGTAAAAGCCCCTTTCTCATGCCCAAACAGTTCACTTTCTATTAGGTTGGCAGGGATAGCTCCACAGTTTATCTTTACCAATGCATGGTCTTTTCTATTGCTTGCATTATGGATTGCCTTCGCTACTAGTTCTTTTCCAGTACCTGTTTCACCATTGATCAAAACAGTGGCATCTGTAACCGCCACTTGTTTTATGTGATCTAAAACCTGCATCATTGAAGCATCTCCCGCAATAATATTATGTGTTTTACTTAACTCGTTTATTTCCTTTTCTAGATACTTTGCCTTTTTGGTCAATGCCTTAATTTTCCTGTCAGCTTCCATTTTCTCTTCGAGACTCCTTAGCACCAAGGTGAAATAATTAACGGAGTCGCTCTGGAAATTACTGATAGTTCCTTCACTCATAATCTCATTACCCTCCGAACCAATCACTTTGATGGGCTCGGGTAAATGCTTGTTCATTTTGTTGAGATTACCCTTCAGTGCATCCAAAACTATTTTTTCTAGCAATTGGGCACTGTCTTCTTCTAAGAAGAAGAGCATATTTCTTTTCAGGACATCTTCATTTTCAAATATTGAATTAGCAGATGGATTCGTTAAAACAATTCTAAACTTCTCATCGAACATGATAATGGCATCCATTGTCCCATTGATCAGGCTGCTCATTTTACTATTAATGCGTTCAATTTCCTGTTTAGACGCAGCTAGTTTTTCTTGTATAGTATTCAAGTTTCTATGCCTTGCTACCAATACAGACATAATACTTTGGGTGAATCCAATATTTTCAGAAAGTAATTGAAGAAAATCGGTTCTTGGAATGATCAGTAATTCTGAATCCTCTACCGCAGTTACCGTAGCAGATCTTGTTTGTTCGTCAATAATGGCATATTCTCCAAAGCAATCTCCTTTTGTCATGTACCCAAATACATGACCATTTTCATGAATTTTTACTTTACCCTCTAAAATCACATACATGGCATCTCCTTCTTCACCTTTTTTAAAAATGGGTGTCTTTTCACAATAGTTTTTGATACTAGATCTATTGCAAAGTTCAATCAGTAATTTATTAGAAACTCCATTAAAGAAGGTGGTTTTTCCTAATACTTGGGTTATCGATTCCTTTTTAGTTAGTTCCATTTATCAAAAAATTAAGCTGTTTATGGGAAGAGAATGAAGAGGGTCTAGGGATTCCATATTTTCAATTCAATTTATCTAGTAGTTGTATTGCTTTTTGTTTTTTATAGTGACTGTTATTTGAAGAAATTTCATTGAGTACATTTAAAGCTTTCGTCGTATCATTAATTTTTAAGTAAAGCATTGCTTGGTACCATTGTGCTTGTTGGGCAAATTTTATATCCTTTTGTGCTATCGTAAAACTGGCTTCCGCTTCACTATTTTTTCCTGTTTCCATTTGAGCTATGCCTAGATATAAGGATATGCCATAATCTGTGGGCATAAGTACGAGATACTCATTTAATTTTTCGCTAGCAGTTTGGTAATCTTGTTGATTGTAGGCATTCATGCCATTTGTTAAAATATCAATTGCTTCTGTTGAACTATTGCTGCCTCGGCCTATAACCATGTCTTCATAAGGGGTATAGTTGTTGGCATATAGTTGTTCGGGAGAAAGGGTATTATTGCTCAAGAAATAGCCTGCCATTATCAATAAAGCAAGTGATGCAGCAGCGGCAAAATAGTACCTGAGTTGAACAATCTTAGTTGTTTTGGGTGTACTTTGTTGAAAATCTTTTTCCCATTCACTTACTGTGTTTTTAAATTGGTCATAACCTAAGCTGTGTAAACCTAACTCTAATTCTTGTAATTCAACCACTTCATTATTCAAATCTGTGTCATTTGCCAATACTTCTTCAAAATCCTTTCTTTCTTGATCGGTAAGTTTCCCATCGAGATAATTTTGTAGCAGTTGTGCTTTACTTTCCTCTTCCATCTTGTCTATCGATTAATGTTGTAGTTCTAATAATTGGGTGGTGTATTGGGTTAATTCATGGGTGTTTTCATTAATTCTTTCAGTTGCCTTAAACAGATAAATTTCCTTTTGGCTGCAATGCGTTCATCCTTATAGCCTAACTCAATGGCAATAGCTTCCATAGAATAATGCCTAAAGTAGAAAAGCTCTATCACTGTTTTACACGGCTCTCCGATTTTCTGCAAGTAGTGTTTGATTGATTGTTTCTTTTCGTTTATTTCATATTTAGATGTAATTGAATCATCGACTTGTTGTAGTTCTAATTGCGTATCGTCAACAAATTTTTGGGATTTTTTAAAGTGTTCTCTTACTAAGTTTTTCCCAATTGCGAAAAGGTATGTTTTAATGCTGCTACTTAATTCTGTGAGTTTTCCTTCTTTTATGTTGTAGTAAAAAGTAATGAATGCTTTCTGATATACTTCTGCTGCTAATTCTTCATCGATGCTATAGTTTTTAATGATCCATTGTAAAAATGTTACCCGATGTGTTTCGTAAATTTCTCGTAAGTATTTTTCCCCTCCTGCCTTAATGCTACTTATTATATTTGTTTGTTTGGTATTCGTTTCAACCATCATGAAAATAGGACTGATATCTTTATCTAAATATAAGCTAATTTCCTTTAAGTCTATGTTTTGGACTATTTTCAAATTTATCTATATTATTTGTCAACTAATTATCTTGATTGATTGAATTATTAACAATGTATATCCGTATTTTTTATTGAAAGTATATTGCATTCAAAATTTTGCATATGCTAAGTTTAATCTTAATAGTTAGGTAAATGCTGAGATTTCATCATTTATAAATCTAACTTTTATATTTTGGCATATAGTAGGGTACACTTCCAGTGCTTTTTTAATTTGTTGCCACAATTCTTTTGTAGTAGCAATAAATTGTTTTCCTTGTCTTATAATTGTTTGAACAAGTAATTGAGAACCTAAAGCAAGGTTGGGTAAAAGGATATTAGCTCCAGCCATACTATAAGTTTCTATCACTTTTCCCCAGCCTGGTTCAAAAACAAATAAAGTATTTTGAATGACATCTTCTTCTAAAAGTAAATTGTGATAGTTTAGCAATGTATTTTGTGAATTTGTAGCATTTAAATCCATTTTGTAACTTGTTTAATGTTGAACTCAACGCTTAATAGATTTCAATTACAACTTATTACCGACTAGTCAATAATTTTTTTAATAAATTTATAACTTATTGAAAACCAGGGCAGTATTTTTATAAAAATTGCCTCTTTTGTAGTTATTATGATACTAGCAGGCAAAATTTTTATAAAAATTGCAAGAAAATATATGCTAAAGGAGCATCTGTTCTTCAAAAGATTTTTTCCCTATTGGTTTCGATTTTCCAATCAAAGGCAGTTGTTTTTTTCTTTGAGTTGCATTTTGTTCCTCACATCAACTACAGGCTTATGGGCACAAATTCAGGATACGACGCAAGCGGCAGTTTATAGGCAGAAAGCCGATTACTTTTACAAAGGGGAAAATAGAAATTATGATAGTGCACTGTATTATTATGATTTGGCAGCAACAAATTTTGAAGAAGCCAAAGCCTATCAAAGAGCTGGTAATAGTCTATTAAGAAAAGGGAACTGTTATATTAGAAAAAAAACGCCACAAGAAGCTATTCCTGTTTTTAAAAAGTGCATCCAAGTATTACAAAATATTTATGCAGATGATGATTTAAATATGATCAGCGTCAATCGAAATTTGTTTTCAGCTTACTCGCGGAGCGGAAAACCTTTTGATGGGCAGCAGTATCTGTTTAAAGCATATGAAATAGGGAAGAAGCACAAAGACGAAAACTTAAGAGCATACGCGGGTGTCTTAGAAACAATGGGATATTTTTATAATGATACAGGTAATCCTATTAAAGCAAAACAGTATTATTTAGAAGTAGCTCCCATTTATTTAGAATTACTTGGGCCAACTTCTAGTCGCTTATCGGCTATTTATGTAAATATTGGGATACAGTTTGATATTTTGGGTGATGTTGAACGATCTATAGAATATTATTTGAAAGCCAATGAAATTGATTTAAAACAAGGGGGTGAAGATTTTTGGTTATTAGCTTATAATTATTCGAATCTGGCAATAGCCTATCATCAATTAGAAGAAGATTCAATTACTCAATGGTATTTAGAAAGATCGATAGACATTGCTGACAAAAACGATATTTACGATGTTAAATCTAACTCTACAGTAATTTTAGGTGATCTTTATTATAAACAAGGAGATATCGAAAAAGCGCTTTCATTATATAGAGAAAGTGAAAGAATAGTAAATGAGAAATTGGGTGAAGATAGTCCAAGGCTTTATGAATCATATTTACCCCTTGCGAAGTTGTTAATGGCTCAAGGCAGCTATGATGAGGCTGAGAATTATTTGAAAAAGACTGTAAATGTAGTGGAAGGAGCATATGGAACGGTACATCCTTGGTTGGTGAGCACGTACAGAAATTTGGCCATTTTATACAAAAAACAAGATAGGTATGATGACGCCTTCATGATGATTGAGAAAGGAGTAAAAGCTTCTACAAGAAAAGAGATTGAGTTGCTGGCTGAAAAATTCCCCTATGAAAATATTGTAAGTCCCATAGGATTAAAAGATTTGATGCTTGAAAAAGGACGAATTTTTGAAGCCATGTCCCAAGCGAATAATAATGATGTTGCATTGCTTGATCAAGCATTGGAAACCTATAAACAAGCAAATTTTTTAGTCGACCATGTAAGAAGAGGCTTTTCTGAAGAAGGATCCAAAATTTTATTACAAGACGAAGCAGTTCAACTTTATGCCCAAGCAATAAGTGTTTGCAACAAATTGTATCAGCAAACACAGAATGAGGCATACTTAGAGACTGCATTTTCTTTCTCTGAAAAAAATAAAGCCATAGTTTTAGCCGAAACACTGAAGGCAGTGAGTTTACCCAATTTACAAGGAATACCTGAAGAAGTTGTAGAAAAGGAAAGAGGTTTAAAACAACAAGTAAGGTTGGCGGAACAAAAATTAAACGAAACACCTGAAGATATTTTATTGGCTAAAGAAGTTTTTCAACTCAAATGGTCTTACGATTCATTGACCCATCAATTTGCAACTACTTATCCTAAATATTTCGATTTAAAACATAACCTAGATGTAGTAGCGCTTTCGACTGTACAAGCAAAATTAAATGAGGAGCAAGCAGTACTTTCTTATTTCAAAACAGATTCACTATGGTTCATATTTAACATTACATCTAATAGTATTTCATTAAACCAAGTAAGTACTTCTCAATTAAAGCATTCCGATTTAATGGATTACAGAAAGATGGTGAGTTCAAGTAATTCAGACTATTTACAAGCATCTAAAACTTCACACCAGCTCTATCAACTATTGGTAGAAAATCCGCTCAGTTCAAATAGTAATATCAATGAAATAATAATCGTACCTGATGGGATTTTAGGATATATCCCATTCGATGCCCTTGTGACAAAAGTTAACAAAACGGGGGAATTGCCAAGGTATCTCATACAAGATTATACCATTTCATATGTGAGTTCTTTGACACTGTTTTCCGATAATTTAATCAATGAAGTAGTAGCTGAAATTCCCTATATTGGGTTTGCTCCTGATTATCCACTTGATATCATTAATGAATCTCCTTCTTTAGCTTCTTACAGAGATGTTATCTCGCAACTTACTGGTGCTAAACAAGAAGTGCGTTTCGCTTCAAGCCTTTTTAATGGGAAAGACTTTTTAGGTGAGGAAGCTACCGAAAGTAATTTTAAGAAATTGGATGAGTCAACTTCCATTTTACATTTGGCCATGCATGCCTTAGTAGATGACAAAGAGCCGATGCATTCAAAGCTTTTATTTACACAAACTGCAGATAGCCTCGAAGATGGAAGTTTAAATGCTTATGAAATTTACGGTTTAGAGCTCTCATCGAAATTGGCCGTTTTAAGTGCTTGTAATACTGGTTATGGTAAAATTAATAGAGGTGAAGGAGTAATGAGTTTATCTCGGGCATTTATGTTTGCTGGTTGCCCTAGTATAGTCATGAGTTTATGGAGGGCTACTGATCAGCCAACAGCAGAGATTATGGCGACTTTTTTTAAATCATTAAAAGATGGGCAAGCCAAGCATCAAGCGCTTAGAAATGCCAAACTTTCTTATTTACAAAATGCTGACCCATTGCAAAGGCATCCTGCGAACTGGGCTACTTTCGTAGTATTGGGCAACACAAATCCAATAAGTGACAGTGTAAATCTAGCCAATCAATTTACATTGATATTCTTAGGCTTACTGATAGGTGTCATTATATTTGTTGCTTTGCGTAGGAAGAAAAAAAATAGCATCTATAAAGAAGCTTGAGATTTAATCATTTTCTTACTAATTCTGAGCTAAAATGAATTGAAATTCCACCAAATTCAAAACGATGTATAATGAATTGGAAAAGAATAATTATATTTTCAATATCAATTACTTTTTAAAAAACTGAATTAATGGAAAGTGCAACTCCTTCAATTAAATACTGTGATGTAAATGTAGAAGTCGCTGCAACTAATCCAGATAAATCAGTTTTAGAATATTCCATTAGCAATAAAATCCCACATTTGCATGAATGCGGAGGACATGGACTTTGCACTACTTGTCGAATTAGAGTGATTGATGGGGTTAGTAATTTAAACCAACCTACTCGTTTAGAAAAAGATATGGCCAAAAGAAGAGGCTGGGATTCCTCCATTCGATTGGCTTGTCAAACCAAAGTGCATGGGAAAGTGGCTGTAGAACGTTTGATTTGGACCAATACGGAGATAAGTAACCTCCAACTTGAAACCATACCTTTAGGCATTGGAGAAGAAAGGGAATTGGTTTTTTTATTTTGCGATATGCGAAATTTCACACCCTTCGCAAACAGTCATCCTACCTTTGATGTGGCTCACATGCTCAATCGGTTTTTTACTATTTTGGGAGACCCTGTATTTTTGAATAATGGAATTATCTATCAATATGCAGGAGATGAAATAATAGCTTTGTTTGGTACAGGTACCACAGATATTGAGAAGATGTGTTTAGATGCAACTCGTGCTGCCTTGGGAATGACCTATGCCTTAGAATGGCTTAATAAATGGGAACTCAAAGATTTTGATACAACGCTTGATATAGGAATTGGTCTTCACTTTGGGAAAGCATTTGTCGGGAATATTGGACATACAAGACATAAGCAATTTGCGGTAATTGGTGATCCGGTTAATGTAGCCAGCAGAATCCAAGGGAAAAACAAGGAATTTAAGACCAATATATTGGCGTCTGAAGACTTTATGAAAAATCTACCTGATGCCATTATTAATAGCAGACTGGTTTCAAATACAAATTTAAAAGGCAAAGAAGAGAAATTCCCGCTGTTTGAAATACAAGGTTTTATTGAGCCTGATACATATTTTGGCGTACAAGCAACACTTTCTCGCTTATTAAAAAATGAAGAATCCTTTGCTGCAAACTTTTATGCCAAGTTATTTGAAAAAGCACCAGAAGTTGAAGCACTATTTAATGAGAATATGACTTCTCAGGGTAAAATGCTTACACATATGTTGCGTGGTATTGTTTACAGTTTAAGCCGACCCGAATTTTTAAAACTTGGGCTAGAATTTTTAGGAGAAAGGCACAAAGGATATGGTGTTGAAAAACATCATTATGATTTAATTAAAGAGATATTGATAGAGTCAATTGCAGAGGAACTCGGGGAGGAATACACCATAGGTGTTCAAAAAGCTTGGGAAGATGCCGTTGAGTTAATTACTGGTATCATGAATAAGTGATCAATTAAGAGAAATTGAGCAACTCTTTGATTCTTTGGGAAATCTTTTTAAAACTGGATTTTGATGAGTTTGCTACAATCTAAAGTTATACCTTACCTTAAGTAAAACCTGTTGATTTTGTAGTTGCCAGTTTTCAGTAATACTATTGAAAGTATTGTGGTTAACCACCAAAAACATATCGCCCAATGGAGAAAAAATCCAGTGTATCCGCCCATTTAAACCAAAAGTTCTACTAACTGTATCGTATTGCAGATAACTGTTGATTTGTAAATCTGAAGTAACATTGAATCTGACCCGTAAACCGGCCACTGTCTGTTCAAAATCTCCCCAAGGCAAACGACCGATATTTCGAAGGGCACTTAACTCAAAGCCTAATAAAGCAGACGGATTCCAGTTCAATAGTAATTCAATTTCGTCTAAGGTACCTTCATAAAATGAACCAAACCACCAAGAAGCTTGCCCATTCAATCTTCTTTTTGCTGCAAATTCTCCTTCAATACGATAGCGCATAAAATGATATTCTCCTTCTGGGATGGTCACATTTTCAGCAATTTCAAATGGCACAAGGATATTTTCGCCCATTGGTCTCACATTCATTTCTACTCGATCGCCACTTTCTAACCTCCAATTAACAGGAGCAGTAAATAAGCTATAAGATTGCCAACTTCCATTAATATTTCTGACATAAGATCCAAAAAATTCATGGAACATTTGTCTAACCAATGGCCATTTAGGACGAGGGGCAAATGTAGCTCCTAGTCGAGTGTAATGTACTCCTTTGCGAGGCACAAAGCCCAAAGAAGGATCAAAGTTCTCCCCAATGCGAGAATAAATCAATGCTACATCCCATTTGTCATTGGGATAATCAATTTTAAATCCAAATGCTGATTGGTCATCGGTTAAATCTGCCCTATCAGTGTATAAAGCCCAAGCACCAGCAATAAAGTTCTTATCCCCATTGAACCTAGTAGTTTGGTAGGTAAAATCTCCCCCCGACATCCAACTCCCTTCCCGATTAAGTGGGTCACCCACACCAGCAATCATTCCTATTGAACTTTCTTTAAAAACATTTTGCCTTACACGCATCACACCCATGTTAGTGGCATCCAAAGTTTGTCCTTCATTGGTAGTTAATGATTTTGTACGCATACCTAATCCACCAAATGCTGTCTTTCCAATACGTCCATTTATTTTAGCCCCAGCCAAAATAGGTACTTCATTGTTATCGATCAGGCCTATTCTTCTACTAAAGAAAGGTAAAAGCGTACTTCGACCAGTGCCAAAACCAAACTCAAAAATGTCGGAGCCTTCTATGAAAAAGGTTCTTTTTTCAGGAAAAAATAGCGGGAAACGGGTCAAATTAGTCTGGCGGGTATCGACTTCTGTTTCTGCAAAATCTGTATTAACAGTAAAAGTGGCCAAAACATTAGGACTTAATCGCTGATTGACATCCAGGCTTGCGTCTAAGTTATAACTGGCATTTTCATCGGCGCCATTCTTATTCATTTCACTCATAAGAGAAGGTCTCACATTAAGTCCAATGCCATAATTAAATTGAGGCAAATTGGTGAGATAACCTGCTCTACTAGTTTGTATGAACCACTGGTCTCGCTTTACATTGGCCCACCTCATGGTCTCTAAGTTTTTCTGGATCCTTCTTTCTACATTAAAACCCCATTTATCGATCCCTTTCTTAAATGAGATACTTTGAATGGGTAGTAATATTTCCACCGTCCACCCTTCTTGATTGATTGTAACACGAGCTTCCCAAACAGCATCCCAATCTTCATTTTCAGACTCTCCTCGGTTAGATACTAGGGCATCATATCTTGCAGCAAAAGCATTCACAGCCAAAATGTACCCTGATTGCCCATCAAGAAAAGGATCTAATACTATTTTTACATGGTCCTCATTACTGATGTCTGCATCCCTTATTTTAGAAAAACGCACAATATCATCTGGACTAGGAGATTTACATTCTATGCCAAATACTACTACCTTTTCATTGGCTAAGACACGTACTAGCGTAGGAGAGGAAGGCTGCTCTCTTTCAATAGGAACTGTGGTTAGAAAATTATCTAAAACGGGTGCACTTTGCCAATCAGGCTCATTGAGCATGCCATCTATTCTTATATTTTCGGTAAGCTTACCTGCTTCGAAAGAAGGTCTTTCTATTGCTTGACTGAATGAAAGGTTACTCCAGAATAATAAAAGGAAAATAATTGAAGATACCCTTTTGTTAGAAAAGAATATTATTTGATAGAGTTGTAGAGATAAGAATTTAAACTGATAGGCTTTTGTATAAGCTTTCAAGGGTAGTTAGTGCATTTGTGAAGTAAGAAGAATGTTGTCACAATTATATGTAAAAAGTTCGATTAATTGCTGTTAAGTAGGTTATTAATAATGTTTCTAACTAACTCGCTTTACACACATTTCAATGGTTCAATAGCGCTATATCAAATTTATCGATTCAATAAGTATATCTTTTTAATGGGGACGAAAGGTTTTATTTTAGACAACCTCTATATTTAAAAAATGGATTTACAAATTATTAATGCTTCCTTAGAATATAAAGGAGCATTGCTTGAACTCTATAAAATCGTAGCGAAAATTTCTGATGGCATTATTCTCAATGAAGATGAAATAGATGAGGATTTTGTAAACGATTTCTTGGAAAAATCTATCGATAATGGTTTGATATTAGTAGGAATGATAGATGGTAAAATTGTAGGAGAAATTCATGCGTACACACCAAATATTTATGCATTTCAACACATATTAACGGATCTTACTATTGTTGTCTCTCCTGATAATCAAGGGCAAGGAATTGGAAGAAAGCTATTTGAAAGTTTTTTGAATACTGTGGAAAATAATTTCAGTCATATTAAAAGAATTGAACTCTATACCAGAGAGTATAATACCAAAAATGTAAAATTTTATGAAAGTTTAGGTTTCATCAATGAAGGCCGTCAAAAAGATAAGATTTTCATTAAAAATGCCACTTTTGAGACCCCCATTCACATGGCTTGGTTTAATCCAGGGTATGAATTTGATAAATCATAATTTCAAGAAATACCAGTATTTACTTTTTCAATTAAATACCATTTGTAGATTATCCAAATATATTTTGACTCCCAAGTTGCGCCATATTCTTCAGCTGCTTCAGCTTCATTTATCAAGTTAATATTAAAAGGATGTTTTATTTTGTGCTCAAACCAATAAAGGTAGAAGTTTCCAAATTTTCTTAGATAATCACATTCAGAATAGGATTTACAAACACTTACATTATATCCATTAAGTTGAGAGAAATATGTTTGAATTTGATTTTCTGATAAATCAAATTTAGTTAGAATAGCAAAATATCTAAAATCATTTTCTTCATATTCTAAAACATAACTCTCATGATTTCTTCCTATTTCTTTAATTAAAAAGCTATTACTAATAGTATAAAATGTGGAGATTTGGACAACAATTAGGATTAAAATGATAATCGTTAAATATTTAATCATTTTCATTTTTAAATCCTTAATATAGATATTGACTTGAATATTAAGATGTTAAATACTCCTATCTAGATGGGTGTAGCCTCCATCTACATATAAATGCTGTCCGGTGATGTGAGAAGCCCTGTCAGATGCTACAAAAACGACCATATTGGCAAGTTCTTCGCTGGTGGTCATTCTTTTGCCCAAAGGTATTTTACTGGTTATTTTCTCTAATCTTGCTTTTGGATCAGGAAAAGTATTAATCCATTTTTCATAAGAAGTAGTCCAAGCTTCAGCTGGAATTACTTCATTCACCCTTATCTCATAAGGTAGTAAATCTACAGCCCATTCTCTAGTAAGTCCTTGGATGCCTCCTTTGGCAGCTGCATAACCAGAAGTTTTTCCTTGACCTAGATTGGCAACTTTAGAACCAATGTTGATGATATTGCCTTTTGTTTCAATTAAAGCTTCTTTGGCATAATGTGCCATGGTATAATAATGTACCAAGTTGCTTTTAAGCGATGACATAAAAGCTTCGGGACCAGCATCTAAATCTACAGTGTCATTTCCACCTGCATTATTTACAAGAATATCAATCTTACCAAAATGGTCTAACGTTTTTTGTACAACCACTTTACAATTTTCGGGGTTCACTAAATCAGCACCAACACCAATAATATCAAGATTGTATTCGTTTGCCATTTTAGCGGCCTTTTTCGTTGTACGTTCCTGATTGCGACCTGTAATTACTAATTGTGCACCTTCTTCTGCAAATGTTCGTGCAATTGCTTCCCCTATGCCTTGTGTGCTTCCAGTAATGATTACTACTTTATTTTCAAGATGTAAGTCCATAAAATTGGATTCAAATATTATAAAATCGGCAAGCATTACCTCCCATAATAGCGGCTATTTCTTGCGTTGAAAGATTTTCAATATATTCTATTGTTAATGTATTAACCCGTTGATAATCACCAGCAAGTAAACAAACTGGCCAATCAGAACCAATCATTAATCGGTCAGTTCCAAAAGCTTCGAAAACGACTTTTAAGAAAGGCATGAAATCTTCGGGTTTCCAGTTTTGCCAATCTGCTTCCGTAACCATTCCCGAAATTTTGCAGGATACATTTTGGCAAGTGGCTAGCTCTCTTATATGTTTTTCCCAAGGGTCAATTTTACCTTGGGCAATTAAAGGCTTGGCTATGTGGTCTAAAACAAAAGGTTGTTTAGGAAAAGCTTTGGCAAATTCTACAGCAGCAGGTAGTTGTCGCTCAAATACCAGTATATCGTAAGTAAGGTTGTATTTTTCTAGTTGGGCAATGCCTTGCATAAATTTATCCCTCAGCAAGAAATTATCATCTGGTTCGTCTTGTACGATATGGCGTAATCCACAAAACTTAGCATGGCTACTATATTGTATTAGCTTTTCTTCAAGGTTATCTGCTTGTAAATCTAACCAACCTACTACACCTTTTACAATTTCATGCTTGTCTGCAAGTGATAATAAAAAATCATTTTCTGCCTCAGATTGACTGGCTTGAACGGCAACACAACCATCAAAACCAACTTGTTCTAGCAGAGGTGCTAAGTTTTCCGGAAGAAAATCACTTTTTAGTACCTGCATTTCATCATTGATCCAGCCATGGGAAGTGGGGCTATATTTCCAAAAATGCTGATGAGCGTCTATTTTCATAGCTTATAATTTAAATACTTGCTCCATCATAGACCATTTTTCACCCGGTTTTGCAGCTGGAACAGGTTCTTGAAATTCCCCCATTAAATCTTCCCATTCTTGGCAACGTGGATCTTGTTCCAAATACCTTGGTAAATCTACTTCAGGTATAAATTCATCTTCCGTTTCCATGTACATAAATAATCTTCTTCCATGGAGAAAAATTTTCATGTCTAATATACCAACAAACTTGAGTGCAGCAAGTACTTCAGGCCAAACATTTTGATGGTAATCCTTATACTTTTCAATGATTACTGGGTCATCTTTCAGGTTTAAAGTTTGGGCATATACTTTCATGATTATTCAAAAGCTTTAGCAGTTTGTTTTGAAGTGCCTAATCCGTCAATACCCAATTCTACTACATCGCCCGGTTTAAGGTAAGTAGGAGGATTTAAGCCAAGTCCTACACCAGCAGGTGTTCCTGTAGAAATTATATCACCAGGTAGTAAAGTCATATAATTACTCAAATAACTGATAACCTGTGGTATGTTAAAAATGAAATCGGAAGTATTGCTATCTTGCAACATTTTATCATTCAACTTTAACCATAGCCTTAAATTATGAGGATCTTCGATTTCATCTTTTGTAGCGATAAATGGACCTAGAGGGGCAAATGTGTCGCAACTTTTGCCTTTTACCCATTGTCCACCTTGCTCTAATTGAAAGGCTCTTTCGCTATAATCGTTATGTAGGCAGTAACCTGCAACATAATCCATAGCATCTTCTTCGGTAACATAGCTTGTTTCTTTTCCAATTATCACGGCCAATTCTACTTCCCAATCCGTCTTTTCACTACCTCTTGGAATAATTACGTCATCGTTAGGGCCAACGATTGCAGAAGTAGCTTTGAAGAAAATTACTGGTTCTTTGGGTACATCCATCCCACTTTCAGCTGCATGTTTGGCGTAATTTAGTCCGATACAAACAATTTTAGAAGGTCGAAATAAAGGGGCACCCAATCTTTCACTATCTTCAACAGCTGGACAGCTTGCCCCATAATTTTCCAACCATTTTTCTAAACGTGTTAATCCATTACTGGCGAAAAAATTTTGTGTGTAATCTTCACCAAATGCGCTTGCATCTACTTTTTTGCCATCAGGTAATATTACACCAGGTTTCTCTATTCCTTTTTCTCCGAATCTTATTAGTTTCATTATCTTTCTATTTAAAAATGATTAGGTATTTAAAGTGATAAACCCACCATCTATTGGATAAAAGCTACCAGTGATAAAAGCAGCTTCATCTGAACAGAGGTACAATGCCAATGCAGCAATTTCATCGGGTGTTCCCATTCTGCCAATGGGTTGGGTCGCAGAAAGCTTTTCAAACATTTCTTGTTCTTTGCCAGGATAATTCTTAGCAAGAAAACCATCTACGAAAGGGGTGTGTACTCTAGCTGGGCCAATGCAATTGCAGCGTATTTTTTCGGCTAAATAGTCCTTAGCAATGGAGTAAGTCATTGTCACCACTGCACCTTTACTCATTGAATAAGCAAAACGGTCGCTAAGGCCTAAAACAGAAGCTACTGAAGCCATATTTAAAATTACGCCCCCTTTGCCTTGTTTTTTCATCTGAATAACACTCTGCTGAGAACAATTAAAAACACCTTTAATATTTACTGCATAGATTTTATCTAAATCTTCAGCGGTTGTATTTTCCACATTACCTATATGGGCAATACCAGCATTATTAACTGTGATATTGATTTTTCCAGATAACGCTTCAATTTGAGCGAATACAGATTTCACAGACTCATTATCGGCTACATTACAGCCATGACTGAAAGCTTTGCCACCTGAAGCTTTAATACTTTCAACTACCTTTTCTCCATTTGATGCATTGAGTTCTAAGATATGGACTGTGGCTCCATTTTTGGCGAAAGTCTTGGCTATCGCTTCTCCAATTCCACTTCCTCCTCCAGTAATGACAGCTACTTTATCTGTTAATTCAAACATAAGTATTTAAAGATTAAAAAACTTGGCGCTTACAATTGTAAAATTAAATGATGATATGGTGATTGCAAACGATTGAAATTATATTGAGTGCCTTAATATACTATTTCACAAAACTATTTTGGTTTTATGCTTTTCAAGACTCTGCAAGTTACAGTACACAAATAACTAGTGAGAATATAGAGGGAAAAATTAGGAGGAAAATAGTATCAATTTTTATTGAGGCTTTAGTATAAGGTATTCTATTTAAATCTTAAATCGACTACAAATAATCCCAACTAACTTTTAAAAAATTTAAGAAAAAGTTAAGTGCTATTGCTCAATTTAAAGATTGCTCTTCATTGACAATTTTCCTTTCATATATGGAGTAGGGGAATTTTTAACACGATTCCATTTCTACCGTATTTCCAATGAGATTTCATATTGGCTCATAAAAAGAATGAAATGGTAAGGTTCCTTCCTGATGGCATTTCAGAGTTTTTTATGTTAATTCTTTTATGTTGCCTACACCAGCGAGAATGGTTGGTTTGGAATTAAAGTGTGAATTGCAGCCTGTTAGTACGACTCTGATGTAAATAACAGGCTTAAAACAATTTATCAAATTATGTTTATTCTATGAATTATAAAGTTCTTTAAAAGGAATGCAATTCACACGCTTAAATTTATACTCTTAAGCCTATTAAGGTAATATCATCTCTTTGGTCTGCTGTGTCTTTATGGATTTTAAGTGCTTGATCGAAACTTTCTAATTGTTTATCTAAATTCTTTTGATAATTATTTTCTATGAGCATTTTAAACTTTTTAGTTGTAAACCTGCTCCTGCCAGGATTAGCCTGGTCTATAAAACCATCGGTGGTTAGGTATACCATGCTATTCTTAGATAAATTTAATTCGTGATCGGTAAACTTTAAGTCACCAAATGTTTTATCTCCTATAGATTTGCGATCACCTTTGAGTTCTACAAGAGAGCCGTTTCGAACATATAAGGTATGTTTTGCCCCTGCATAGACCATTTTTACTTTATTGTCATCTATTTTTTCGAAAAGGCACAAGCCTAAGTCCATACCATCCCTATTTTTCTTATCTGTATGGCTTAACCTGTTACATACTTCTTTGTGGAGTTCTTCTAAGATAATCGAAGGTTTTCTCAAACCTTTTACATATATCAATTCGTTGAGGATATTGTTGCCGATTAAGGACATAAAAGCTCCTGGAACACCATGTCCGGTACAATCGATAACCCCAACAATTTTCTGATTTTCATGGTCTGAGTACCAAAAAAAATCGCCAGATACAATATCTTTTGGTTGGTATAACAAGAAATTTTCAGGGAACATTTTTGATCTATCTACATCGTCGGGTAGTATAGAGTTTTGAATGTTCTGTGCGTAATTGATACTCTCAGTAACCTTGATAAATTGAGATTGTATGGTTTGGTTTTGCCACTCAAGTAACTCTTGTGTCGATTTAAGCTCTTCTAAGTGTTGTCTTATTTCTTCTTCACTGGTCAAGAGCTCTTCGTTTTTCTTGGTGATTTCTTCTTGCTGTTTCTTGAGCACACCATTAGACTTGTTACGTTGATAGAGCATATACAAAATCAATGTCAAAAAGACACCAAAAGCTATAAAGCCGTAGAGATAGTAGCGTTCGTTTCGTTCTTTATTTGATATCTTTTGAGCTTGAATTGCTTTTTCTGATTCAATCTTATCTAACTGTCTTTGCTGTTCAGCTTGTTTCAATTCTTGTTCTTTCTTTTCAATTTCTCTTTGTTGTTGAAGTTGGGCATATTCTTTTTCACGTTTTGCCCGCTCTAGGTTTTGGTTTGCTATTGCTAGGGTTTGTTGAATCCTTTGCTTTTCTAGGCGTTGATTGTCCAATTTACTTCTTTGTAGCTCTTTATCTCGCTTCAGTAATTCAAGCTGTCTCTGTTGCAGGGTTAAAGCTTGTTCTTTTTTCTCTGCTTCTAATCTAGCTTGTTTAAGTGCAAGCTCTTGTTCCCTTTGCTTTGCTATGCTTTGTTTTACTATGTTCTCATTTCTCTCCGCATCAATTTGCCTTTGTAGTTGTTCCTTCCTAAGAGCGTCTTCTTCCTTTTCCAGTTCCTCTTTTAAAGCTAGGTATTTCTTTAAAGCTTTTTGACCTTCTCCATAATCATTATCCGCATAGCGGATTTCTGAAAGTATCTTATAACTATCTTTTAAAATTTCTTTATTATTAAGTTGTTCTGCTATAGAAATACTTTGTTCTACTTTTGAAAGGGCTTCTTCTACATTTCCCTTTACTAAATAAGTTGTGGATGTATAATTATTCAACTCGGCCATGAGCGTAGAATCACCAGTTTCTTTAGAAAACTGATATGCTTTCTCATAATTCGTTATTGCTTCTTCGAATTTCCCTAAATGTGTATACGTTACACCTAGATTTATGAATACCGCAGCGTTCTGATTTTGAGTATTATTGGTTTTATTGGCAGATAAAGCAAAGTTGATAGATTGTGCTTCGTCAAAATAAGCAATTGCCTCTTTTTCCTTATCTACTCTTTTCATCAAATAACCCAAGGTGTTTAATAGTTGGGCCATTTCTAAGGTTTGCCTATTGTTTTTATGTGCATTGAGCAATTTTTGAGATCTCTCAATTGCAGATGCATATTTTTGTTCTCTAATAAGAATATCGACTATCTTTAGCTCCACTTCTATGCCTTCAATTTTCTCTACTCTTTTTGCGATAGCATCAAATGTATTGATAGCGTCCTCATATTTTCCGAGTCTTAACTGATTTTCTCCAATATAATACAGTATATCTACTATTGCTTCTTTATCACTTTCCTCAATTTTTAAAGCTAAGAGAAGTTCATGATATTCTAATGCTTTATTATAAGCACCCATTTTTTCATAATTGAGCGCTATAATTTTGAGCAGAGATTCTCTCTTTTCTTGATTTTTAGTATTTTCTAAAGCTATTATAAGGGAATCTGCCGTCTGTTGTGCTTGAACATTTACAGTTAGAAAGAATGCCAAAAACAGGGCATTAAGAAGTAAGATTTTTGATTTGTAGGTTCTCATCTTTCCTGTTTTATTAAAATTGAAAGTCTATACCAAAAAATATTGAAGAAGCAATAGTGCTACCACCTGGGGCTTCCAGTGCATTATTAGCTGTTAAATTATGCCCCGATACGAAAAAGTTATACCTCTTTTTGTACAGGTATCTCATTGTGAGATTAAGTAAAAGTTTAGGATCAATACCAATACTTTCAGGAGAAAAACTTAGCGATATATTTTGTGCAGAGAGGTAATAACCTTGTAAGTTGATATTAAATTTATTGAGGGTATAATTACCAGTAAATCCAAATACGATTTGAGGAGTAGCTTCATGTATAGCGGTACTTTTTGTATCGATATTCATCGTTGAAGGATTAGGAGGTATACCAAAGTTTGCCAGGTTTACAGAATCTACACCTGCAGTATTTTTGTATGGAGAAAAGTCTACTAAATTGGTTCTTTGATAAGAAATAAAAGGCTTGAAATTGATATTATTTGAATTAAATAGCATTGAAAGTGTGGCTCCAGTTTGGTTAGCCTGTACACTCAAGTTTGTAATTTGGTAAGGGAAAGTAATAGTACCAGTTGCAAAATCAAATTCTGTAGGTGATAATACATTATCAGTATAATTGCTGTTTTCCCTGTAGTAAAGTTCAAAATCAAGTTGGAGTGATTTGGAAAGATTGCTTCTGTATCCTATTTCATACATAATGCCTTTTACAAGTTCTAGGTTTTTATTGCCTTGTAAAGAAAGAATAGTATTAAATCCTCCGAAATTGCCTAATGGAACCCTATTATTCAAAAATACATCTGTAAGAATAGGGGCACGATTAGCCTTTCCATATACCGCTCTTATTAAATTGTTGTTATCTATGGCATAAGTAACAGCTGTTTGATAAGACACATAGGTCTTCTCTGGAAGGTCAAAATTATCAGCTCGAATGCTTCCTACCACACGTAATCCTTGAAATGGGTTGGAATCTATCCTTAACATACCAGCAAAGGTTTCAAAAACAGCATCATCATCAATAGAATTGTTGTATCCTATCCTTGAATCATCTTTTGTGTAGACAGCCTTTCTATAATTTATGCCTGGCTTAATTGAAAGACGATTGCTCAACTCAATATTATACTCTGCCAAAATATCTGTTGAGATAAAATCCCATACAGATTGCTCGGTACTCTGTTCTCCGGTAAGAACAGATGCATTGATTATACCATTGAATATCTTTGTTTCACTATTTATATACTTCGTTTCAGATCTTCTTGGGGTCATTGCTAAATCGTTAATACCATAGAGATTAAGAACGGAAGATTGTTGAAGTCCTCCTTGTACAGAAGTATGGATATTTCGATTGATGCTTAAATCTGAAAATAAGTTTAAATGAGTGGTCTCTAAGGATTTTTCCCTAAAGTCGCTATAAAACAAATTCAATAAAGTATCTTGAAGAATAGATGAAAAAGGCACTTTGGTCTGCGCATTAAAGTTGAGAATCTCCTTTTCATATCTATTTCTCCTAAGATTAGAAGTAGAGATACCAATGTTTACTTTTTCATTAGCCCTGTGTTGTGCATTTACAGTTATTTGAGAGGAAAAAGGATAGCCTGCCATGGCCCTTGCTGTTACGGTACTTCCTTTTGTTCTTCGTTTTTTAGTAATTATGTTGATTACTCCTGAAAGTGCATTGGGACCATACATGGAAGCTGAAGGACCTCTCACTAATTCAATCTGCTCTACATCGATAATACTTACTGGAAGGGATTCCCAAAATGTACCCCCACTGAAATAATTATATACTGGTCTATTATCTATCATGACCAAAGTAGTATTGTTTGTCCCTAACAGATAATTTGATGGGGGAGTCAAATAGTCCATTCCCCTGATGTGGAATTCAAAATTACCTGCAGACTGTTCTCTTACAATCATTCCAGCGAAAAGCCTAAGTGCTTGTTGGATAGAAGTACACCCGGCCTTCTTCATATCTTCGGCGGTAATTACAGAGGCAGAGAGAGGCGATTCAAAAAGTCGTTCCGATTTTTTTGAAGCTGAAACAATTTCTTGTCCATTATCTTTTGAAATGGGTATTTCGAGGATATCATCTACATCTAATGTGTGGTCTTGTGCATAAAGTAGGGGTATGTCCAAGTATAATAATATCAACGAGACAAATCCCCATTTTAGCAAACGGGGGTATAGTAAATATGTGTTCATGCTGGTAGCGTTAAAAAATTTTCTTACCATTCTAAATCGATGGGCTAGCGTTTAAAAGTTGTAAACTTTATGGATCATGAGATTGAGTAATGTATCAATACTTCTAGTTTTATATAATGAGCTTGCATTATACCCATGAGCTCAAAAAATCTAGATGTTATTATCGAATGATTTCTTACTAAATCTTCATCCGTTATTTATTTTTCATATTTAATTCATGTTGTAAACAGGCTATAAAATTCCTGTAATACAATCCTAATATTTCAAATTATCTTGAAAGTTGATGCTGCTTTTAAGAGCAACCAAAGATGGCCCTAATATGAATAAAAATCTTCTTCAATTTGCATTAATTTATCAATAATAATAAACTGATTATCAGTTGCTTATAAATTTTTTAAAAAAATATCTTATTAAGTTTGCTTGCTTAAGATAGTTTACTGAGGGCTTTCTTTTTATGAAAATATTTAATTATGATAGTATCTATCTGTTAGTAACTTTTTCATTTTTATTGAATTCTATACTCTCCCAAATACAGCTGAAATCAATATTAGGTTTATCCAAATATTTGTCTTATTTCTGAACTAATAAGTAAAAAGAAATTTTGTCTATCGATTGACGCATGAAAACGGAATCATGACTTTTATTATTGTGGGATTAAAACTCCAAGAGTGGAGTTTTTTATCAAAAAAAGAGTAGTTGTGGATCACAAAAATCTGAGGTTTTTAAGGTTTTCATTTCATTTTATAGCTGTAGATTCAACTTTTTTTTGTATAAAATGTAAACAAGTGAATAAGTATTTATGAATTAAAATAATAGGTATAATTACTTGAGATAGCTACTTTACAGAAGAATAAAAAAAGTATTTATAGTTTAATGAAAGTAAAATAACTATCTCAATATCAATATTTTAGAAATTTATTTTAAGAGGATAGATAATTTCTAATTGTTTTAAAAAGTAACTTTTCTAATTTTTGAAAGACAGACTATAATTTCTTTCTTCGTTTAAAAAAATTTTAGGAAACCGAATCTTTCTACCAAATTGTAATACTTCATCTTGAAAGGTGATAAGACTTGTAAGTTAAAATTGATAATAAAATGAATTTTTTTTTTGATTTCATTATAAAAAATACCTTAAAATATCGTTTGACGCCTTGTTATACTGTCTTTTAAAATCATTTCATTTTAGAAATAAATTTCAGCTTTAATATTTGATACCAAATTATTTAACTATTTATCCTCCAATACATAAATTAATCTCAATCCTGCATTGGTGAAAACCTGATCTGGTGGATGTGCATTTCTGTTTTCTGGTCTTAATGCCTCAGGTTCATTGAACCAACTGCCTCCACGGTATACTTTATGTGTGCCAGTTTTAGGGCCAGTAGGATTTGTTTTTGTATCGGAATTATATGCTCCTTTCCAATCTAATACCCATTCCCACATATTGCCTTGCATGTCGTAAAGACCAATGTTGTCAGCTTCTTTAGAACCTACGGGGTGACTTTTACCTTCAGAACGGCTATTGTACCAAGCATATTTAAAAAGTTCTCGATTGATGATTTTTCCTTGTTCATCTCTAAACTCCGGTTCACCAAGTTTGGCAGCATATTCCCATTGGGCTTCTGTGGGCATTTTAAATTTTCCTTTTCCTTGCCATGTGTTATTCAACTTTTCGATAAATGCTTGGCAATCATTCCACGACACCATTTCAACAGGTCTTTTAGCATCTTTAAAAACGGAAGGATTATAAGCCATTACATGTTCCCACAGTTCTTGTGTCACTTCAGTTTGGCCGATATAAAAGTCATCAGAAAATATAGCTTGAAAAGCAGGTAGCTCATCTTTCTGAAAAAACCCCTTTGTACTATCAGCACCAATAACAATTTTTCCAGCAGGAATTTTCACAAAGGTAAGTGCGATATCTTCAGTAATTTCTAGCCTGATTTTTTCTTGCGCTTTTAAGCAAAAAAAAGGATAAAACGATATCAAGAAAAATAGTAGTTTATTCATCTTCCAGTACTATTCTGAATCCAATTGTTGAAAATTTTTCATGTATTTCATGTTTATGTCTATTGGCACTCCGTTGGCTTTTTTCAAAATCAAACCAACTGCCTCCTCTAAAAACTTTTAAATTTTCGTTTTCAGGAGTGTTCTCATAATTGCTGTAGCTAGTAGACGTCCATTCCCATACATTTCCAGCCATATCGTATAAACCCCAAGGGTTTGGTGGCTTTGTACCTACTGGATGTGTCAATGCCATAGACCTTGAATTTATCCATGCATTTTTGTTTACAAGCCAAGGCTTGTTTTCATCACCCCAATAGTAAGCAGTGGTAGTTCCTGCTCTGCAAGCATATTCCCATTCTGCTTCGGTAGGAAGTCTAAATGTACCAATGTTTAATTCATTCAGCTTATTTATAAAAATTTGGCATTCTTGCCAACTAACTGTTTCAATGGGGCAATCTAAATGATCTATATGATTTTTAAATGTAGATGGATTGTAATGCATGATGGCTAACCACTGTTTTTGGGTAACTTCGAATGTACCCATAAAGAAAGCTTTCTGTATTTGAACTTGGGTCAATGGTGATTCATCTTTGTCTCTTCCTTCTTCCTTTTCTGGGCTTCCCATCATGAAAGTTCCTGTTGGGATTTTTGTGAAAGAAAGCGCTACACTATCAGGTAGAAAAACTACCTTCTTTTCTTGGGCAAAACATTGAAATGCAGCAATAGTGAATAGAAATAAAATCAGTCGTCTCATTAATTTCATATTTGCATTAAAGGTATTTCAAGCGCTTGAAAGGCAAGTACAAAGACAGTTTTCATTTTTTAAGCAAAAGTTTTCAATTTTTAAGGTAATTCAAATTCAAAATTGGAGCTCATATATTAATGTATCGGTTAATACCTTCTTGTTTTAAGTAAATGAGGTATACCACAAGCCAATCTGTTATTTAAATTTTATATTAGCATTTTACTACATTTTTTAACTATTAATCTTGACTCGCTCAAAATATTTTTTTTGTTGTCTGCTCTTCCTTTCCTTATCGTTCGAAAGCAAAGCACAAATTAAAGATAAGGCTCCCAAAGTTGGACTTGTTTTAAGTGGAGGTGGTGCAAGGGGTATGGCACATATCGGCATTTTAAAGGCGCTTGAAAAAGCAGGGATTTATCCCGATATAATTACGGGAACTAGTATGGGAAGTGTGGTGGGTGGTTTATACGCTTTAGGCTACAGTGCCGATGAAATAGAGAAAATTGCCGTGGAGGCGGATTGGGGAGATTTACTTTCAAACTTAGTACCCTTTAAAGAAGTAGCTATTGAGGAAAAACCCTACTATTGGCGATATATTTTCGAATTACCTGTTAGAGGCTTTACACCAGAACTACCTTCAGGTGTTATTGAAGGGGAGAATCTATATAAATTATTTTCACAACTAACAAGATCGGCACATGGCATCAGTAATTTTGATGATTTGCCCATACCTTTTAGGTGTGTAGCTACTGATATTGTAACTGGTGAACGCGTAGTAATGTCCAGCGGATCATTAGCCGAGTCAATTCGAGCGAGTATGGCCATTCCCACTGTTTTCACTCCTGTAGAAATTGGTGACCATTTATTAGTAGATGGTGGCTTGGTCCGAAATTTTCCTGTAGATGAAGCGCTTGAAATGGGTGCTGATATCATTATAGGTGTTTCTGTAAGTGAAGATTTAGTGCCAAGGGAAAAGCTAAATACCATGGCAGATATCCTTATTCAATCTTCATGGATGATGGGTGCTTTTGATAGTAGAGAGCAAATAAAGAAAGCCCATGTTTTTATTGAGCCAGATCTAGAAGATTTTGGTACAGCTGATTTTAATAAAAGTGCTGCTATTATTGGACAAGGAGAAAAAATGGGAAACGAGTTTTTACCCCAATTCCAATCCTTAGCAGATTCTTTAAAAGCTAACGGAAAAATATTTAACAAGCCAGAAAAAATTAATGAAATTGAAGATTACGCAATTAGGGAAATAATAGTAAAGGGAAATAGGAAAATACCTACCGATTTTATAACTGGAAAGTTACGGATTGCCCCATTTGAACAACTCAATGTAACTGATATCAACGAACGACTTAGGGAAGTATATGGAACACAATACTTTGCTAAAATTGATTATGAGATCATTAAGGCAGAGGAAGGATTTGATTTGTTGGTAAAAGTAAAAGAAAAGCCTCAAGTCTATTTAAAAACAGCATTATACTACAACAACGAAACTAGGGCGGGACTCAATGTTAATTTAACGGCAAGGAATAAGATTTGGCCTAATTCAAGAATGTTGGCAGAAATAGATTTCTCTGAAAATTTCAGGACTGAGTTTAGCTTTTTAAAATACTTAGGGCAAAAACAAAATGCTGCGGTAACTTTAGGCTACCAATCATTAGATAGCGATATCCCTTTTTATTCAGAAGGTGAAGAAATAGCGGTTTTCGATGACTATGATCATAATTTCTATTTCGTGCTTCAAACAACCAAACGGTCAACAAGTAGTACAGGCTTACGATTTGATGGCAATATTCATCGATTAAAGCCAGAGATTTTATCAGCATCACTCTCGGATCTTGATAAAATAAAAGAAGAATCGATTTCTGCCAGTGCTTTTTGGACAGTAAATACTTTAAATGATCCAATTATACCCTCGGCTGGATTAAATTTTAACCTGAGTTTTGGTTACAACTTTAACAATAGCTTAAGGCAAGAATCGATTGGAGAGAATCCACTTTTACCAGCTACTTTTGATAGTTTGATCAGTGTAACACCTCATGCCGAATTAAGTATGTCACTGAAGTACTTTTTGCCCCTTTCTAAAAAATGGTCATTATTTACTGATAATCAACTTAAGTATATAGCTACTAACCAAACAAGTCTTGATACAAGAACTGGATTAGGTGGTTTTTTTGTAAATCACCCTAACACCACACCATTTTGGGGAGCTTCTTTTTACCAATTCCAACAATTTTCTTTTGCATTGGTAAGGCTAGGAATCCAATATGAACCAGTGAACAATTTATATTTTATGGCTGGGATTAATTATGCCAATAGCGAATACCCTAAAGCTTGGTTTGATGAAGATTTTGTAGCAAATACTTTTGATAACGACAACCATATTTGGGGTGCAGGGGCACAATTGATGTACAATTCAGCTTTTGGACCTATTGGGGTAGCTTTGGGAAGATTAATTGGGAATAACCAATGGGTACCAGGAATTAATATCGGATTTTGGTATTAACTAATTCAGCTTATAGTTTAGAATAGTTTTTCTTCTAATTTACTTTAATGACCTAACATGCGATACTATTTACTGCTTTTTATCACAATGCTATTTTTTCAAAATGGCCAAACACAGCACCTAAACGAATTAAGCAATCAGGTAATGATTCGAAGAACAGCCTATGGTGTACCTCATGTGAAGGCAGATAATTTAAAAGCGGTTGCGTATGGTTTAGCATGGTGTGAATTAGAAGATTATGGAGAAAGGGTAATAAAACCATTGATTGCAGCTCGAGGAGATTTGGCATTAATAGAAGGGTATGATGCCATTGATAGTGATTTTGTAAGGCAGTTGGGTTACCAAAGAACCTTAGAAAAGTATGGCAAGTTGTATAAACCAACTCGAGACATGTTAGAAGGGTTTGCTGCTGGAGTAAATGCTTATCTTAGCCATTATCCTGAAAAATTTCCCCAATATAAAAATTGGAAGTTTACTGGGTTTGATGTGGCGGCATCGGTAACCAGCGTTACGACTTCTTACCAAGGTAGAAACTTTAAAGAAAGACTAAAACGACAAAAGGCTATAAGGGATTCTTTGAAGTTAACGGAAGCAGGTTCTAATGCTTGGGCATTTGCCCCTTCGAGAATGAAAAAAGGAAATGCGGTATTAGTGCGAAATCCTCATCTTTCTTGGTCTGCTGGATATTATGAAGCACAAATTACAGTTGAAGATACCCTTAATTTTTATGGAGACTTTCGTATAGGCGGACTTTTTGCCATTATCGGTGGTTTTAATGAAAGACTAGGCTGGGCAACAACCAATAATAATCCAGACCTAGAAGAAGTTTATGCCTTGCAAGCAGATACTTTAAAAGCTGACCATTTTATAATCGATGGTGTCTCAGTTCCTTTAAATAAAAAACTACTCACCGCAGAATTTAAAAATGGGCCAGCCATTGCTACAGAAACCAGGGAATTTCTTTTCACACCTTTTGGCCCGGTAATTCATCGTGATGAAGGTAAAATATACATACTTAAATCAGCTGGTGACGGAGAATACAGAAGGAGTGAACAATTTACCAAGATGCTTTTGGCCAAAAATCTAGAAGAATGGAAAAATGCCATGCGCTTACAAGCCATTACTGCTTCTAACTATACCTATGCAGATGCTGATGGCAATATATTTTATGTGTGGAATGCCATGACTCCAAAAATTTCTCATGCTTCTGGAGCGGATACTGCAGCAGTGATGATAACCAAAAGCGCAGATATTTGGCAGCAGTATATTCCTTTTGATGAATTGCCACAGTTGCTTAATCCAGAAGGAGGATATTTACACAATGAAAATGACCCATTTCATTTTACCAATTTAAATGAAGTATTAGCTCCAGAAGATTATCCCTCCAATTTTCCTAAGCCGAGATTACGACAGCGTAGTCAGCACAGTTTATCATTGATCCATAATGATGATGAATTTACCTTAGAAGAAGTGGTGAACAGAAAGCACAGCATGAAAATGTTGTTGGCAGATCAGTTAAAAGACAATTTACTGACTACACTTAAAATCGCAGCACTAAATGATGAAGCACAAAAGGCAATATTACATTTAGAAGAATGGGATAATACGGTAAGGGCAGATAGCAAAGGAGGCGTGTTATTCCAAGAATGGTTTATAAAATACGCCCGCTCAATGGGCAAGCAAGAATTATTTGCTATTCCATGGTCTTTCGAAGAACCAATGACTACACCTAGTGGCATTGCCGATAAAGTAAAAGCAGTGGCTGCATTTAAAAAGGCTATCGTAAATTTAAATGAGCAGTATGATACTTGGGATTTGGCTTGGGGTGATATCCACAGAATCAGGTTAGGTGAAATAGATTTACCTGCAAGTGGAGGACCAGGTGGCTTGGGTTGTTTTAGGGTACTATGGTTTACAGAGGCAGAAGATGGTAAAAGAAAAGTAAGGGGTGGAGATGGCTGGCAGTTGGCAGTAGAGTTCAGTGACCCTCCTAGGGCATATTCAATTTTGGCTTATGGGCAAAGTAATAACCCAGAAACAGGACACCATACTGATCAAGTGGAAATGTTCTCTAAAAGTGAAATGAAAGAAGTGCTCTACACGGAGAAAGCCATTAAGAAAGGATTGATTAAAAGCTATAGGCCAGGGGAGTAGGCCATCTTCGAACCCATAACTTAAATCATAGGTTCGAAGGATGGTAGATAGGTATGATTTTTACTACAATCCCAAAACTAAAATTTCAAATTTAGAAGATATATTTAATTATGATTGAATGAATACCAAAAAGATTGGATTATGGGTGGGAATTTTACTTTTAATTAGCTGCTTGCTTTTACCCACACCCAATGGTATGGAACCCAAAGCTTTAAGGGCATTAGGAGTAGCTTTACTCATGGCGAGTTGGTGGGTTACTGAATGTTTGCCAATATATGCTACCGCTTTTGTACCAATAGCCCTTTTCCCCTTACTGGGCATATTAGATGCAGGTACTACCACAGAAAATTATGGGCATAATTATGTGTTGATGTTGCTTGGAGGTTTTTTTCTCGCTAAAGCCATTGAATTGAGTGCCTTACATAAGAGAATTGCCCTAGCAATTATCAGAAAATTGGGTACAAGCAGGAGAAGAATAATGCTCAGTTTTATGATAGCCACTGCTTTATTATCCCTCTGGATAGCCAATGTAGCGGTAGTCTTACTCATGTTGCCCATAGCCTTAGCAATCATAGATAAAGAGGAAGGAAATACAGAGCGCAATCCAAATTTTGGTTTGGCCCTCATGCTTGCTGTGGCTTATGCAGCAAGTGTAGGTGGTACTGGTAGCTTGATTGGCACACCACCTAATATGGTTTTTGCCGGAGTTTTTGCCAAGGTTTTCCCAGATTTACCAGAAATTGATTTTTTAGCTTGGATGCGCTTAGGTACACCTATTGTAATCATTCTATTGCCTATAATCTGGTTTTACTTAATTAAATACTTTAACATAGCTGGACATTTTTCTGGTAGCCAAGAAGTTATAGAAAATGAAACCAAGCAATTGGGGAAGATGTCAGTTACAGAAAAAAGGGTATTGATGGTTTTTCTATTTACTGCCTTTGGTTGGATTTTCAGAAGAGACATTACATTGGACTCTTTTACAATTCCGGGTTGGGGTACATTATTGAACATTGGTGAGTATGTACATGATTCAACTGTCGGTATTATAGCAGCCTTACTTCTTTTTATAATACCCTCTGGTAGTGAGCAGGCAAAAACTAAAACTTTGATCGATTGGAAATCTGCTTCTCAAGTTCCTTGGGGAGTAGTTATGATTGTTGGCGGAGGATATGCCATTGCAGATTCTTTCAAGCATACTGGGCTGGCTGAGTATCTAGGTTTAAAACTAAGTTTTGTAAGTGCTTATCCTTCTATCATGATTTTATTGATAGTAGTGACTTTAATGATATTCGTCACAGAAATCAATAGCAACACAGCAACGGCCAATATATTTCTACCTGTGTTAGCTTCTATGGCTTTGGCGGCGAATATGAATCCACTGCTAATTATGGTTCCAGCAACTTTCGCCTGTTCATTTTCATTTATGCTTCCTTCTGGCACAGGTACTAATGCAGTAATTTTTGGTAGTAATCGAGTAACTATTCCGCAAATGGCAAAATGTGGGTTTGGGCTAAACCTACTTTGTGTGATTCTACTCACCTTATTGATGTATACCTACGTCTTGCCAGTTTTATTATAGTTCTTTAAACTAAGGATGTTGAAAAAAGCAGAATGAATATCCTTTCCTGAAGATAATTCCTTATTTGAGAATTACTGAAAAGCAGTTGAACACAAATGCAATATTTTGATAAATAAGTGAATGTGAATATTCCTTTCTAAGCGCTATCATTAAGTGCTGTTGATGGAAATAAAGAGATAACTGAAACACAAATTCTTATTTTAATGCTACCATGCGCAATACTTTTTTTTGCTGTTTAATAATATTGATCCAGGCATGTGCAACTAAAGTCGATAAAAAAACCAAGCCCAACATATTAGTAATATTGGTTGATGATATGGGCTATTCTGACTTAAGTTGTTATGGCAGTGAAATAAAAACGCCGAATATAGATGCTTTGGCATATGGAGGTATTAGAATGACACAGTTTTATAATGCTGCCCGTTGTTCTCCTTCTCGAGCCGCATTACTTACTGGTCTATATCCTCATCAGGCAGGTATGGGACATCAAAATAAAGATTGGAGGATTGCCAGCTATTCTGGTAAGATCAATCAAAATGCGGTAACCATAGCCCAAGTTTTACAGCGTAACGGGTATAGTACTTATCAAGTAGGAAAATGGCATGTAGGCAATACTGAACCCTATTGGCCAAAGAGTAAAGGTTTCGATCAATACTTAACCCTTATTGAAGGGGCCATGAGTTATTTTAACCAGTGGCCTTGGGCAAAAGGACAAGATACCTTAGAAATGCGATACAATGGTGCTGCCTATCATGCGCCCGCAGATTTTTTTGCAACCGACACTTTTTCCGATACAGCAGCTGCTTTTATCAATAAACATGATCAGTCCAAGCCATTTTTTATGTATTTGGCATACAATGCTCCTCATTGGCCTTTGCATGTGAAACCTGAAGATAGAAATTTATATAAAGGTCTGTACGACGGTGGTTGGGATGGCATCAGAACTGCGCGTTTCGAAAGCATGCAACAGCTTGGCATCTTAGATGAAAAAACTGTTTTGACCGAAAGGTTTGCTACTGTTCCGAAATGGCAGACACTTTCCGAAATCGAAAAGGAAAATTGGATAGAGAAAATGGAGCTTTATGCTGCGGTGATGCACAGATTAGATGTAGGTGTTGGAAAAGTAGTTGCAGCATTAAAAGAATCTGGGCAGTTTGAAAATACTTTGATTCTTCTTCTCAGTGATAATGGGGCTTGCCAAGAAGATCCTTTAGGTCCTTGGATAGTTTATCCCAATGATGGAGAACAAGGTGGGGTCCGTTCTTTTCCAGCATATGAATTACCGTGGGCCAATGTGAGCAACACACCTTATAGGTACTTTAAATCCTTTTTGCATGAAGGAGGAATCCGTACGCCATTTATCGCGCATTATCCTGCTCAAATTAAAAAAGGACAAATACTGAATGAATCAGTAGGTCATATTACAGATGTTATGCCTACTGTGTTAGCGTTAGCAGAAGCTACATATCCCGAAGTCTTTAATGAAAGGGAAATCACACCTATGGCAGGAGAGTCGCTTTTGCCTACTTTATTAGATCAAGAAAATCAAATACGTAAAGGACCAATATTCTGGGAGCATCAATTTAATAGGGCCATGCGTGATGGAGATTGGAAGTTGGTTTCCGCTTGGCGTGTTCCAGGAATAGGCAGAGTCGATGAATGGGAGTTGTACAACCTAGCTGAAGATCCAGTAGAGCTAAATGATTTGTCTAAAACACATCCTGATAAAGTAGAAAAAATGAATTCCCAATACGAAACTTGGGCTAGGAAAGTAGGGGCTTATCCAAAGAGCCAGTTGGACAGTCTTAAGAAAGTATCGAAATAAATTTTATAAAGTGAATATGAAAATAATTTACATGCTATCATTAGTGCTGGTAATTACCAGTTGTTCTACTAGGGAAAAAAGCATAAAGAAGACACAACTTCCTAATGTTATTTTCATTTATGCTGATGATTTAGGATATGGTGATTTAAGTTGTTACGGCAGTGACAGTATCCATACGCCATATATTGATGGTTTGGCTGCCAAAGGCATTCGTTATACAGACTTTTACAGCACTTCTCCAATTTGTTCTCCATCAAGAGCCGCACTAATGACAGGTCAATATCCTATAGTCAATGGTATAGGTCCTGTGTTTTTCCCACATAGTAAAGGCGGTTTAAATCCAGCCACCTTTACCATGGCTGAAATGTTTAAGGAAAAAGGTTATGCAACATCATGTATCGGTAAATGGCATTTAGGACATGAGCCGCAATTTCATCCTAATAACCATGGTTTCGATGAGTTTTTTGGGTTGCGCTATTCAAATGATATGGACTTGCCAAGACCTTGGAAACCAAACTACAAACCCAAGCAAGATTTGGCCTTGTACAGAGATACAACCATCATAGACCAACCTGTTTATCAACCAACTTTAACCCAGCGTTATACCGCAGAAGCCATACAATTTATAGGCAAAAATCAGGATAATCCTTTTTTCTTGTATTGGCCACATACTTTTCCTCATGAGCCATTATATGTTTCAGCTGCTTTTAATGGGAAGTCAAAGTATGGGCTCTATGGCGATGTGGTACAGGAGTTAGATCATAGCCTAGGTGAGCTGCTTAAGGCTTTAGATGCCTTTGGTTTGGCAGAAAATACCATTGTAGTATTTAGCAGTGATAATGGTGCAAGACAAGTACCACAGCGTTGGGGAGAGAAGGAAATGACAGGAAGCAATTTACCATTAAGAGGACGCAAACAAACTACTTTTGAAGGAGGTATTCGAGTTCCAACAATTGCTTATGGTAATGGATATTTTGAAGGGGGCGAAGTCAATGCAATTCCAAGTATCATGTGCGATTGGCTACCTACTTTTGCTGCCATTATTGATTATGATTTACCCGAAGATTTAGTATTGAACGGTGAGAATTTACGCACCTTAGACCCTGATAAGGAGCGTGATTTCTTTTTTTATAGAATTGATAAACTCAATGCGATACGCTCTGGCGATTGGAAATTGAAATTAGCCAATCCCGACAGATTAAGAGGAGAACCCATGTCACATCCAGACGATATGCTGTTCAACCTAGCCAATGATATAGGGGAACAAAAAAACCTTGCTTTAGAGCAACCTGAAAAAGTAAAAGAATTAAAAGAGAAGATGGCCTCCTTTGAAAAAGCCATTGCTCCGCTGCCACCTCTCCAAAAATAATTTTTAAATCTACTATATATGAAAAGCCAACTACGAACAGTTTTTACATTTTTATTCACCATAATTATTTGGGCAAATATCAATGCTCAAGGAGACGAATTCTACCACGATTTGTACGACTCCATGCATGATAGTCCGATGCAACAAAAGTTAAGAAAAATAGCACCTATGCCTTTTGGTGTAGTGTTTTTACCTTGGGCAGGGGCAACTGAAGAAGATTTACGCAAGCATTTCCGCCTGATGAAGGAGCTTGGTTTCACCAATCTCAAGCAAACTATGGGTACACCAGAATGGCCTAGAGATAAAACACTTAAAATTGCCCTAGAAGAAGGAATCATCCCTTTTTGGTATGGGCAAGGTGGCTGGGAAGACATCACTCCAGAATTGTTAAAGAAAATTGGCTTGCCCAAAAATATGTCGATAAAGGAAGCGAGGGAACATCCTAAAATGTGGGAATACCAGACCAAAGTGTTGGAAAAGCATCTTTCTACTTGGCGTGACCCTATCCCTGGTGCCGATAAGTTTAAAAGATACAAACATGTACCCGATGAAAAACTACGACCTGATGATGTAGAACCCTTTAAAAAATGGATAAAAGAAAAGTATAAATCGATTGAAGAACTATCTACTGCTTGGAACCAATATGAAGTAGGAATAAGGGGCGAGCCCTACACTTCTTGGGATGATTTTGACAAAGACCCTTTGGTGAGTTATAATGAAAAAGGGGAGTATGTGATTATTCCTAGAAGTGGAAGAGAGTATGGTCGCGTAAGAGATATACTTCGCTTTAAAGCAGATATGTATTTAGAAAATGTGAAGTTTTTCAAGCAAAATATATATCCAGAACAACCTACAAGAGCAGGTGGTGAAATGGGCCTTTTCTTGCCCTTTGCCTCTCGTGCTACCGATATGGAAGGCATTGCCGAAACCATGACAGAAAGAGGTTCTTTTTATCCATCAATTCACTTGGCATGGCATTATGAAGAAGTAGATTATGAAGTAACGCCTTGCATTTACATGCAATCTTCCATTTCAACTGACTGGTTTAAAGGAGGTTGGGCTGCCACTTGGGAAAGTACTGGAGGACCTCAGCAATTTTCAGGAGGAAAAGGTTGGGATATATTTGCCAATTTTGAAACTGCAGGTTTTACTGTAAATGAAGGAACCATGCGCCAATTACTTCTATCATACTTAGCTGGTGGTTTTAAAGGAGTGGGTTTATGGTCATGGAATTACCGAAATGCTGGCTGGGAATCTGGCGAATATGCCTTGTTAAATAGACAGATGGAGCCAAGTCCTAGGGCCATTGTTGCGGGTAAAATTGCTAAAGCAGCAGACAAATACCGAGATGAATTATGGGCGGCACACAAAGAACCCTATGTTGGTGTTTTGGTGAATTGGGATAACGAAGCCATTTGGGCAGCCAACGCGGGGCCGGGTAGGACTCATTTTAAGCATTATCCTGTTAAAGCCAGAATAGGTATCAGCAGAGCATTGATCAATGCCAATATCCCTTGGGAACATGTAACTCCTAAAGATTTAGCAAAAGGTTTAGGGAAACGCTACAAAGTAATTTACATGCCGGCTCAAGCAGCCATTAACGATGAGCTGTTGCCTATTTTGGATGAATATGTACAAAATGGTGGCAGGCTTGTTTTAGATGCACCAGGTGGCTGGTGGGATGCGCAAGGCAGAGTGCTTAAAACAGGAAAAGGCACCGCATTCGAAAAAATATTTGGGGCTTCTATTGCCGATATGCAATATTCAAACAATGTAGTGCAAAAGATTGAAAATCATGCATTAAGCGGTTTTTACTTTGAAGTAACGCCTCATGATGCTGAAGTGATAGAAACGTTTAAATCAGGTTTACCTGCAGTTACCTCTCATAAATATGGAAAAGGAGAAGCACTTATTCTTTCTGCTGATGCTTCTTTTGCTATGCAGAAACCAGGGAATACTTTTATGGAAGATTGGACGATCAAACACACCATGGGAAATTTGGTATCGCCTTATGCATGTGAAAATGCCATGGTATACAGATTAGCTGCCCCTGAAGCCGATTATTATTTCTTAATGAATGATGATGAAGCCAAAGATGTTTCCTTGCTTTTTAAAAATTACAATTATAAAAGTGTTAGCGATCCAATTACTGGAGAAAAATTAGACTTAGGTCAGCGAATAGCCTTGGATGCTTACAGTGCGAGATGGTTAAGGTTTGAGAAGTAGTGATTAAACTTCTTATTTTAGCTGCTATGTTTATAAAGAATCTTCTAATAGGCTTATTTTTAATAGTTGCTTGTACTGAGCAGGAAATACAAAGAGAGCAAAGTCCAAAATTAAAGAAGCCCAATATTATCCTGATCATGGCAGATGATTTAGGTTGGGGTGATACGGGTTATAATGATCATCCCCATATATTAACTCCTAATTTGGATAGTATGGCAACCAATGGGGTAATGTTTAAAAGATTTTACGCTGCTGCCCCAGTGTGCTCGCCTACCAGAGGGAGTTGTTTGACAGGAAGAAACCCTAATCGATATGGTATATTCTCTGCCAATGTGGGAAGTTTGCCCCAAGAAGAGATAACCTTGGCCGAAATACTGAAAGAACAAGGTTATACTACAGGTCATTTTGGCAAATGGCATTTAGGCACACTTACAAAAGATACCTTAGATGCCAACCGAGGTGGCAAACCCAATTCAGTAGCACATTTTTCACCCCCTACATTACACGGCTTCGATGAAAACTTCTCTACGGAATCGAAGGTGCCTACTTGGAATCCAATGCAGACTCCTGTTAAGGAAGCAGGAGGCGTTGGTAAGCAAGGATTGGGTAACTATTTCGGTACAGCTTATTGGGATAAAAATGGCAAAAGAGTAACCGATAACCTGGAGGGTGATGACAGCAGGATAATTATGGACAGGGTCATTCCCTTTATTGAAAATGCTGTTGAAAATGATAAACCTTTCTTTACGGTAATCTGGTTTCATACTCCCCATACGCCAGTTGTAGCTGGGGAAGAATTCAAAGAATTGTATAAAAATTTAAGTGAAGAGCAACAACACTATTACGGCTGTATATCTGCTATGGATAAGCAAATTGGGAGACTTAGGCAAATTTTGAAAAATATAGGTGAATATGAAAATACGCTTACATTTTTTACAAGTGACAATGGTCCAGAAAATGATAAAGGCCGACCGAGAAGTATCGGGATTACCAAAGGGCTTTCTGAAAGAAAAAGGAGTTTGAAAGAAGGTGGGATTAGGGTACCTGGCATATTAGAATTTCCAGCACTATTTAAAAAGAAACAAGTAGTTAACACACCATTTTTCACATCTGATTATTTGCCTTCAATTTTAAAAGTTTTAGGGATTGCATATCCTGACCAAAGGCCTTTGGATGGGGAAAGTATGTTTGATGAAACAAATCAACTTAAAAAGGCAAGGTCACCCATGGTATTTAAATTTCAAGATCAAGTAGCTGTGATGGAAGATAAATATAAAATTTACAGTACAGACAAAGGAAAAAGTTTTACCATGTTTGACCTAGAAACTGACCCACAAGAGAATATAGATGTTAGTGCTGGGCAAGCAGCAATAAAAGAAAAATTAGAGCAGTATTGGGTAATTTGGGAACAATCTCAAGAAAACAGTTTAGCAGGTAAGGATTATCAAAACTAGGTGCAGCATTTAAAAATGAATTCTAAATTATTTTTATTTATTATTTTATTGGGTTTAACCTGGTCTACGTCCTGTAAACCAAGAGAAGATGTGTATGATGTAGTTGTCTATGGTGGCACATCGGCAGGGATTATTTGTGCAGTACAGTTAGCTATCGATGGTAAAAATGTAGCTGTTGTAGAACCCACTTCTCACATTGGTGGCATGACTACCGAAGGATTGGATGGTTCGGACATCAACAATCATCCTAATTTTAAAAATGATGCTGCAGTAGGTGGCTTGACTTTGGAGTTTTACAAAACAATTGCCAAGCATTACGGGATTACAGATTTTGAAGCAAAAAAAGATGAATTCATGACTTGGCGTTTCGAACCACATGTTGCTGATAGTATTTTTTTAGCTTGGATTAATAAATATAAAATTCCTGTATTCTATGGAGAAAGATTAATTCTTGGAAAAGAGGCAATAAATAAGCAAGGTTCAAAAATCAATTCATTTAAAACAGAAAAAGGATCAGAATACTTTGCAAAGATTTTTGTTGATGCTACTTACGAAGGCGATTTATTGCATTATGCTGGAGTTTCAACAACAATAGGAAGAGAAGCTAATCATCAATACAATGAAACTAAAAATGGCATTAGGGCAGAAAATAGTTACCGCAATTTTGAAGTAGACATTGATCCATATAATATCCCAGGGGATAGTACTAGTGGGGTAATTCATACAGTTCAACAAGAATATCACCAACCAGAATTGGATGGAGAAGGCGATCAGAGGATTCAAGCTTTTTGCTTTAGAGCTTGTCTCACTAAGGATAGTCTTAATAGAGTACCCTTCACTAAACCATTAAATTATAATAGGGAATGGTATGAGATTTATTTACGCTACCAAGCAGCTGGTGGTAAATTGTATGCACCATATTATTCAATTCCCAATGCCAAAACAGACTTAGGTGCTTGGCATGATCTATCTCATAATTTGTATGGAATGAACCACGACTATCCGGCTGGTGATTATAATAAACGAAAAGAGATCTATCAATACCATCTCGATTTTACGCAAGGCTTGTTTTGGTTCTTGGCCAATGATACAGCAGTTCATGAAACTACTCGTGATGCTTGGCAACAATGGGGTACCACAAAAGATGAATTCACAGATAATAATGGTTGGCCCCGAATGATTTACATTAGAGATGGAAGAAGAATGATTTCTGATTATGTAATGACTGAACACCATACCCGAAAAGATACTATAATTGAAGTTCCTCAACCAGTAGGAGTAGCTTATTGGCCACCAGATGTACATCATGTAAGAAGGATCATTAAAGATGGCTCGATATACAATGAGGGCTTTGTTTTTGGGGGAGAAAACTGGAAACCTTTTTCAATAAGTTACCAATCTTTAATCCCTAAAAAAGAAGAATGCACCAATGTAATGACCCCCACTTGTCCTTCTTCTAGCCATATAGCTTTTGGCGCCATTCGATTAGAATGGACGTTTATGGTTTTGGGTCAATCTTTAGGTGCTGCAGCTTCATTGGCATTAGAAAAAGAAGTTGCTATACAAGATATACCCTATGCAGCGCTAAAAGAATTGTTATTGAAAGAAAAGCAAGTATTAGCACTTTAAGCGTAGTTTTATTTGAAATTCTATTTCCTTCTCCTCACAATTCACTTAAGTTTTTATTATTGATTTTTGGATGCTGCTTTCCTAATGAATCTTCATCCTAAAAAAATGTAAGCATACTTAAAAACATACTACTATACATTTTTTACCTATGGGTTGTGGCACACAGCCCATCATCGAATCAGTGTGGATTGTGCGCCACAATCCACGATTATTTTGAGTTTTGTAAAGTAGTATAACCCAAAAATTTAGTGCTTATACAAAGCATTGATTTACTGAATTTTAAGTATTTTTTCTTAAATTAGAATAAACCATGCCTCTATCAATAACTATCTAGGCAATAAAGAAAACATTACCTCTAATTGAAGGAAAATAAAAAAGTACTATTTTTTTTCTAAATGAGGTATACATATGAATTATTGAATTGTCTTCCTGTATAAGATAAATAATTTATCATATGAAAATGAAACCTACATTACCAACTGAAACGACATACATAAACTTTGGCCTTAAAGCAGCGGGGAATGATTTAAAAAGTAGAAGGTTGATACTGGCCGAAAGTTTCAGAAATAAGAGTGATCAGATTATATGGGAAGAATTAAAAGCGGGAGATGAAAAAGCTTTTCAATTTATTTATGATACTAATTTTGAAAGACTAATAAATTACGGCGTACAGTATGTTAGAGATGTTGAATTAGTGAAAGACTGTATCCAAGATCTTTTTGTAGATATAAGAACAAAAAGAAAAAGCCTCTGTGAAATTACTTATTCCATCAAATACTACTTATTCAAATCTCTTAGAAGAAGATTGCTCAATAAAATTAATCGTGCAAAAAAAATCTCATTAGAAGATTGTTTTGAAAAGTATACCGATTTTGAGATAAAAGTCTCTAAAGAAGTTGAGATGATCAATAGCCAACTTTCGAAATGCACTAAAGAAAGACTGCAAAAGGCTATTAACGAGCTACCTAAAAAGCAAAAAGAAACGCTTTTATGCTACTATTATGAAGGTTTTTCCTATGAAGAAATAACCTCTATTCTAGGCTTTTCAAGAATTGAATACGCAAGAATTACCGTGAGTAAAGCTATTAAAAAACTCAAGAAGCACATTTTTAATTACGAGAATAATATAGTAAGCGCTTTACTAGGATTCATTTTACTTTTCTAAATAATAAAAATTTTTCACCGCAGAAGTATATATCTGAAATATTCAACCCTCTAAAAAGAGAATACATTCCATAATTATAACCGAGCTATACAGATATAAACAACTCAAATCAATTAACAAATGAAATATGAAGATTACTCAATAGAAGACTTTTTAGAAGATGACTTTTTTAGGAAGTGGGCTTTAGGTTTGGACGAAGGAAGTAGCTTCTTTTGGGAACAATGGATAGCTGAGCATCCTGAAAAACGAGAAGTTTTACTTTATGCCAAAGAATTAATTACGAGTCTTACCTATCAAAATAAATACAACCCTACTTCAAAAGAATACTTAGAAGTTCTAGAAGGGATATATAAAAGAAGTGAGCAACCCAAAAAAATCAAAAAAAAGAATAATAGATGGTTTAGTTACGCTGCCATATTATTCATTTTCACTTTATTGGGTATCTATTTTCTAAGGTTTAATCAAGAAAGTGTTCAAGAAGAAACAGTAGCTATTCAAACTACGCCAGCGCTTATACACAAGCAGACTCTTTTAGGTCAAAAGAACTTGTTGAAATTTGCAGATGGCTCTACTATTAAGTTGAATGCTGGTACTTCAATTGAATATCCGAAAGTATTTACCAAAAATACAAGAGAGGTTTTTCTAGAAGGAGAGGCCTTTTTTGAAATAGCCAAAGATTCCCTAAGACCATTTATAGTTCATGTTGATGGATTAAAAGTTGAAGTATTAGGAACCTCTTTTAATGTGCAAGCTTATCCAGAAGAAAAGCAGATTCAAGTCACAGTAGCTAGTGGAAAAGTTAAAGTGGCAAGTATTGAAAGTACCCAAAATGACCAAAGAGAATCAGAAGTAATTCTGCAACCACTTGAAGCCGCCATTTACCAAAAAGAGAATGTATCTATAATTAAAAAGGAAGTATCTGATCTACATGAAATTATTTCATGGAAAGATGGAGTGTTGGTTTTTAAGAAAGCACCATTCGAAGAAGTAGTTAGTGAAATTGAAAAATGGTATGGAGTAGAATTTCAAGTAGAAGAAGGTATTACAGTCGATGGCAGGTTCAATGGCATGTTTGACAACACAAGTTTGGAAATGGTATTGGAAGGGCTTGATTTTTCAACAGACTACCACTATGAAATCAAAGAATCTAAAGTTTATATAACCCAATGAAAAAAAAGATTTTCTTCGATACGAGCTAATAAAAGCCAGTAACTAATAAAAGCTACTGGCCTAGAATAAATAGCCACTGCCTGTTTCAAAAATCTTCGCACAATTTTAATCGCAGGTAAATGGCTTCGATTTCGATAATTTTTTACCAAAACCATCTAAAAATATGAAATGGAAATTTATACGGCAAATTTTAATTATGTCTCAGTACGCACTATTTGGTATATTTATTCAAGCACTTATTGCAGGTGTTTTGCTTGCCGAAGAAAGTAAAAGCCAAAAACTTTCAGAAATCTATATTTCTATCGAAGCGGAAGAAGAACCTCTTAAATATGTTTTATCTAAGATTGAGCGTAAGACCGACTTTCGTTTTTTTTACAACGACGGTTCTATTAACGTCAATGAAAGACTAAGTTTAGATGTAAAGTATCAGTCGCTGTATGCCATTTTAAGTGAGCTTTCGAAAGAGAAACAGCTTGGTTTTAAAAGGATAGACAACAGTATTTTTATTAGCAATAAGAAAATTACGGGAGTCCAAATTGAAGAAAGTTTTACTGAACCCAAACAGCAAACTGTTTCAGGTACTGTAATGTCTACAACAGATAATGAACCATTGCCGGGAGTTAGCATCTTAGTAAAAGGTACTTCTACAGGAACTACTACCAATTTAGAAGGTAAATTTTCAATCAATGCTTTGCCAGAAGATATTCTGATATTCAGTTATATAGGATACCTAGCCCAAGAGATAACGGTAGGTAACCAGACCACGCTGAACATTAGCATGAATGAAGATTTGGAACAATTAGAAGAAGTGGTTGTAACAGCCTTGGGTATTGGAAAAGAGTCTCGTTCTTTAGGGTATTCCACAGCCACAGTAAAACCAGAAGAATTTGCCGTAAACCGTACGCCTAATTTTACCAATGCACTTACAGGAAAAATTGCTGGTGTAAATGTATCTTCATTGGGCACAGGCGCTGCCGGTTCTTCTAAAATCCGTATTCGAGGGCAATCATCTATTTCTGGACAAAATAACCCGCTGATAGTAATTGATGGTGTGCCAATAGACAACACAAACTTTGGTACAAATCCTAGAAATTCTGGCTCTGATAATTCACAAGGTATTTCTCCAAGTGGTGGTGGAATTACATCTGATGGTGGTGATGGGCTGTTAAGTATCAATCCAGATGATATTGAAAGTTTAACAGTATTGAAAGGAGCTGCAGCTGCCGCACTTTATGGATCTAGGGCAAAAGATGGAGTTATTTTAATTTCTATGAAAAAGAAGGGTGACAAGAACGGAATTGGAATTACTTATAATTTGAACTACACCAATGAATCACCTCTAGATTTTACTGACTACCAGTATGAATATGGTCAAGGAGAAAGGGGGGTGCGACCAACCTCACCTAACCCAACATCTGGGCAATGGTCTTTTGGTGAACGTTTTGAACCAGGCATGACCCAAATTCTATTTGATGGCGTAGAAGTTCCTTATGTGCCCATTCGTGATAGAATAGACATTTTTTATAGGAATGGCAATACCCTAACCAATACTGTTTCATTGACAGCTAATAATGATAATGGTGGATTGCGGGTTTCTTTTTCAGACCTATACAACGAGGGAATAATCCCTAACAATAAATACAACCGGAAAACCATAAACCTAGGTTTTGATTATAGGATACATCCAAAAGTTAAATTTTTTGGTACTATAAATTATTCTAATGAAGATATCGATAACCCTCCTAATGTTGGTAATCAGGATAATACTATTCCAGTATCTGTAGCTATCATGTCTAATTCCATGCCTTGGGATTTACTGGAAGAAAAGAAGTTCAATGCCGATGGAAATGAGTTCGTATATTCTCGCTTTAGAAATAGAACTAATCCTTATTGGGTCTTGAGTGAGCAGTTCAATAATATTGTTAGAGACCGTGTTTTTGGTAATGTAGGAATGCGTTTTGATCTTGCCCCATGGATATACATCCAAGGACGAATTGGACAAGATTACTGGTCTAGAGATCAAGATGTGAATAATCAACCTACTGGAAAAGCATCACTAGGTCCTGCTCCCGCTGGTTTTGTAAATGGTAGGTATTACCAAGAGAGCCGTCGCTTCCGAGAATTAAATACAGATTTATTGATTGGTCTTTTCAAAGAGTTTGGTGACTTTACAGTAGATGCAAATATTGGTGGCAATCAACTCTATAGAAGAAGGGATATTAACGCTGTAAGTGTCAGAGATTTTGTAATCCGTGATTTATATACCGTGCAAAATGGAAGAGTTAAAGATCCTGTGTATTCTTTAAACGAAAGGAAGGTGAATTCCATTTATGGGTCAGCTGGTGTAGCCTATAAAGAAATGCTTTATCTAAACGGTACACTCAGGAATGATTGGTTCTCTACGCTTGCACCAGATGAAAGAAGTATTTTGTATCCTTCAGTATCGACAAGCTTTGTGTTTACTGAAATATTGCCCGAAAATAAGATATTGAACTTTGGTAAGCTTCGCTTGGCTTATGCAGAAGTTGGTAGCGATACTGATGTGTCACCTTATTCAAATTCTTTGTTTTACAACATCAATGCTAATTTATTCAATAATCAACCAGTTGGAAGCATTCAAGGTAGCCGAGTAGCCAACCCATTATTGAGACCAATGAGGGTTTCAGAAATCGAATTAGGTTTTGAACTAGATTTTTTAGATAACCGATTGGGATTAGACATTGCCTATTTTCAAAAGAATACTACCGACCAGATCGTTTCTGCTGAGATATCTCGTGCTTCAGGCTTTGCTTCTACACTTATTAACAGTGGCGAAAGTCGCGTGCGTGGTGTGGAATTCTTGTTTGATGCTGTTCCGATTGAAACGGGGAATTTTAGATGGAATTTCTCTTTTAATGGATCATATATCAAAACAAAAGTATTGAAACTGCTTACCGATGAAGAGGGAGAAAACATTAGGGTAGGTCGCCACTTATTCAATGGATTCCTGCACCAAGAAGTAGGATTAGAAATGGGGCAAATACGCGGATTTGGCTTTAAACGTGATGCGCAAGGTCGCCAAGTTTTCGGTGACAATGGTATTGCACTACGCACAGACGAATTGATAAATTTTGGTAGCGCCCTTCCAGATTGGGTAGGTGGTTTTACCAACTCTTTTACTTACAATGATTTACGCTTCTCATTTTTAGTCGATTTCAAGTTGGGTAACAAGATGCTTTCAGGCACTAACTTTAATGCCATTAGGCATGGTTTACACAAAATGACTGTACCCGGAAGAGAAAACGAATACATGATAATTGGTGATGGGGTAGATTCAGAAGGAAATGTGAATACTGTTGCTGCCAATGTTCAACCTTATTGGGAAGTAATCCGTTCGCAGCAGCTTATTGAACCAGCGGTATACAATGGTGGTTTCTGGAAGCTACGCCAAATTACATTGGGTTATGACCTAACTAAGCTTGTTGCCGATAAACTTCCAATACAAGGGCTAACCATTGACTTGATCGCCAATAATGTATTGATCCTTAAAAAATGGGTGCCTAACATAGATCCTGAAGTATTTGGGTTTACTTCCGATAATCTCGTAGGAATGGAATCGACTGGCGTGCCTACTACACGAAATATCGGGTTTAACCTCAACATGAAATTTTAATCTTGAAGCTTATCAATCATGAAAAAGATATTGTTAATTATAAGTCTAATAATAGGCACCATAGCATGCGATAGTGGTTTTGATGAACTCAATACTAATCCTGTAGACCCTATTTCTATAAATCCAGTGTTTGAATTGAACAATGCAATCATTCAAACTTCTTATCCTAATTCGAACCTGGTATACGATATGAGTATCGTCCAGCAAATCATTACTCCCAATTCAGGAGTGTTGACCGGTGGAAACTTTAATCAAGATAATCGAAACTCCACCGAAAACTTTTTTACCCGGTATTATCAGAGTGTAATTAGACATACCATAGATGTCATCAACCAGGTTCAAGATGACCCTGAACGCTCAAATCTTTTAAATATGGCGCGTATATGGCAAGCTTATGCATTTATGGTATTGACAGATCAATATGGAGATGTGCCATATACAGAAGCTGGGCTAGGTTTTATAGACCTGGTTTCATTTCCAGTCTATGATACGCAAGAGTCGATTTATACAGATTTAATCAATGAGCTTACTCAAGCAAGTGCAGCATTAAACGCTTCTGGTACAATTGAAACTTCAGATGCACTTTATGCAGGGGATGTAGAAAAATGGAGAAAATTAGGAAATTCTCTTTTGCTTAGAGCAGGAATGAGATTGAGTAAAGTAGACCCTGCAAGAGCACAACAAGTAGCTTCAGCTGCATTTGCCGCAGGTGTAATTACTTCTAATGACGATAATACTGCAATTAGGCATGATAACAATTACCTCAATGGTACAGGAAACATACTTAATGCGACAGAAGCCAACAACTACTATCTTGCAAAACCATTTGTAGATTTTTTACAGAATTCCAATGATCCTCGTTTATCGGTTATTGCAGTACGTTATGTGGGTGCTGCTTCAGGACCAGAACAGGTACCTGAAATTGCTTCTACTGACCCTTCTATTCAGATTGGAATGCCAGTAGGTAACGATGATGATGGAGCTGTTGCCGCAGCAGTCAATGACGGTTTGGCTAGCTTTTACGACTATTCGCAAGCAAATCGGCAAACTATTGTTGCTCCAGCAACACCAATGTTTAATGTAACTTATGCACAGACATCTTTACTATTAGCAGAAGCTGCTCACAGAGGTTGGATCAATGGAGATGCGGCTGAATTTTACAATGCTGGAGTAAGGGCGCATATGGAACAGTTGGCAGATTATCCAGGTACACCCATAATTGCTCCTGCCGCTATTGATGCATTTTTAACCGCAAATCCTTTACAAGCAGGCACTGAGTTACAACAAATCAATGAGCAATACTGGATAGCCTCTTTCCTCAATGGCCCTGAAGCATTTGCAAACTTTAGAAGAAGTGGTTTCCCTGATTTAGCACCTAATCCATTTCCTGGTTCTGATTTAGTCAGTGAGAATTTCATTCGCCGAATGACATATCCAAGTACTGAGCTTGATATTAATGAAAACATACAACAGGCCATTAGCCGTCAAGGTCCTGACATCTTAGACACAAGAGTCTGGTGGGATATTCAATAATGTGATTTTAGAATAATTATTAAAACTAACTTTCATGATACCGACTGCAAATTGTAGTCGGTATTTTTTATGTCAGAAATTAGAAATGGTTAGGTTGAGATCATTTAAGTGATGGCATTTTTTAAGAATGTGTATAAGGAAAACCTGATACAAAAAATTATTTAAAATATTTATAGCTCCAAATAATAAATTACCAATATTTTAGCGTTGTTTATATTTTCCACTTGCTTTTATATATCTTTTTTGATTAATAATAAGTAGTTTAAAATACACATTTGCATGTATAAAATTGCCATTCTTTTATCAGGGTTATTAATATCATTAGCTTTTACAATTTCAGCTCAAGACGACTGGAAACATTATAATTTTGATGAATATAATTTTGAAATTGATTTTTTCCAGGAACCTGATTTTTCAACTGATAGCTCTTCATTCAATGATTTTTCTTTAGTTAGCTACTTTTGGGAACTTAATGTTCCAGATACAATTCATAAAAACAATTACTATTCAATAATTCTAGAAGCCTATCCAGAGAGTTATATCCATTCTGACTCCCTGTTGTCTTCTGTTGAAGATTTTATTAATTCAACTCAAAATAGTTTATTAGAAGATGATACGTATACATTGCTTTCGTCTTCTTTGTTAGAGAAAGATGGATTTCCGGGTAAGGAATTCAGGTGGAAAACAAATGATAATGTTTTCTTTAGGTTTCAAACATTTTTAGTGGAAAATAAACTGTTTCAATTATCTGTAGTCTCTAGAGAAGGAGAGAACCATAATATTTATATCAATAAGTTTTTAAACTCATTTAAGTTAGTAGATATTCCCAATGGGAATTTCCAGATACCTAAAAAAACATTTGAAAGGACGATTAGTGTAAAATTTCCAGGAAATCCAAAAGAAGAAATTAAAAACATTGATTCTGATTATGGTAAATTAACGCTTGATGTCCAGATGTTAGAACCAACATCAAAAGATGATAATATGATATACATAGCCATGGAAACTAGATATCCTAGTAATGTGGTTGATCAAAATGATACTTATGCGCTTAACTCTTTTTATAAAAAATCAATCGATGGAGCACTTAATTCTATAAATGGAGAATTGATTTCAATAAATGATATTTTTTATAAAGGAAAATTAGGTAAAGAAATAAAGTGTTATTTTTCTAATGGACAAGCTCTAATAACTTATAGATTCTTCATAGTAGATGACAAGTTATTTACATTAGGTGTTATAACGCAACCAGATAATGATAAAAATAAGGCTATGAATAAATTTTTTGAGTCTTTTGCTATCAAGAAATGATGTATTGCAATTAAGAAGAAATGTTTTATTGGGGGTTAAAATCTATAGAATAAACATTTTAAAGCATATTATTTTCAACTTAAAATATCTTTCACTACCTCTCCGTGAACATCAGTGAGGCGAAAGCGTCTACCTTGGTATTTATAGGTTAACCTTTCATGATCAATTCCCATAAGGTGCATTAAAGTAGCTTGGAAGTCATGCACATGTACAGGATTTTTTACGATGTTATAGCCAAATTCGTCAGTTTCTCCATATTCAAATCCACTTTTAACTCCCGCACCAGCCATCCACATAGTAAAACATTTCGGATGATGATCTCGACCATAATTTGTTTTGGTCAATTTACCTTGAGAATAATTGGTCCTGCCAAATTCACCTCCCCAAATAACGAGCGTATCTTCTAATAATCCTCTTTGCTTTAAATCAGTGATAAGGGCTGCTGTAGCTTGGTCCGTATTTTTACATTGGTATTTAATTCCATTGGGCAAGCCCCCATGCTGGTCCCAACCTTGGTGGTACAATTGCACGAATTTAACTCCATTTTCAATCAATTTTCTTGCAAGAAGGCAATTCGCTTGGTAGGTGCCTGGATCTTTAGCTTCTTCCCCATATAAATCAAATATCCAATCAGGTTCATTTGATATGTCTGTAACTTCCGGTACGGATAGTTGCATCCGAAAAGCCATTTCATACTGGGCAATCCTATTTTCAATTTCTGGATCACCCACTTGCGATTGTTGAAATTCATTGAGTCTTTTCAAGTAGTCAAGCATCTCCCGCCTATCGCTAGTATGGTATCCATTTGGGTCAGTTAAAAAAAGTACTGGGTCATTCCCTGATCTAAACTGCACACCTTGATGTTTGGAAGGTAAAAAACCGTTGCCCCACAATCTGGCATATAATGGTTGTCCACTGCCATTTTTAGAGACCAGTGTAATAAAAGTAGGCAAGTTTTCATTGTCTGATCCTAAACCATAACTCGCCCATGCGCCAATACTTGGCCTTCCTGGCTGTTGTGATCCAGTCTGAAAAAATGTGATAGCAGGATCATGATTGATTGCCTCTGTATGCATAGATTTTATGATACAAAGGTCATCAACTACTTGGCTAGTATAGGGCAACAATTCTGAGACATTAGTCTGCATGTTACCAAACTTTTTAAACTTAAATTGAGATCCAGCCAATGGTAGTGAAGATTGATTGGCGCTCATGCCTGTGAGTCGCTGTCCTTTTCTAACAGAATCGGGCAGTTGCTCGCCATTCATTTTTTCAAGAAGGGGTTTATAATCGAATGTTTCCAGTTGTGAGGGACCACCACTTTGAAACAGATATATCACTCTTTTAGCTTTTGGTGCAAAATGAGGAACACCTAGTGGAAGGTCATCATCGTTGCTTGCATATGAACTGAATGGATTTATAATGGAGCTCAATGCCAAACCACCAAAACCCATAGCAGTCTTTGTAAGGAAATTCCTTCTGTTGATTTTATCTAAGTTTTTGTATATATCTTTTTCCATAACATTATCTTTTTGTAATGTAAGCATCGGAATTGATAATGGCACTGACAACCACTGCTGCCGCTGCAACAGTTTCCTTTTTATTTGCAGCATCCAAGGTAGCATTTCCTACAGATAACCAACCACTCGCTTTTTCAACATTAGAATTAAACTTATCAAGCTGGGAAGTATACAATTCCTCTAATATTTCTATCTCTTGTTGGGCGGCGTTTCTTCCCGTTAATTTGATAAATGCTTCATCGATACCAGCTTTAATTCCTTTTTCATGATTGCTTATTTTTTCACCCAAAACTTTGGCCGCTTCATTAAATTGAGGATCATTGAGCATCGCCAATGCTTGTAAAGGAGTATTGGTCTTTTGCCTTTCAACTGTACAATAACTTCTACTCGGTGCATCAAAAATATTCATGGTCGGCGGTGGTACCGATCTTTTCCAAAAAGTATATAAACTTCGTCTGTACACATGTTTTCCAGTATCTTGTTGATAGGTTACACCATTTACTTCCCAGAGCCCAGGTGGCTGGTAAGGCTTTACACTCTTTCCGCCAATTTTCTCTACGAGTAATCCACTCGCTTTTAATACATTATCGCGTAGCATTTCTGCAGTTAGGCGGTTGGCGGGCCCTCGTGCCAGTAATATATTTTCTGGGTCTTTTTCTTGTAAGTCCTTATTGGCAAAGGCACTTTGCTTGTAAGTAGCCGACATCACAATGGTTTTTTGTATGGCCTTTATGTCCCAGTTATTTTGAATAAAACTGGTAGCGAGCCAATCTAATAAAGCAGGGTGAGAGGGGAGTTTCCCTTGATTTCCAAAATCATTACTGGTAGTTACTAATCCTTTTCCGAAGAATTTTTGCCAAAGTCTATTTACAAATACTCGAGCAGTAAGTGGGTTGTTTTTATTGGTCAACCAGTCTGCTAGACCTAAACGGTTTTTAGGCAAGTCTTCGGGAAATGGTAAGATAGCTTCTGGTGTATTAGGAAAAACTGGATCTCCATGAGCATTGTAAACACCCCTTTCTAAAATATATGCTTGCCTTGGTGTTTTCATATCTTGCATGACCATGACTTCTTGAACGGGTTCATTCAATTTGTTATATGAAGCAAAATCTTGGATAACTTCTTTTCTTAATGTTCTATGTTTTTGATTGATGTTCAATAAGTAAAAATCAAATAGTTTTTCCTCATCAACCTGATTTTTTTCACTGAGCAAGCTTATTTCGGCACTAGACAGCGTACGATTATAAACTTTAATTTCATCGAAAACAGCGTCTTTTGTACCAGTGCCTCTCCAACGAGCACCAAATGTAAGGGCAGGTTCTTTTTTAAGTTTAGGAAAAAGGATGTCTTTATATAAGTTATCCTTTTCTGTTTGCATTAAAATTTCTTCTCCATCTAAGAATAATTTCAAGCCATCTGATTTTCCGAGTCCATCGTAAGTGAAGGCAAGGTGAGTCCATTGCGCTTTTGGAATGGTATCATAACTTATCTTAGAAATGGCATTGTATGGCCAATTATGTGCCATCAATATTTCGAGTTTATTATCTCGTAATGCCAAATGATAACCCTTGAAGTCATAGATAATGGCCCCTTCACCTTTATGGAAAATAACGCCGTTTTCTAACTCCTCAGGAATATTTATCCATAACGAAATAGAGAAAGGTTCTGCTCTTGAAAATACACCTGTTTCTTCGGTTCTTAATTGATCATCGCCATTAGATTTAAATCCTTTCCCTTTGTAACCATCCACATATTCAAAATCAATGCAGGTAATCTTCTCTTTTGCATCGACTTTATTGGTAAAACCCTTTTCATTTTTTTGTTCGAATGGGAAGTAACCTATCAATCCTTTTTGCAAGTAGGTATCGATTTTGTTTTGATCGAAATTATTTTTCCATTGATTGAAATCTAGCCTTGCTATATTTTGCTCTTCTTTAAGTTTGTTGTTTTTCTCTGTGATGTTTTTTTCTATAAAAGCCAATTGAGCCTCAACGGCTGAATCTGGCAATAATAGCGTTGGTACGGGCATCATGTCATCCCATGAGATTTGCCCAGCTTCATCTACATTATTAAAGAAGCTAAACAATTCGTAGTAATTTTTTTGGGTAATAGGATCGTATTTATGGTCGTGACATCTGGCACATTCTACAGTTAAACCCAATAGCGCAGTGCCCAATGTATTCGTTCTATCGGCCGCATATTCTACCCTAAACTCTTCATTTACAATACCGCCTTCCATATTCTGTTGATGATTGCGGTTAAAACCAGTGGCAAGAATTTGTTCCTTTGTAGGATTGGGCAGCATATCACCCGCCAATTGCCATTTAATGAACTGGTCGAAAGGCATGTTTTCATTAAAAGCTTTTATAACCCAATCTCTCCAAGGACTCATATCTCTATATCTGTCTACAGAATAACCGTGGGTGTCTGCAAATCTTGAGATATCCATCCAAGTTAAAGCCATTTGTTCTCCGTAAGCTGGAGATTCCAACAAACGATCTACTGCTTTTTCATAAGCATTTTCAGAATTATCATTGATGAAAGCATCTATCTCTTCAATACTAGGATTCAAACCCGTTAGGTCTAAACTTACTCTTCTTAATAGGGTGGTCTTATCGGCAAGTTGGTTGGGTGTAAGTTGATTTTCATTTAACCTCTTTACAACAAATTGATCAATCTCGTTATTTACCCATGTCTCTGCATTAACAGGTGCTGATGGAATTTCTGGTTTCATAAATGCCCAATGGGGTTGGTAAACGGCACCTTCTTCAATCCATTTAATAATTACAGCTTTCTCGTAATCAGTTAGTGATAAATTGCTCTCAGGAGGAGGCATAACTACTTCTGCATCTTCGGAAATGATTCTATGAAAAACCATACTCTTTTTTAAGTTTTTGGGAGTAATGGCTTTATGCGTGGGATTTTCTGGTAATTCAGCTGTAGCTCCTTCAAAGTTATCTAATCTAAGACCAGCCTTTTGATTCGCTTTATCTGGTCCATGACAAGCATAGCACTTATCAGAAAGGATGGGTTTTACATGCAGGTTGAAATCAAGTCTTTCTGGTAGTAATTCTTCAGCCTCAAGCACTGAAATAGGTTTATCTACTTCTTTGCAATGGGCTAATGTTAAAACTAGAAGTATGTAAAATAAATTATTCCATTTCATAAATAACTACTCAATTAAAGCGTGCTAATACAAATTTATGTGAGTATTGCTAGTTGAACAAATGTATTCACGCAAAGGATTGTCTTGTATTTAAGCTTAAAGAAAAGAATTGTTTTTTTAACATTTACTTCTCAAGTATTTTTCGATGTCTTAATGTATATATTTTAAATATGAATTGAATTTCATAATCATTATAAGATTCATCCAACACAGTATACATACTTGCATAATTATTTCTTTTCCAACCTATATTGAATGGGAGATTTTCCAATAATTTTTTTGAATAGCCTGGAGAAATAGTAGGGATCATCAATACCTACCAAATGAGAAATTTCTTTGATTCTTTTATCTGTTAGATCTAAATATTGACAAGCTTTCTGAATTTTTAATCTTATAAAGTAATCATTCGGAGCAAAACCTGTAGCTTCTTTAAACACACTCGAAAACCTGCTGATAGATAAACCAGCAATATTTGCCAATTCTTTTAGAAGGATTTTTTTATCTAAATTCCTTCGCATGTAGGTAATAGCTTCCTTAATAGAAAAATTTTCTGTGGAATGGTTTAAAGAAGCGTTTCCTGATTTATCCGGGAAATAGTCTTTAAAAATAAATGTATTAAGTACCTGCCATAACATCATGTTTGCATGCTCTAAATTGTTGGTGCTATATCCAGTATCCAGTACTTTATAAATATGTTCAAAAAGTTTTTTTCTATCTGCATCGGTTGTGAGCAGTATCTTAGGTTCTGCTGCTATTTTTTGATAAAGTATTTCTGCTAATCGACCATTAAAATGCAGAAAATAAATGGACCAAGGATTCTTTTTGTGCGTGCCATATTGATGATATGATTTAGCGGGTATGACAAAAAACTCTCCCGGGTAAATTTTTTCAGTAAGTCCTGAAGTTCTGTACCAACCTTCTCCACCTATGCAATAGATTAAAATATAATCTTCGGAACCTAAAGACCTTTCTACAAAATGATTGTTTGCCAGCGGGAAAAAACCAATATGTGTTAAATATAATTGAGTGGTGAGTATGTTGTTTTTAAGTGAATTGATGATGTCATGAGGCAGAACAATCAGTTTTTGACCCCTGAAACCATCTTTAATTCTTACCTGCTTATTTTTAGTAGAATAATCCATTAAATTGTAAGATAAGCTATTCTTTAGAATATAGGGAATATATTACATTTAAGTAATAGTATAATTATCTATTTATTGATAAAAAATACATGAAAATGAAAAGAATAGCAATGATAGGTGCAGGCTTCATTGGTCGATTTTACACTGAAGCATTAAAGGGTTATCGTTCAAAGGATTATGTGCATCTTATTTACTCTCATAAAGAAGAAAGCGCTAAGAGTCTGGCAGAGGAGTTTGACATTCCTCATTATACTACTGATTTAGAAGAAGCGCTCAACCATCCTGATACTGACGTAGCAATTATTGCACTTCCAAACCATGTTCATGAAAAGGCAGTAATTAGTGCTGCAAAAGCTGGAGTAGATTTATTGTGTACAAAGCCTTTAGGTAGAAATGCAGCAGAAGCAAAGCGCATGTTAGATGCAGTTGAAAAAGCAGGGATTTTTCATGGTTATTTAGAAGATTTGGTGTACACACCTAAAAATATAAAAGCCATACAAGCCGTAAAAAATGGGGCAATTGGTAGAACACTATGGACACGTTCACGTGAGACACATCCTGGTCCACATAGCGATTGGTTTTGGGATAAGGAGAGATCGGGCGGAGGAGCTTTGGTAGATATGGGCTGCCATTGTATTGAAATAGGGAGGAACTTCATAGGGAAAGACGTACGTCCAGTTGAAGCAACGTGTTGGGCAGCCACTCAAGTAAAACCTATCGATGCAGAGGACCATGCCATTGGTTTAATTAAATATGCCAATGGAGCCGTAAGTCAATTTGAAGTAAGTTGGAACTTTAGAGGGGGAATGGATTTAAGGGATGAAGTAATGGGTACAGAAGGTACTATATGGATCAATAATTTCCTGCGTACAGGCTTTGAAATGTTCTCTGCAGGAGGAAAAGATGGCTATGTAGCAGAAAAAGCTGAATCTAATACAGGTTGGCTTTTTCCAGTTGGTGATGAAACAATAGAATTGGGTTATCTACACATGTTCACAGAAATGTTTACAGCAATGGATGAAGGGCGAGAACCTACAGAAACTTTTTATGATGGGTACATAGTAAATGAGATCATGGATGCATGCTACCGCTCAGCTGAATCAAAGAAATGGGAGCCCATTAACTTAGCAATTTGGAGAGGAAATGACAGTGAGGATACGGATCAGCAGTTTTCATCTTATGATGAAAACTATTATCTAATTAAAGATGAAAAATTGCCAAGCGGTAAACATAAACTCATCTTAAAGCATAAGCAAACAGGCGAAGTAATCACCAGAGATTTAGACTGATATATATGCTCAAAAACAAAACAATTGTAGTGATTGGCGGTACATCAGGAATTGGACTTTCTGCTTGTAAGGCTTTTATTGAGGCAGGAGCTAGAGTAGTAGCGGTAGGAAGAAATGCCCAAAAATGTAAAGATACTCAACAAGCTCTTGGTAATAGCGGATTGGTTCTCCAAGGTGATGCGCAAGAGGCAGATACTTCTATTAATGCAATTAGCAAAGCTATAGATAAATTTGGATCTTTTGATGGTCTGTATCATGTAGCGGGAGGGAGTGGTAGAAAAATGGGAGATGGGCCCTTACATGAATTATCACTGGCAGGTTGGGAAGCAACCATGCGACTGAATCTTACGGCTGCTATGCTCTCTAACCAGGCGGCAGTAAAAACCTTCCTTGAATTAAAAAAAGAAGGTACTATTTTGAATATGGGTTCAGTATTGGGTTTTTCTCCTTCACCCAAGTTTTTTGTAACCCATGCATATGCTGCTGCAAAATCTGCAATTATTGGATTTACTAAATCAATAGCAGCCTATTATGCTTCAAATAATATTCGAATCAATTTAGTAACACCCGCTTTAGTAGAGACGCCAATGGCACAAAGAGCGGCAGGTGATGAAGAGATTTTGGCATTCATTAAAACAAAACAGCCCCTAGACCAAGGTAGGATAGGAAAACCTGAAGACCTAGATGGCATAGCCACTTATTTTATGTCTGATTATTCTAGGTTTACTACAGGGCAGGTAATTGCTATTGATGGAGGTTGGTCTATCAGTGAAGGGCAGTATGCTTAATAATAAGTACTTAAAAAAATATGAGTTATACACAACAATATTTAGCTGAAAGCAGGCGCATCATAGATGTAGTTGCTGCACAAGAGTCATCCATTAAAAAAGCAGCAGCCATGTTCGCTGAATCTATTAGCAAAAATCGAATGGTACACCTCTTTGGATCAGGACATAGCAGAATGATGGTAGAAGAAATGTGGCCAAGATATGGCTCTTTTCCTGGCTTTAATCCAATTGTTGAGCTTTCTCTTTCTTTCCATAATCTGGTGACAGGTGCAAATGGGCAAAGGCAAGCTATGTTCATTGAGAATGTATCGGGATTAGCAGAAAGGATATTACGTAATTTTGAGTTAAGTCCAATCGATACTGCATTGGTTATCTCTTCAAGCGGATGCAATGTTGTTCCCATTGAAATTGCAGAAGAGTTTAAAAAGAAAGATATAAAAGTAGTAGCATTGGTAAGCAAGCATCACTTAGAAGGAAGTACTTCAAAAAGAGCTGATGGGAAAAAATTGACAGATTTTACCGATTTAGTGCTCGATACAGGTGCACCCTTAGGCGATGCCATGATTCAAATTGAAGGGCTTGAAACACCAGTTTCTCCAGGATCAACACTTGGTGGGGTCATGTTAATAAATTCACTTAAAGCCGAATTAGCAGCCATATTAACTGCCAAAGGAATGCCACCCAAAGTATTGAGCAGTGGTAAGGTAATTGGCGAAGAAAAAGCGAAGAATTTGTTTGAAAGTGCTTATGATGAACACGCTAGAAATATGACTGTTTTATTTCAAGATATAGGAAACCATGAGTAACCTATTCACTTCTACCATACAAAAAGCACTTGAAACAGATATTTTGGTAATAGGGAGTGGAAGTGCTGGGGCAGTAGCAGCATTAGCAGCCTCAAAAGGAAAACATAAAGTGACAATTGCTGAACGTTACGGATTTCCGGGAGGTACTTCCACCCAAATGTTAGATACTTTTTATGGTTTCTTTACACCCTCAGATACTCCAAAGAAAATTGTTGGTGGTATCCCTGATAGTATTGTAAATGCGCTTAACCTAACTGGTGATATTTTTTTAAGACCCAATACCTACGGTGCAGGAACAGGAGTTAACTACAACCCTGAGCGTTTAAAACATGTGTGGGATAAGTTATTGTCTAAAAGCGGAACCACTATCTACTATCATAGTACATTGGTAGCTGTTGAGCAAATAGAGCCAGTTATAAAATGCATCTTCTTTCATAAGGGAATTGGTTTTTTTTCTATTTCCGCCAAAAGGGTAATTGATGCCTCAGGTGACGCAGATTTTTGCCATTGGGCAGGAATTGCCTATGAAAAAGCAGGAGAGAAAGAACCAGCCCAAAGTATGACCACTACTTTTAGAATGTGTAATGTTGATTTGGAAGAGTTTTCCAAAGCAGGTGGTAAAAAAATGCTCAAAGAAAAGATGGCGAAAGCAGTGGAAACCCAAACCTATCCTTTACCTAGAAAAGAAGGTTCTGCCCATGAAATGTGTCAACCCAAGTGTATTTCTACAGTAGCTGTAAAAGTAACCGACTATGATGCTCTACAAGAAGATGAATTGACAAAAGCTGAAATGGAAGGCCGAAAACAAGCTTTCATTTATGAAGACTTTTTTAGAGGAGAAGTACCTGGTTACCAGAATGCAAAAATTATTGGATTGTCACACCAAATTGGCGTACGAGAAACGCGAAGGGTTTATGGTAATTATAGGCTAAGCAAAGAAGACTTTATGGAGGCAAGACAATTTGAAGATCAAATATTTCTTTGTGGAGCACCCATAGAGGATCATAGGAAGTCTACAAGCGGAGAGTCAGAGACTTATTGGCAATACGTGCCAAAATCAGGTGTATACGGTGTGCCTTATGGGACAATTGTTCCCAAGAACACCCAAAAAGTGTGGGTAGTAGGTAGGTGTTTTTCAGCTACGCACGACGCTCATGCCTCTTGTCGTTCTATGGCGCAAACCATGTCTATGGGGCAAGCAGCTGGTTTAGCTGCCGTGCAATCTTTAGACTCAGACAGCAGCAATACTGAACTAGATGTGCAGCAATTAAGGACAAACTTAGTGGATTTGGGGGCTATACTTGAGATACCTCAAAAAACAGCTGATATTACAAGAAATGGTTGGATAAATAATTAACAATCATGGATAAGAAATTTTTCAGAACAATTCTAGGTGATAAACCCGTAGAGCAAATGGGACTTACTTATTCCCATGAACATATCATTATAGAAGATAGCTATGTTACAGCTGCTCATCCTGAATTTCTGCTGAACGATATTGAAAAAGTTAGCAAAGAATTAATCAGTTTTAGAGAAGCAGGAGGGGAAACCGTTGTGGATTCTATGCCAGCCAATGCAGGTCGCAATGCGTTAAAAATGGCAGCAGTAAGTGAAATCAGTGGCGTTAATATCATTGTGCCGACAGGTATTCATTTAGAGATTTACTATCCTCATAATCATTGGCGATATAGTTATACGGAAGACCAATTAACAGATTTATTTATTGCTGATGTAAATGAGGGCATTGATAAATATGATTATTCGGGCCCTTTCATTGAAAGAACACTCCACAAAGCTGGCTTAATAAAAATTGCAACTGGAGATCATTCATTTACAAAGCATCAAGAAAAACTGTTTCGTGCAGTGGTCAATACACATAAAGTGACAGGTGTCCCTATTCTTACCCATACCAACTTTGGAAACCAAGCTTGGGAACAAGCCAAAATGTTTGAAAAATTAGGTGCCAATTTAGAACATATAGTTTTGTCGCATGTAGACCGGTACAAAGACCTTGATTATCAAAAAAAAGTACTAGACACAGGTATTTCTGTGGAATATGATAGTGCTTTTAGATGGAAAGCAAACGACCATAACTGGACATTAGAATTCATCGAAAAACTTTTACCACTATATCCTGAGCAGATTACACTGGGAATGGACATGGCAAAAAATGCTTATTGGAAAAGTTATGGAGGCAAACCAGGTCTTACGTATTTGTTGGATACTATTCCTTCTTTTTTAGCCACTAAAGGATTAAATCAATATTGGCGAAATATTTTCTTCGATACGCCTAAGAGGATTTTTGCATTTTCAAAATAAACTGGATTATTCTTATTTGCTTTTGTAAATAATTTGAATATTTAACATTGAGAATTGAAATAATTCATGACTCTCTAAAAAGGAAAATTTGCTGTCTGAGTGAAACGAGCGACGGTCGCACCGTTTCAAATTTTCCTGCGTGGCGTCCACTAGATTTTTTGGGGTTCGACCCTTCGACATACTTTTTCATCACAGCGTCGGCTGCCGATGGAAAAAGGCGCTTGGAAAGTATGTACTCCGCAAAGATTGGCATTGGTGAAGTTAATATTTCAAACATATTTTTTTACAATTCTATCTCAATTAATTGTTTTGTTAATGAATGTGATTTTAAAAGCAGTGAATTTTAGAGATATACCAATTTAGTGTATATTGAAATGCTTAGAAAAATAATATACTCTTTTAAATGCCCTGACCAATGTCTGGGCTTTTTTTATTTGAAGCGTATCGGTACTCTTTTGTATATTTCATTCTAGAGAAAGCAAGAGATGATAAAATAGACAAACTAATTCTAGACATTTCTTGAAACTCAATAAAATTTAACTGAGAAGAAAAGTAAATAGAGAATGAAAAAAATATACAGCAGTTTATTACTGCTATTGCTGATAAATCTAAAAATCAATGCACAAAACTATAAAAGTAAAGATGTAGAAAGACCTAATATCATCTTTATTTTAACCGATGATCAGAGGTGGGATGCATTAGGCTATGCAGGTAATGAGATTATCCAAACCCCTGAAATGGATAAACTGGCAAAAGCAGGCACTTACTTTAAAAATGCATTGGTTACCACACCCATTTGTGCTGGTAGCAGAGCTAGTATTTTAACAGGATTACATGAAAGAACACATGGCTATGATTTTACTGCTGGTTTTGTTCGAGAAGAATACATGTCTAAAGCTTATCCAAAATTATTGAAAGAGGCTGGTTATCATACTGGTTTCTTTGGGAAATTTGGAGTAAGGTATGAAGGTTTAAAAAAGTTGTTCCACGAATACGAAAGCTATGATAGGAATGGGAAATTCAAGGATAGAAGAGGATACTATTATAAAAAACTCAATGGTGAAACGGTTCACTTAACCAGATATACTGGCCAGAAAGCATTAGATTTTATAAATAATGTAAATACCAATAAACCCTTTTGTCTTTCTTTAAGCTTTAGTGCCCCTCATGCGCATGATAGTGCAGAGGAACAATATTTTTGGCAGCAGCAAAATAACTCCCTATTCGAGAATGAGACAATGCCTGAGGCTGCATTATCTACTGACGAATACTTTAATGCTTTACCCGATGCTGTGAGGGAAGGTTTTAACCGAACCAGATGGTATTGGCGTTATGATACTCCTGAAAAATATCAGCATAGTGTAAAAGGGTATTATAGAATGATTGCAGGTATTGATCAAGAAATAACTAAAATCAGGAAAAAACTGAAAGAGAAAAAGCTTGATGAAAATACCGTCATAATATTATTGGGGGATAATGGGTATTTTCTTGGTGAGCGCCAATTAGCTGGTAAATGGTTGATGTATGACAACTCCATTAGAGTGCCTCTCATCATATATGATCCAAGGGTAAAAAAGCATGGTGATATAGATAAAATGGCCCTTAATATTGATGTGCCTGCTACCATACTTGACATGGCAGGAGTAAATGTACCAGAAAATTATCATGGAAAAAGCCTTCTTCCTGTTGTTCAATCGAAAGGAATAATTCCTGAAAGAGATACCGTTCTCATTGAGCATCTATGGGATTTTGAACATATTCCACCTAGCGAGGGAGTAAGAACTACACAATGGAAGTATTTGAGATATATCGATGATAAATCAATTGAAGAACTTTATAATCTAAATGAAGATCCTTTAGAGATAAAAAACTTAGCGAAGGATGCATCTTACAGAAAAACTTTGTCTGCCTTTAGAAATAAATGTGATGCACTTACCCAAAAATACAAAGATCCTTTTTCAGGAGTGGCGCAGGATTTAATGATCGAATTTATTAGAGAACCTACTCAAGTAAAAATAAAAGATGCAACCCCCGAATTTACTTGGGCACTCCCAAAAGAAATAAAAGAACAAAATGCCTATCAACTATTGGTTGCATCTACTAAAGAGAATATTGATAATAACATAGGTGACAAATGGAATAGTAAAAAGGTTTGGACTTCTAATACAATTAACATCCCATACAATGGAATGCCACTCGAAGTGGGTAAAACTTATTTTTGGAAAGTAAGGTTTTGGGATGATATTAATCGTACTGGTGCATACAGCCCTTCACAACAGTTCACTATGGGCGAAGAAGATTCATTGCTTACTAGCAGCAATATATTCCAAATAGATAGGATTAAACCAAAGGTTTTTACAAAACGAAATGAAGGAAACTACTTTATAGATTTTGGGAAAGATGCATTTGCCACTATAGAATTAAACTATGAAACTACCCAAGCTGACAGTATCACTATCAGATTAGGAGAAGAATTACTTGAAGGTAAAATCAACAAAAACCCTCAAGGGCACATCCGCTATCAAGAAGTGAAACTATATGTAAGCCCTAATCAAAAAAAGTATCTTCTACAATTACCACCGGATAAACGGAATACAAAAGAAGTGGCAATTGCCTTACCAGATTCTTTTCCTGTATTAATGCCTTTTCGCTATGTTGAAATTGAATCAGCCAATAATGGTTTAAAAGCTGATGATATTACACAATTAGCCTATCATATTTACTTCGATGAAGAACAAAGCCATTTTTCATCCTCTGATTCCATTTTGAATCAAATCTGGGAGATGTGTAAATATACTATGAAAGCTACCTCATTTGCTGGGCTTTATGTAGATGGGGACAGAGAAAGGATTCCTTATGAAGCAGATGCTTACATCCAACAATTAGGGCACTACGCAGTAGATAAAGAGTATCCAATTGCCAGGGAGACCATCGAATATTTCATGGAATATCCAACATGGCCTACTGAATGGCAGCAACACGTAGCATTGCTTTTTTATCAAGATTATATGTACACGGGAAATACCGAGTTGATAGCCCATTATTACGAGTCCTTAAAACACAAAACACTCATGGAATTAGTGCGAGAAGATGGACTCATAAGCTCCCAGTCTGAAAAGATGACTCCTGCGTTTATGCGTAAGCTTGGCTTCAAAGACAGCAAAGCAAAATTAAGAGATATAGTGGATTGGCCTCCTGCTCAAAAAGATACAGGCTGGCAATTGGCTACTGAAGAGGGAGAGAGAGATGGCTTTGTATTTATGCCCATCAATACAGTAATCAATTGCCTGTATTATCAAAATATGAAGATAATGGCAGAATTTGCCAAAGTGCTCAATAAGCCAGAAGAAGTATTGGATTTTGAATTAAGAGCAGCTAAAGCAAAATATGCCATTAACTCCAAATTATTCGATAAAGAAAAAGGGGCTTATGTGGACGGAGAAGGAACTGACCATTCTTCTGTTCATGCAAATATGATGGCTATGGCTTTTGATATAGTGCCTAAAATCTACAAAGATACAGTAATGGCATTTATTAAAACCAGAGGAATGGCATGCAGTGTTTATGGCGCACAATTTTTAATGGAAGCGGTATACAATGGATATGATGGTGATTATGCACTAGAATTGATGACGGCTACACATAATCGTAGTTGGTACAATATGATAAAAGTAGGAGCAACAATGGCAATGGAAGCATGGGACATGAAATATAAACCCAATGCCGATTGGAATCATGCATGGGGAGCTGTTCCTGCTAATATAATTCCCAGAGGATTGTGGGGAATCCGCCCCTTAGAACCAGGTTTTGGTGTAGTACAAATCAAACCACAAATGGGAAGTTTAGAAAATTGTACAATCGCCATTCCTACTTTAAGAGGCCAAATAAAAGGGAAATACCAGAAGATTAATAACAAAATACAACGCTATACTATTGAATTGCCTGCAGGGGTTTATAGTGAATTTATCCCTCCAAAAATTGAAAATCTATCAGTATACTTAAATGGTAAAAAAGCTAATTTGAATTTTGGTACAGTTCGTTTACAACCTGGTGAAAATATCGTAGAAGTAAAGGCAAGGGTCAGTTTGTTTTAAGAGGTTGTCTAAAGTAAGGGTTCCAAGTCGAAAATGAAGAAGATAAGGGTGAAATCTATCATTTGTAGACGAAAGGTTTTATTTTAGACAACCTCTAATTGTTATTCAACAAATACACCATGTTAACCTGATTAATTATATTTGAATAACAAATTCTTCAATGAGTTATTGACTTTAACAACCTTTTTGAAAAGCTTCAAAAAAGATGAAACAAACAACACTACTACTTTTTTTAACTTTCATTCCTTTAAACAATTTTATTTTTGCCCAATCTGAGCGTGAACACTCTGTGGCACGTGAATGGAATGAAGTACTGCTTACCGCCATTAGAAATGATTTTGCCCGTCCGACAGTACATGCTAGAAATTTATTTCATATATCTTCAGCCATGTACGATGCATGGTGCTTGACGACTAAGGGTGCCGATACTTATTTCATGGGTAAAAATGTTGGCGGTTATGACATTCCCATAGAATCTTATGAGCCCAATACTTCAGATGTACAATCAGCTGCAGAAGAAGCCATAAGTTATACAGCCTATAGACTTTTAGAATTTAGATTTCGAAATTCGCCTGATATACAAGATACCAAGCGAGTAATGGACAGTTTAATGATGGTGCTTGGATACGATATTGATAATTTCGATACCGATTACCAATCAGGAAATCCAGCTGCCTTAGGGAATTATATTGCCGAACAAGTTAGGCTTTACGGTATTCAAGATGGTTCAAACGAGTTAGGAGATTATGCCAACTTGTTTTATAACTCACTCAATGATGCACTGAATCTTGCAGTTAAAGGCCCTGTCGAATTAGATTTTCCAAATAACTGGCAACCATTGGCATTTGGGGAGCCTTTTATTGATCAGAGCGGTAACATAATTAATGAAGGAGAAATAGAGTTTTTAAGCCCTGAATGGGGCAATGTAGAGCCTTTCGCTTTAGAAGAAACCGATTTAGATGTATATGAAAGAGATGCTACTACTTATACCGTGTATTTAGACCCTGGCATGCCACCTCTAATCAGTGATACACAAGAAGGATTAGATGATCCCTACAAATGGGGATTTGCCATGGTTTCTGTTTGGGGTGCTCATTTGGTAGCACAAGATAGCCGAATGATAGATATTTCGCCTAATACCATAGGTAACATCCCAATTGAAGATTTCCCGACTAATATTGAAGATTTTCCCGATTTCTATCAATTTTTTGAAGGAGGGGACATTAGTAGAGGATATGATGAAAATCCCATAACAGGGCAACCTTATGCAGAGCAAATGGTCCCGAGGGGAGATTATGGTAGAGTGCTAGCCGAATTTTGGGCAGATGGTCCTGACTCTGAAACACCACCAGGCCATTGGTTTGTACTTTTAAATTATGTCACTGATAATCCTAACTTTGAAAGAAAATTTAAAGGACAAGGAGAAGAATTATCTCCACTTGAGTGGGATGTGAAATCTTATTTTTTAATGGGGGGTACCATGCACGATGCTGCTATTTCAGCTTGGGGTGTGAAAGGATATTACGATTATATTAGACCTATTTCTGCAATAAGATACATGGTAACCCGAGGACAAAGTTCAGACTCAAATCTTCCCTCTTATGATCCTCACGGTATGCCACTCATTCCCGGTTATGTAGAATTGATTGGAGAGGGTGATACACTAGCAGGAGAAAACAATGAAAATTTAAATAAAATAAAATTATATTCTTGGAAAGGTCATGACTTTATAGATGATCCAGTAACGGATACTGCAGGTGTTGGTTGGATACTGGGTGAAAACTGGTGGCCCTATCAACGTCCTTCATTTGTTACCCCGCCATTTGCTGGGTATGTATCTGGGCATTCAACCTATTCAAGAGCTGCTGCAGAACTAATGACACAACTAACTGGCAGTGAGTACTTCCCTGGTGGTTTGGGTGAATTTACAGTGAAACAAAATGAATATTTAGTTTTTGAGGATGGCCCTAGTCAAGATATTGTTTTACAATGGGCCAAGTATTACGATGCATCAGATCAATGTAGTCTTTCACGTATTTGGGGAGGCATCCACCCACCTGCTGATGATATTCCTGGCAGGCTTATGGGGTCATTTCTAGGAAAGAAGTCTTTTACATATGGAGAGCAATTCTTTGATAGAACAGTTTTAGGAACCGATAAAAATGTAAAAAGGGCATTACCGATGTATCCAAATCCTGCTACAACTCATGTAGTACTACCTATCAGTTTAAGAGGAAAGGGTACAATTAGTATTTATAGTGCTACTGGTCAAGAAGTTTCTAATAATTTAATAACTGTTACCAATAATGGAAATGAAGCATTGCTCAATATTGAAAGACTAATACCAGGATTATACTATTTGCCTGATGGAAAGGGCAACAATTATAAACTGGTAAAAAAATGACAGTTTATGTATATAAAAAGTTGGTGTTTTGGGATATGCATCCTTATGCTTTTGCTTAGCAGGCAAACTCAAGCACAACTTTTTCAAGACTATTCTTCAATTGCAAGCATTAAACACCATGCAATAGATTCATTACGCATTACTGCTGGGGTAGTACTTTTCGATTACAACAATGACGGGCTAGATGACATTTATCTCAATGGAGGTGAAAGGCCACATCAACTTTACAAAAATTTAGGTGAATTCAAATTTGAACGGGTTACTGAAACTGCTGGCCTGGATGAAATTACATCAAATATTTATGGGGCCAATGCAGCAGATCTAGATAATGATGGCTGGGAAGATTTAGTACTTACCACTGGTGAAGGCATGCACACTTTGTTGCTTCAAAACAACCAAGATGGTACTTTTAGTGATATTACTAAAGAAAGTGGTCTGGAAACGAATCAATACTGGGGTACTTCAATCACTTTTGCCGATTTTAATTTAGATGGCTTTTTGGACTTTTATATTGGCAATTATGCTAAAAATCCAGAAATCCCCCTTGATGGTGACCCAAGAAAGGGAGCTTACCCCAATGAACTCTATTTAAGTACCAATCAACCTTTCAAATATGAAGAGGTTGCTGTACAAAAAGGAATTGCTGGCAAAGGATTTACTTTAGCTGTAATGGCTATGGATTTAGATCAAGATTTCGATACAGATCTATATGTTGTAAACGATTTTGGAACAGGTATTAATGAAGGAAACAGATATTTTGAAAATGATGGTGCTAATAACTTTATAGAAAAGTCAGTAGATAAAGGACTTGATTTAAGGATTTTTGGCATGGGCGTTAGTGCTGGTGATTATGACAAAGATGGAGATGTAGATTTATATATTTCAGACTTAACGGTTAATCATTTCCTACAGCAACAAAGTGATGGCACTTTTATTAATGTCGTGAAAGAAAATCTTGCCCATGGAAATCATGTAAGTTGGGGCGCCTCATTCTTTGACAGTAATAATAATTCGGAGCTTGATTTATTTATGCCCAATGGTGCAGTAATCGGAGAAGAAGCTCAGCCCACGCAATTTTATGAAAATATCAATGGAAAATTTTTAGAAACACAGTTCCACAATGTTGCTCCACCACTTTTCTCAAGAGGCATGGCACTATCAGATCTAGATAACGATGGCGATTTAGATGTAATAGTGAACAATACCACAGAAAAAGACACGCTGGGCCTTCAACCTATTCCTATTTATAGAAATACTGCGAATCTCAGGTTTCAAGAAAATGGGTTTCTGTTCATCGATTTAGAGGGCGAAACAATCAACAAGAATGCTTATGGAAGTATTATAAAACTTCATTTATCGAACGGGCAAACATTAATGAGGATGAATTATAATGGAGGAGCTTACCTATCTCGTCATTCGGGGAAAATGCATTTTGGTTTAGGTACTTCTGCTATTGATTCATTAGAAGTTTTTTGGTCAAATGGAGAAAGAGATATTTTTATAAATATTCCTAGAAATGCGTGGATTAAAATCAATGAAATATCTGGCTGGGAATTAGAAAAGGGAAATAAAATAACCTCATTGGGAAAAAAGGAAGCATTATTTATTGATATATATCCAACAAAAGTTTCAAATAAACTCACAATTGACTTGAGTAAAATTACTCAAATGGTCAATATCCACATATTAGACACAAGTGGTAAAATCATTAAGGAATTAGCATTAGATGCTGGTAAAAAGCATCAAGTTGATTTAAGTAGGTTTTTGTTCAATTCTAATATTTACTTGCTAAGGATTATCTATCGAAATCAGGTATTTACAAAGAAGTTATTTTTTAATCACCATTAATATGAAAATACTTTATCTATTACTTTTTTCACTTTCTGTTTTAACTCAACAAGCTTTAGGACAAAACCCACAAGATGGATGGATTTTTAATCCTGAGCAAGATACTTATTCTGAAGATGCTTTGTTGGATTTGAGATTTTTAAATGAAGAAATAGCTGGTGAAAACGGATTTATCCAACTTTCTGCAGATGGAGAAAGCTTTGAAACAGAAGATAGAAAACCCATTAGGTTTTGGGCAATTGGTGGAGGAGATGGAACAAGGAATATGAGCTTAGAAGACATCAAAACTTTTGGTAAATTCTTAGCGAAGAAAGGTGTAAACATGGTCAGGTTTCATGGTCAGATACATTCCGTTTCAAACGATATTAACCAAGTAAATACAGAAGAAGTAGACGCTATTTGGAAGTTTGTGGCAGCTATGAAAGAAGAAGGCATTTATTCCACAATAAGTCCATTTTGGCCAAACTTTATAGATGAAATTCCTAACTCTTGGGACTTAGGAGATTACTCAGGTACCAATAAAAAACCTTGGGGATTACTTTATTTCGATGAGACCTTTCAAGATGCATTTAAAAATTGGCTTACCTATCTTTATACAGAAAAAAATCCTTACACGGGTATAGCTTTAAAAGATGAACCAGCAGTTGGCTTAATTCAAATGCTGAATGAGGATGGCGTTTTCTTTTGGACAATTCAAAATGTAGAGCCTAGTTTGCTAAATGCCATGGAAAATCAGTTTCATGATTGGCTTGTGGATAAATATGGCAATATTGAATTAGCTTACGATGCTTGGGGAAGTTTGGCACCACTAGATACAGATGACCCCAATAATGGTGAGATGGGAATTTATATCATTTATGAAGCCACTATCCCACAATTTGGTGGAAAAGATAAGAGGTTAAGTGATCAGATTGCTTTTTTCGCAGATACACAACGGAACTTTTATCAAGAGGTTTATAATCATCTAAGAGATATTGGTTGCAAGCAATTAATCAATACCACAAACTGGAAAACTGCCAATGCAGGTAGATTATTGGATGCAGAACGGTACACCAATTCTATAGGAGATGTAATGGCAGTTAACCGATATTACAGTGCGGATCACATTGGAGAAAATACAGGTTGGCGAATTCAACCCGGTGATAAATACGTAGGAGAATCAGTCTTATTTCAACCCAATAAATTACCAGTAAATGTAAAGCAAATAAGTGGCAAAGCATTCACTATGACAGAAAGTAGTTGGCCATTTCCTCATAAATACATAGCTGAATCTGTTTTTCTAACAGCTGCTTATGCATCACTTACTGGTTTTGATTCTTATTACTGGTTTTCACCTCGAGCTTCTACCGAAGGCTATTCTGATCGACTTGGTACATTTCATACTTTCGAAAGTTTCGATTTAAACTTTGAACCCATCTATAAATTTAACAATGCCACTCCCGGGCATTTAAGCCCTTTTCCTGCCAATGCACTTCTGTATAGAAAAGGATATGTACAAGAAGGCGATTTGATAGTAAATGAAGTAAGGAGCATGGAAGACATTTATGGGAGAGAAATCCCACTGATCACTGAAGAAAGTGGGTTTGATCCTAATCGAGATAGTTACGATAACCAAAGTGACCCAACAGCTACTGAAATAGCTCCAATTGCCTATCTCACTGGCAAAGTTAGAACTACTTATGGAGGAGACCCTTCAAGCAGTAATGTAGCCGAAAACCTGAATGAGTTTTTAGATTTTTCTAACAAAATTGTAAAAAGTAGTACAGGAGAATTGGTTTGGAATTATGAAAAGGGTATTTGTACTTTAAATGCCCCTGCAGCTCAAGGCGTAACAGGTTTTTTTACGGAAGGGGGTGAAACTGTTTCCTTAAAAGATATTACACTTGAAATAAAAAATGACTACGCAGCTATAAGTGTGGTTTCAATGGATGAGCAACCTTTGAATTCTTCAGAAGAGGTATTGATTCAAGTAAATACAATTTACGAGACAACTAACTATAGGGAGACACCAACTACTTTTGAGTTAGGGGATCAAATGGTAGATGGATTTGAAGTGTTGCAAACAGGTCAATTACCATGGAAAGCAGCCAACACGGTGATTATCCTTACCATTGCCAATTCCAATATTAAATCAGCACATTTACTTGATGTAAACGGCTATGAAATAGGACAAATACCAGTAGAAGAAGCTGCGAACGGATTAAAGATTTACCTTCCTAAAAATGCGATGTATGTAATAGCTAATACTCAACCTTCAACTGTTACTGCATTACAAGAAATTACGGAAGAAAAATTATTAGTTTACCCCAATCCAGCTAATAGTAGTATTTATCTTGATTTGAAAGATAAAGCGTTTGAATTTGATGAGATTAGTATTACAAGTATGGAGGGCAAAGAACTTTTTAATCAAAAGATAAATCTAAAAGATTCGGTCAGTATCTCACCAAAATTGCAACCCGGACTTTACTTGTTAAAAGTGAAACGGGATGGTAATTTTTTAGGTGTGAAAAAGATATTATTTGATTACTGAATTTATAGAAATAGAATAAAAAATCGAAAATATACCTGTACTAATCTGTACTGGTCTTGAAAGTAAATATTGATTTATCTTGTTGTTTTTGATTATTATTTTATTTAAAAATGTATACCGAATATGGAAAATTCTTTGCTAGGGATATCCTAATCTCTCTTAAAGTAGATAATTTTTTAAATATGAAAATGAATTAACTATGCAACTTAACTACCATAACGAAGCTGAATTATCTAAAGAAAGTAGAGGTAAAGAAGAGAATATCAATTTTGATCAAATGTCTGATAAGGAGATTTGGACATTATTTTGTTCGGGTCATGAAGATGCTTTCATTTATGTCTATAATAAATATTTTTCCTTGCTTTTTGGTTTCGGCTGTCAGTTTACCCACGATAGGGAGTTAGTCAAAGATTGCATTCAAGAAATGTTTATCTATATGCGGCAGAAGTTGAAAAAAAGTAGCAAAGTAGATTCAATTAAATTTTATTTATTTGTTTCCCTTAGAAATCGAATCCTCAAAACACTTAAGAAAAATAATTTTTTGAGTTTTGTGCGAGGTGTACAATTACCAGAAAATGCATTTGGTTTTGAAAGCGCTCACGAAATCCAATTGATTAACCGTCAACTAAGTGAAGAGAAATCTGCTAAACTTTTAAGGGCATTAAATAAACTCACTATTAAGCAACGTGAAGCTGTTACATATTTCTTTTATGATGGACTCAGTTACAGTCAAGTAGCTGTTTTAATGAATTTAAAAGCCACAAAATCTGCCCGTAAACTCATTTATCGTTCCTTGCATACTTTGAGAGAAAATATGTAGAATCTTATCACTTATTGATATATCTAGAACTTACCAAAAAGATTTATAAAAACTTCAAGAAAACTTGGGGTCATTTTTTAGATGTAGACACTCTTGTTAAAAAGAGGTGTGAAAGAATTTCATTCCGAAACTATGAAGTACGAAGAATTTGATATTGAAGATTTTATAGCAGATGAGTTTTTCATTAGCTGGATAAAAGGCAATGGAAAAGAAGCCAATGTTTTTTGGCAATCTTGGATAGCAGCCCATCCAGATAAACTCCATCTGATCCAAAAAGCAAGAGAGATAATTTTGAGGCACCAACCTAAAAGACCTATTCCTTCTCAGAAAGATTATACAGAAGTATTGGAAGGGATATTAAGTCCTCATAAAGAAAAATCTTTAGTTATTAAGCAAAATCCTAAAAATAGACGCTTGCATTATGCAGCTTCAATAACTGCTTTTTTTGTTTTACTTACAATTGGAATATGGTTTATGTCAAATAAATCTAGCCAAACAGAACAGAAAGCAATTGTTGCTACAAAAATGTTCAAAAGAGAAATCCCTAAAGGGAAAAAAAGTGTAGTAACACTTGCTGATGGCACAAAGGTAAAATTGAATGCTGGGGCATCATTTGAGTTCCCAGAGAGTTTTTCCAATTCAAATGAAAGAAGGGTTTACCTTTCAGGTGAAGCATTTTTTGAAGTTGCCAAAGATACCCTAAAGCCATTTATTATCGAAAGTAATCACATCACCACAACTGTACTTGGTACTTCATTTAATTTACAAGAGGAAAATGGCAATGTAGCAGTAGCCGTGGTTACTGGGAAGGTAAAAGTATCTTCAGCTCAGGAAAACACTGCTGTATTTCTCAACCCTGGAGAACAAGCCGAATACAATTACAAAAGTAAAAATATAACAAAGCATAAAATAGATATTGAATCAGTTACTTTCTGGAAAGATGATATAATTTACTTCCACCAATCTGCCTTTCACGAGGTGGTGGACAGATTGGAAAATTGGTATGGAGTTGAATTTATTATAGAAAGAAAAATTAAAGGAAAATTTAGTGGTCGTTTTAAAAGCAAATCTTTGAATGAAGTATTGCTAGGTCTGAGTTATACCACTGATTTTAACTTTGAAATTGAAAAAGATAAAGTCACTATTTACTAATAACCATTGATGCCTATGTATAAAAAATACGACTCTAGTTAGCAGATTTTTTCAGCCATATTATTCTTATAAAAAAAGAGTACCCGTCACACTTAGGGACATGCGGTGACGGGTATCTCATACTCAATTTATGTTTTTAGCTTATCACCAAAAACTCTGTAATTTATGAAATGGAAGATACTTAGACAAATTATTGTCATGACGAAATATGCATTTTACGGCATTTTCCTTCAAGCACTTTTGGGCAGCGTATTGCTGGCTAATAGTGGTTTAAGCCAGAACAAAAGCTGGGAAAAAGTCCGAATATCTCTACAAGAAAATGACTTAACGCTTGAGGATGCATTCAATGCAATTTCAGAGCAAACCAGTTTTTATTTTACCTATAATGAAAACACCATCAATTTACATGCATCAGCTGCGCTGCCTAAAAAAAGCTCTGTAGCAGAAATACTAACCATACTTTCGAAAGAACATGATTTAAAATTTAAGAGAATTAACGATGATATATTTGTAAGCAGGAAGAAATGGTTAGAAGAACCACTTGAAGAAAAGATAACAACTACCAGGCAAGTGACTATTACTGGTACTATTACTTCTGCTAGTGCTGCGGAACCACTACCAGGAGTTAGTATCATCATCAAGGGTACATCACAAGGAACAACAACAGATATTGATGGCAAATATGCTATTTCTACGGGAGAGTCTGATGTTTTACAATTCAGTTATATTGGCTATGTGACCCAAGAAATTGCTGTAGGTGTCCAAAATATTATAAATGTACAATTAGAAGAAGATTTATCTCAACTAGAAGAAGTTGTAGTAATCGGTTATGGCTCGAGGGAGAAAAAAGACTTAACAGGAGCAATTAGTGTAATTGATTCAGATGCCACAGAAAAGACAGCTTCCTTAAATCCTCAATTGGCCATGCAAGGAAGAATGACAGGTGTTTTTGTGAGCTCACCTGGAGGAGATCCATCAAGCAGGCCTCAAGTAAGGATCAGGGGAGTGGGTACCTTCCAAGGTGCTGGTGGTTATGCAGAACCACTGTATGTAATAGACGGAATTCCAGTGTCTGAACCATTTGAAGAAAATGCAGAAAGAGGTGTACCTGTTTTTCAAGATGTAAGGGGTACACAGAATATTCTCAACACCATAAACCCTGCTGATATAGAATCAATATCTGTTTTGAAAGATGCCAGTGCTGCGGCTATTTATGGGGTAAGGGCAGCCAATGGTGTAATCCTAATTACTACCAAAAAAGGAAAGGCAGGACGGCCTAAAGTAAATTTCACAGCCTCCTATGGAATCCAAAATAACAACCAACGCCATGATGTACTAAACACTCAGCAATATTTAGATTTTGCATTAGATATGCTACAGAATATAGATTTGAATGATCCTGATCAGAACGATGGTACATTAGATTATTATAATCAAGGTTCAGATTTGTATTTAGGCAATAGTACCAACAATGACGATTGGCAAGAAGCTATACAAAATGAAAATGCTGCCATTCAAGATTACAACATCTCAATTTCTGGTGGAAACGACGCCTCTAATTACTATGCTAGCTTTGGTTATGCCAATCAAGAAGGCACTTTAATAGGAAGTGAAATAGATAGGTATTCTTTAGCACTTAATTCTGACCATAAATTAAATAAATGGCTGAAAATAGGAGAAGTATTCAGGTTCTCTAAAGTAGACGCTATCGATAACGTGAATCCAAATCAGCTGACTTATGCTGAAATTATTCCATGGCAACCGATATATGATGCAAATGGAGATTTTGCAGATGCCAGCAGAGAGACTTGGGGACCTAATGGAGCGAGGGCAAATATATTGGGACAAGAATCAACTTACAGGAATGATTATGAAACATTTAGATCTTTAGGAAATGTTTATGCAGAAATTACGCCTATAGAAGGCCTAAAAATCAGGGGAACGCTCAACTTTGATTTCACCAACTTAAAAAGGGTAGGACTAACTCCTGATGCAGCCGTAATAAAATTTGGAGGAATAGGACCATCTGGTAGAGGTAATTTTTTTAGAGAGCGAATTACTTTTAGCTCAAATATTCAGACTGAATTCTTAATTGGTTATAACAAGAGTATTGGAGACCATAATTTTGATGTAATACTAAATGCAAGTGAACAAAGGATAAGAAGTGAATTATCTTCAGTAGGATCTGAAAACTTGGTATTTGTAGCACCTATTCACAATGAAGCAGAGTCTAACGGTGGTGGTTTTTTTACTGATAATGCTTTAATAGGCTATATGGGCCGTTTTAGTTACAACTATGCTAGCAAATATTACTTAGATGCCACTATAAGGAGAGATGGTACTTCACGATTCGCTGAAGATTTCCGTTTTGGCAGCTTTCCTTCTGTATCCGCTGCTTGGAGGATATCATCAGAAAATTTCATGCAAGATATTTCCTTCATTAATGACTTGAAAATACGTGGAGGTTGGGGACAATTAGGAAACCAAGTAACTGCAGATTACCAATATTTGGCATTGGCTAACCTGAATCCTAAATATATCATTGGTGGCGATGCTTCGGGCTTTATTTATCAACCCGCAGTTGCCTTTGGTGCATTACCTAATGAAATCTTGAGTTGGGAGACGGTAACCACTACCAACATTGGTTTTGATGGTATATTTTTCAACAATAACTTAAATGTAACCGCTGAATATTATACCAGAGAAACTGAAGATATTTTGCAAGCGGTACAATTACCTAGAACTGCTGGTTTTCAGTCCAATACAGTAGAGAATATTGCCAGTGCGACAAATAAAGGAATTGAGCTAAGTGCAAACTATAGAATGACATTTAATGACCTAGAAATAAATATAGGTGGAAACATTACTACTGTTTCGAATGAAGTAACCGCTACGAATAGAAATAATGATCCAATAAACCTTGGAGATAATAGAATAGAAGTCGGCCAACCAATAGGTTATATTTGGGGCTATCAGGTAGATAGAATTTTACAAAACCAGCAAGAAGTAGATGCTTATGATGCCAACACACAAGACGGTGCTGGTGGGGCTAAAGGTCCTGGTGATTTAGTGTTTAAAGATACACATACTTCTAGTGATGAAGTAGGTGTTGAAAAAGTAGCTGGTGCAGATGGCGTGGTAGATGTAAATGATAGGGTTTACTTAGGTAAAACCATCGCAGGGTATTTCTACGGAGTCAATTTAGGAGCTAGATACAAAGGTTTTGACTTTTCTATGTTGCTACAAGGGATTGGAGATGTACAGCGAATCAATAGTCATAAGAGAGCATTGGAAGGAGGTGGCTTCGGCCCAAATAAATCTATTGCAGTACTCAATAGATGGAGACCCAATAATACAAATACAGAAATTCCAAGATATATTTTTGAAAATCCTGCTGGCAACGACAGAATATCAGACCGTTGGGTAGAGGATGCTGGATTCATGAGGATCAGGAATATTCAATTGGGATATACATTACCAACCCAATTGCTCAATAAAATCGGCTCTTCAAATTTCCGGGTCTATGTCGATGCAAGTAATATAGCAACCTTTACAGATTGGTCAGGTCTTGACCCAGAAAACGATGATAATCCTGTGCCTTCTATTTTCAGAGTAGGATTAAATGCATCATTCTAACCATTAAGCTTTACTATTCAAATCGATAAAACAATGAAAAAAATTAGAATATATATATTATCATTTATCATATTAAGTTGGGCTTTTGCTTGCGAGGATGTTTTAGATGAAGCCAGACCTGGTTCCCCAACTGAAGATCAATTCATGGATTCAGAAGAAAAGTTTGAGTTCCTAGTAGCAGGTACTTATCAAAAACTCATATTCTTCTATCAAGGCAGAAATGATTTTTCACACGGTTTATGGCTATTGCCAGACGATAATTTAACCTTGCCTTTTGGCAAAAGCTTAGGCTATGATAATTTCTCAGAGTTGAACTCTAATACAGCAGAGCTTCAAGATTATTATCAGTTTGCTTATCAATTAATCAATCGAGCAAATACAGCCTTGGACTTTCAAAAAGATGAGAATTATGGATTTCTATATGAAGATCAAACTTTAAGGAATCACCATCGGGGCGAACTATTGTTTTTAAGAGGATATATGTATTTGAATCTTTGGAGTTTCTTCGGAGATGTACCACTAAACTTAGAGAGGATAAGAGAGTTTGAAAACACTATTATTGGTAATTCTTCAAACAATGCAGCCTTAGATCAAGCCATTTCAGATTTACAAGAAGCAAGTACTCTTTTAGGTGATGCACCTTTGAGACAAGGAGGTATTTGGAACGAAACTGCCAATGGTATGCTAGGCAAAGCATTAATGATAAGAGGATCATATACAGGTAATAATGCCGATTATACAGCAGCATTAAATGCTTTTAATTCAATAAATTCCAGAACATTAGCCGTAGATTATGGAGAGAATTTTAGGGAGGCAGGTGAATTTAATGATGAGTCACTATTTGAAGTACAAGCAGGAGTTAATACAAATCTTAACAATGCATTTTTGAATAATGACAATTTTGCAGTAGTGGGTACTTTAGGAGTTACTTGGTTGTTTTTCTCTAATGTTTATGGTGATGGTGAAACCGATCCAGCTTGGGTGAGGGGCGAGCAATTCAGACCATCTACATCTTTTCTAGCCACACTTGATACAAACGATGCTAGATTCCCAGAATTAGTTGATTTAGAAGTAAATGAAGTAAGGAAGTACATGAATACACCTAAAACTCATGGGGCTGGTCCAGATTGGGGGCAAGGGTATAATAATCCGCGAATTTTGCGCTATGCAGATATTTTATTATTAAAAGCTGAAGCTATCATAAGAACTGGTGGAAACGTTTCAGAAGCAATCGACATTATTAATCAGATAAGATTGAGAGCGGGAGCATTGGCTGCTGACGATCCTAATGCTACTACTTTTGTTTTAAGGGACGGAACTCAAACAGATGCAGCTGTTGTATTAGATTGGATTTTTGATGAGAGAAGAATTGAATTGGCTTTCGAAGAATCGCATAGATGGTGGGATATGAAACGTAGACATATTCTCGGAGAAATTGATTTAACTGCCTATTCACAAGATGATTGGGGCTCAGAAACTGAAGTTAGCTTTTCTGAGAATAATTTATTGCATCCTTATCCTCAGTCTGAAATTGTTTTAAACCCAGAATTAACCCAGAATCCCGGTTATTAAAGTTATTAGTAATAGTTGAAAGTAACTATAAACATTTATCTATCATTTTCATATTTATTTAAAAGCCATATTCATATGAGTATGGCTTTTTTTAGTGTATTCATTGTTATATGTTATAGCAATCACAAAATAATTGAAAAGGATTAGGTCTAATTGCTTATTAAAAATATTCTCTTTTCTATTCTTCCATTAGCCATTGCTCGAGTTCATCTAACTTAGAAGGATTTTCTGATAACCAATCTTCTGAATTTGAATTTACACTTTGAGTAATGTATTTACAATAAGTTTCTAAATGAGCACTATTAGCCAAATCATAAAAGAAGGGTATATAAAAATTCCACCAAAAATTATCTTCTTTTTCTTTGTTTAACTCTCCGAGCATTTTAAAAAAAGACGCTGTATTTTCCACAAACAGCTCATCTTCTGTTTTATCCCTATTCTTTTCCAATTTATTGGAAGCACTCAACATAGAAACCATTAATTCAGCTGCTCCAAATTCTTTAGTATCGTTCAAAGAAAGTAAAATATTTATTGTGTTGGGTTCCTCTTCGTCAGTTGTCACATTTCCACCGAAATTATTTTGTAAAAGCTCATTACCCTCAATGGATCTTTTAGTATTAGGTTCAAGAAATAGAAAGAAATGGGAAGCTAAGATACTTTTTACTGCATTTTTTTTAGTATCATGAATTTTCGCTAGCATTAAATGGCTACTTGGATGTTCTGGATTTAATAAAAGTGCATTAAATATATTTTCTTCGGCCTTCTCAATTTCGTTCATATTAAAATAATTAATCGCTAGATTATAGTATATTAAATAATGGCCTTCTGTCTTCTTAATCGCTTTCTCAAAAACTTTAATTGATTGTTTAGTTTTACCCATTACATCTAAAGCAGAACCCTTAACAACGTAAGCTTCAATCATATTTTGTTCATTCTGCTTTAATACGATGTCTGCATGTTCAATAGATTTTTCATAATCTCCCATATTCATATATGTCAAAGCCATTTCATAATTAATCAATGTTGATTTAGGATCAAAAATAAGTGCTTCCTTATAGGTATCTATAGCTTTTTTGTATTCTCCGTTATCATGATATTCAATACCTTTTTGAACTAGTTTTTCAACTTTATTTTGTGCATTAAGGGTAAATGAAAAGATAAATAGAAAATACGAAGTGACGAGAAATTTCATGGTAAAAGGTTTTATTAATACAATTTGGGATCCTTAAAAAGATACAATTCAGTGATTAAAATTGTAGCTCAAGTTTTGAAAGGATAGAAATAGTGGGATAAATGATAGGTCTTAATTTGTACTTACTATGTCATCTTCCCATTTTCTTTTAAGCATGTAGTAGACTAACCAGCAAGAAAGTATTCCGAAAGGTACTGATAGTAAACTCACAACAATATCATTCATTTGATCAACAGCTTGTTCAGATTCCATTGCTCCATATAAAATTACAATTACTACTCCACCTAGAATTGTGCCTGCATAATACGAAGCAATGCCGAGAAAAGCATGTAACCATTTTTTTCTTGTGTGTTTTTCAGCAAGATCATAGTAGGCTTTACCAATAAAGTATAATAGAAATAGACCTAACATGTATAATAGTTTAGTTTATGAATTATTAATTCTTATAAAGTTCTTCTCGAGGAGTAAATACTGTAGTTGTTGTTTCTTCGCTTTTATTATTTAAAGCAGTATTTCGCCTATTCACAAAGGTTTGTTCTACTCTTGTAGATTTATTGAAGTAAGATACCCAAATAAGTGCACCTATAAACGCATTTGAAATATCTTTATAATTACTTTCTTCGAAAAGATCTGGATAATATAAAATTATTACTGCATAATAGCCCAGTATAAACAGTACATTAAACGTAAAATAATAAGCTATTAAACCAGGAGCACTGCTGCTTCTTTGAAAAAAGACAATAGCTAAATAAACACAGAATACGAATGAAATTAGGTTAAAAGCTAATTCAGTATAAAATAATACCACAAAACTCAAGTCGTAACCTATAGAACTACTTTCAGCATAATAAGCCCATATTTGATTGTCAAAATAATCGCCCTTAAAAATATTAGATAATAAGTTGAGCGGTTTAAAAATGGCTACAGCTGCAAACAAGTAGAGCCAGCCACCTATTTTTTTACCAAAATGGGCAGAAATAGCTGGTTTAGGATCATATAATCTATCTATTTTGAAACAGGCATAAATACATGCCAGAAGAAGAACTATACTAATTAAAGCTACTGGAGTACTTATACTTTGTGTTTCGTCAAAAAGTGTGTAAGTAACAGAATATGTAAGTAAATCATAGATTTCTGACTGTTTTGATGCATATGCTTTAAGATTGCCCGCTTCTACATAATCTTTATTGGTTTGATAATTATAATTGATGTGCAAGGTGTTATTTGACTGTTTTACAACTCTATTAAATCGAAATCCTTCTCCAAACACATTATTTTCTTCGTCTTCAATACCGAGTCCGACTGGTAATTCAAGAATTGTTTTTTGAGTGTAATTAAGTGGACTGTATAATGCATAGGGCATTTTCCTATTAGAAGCTGCAATATTTGTCTCAATAAATGAGGAAATACCATAAGCAGATACTTCACAGTCAAATTGATTAAGTGAGGCATTATCTACTTTAACCCAAAAAGAATCAATATTATATTTCTCTTCTACAGTAAAGATATTTTCAACTTTATTATCAATTACTTTTAATTCTTCTTCCAATTCGATGTATTCGAATATTTTAGAATAATAGTTTAAATAATTCTCTTGTATGGTAACTCTTTTATTATTTTCAAAATCGCTTCTTTGATAATCTGCTTGTCTCCCGTAATACTCAGTTCTAACAACAAAAGAAACCGATGAATCAAAATCATTAGCAATATATTTTTCATTTACAATGGTTTTATTTTCATCTTTTGTGTAAGACTTTATTTCTTCTAAAGTTTTACTTTTCCCATCTAATACTAAAGCAAATCCATAATTGGGGCAGTAAATGTTTTCGATACTTCCACCTTGGTTATTAATAGTGGGATCGATCCAAAAAGTTTTTCCTTCATAATTAATCTTTACGATGCAATGGTCAAAGGCATTTTGATTAGGGATCCAATTAATTATCTCTTTGGTGTAGTTAGAATTTACAAGTGCTGGATCAGCTTCAACATCCATTAACTTTAACATGCTCACTAACAACAGTGATTTGTCTTTACAATCGCCAAATCTTTGAGTTAACACTTTACTTGGCAAATGAGGTTGATAGGAACCAATACCAGACTCGAGCCCAAAATACCTGATTTCATCTTGAACAAATGTGATAACTCGGTCTATTTTCTGCGCTTGAGATAGAAAATCTTTTGCCTCTATTTTTTCAACTTCTGCTTTGATTTTTTCATTAAAAACATCATTTAAATCATACACTTTGGTAGCCCAAGTATTTACTTCTTCCCAAGAATTGAAATCTGAAATCCAGAAATAAGAATAGGGCATATACCAGTTAGGAACATTACTTTCAACATTTTTACCTGCAATATTTTCTTCCTTAATAGTGATGTGTTGATAATCATTAGTTGCTTCCTTTATTGGTTTTATTTCAGTATCATAAAGCTTTATATTTAAATCTCTTGTTTTTAAGGCATTATATCTAAGATGGAGTGCAGGAAGAAAATCATAAAATTGCAGTTTTTCATAATCTGAAAAATGTCCCTCATAGATTGGGTTCATGCCTTTTAAACTGTAAGAATATGTTATTTTATCGCCAACTCTTACATCTTGCAGATTGATAAATGCTGTTTCCGTACCATCGTAAATATGACGGTCAAGGTTTGTTTCACGCTGTACTACTTGGTATTGCTCTACTTCAAGTTTGTTGATTACTTCTCCATTTCTTTCAATATAAAGTTCATGGAATACCAATTTTTGATAAACTGGATCATAATCAACATTTATTTTAGAAGCATTTTGAACACCATCTACAGTAAAAATCTCATAAGTGTATTTATTAAAATATTCCCTTTTTTCAATTTCGACTTGTTTGTCTACTATTAAATAAAGATACCCATCTGATACTTCTTCTTTATCTATTTCATTTATATTATCAAATGTTGGTGTGACTACCCATGCTGGTTTATCACTTACATTAATTTGGCAAAATATATTTTGTGATAAAAAAAGAATTGATAATAACAGGCTGATCTTAGAAAATGATTTGCTCACTTATTTAATTTTTGATTATTACGCTAAGATAAAATTAGCTGAGAAAAAGATACTAAGTTTATACCTTAAACTTAGGATATATTAAGACAAATTGTAAATTTAATTTTTCTTGAAATAAAGGGAAATTTCAGAGCAATGATTCGTATCAAAACGCTCAAAACAAAATTTGGGTAATGTGATTATTCCAATTAAAAGGAGAGAAAGTAAGTAGTGTATTAAATTGTAATCGGCTCTTTATGAAATTACTAGATAAATCTACATTTAAAACAATTTACTATTGAAAACGAAGATATTAGAAACTAGAATTTAGAAAAAAGCAAAGGCCTGTAATAAAAACTTTTTCTAACTTCTAGCTTCTAGCCTCCAGCCTCTAACTTCTCTTGACCCTTTAACCTATGACCAACAAACTTAACTTACTATAATATCAAGTGCTTCGCACCGAATGCTTCGCACTGAAAAATCTTGTAGAACCTTGTAATAAAATAATAAGAGTCCTGAAAACAAATATTTAAGCAAAAGTTTACTCTATATTGAATTTAGCTTACTGTAATTAATTTGTAGAGTTAATCCTGAATATTTCCCAAAAATAATTATGATTGGAACTACTTTTTTTTCTAGTCTATAAAATTCCCTGCTTAACCATTTCAATTTATCATTTTAGTTTTTTCAATATAAATTGTATTGCATTTTACAGGTAGCTAAATTTCAGAAATAAACTACTATTCTAGGAGATAAGTGAAAACCCATGAAATTATATCATACTAAAGAGGAAATTATACTCGAAAATGAAAATAACTTTTATTTAATTGATAATGATTGGGACTCACTTGTTATTCAAGAAAATCTATATAAAAAGTTAGCGCAAAGCATAAGTACTGCATCATCGATTACAGAAGAGGAATTTAAGAAACATATCTCAACTAATTTATTACCTCCCATAGGTTCACAAAATGTATGGGCAGCCGGTGTAACATACTATCGTAGCCGTAAAGCAAGAATGGAGGAATCAGCTGATTCTGGTGGAGCAGATTTTTATGATAAAGTGTATGAAGCAGATAGACCTGAGCTTTTTTTTAAAGCTAGTGCCGATCAGGTAGTAGGTCATGGTGGCATAGTAAATATCAGAAGAGATTCTTCTTGGGATGTGCCAGAACCAGAGCTTACCGCATTACTTAGTCCAACTGGTAAAATTAATGGATATACTATAGGTAATGATATGAGTTCAAGAAGTATAGAAGGAGAGAACCCTTTGTACCTGCCACAAGCCAAAATGTATGATAAATCTGCGGCTATAGGCCCTTGTTTGTTGGTACTACATACCCACTTATCTGAAAATACTGAAATAAGTATGGAGATTAGTAGAGCAGGGAGTGTCCAATTCTCCGAAAAGACTTCATTACAGCAAATGAAAAGAACAGTGAGTGAAATAGCTTCATGGTTATTTAGAGAAAATAGTTTTGCGAAAGGATGTTATTTAATGACAGGAACTGGTATTGTCCCTGATAATTTTACTTTAGCGAAAGGAGACACCATTCGGATAAGTATTGAAGGAATAGGAACATTAGAAAATAAAGTGAGTAAAAGAGATAATTAGGAAAATTACAATATGGCAACAATTACAGGTAATCAGCTTATAGGGTTTGAAGAACATCAAGGAATAGGTATAACATTTAATGCGGTTAATGCCGCTACTGGAGAAAAATTACCAGTTGATTTTTTTGACACTACTGAGGATCAGCTTGAAGCGGCAATGCAGAAGGCATCTCAGGCTTTTTCTGTATATAAAAAGAAATCTCCTGAACAAAAGGCTCTATTTTTAGAGCAAATAGCTGCCGAAATTGAAGCATTAGGAGAGGAGCTTATTGAAATATGTCAACAAGAAACTGCTTTACCTGAACAAAGGCTTTTAGGGGAAAGAGGGCGAACTTGCAATCAACTACGTCTTTTCGCTTCAGTTGTGAGAGAAGGTTCTTGGGTCGGTGCAAGAATTGATACCGCCCAACCAGAAAGAAAACCCATTCCCAAGTCAGATATTCGTTTAATGCATATTCCATTAGGACCCGTGGCTGTGTTTGGAGCTAGTAATTTTCCTCTAGCTTTTTCTGTGGCAGGGGGCGATACGGCATCTGCATTGGCAGCTGGCTGTCCAGTAATAGTTAAAGGACATCCTGCACATCCTAATACGAGTGAACTGGTTGGAAAGGCAATGCTAGAAGCTGCACAAAAATGCAATATGCCAGATGGTATCTTCTCTCTACTACAAGGCAAGGCTTATGAAACTAGTATCAAGTTGGTTACTCATCCAATTATTAAAGCTGTAGGATTTACTGGATCTTATAAAGGCGGCAAAACATTGTATAATGCAGTACAAAAAAGGGAAGTCCCCATTCCAGTATATGCAGAAATGGGTAGTACAAATCCTGTATTTATTTTACCCGAAGCAATGAAAAAAAGGGGTGAAGCGATTGCTCAGGGATTAGCTGGTTCAGTTACTTTGGGTGTTGGTCAATTTTGTACGAATCCTGGGCTAGTCTTATTCCAAGATATCGCTAGCCAAACCTCAGAATTTTCAGTTACATTATCGCAAGCAATAGAAAATCATGCTGGTGGTACAATGCTCACCAATGACATTTATAATGCTTATAATAATGGAACAGAAGTATTAGAAAAAACAGATGGGGTTAAATTATCATCAAAAAGTAAAGTTGCTAGTAATGCATCACCCATGATATTTGAGACAGATGTGGATACTTTATTGAAACAACCCATCATAAGCCAAGAAGTATTTGGGCCTTCTACAGTAATTGTTAAAGGTAATACGAAGGAAGCCTTACTAAAAGCTGCTGAAGAATTAGAAGGACACCTTACAGTTACAATTCATGCAGATGGATCAGATATAGTTGAATATGCGGAATTATTTGAAATATTAAGGGAAAAAGCAGGAAGAATTATATTGAATGGTTTTCCAACTGGAGTTGAAGTATGCCCTAGCATGATGCATGGTGGACCATATCCAGCTACAACAGATAGTAGAAGTACTTCTGTAGGCACACTTGCTATTATGCGTTTTGCAAGACCAATGAGCTTTCAAGACTTTCCTCAAGAATTACTCCCAGATGAACTGAAAACAGACAATCCGCTTGGCATTATGCGCATGGTTAATGGTGAGTTAAAACGATAATTATTTAATGTTTAAGCTGGAAATTGTATAACTTTTTGAGTATAAAATTTAAACATTCTAATATTATTTTTGAAAAAAAACCTCCCAAATCGTGTGAATTTGGTCTGAATCATTTAGATTTAACCAAAATTCCTTCATCCATAACATACTACAGAATAAAATAAATAACTTTTTTTCACTTAAATTTTGTCAAATTAATATATAACAACAAGCAACTAAAGAATATCTCAGATATAAGTTTTTTTAATAGATATTAATCTATGCTAATTGAAATAGATTAATCAACAAGACTAGTGTCGAATACTAACTAACTTACTTTAAATCAATTATTTAAACTACAAATTATCAAATTATGAAGAGAGGTTTACTTGCCTTTACCTTCTTGGTATTTGCTTTCTTTTCGGCATTTGCCCAAGATAAAACCGTATCAGGTACGGTTGTTTCTGGTGAAGATGAATCGCCATTGCCAGGAGTTAATGTAATTGTAAAAGGAACATCAATAGGATCAATCACAGATATTGATGGTAAATTTAATGTGAAGGTAGAAGCCGGAGCTACTACTTTAACGTTTTCTTACATTGGATTTGAGACCCAAGAGGTAGAAATAGGGTCACAAAGTGTAATGAGCATTACCCTTCAACCAGATGCAGAGCAACTTCAAGAAGTTGTTATTACTGCATTAGGTTTTGAGCAATCTAAGGACAACTTAGGTTCTACAAGTTCTCAGATCGATGGAAGCCCAATTGTAAAATCAGGTGAAACTGGTGTACTAAACGGTATGCAAGGTAAAGCTGCTGGTGTTCGTATTACTCGTAACACTGGTGATCCAGGAGCAGGTTCATACATACAGATACGTGGACAAAGTACTATTACTGGTAATTCTCAGCCGCTAATCATTGTAGACGGTATTCCAATTAGTAATGAAAGTAGAGGAGGTTCTCAAGGGTTAACTGCTGGTGTAACGCAACAGTCAAGATTGAATGACATCAACCCTAACGATATTGAGTCTGTACAGATTTTGAAAGGTGCTTCAGCTGCTGCGCTTTGGGGTTCACGTGCTGCGAATGGTGTTATCCTTATCAAAACAAAATCTGGTGCTAAAGGAAGGACTAACATCACATTCAAATCTTCTCTATCTTTAGATAGAATTAGTGTAAGACAACCATTACAAGATAAGTTTGGTCAAGGTAGTGGTGGTAATTACAGCCCAACTGCTTCAGCTTCTTGGGGTGATAAAATTTCTGATCGTTCTGGAGCTGCTGATGTTTTCGATACTTCAGGTCAGTTTTTTAGAGCAGATGATGGTACTGTTTATTATCCTATCCTTGAGAAAAATTCAACTGAGACTTTCAATGAATCTAACTTTGATCAAATCTTTGGAAATGGTTATTTCATAGACAATAGTTTAAGTTTCAGTGGAGGTAATGAGCAAACCCAGTATTTTGCAAGTTTATCAAACTTACAACAAGAGGGTATCGCTAAAAATAGTAGCGACTACGATAGAAGCACGGTAAGGTTCAATGTAAATCACAAATTTAGCGACATATTGAGCATTAGTTCAAAATCAACATACGCCAACACATCTTCTAATCGTACACAGCAGAGTTCAAACCTAAATGGTATCTATCTTGGTTTATTAAGAACTCCTGCCGATTTTGACAATACGCATTATAAAGGAGATTACTTCGCTGGACCAGATGCTGCGCCAGTTGTAAACAGACAACGTTCTTATCGCAGATATTTGGCAAACAACCCAAATCCTATCTACAACAATGCTAATTGGACCATTAATGAATTGACAAACAGTTCAGTAGTTGATCGTTTTATAACAAGTACAGAAATTAAATTGAAGCCAACCAACTGGTTCGATTTAACAGCAAGAGGTGGTGTTGATTTCTATGAAGACTTTAGAAAAACAAACTTCCCTGTACACTCTGCAGGTTCTAATGCTGCTGGTAGGTACTTCGAGGAATTAATAAGAGAGCGTGAATTCAATTTAGATATTATTGGTAGATTCTCTAAAGATATTACACAAGATATTTCTACTACATTCATCACAGGCTTTAACATCAATGACAGGAAGTATTTGAGAATTGGTGCTGAAATGCAGAATTTTATTTTACAGTTTGGACCACAAGATTTCTCTAACGCACTTCCAGAAGATATTACAGCTATAGATTTTGAGGAAAATCTTAGGACTTCTCGCTGGTATAATACTTTAGAAGTAGGCTTGTTCGACCAATTGTATGTTAATCTATCTGGTGTATTTGAATCTGCTTCAACTTTTGGTGAACTATCAGACAATACCTTCTTTTACCCTGCTGCAGATGCTGCTTGGAAATTTACAGAGCTACCTGGATTAAGAAACAATAATTTCTTGTCATTTGGTAAGTTGAGAGCTTCTTGGGGTAGAGTGGGTCAGCAACCATTGGCTTATCAAACTCGAACTGTTTTCGAAAATTCTGAATATTTTACTGGATGGGGTGATGCAACTAATGCAGGATTCTATGGTGGAGGATTTGTTCAATCTGAAACACAAGGTAACCCATTTCTAGAGCCAGAAATTAAAACTGAGTGGGAAATAGGTACTGACTTAAGATTCTTGAATGACAAAGCCTCATTTTCTTTTACATACTACCAAAACTCAATTGATGGTTTGTTATTTGATGTGTTAACAGCTCCTTCCACAGGATTTAACGAAAGATATGATAACGCAGCAGAGATGGAAAATAAAGGTATTGAGATCGAAGGTTCTTATAAAGTTATTGACAAAGGTGATTTCAATGCAACTGTTAATTTCAACTATAATCGTAACAGAAATAAGGTACTTAGCTTAGCTGGAACTGAGTCAGTATTATTGGCTGGATTTACCAATGCTGGTACTAGGGCAACAGTAGGTCAACCACTTGGTGTACTATGGGGTGGTTTATGGGATAGAAATGCAGATGGAAGCCTATTGCTTGATGATAATGGATTCCCAACTGTTGCTCCAGAAGCAGGTGTATATGGTGATCCAAACCCTGATTGGAGAGGTGGTGCCGGTTTTACATTGAATTATAAAGCACTTTCATTGAATGTATTATTCGAGACTTTCCAAGGTGCTGATATAAGTGAAGCAACTAGAGGTGTATTGTATACTTTCGGTCGCCATGAAGATAATGGTAATGAAGTAACTCCTTCTCAAGAACTATTAAATTATGCTGGCGAAACAGTTCCAGCTGGTCAGTTAGTAAGGGGTAACATTGTAGATTGGGGAGCAGGTCCGGTATTATTGGATCAATCATGGTATACTACATTAGGTAGTGGATTTGGTTCAGTAAGAGAGCAATTTGTAGGAGATGGTTCTTGGACTAGATTAAGAGAAGTTACCTTAAGCTATACTTTAAATACTCCAGGATTTAGAGAAAAAACTAAATTATCTTCTATACAATTTAGTGCTACTGGTAGAAATCTAATATTGTGGACTCCTGTACGTGGTTTAGATCCTGAAACAAGTTTAACTGGCGGTTTCGGTCAGGGACTTGAGTACTTCACTAATCCTGGTACAAGATCATTCATTTTCTCTATAGCTTTTAATTATTAATAAAATAAAGAAATTCTAACCAGCAATCAATCTAGTATTGATTGCTGCTTAAATACAATATTATAATTATGAGAAAAAATAGTTTATTTAAATTAGCATTGGCAGTTATATTACTGTTTTCTGCTTGCGAATCTATAGTTGATGATCTGAATACAGATCCTAACAACCCGACTGATGCGCCTATTACACTTGTACTTACTGGTACTCAAGTAGCCAATATTGTAGTGCAAGAAGGTCATTCTATTAGAGTAGTAAATATGTGGTCTGGGTACTATAACGGTGCTGATAGACAATACTTAGATTATTCACTTTATAATGTGAATGCCGGTAATTTTAATACTTCTTGGGGTAATGTTTATCAAGGAGTGGTAAGCCAAACTTCTTTAATTACGGAAAGAGCTGAAGAAACAGGGGAGAGATTAATTGCTGGTATAGCTAAAGTAGTAAAAGCACAAGCTGTTGGAACTGCAACAGAGCTATGGGGAGATGTTCCTTTCTCTGAGGCAATTAATTTTGAAATTACTAACCCAGCATTTGATTCTCAAATGTCTACGTTATATCCTGGTTTAATATCATTGTTAGATGAAGCGATTGCTGATTTACAGTCTGGCCAAGGAGCTACTCCAGGTAGCGCGGATATAAATTATGGAGGAGATCGTGATAGTTGGATAGCCGCTGCTTATACTTTAAAGGCTAGGTATTTAATGGATATGAAAGATTATGCAGGTGCTTATACTGCTGCTCAGCAAGGAATTAGCAGTGCTGCAGGTGATCTAGTATCTCCACACGGAACTACCAATGATGGTAACTTAAATTTGACGTACGATTTTATCGTTCAGAGCCGTTCAGGTGATATGGATGCTGGTGTAGGAGAAGATGGAGCTGGCGATCATGTTTATGCTGCTGACCTATTAGACCCTTCACAGGCGGAGTATAGAGGTAATGCAAAAACAGATGAATCTGCTCGTTTCAATTATGTATACTTAGATAATGGAGCTGATAGCTATACTGGTAGATTAGAGCCTAATTACCTGTCTACAGCTGACGGTTCTGATTTTAATGGTATCATTTCTAGGGATAAAGATTTCAGAACAGCAAGTTATGCAGAAAACCTGTTAACTCTGGCAGAGGCTGGTTTTAGAACCCAAGGTTTTGATACTGGATTAACCCACTTAAATGAATTTAGAGCATATATGAGCACTGGTGGTTATATTGATCCAACTTATACTGCTGCATTCCCATTTGTTTATGAGGCTTATGAAGCTGCTGATTTTAATGATGGTGGAATGGCTAACCCTGGTGGAATGAGTGCTGACGATGCACTATTGATGGAAATCATTGAAGAGCGTTATTTAACTTTTATTGGTACACACTTAGGATTCAATGACCTACGTCGTTTACAAAATGAAAGTATTAAGTTACCAATGGATGTATTATTGACTCGCGGTAGTGAATTCCCGCAAAGAATTATCTACGGTCAGGACGAGCTTAACTCAAACACAAATGCACCTAGTCCTGTTCCAGGTGTTTTCGATAGAATGGAAATTTATCAATAAGATGTAATTGATAATTAAATAGTCTAAAGCGGTATGATTTAAAATCATACCGCTTTTGTATTACATGAACGTAGGGTGTAGCTAAATTTCAATTCTTTTTAGACTATATTTAGGGCTTCCTAGGCTAAAAAGTGTAATTAGATAAAATACCGTTTAAGGTATTTTTTTATTGATTTACTTAACAAAAGTAAAAATAATATATTACTTTTACTTTTGTTAAGTAAATTAGTGCATAAAAAATGAAACACACACCACTTGGAGAGTTTGAAGAATTAGTGTTACTTACTGTTGCGGCACAACATGATGAGGCCTATGGTGTCTCCATCATGGAAAGCTTACAAAAAAAACTAGAAAGAAAATTAAATATCAGTGCTATTCATGTAGCGTTGAAAAGGATGGAGGACAAGGGGTTTATTTCCTCTCGTTTTGGTGGAATTACCAATGACCGGGGAGGCAGACGTAAAAAATTCTATGTAATTACTGCATTGGGCAAAAGCATGCTCGACCAGCAATATGCCCTTCGTTCTAGTATCTACTTAACTATACCAAAAATTTCATTTAGCTAATTAAAACACTAATAGAGATTCATAGAAATCTTTAAGAAATATAAGTGTAAAAAATTTCAAGGTTTATATAAAATAATTTGGGAGCTTGGCTTATGTTCTAAAAATAAAACCAAGCTCCTAATTTTTTTCATTAAACCATTAAGCTAAGCTTAGGGGCATTTCTCTCAATCTTTTTCCAGTAATCCTATAAACTGCATTGGCTATTGCCGCTCCAATAGGGCCTAGCGGTGGTTCGCCTACAGTTCCTGGTGTACCAGTTCCATTTATAATTTCTACATCAATTTCTTTAGGAGTATGCCTCATTAAAGCCATTTGATAAGGTCCGTATATTACGGGTCTTAGCTGACTGTTTTCAACAAACATCCTTTCAAACATAGAAGCACTGATTCCCATAACTACACATCCCTCACATTGTGCTTTTACTTGGTCTGGATTAACGGCAAAGCCAGGATCTATAACACAAGTAACCTTTTCTACTTTAATTTGATTGTCAACTATTGAAACTTCGGCAACATGGGCACAAGGTGTTCCACCATCAGTTGAACAGGCAAATCCCATCGCCTTATTTCCATTTGCAGTATTGGTATAATTTGCCTTTTCAGCCGCTTTTTTTATTACATTGCTTAAGCGTTCACCAGCTAAATCATCTTGTATCTGATCTAGACGAAACTGAATTGGATCTTTTCCTGCTTTTTCAGCTAGTTCATCCATAAAACTTTCAATGGCGAAGGTATTTGCTAGCAATCCCAAACTTCTCCACCAACTAGTAGCAAAAGGTAGACTGGTATGCCAAGAAACCGCTCTAACGTTTGGTATTTTTTTGTACTGAATAGCTCCACCACGCATAGCTCCTAAATCTGATCCCATAATGGTTCCAACAACACTTGGTAGAAGAGGGGAGTTGTACATCACATCTCCTGAAGAGTAACTATGTTCAATAGCTTCTATCATCCCATTACTATCTAGCTTCCCTTTCATTACATGATGCGTAGGAGGCCTAAATGTATCATTTTGAAATTCTTCTTTTCGGTTAAAAAAACATTTAACTGGTTTGCCAACTGCTTTAGAAAGTACAGCTGCTTGAATGGCATTAGGCGTATGTAAACGGCGACCGAATCCACCACCTAAGTAAGTAGGTACTATATTTACCTGATTTTCTTCCATCCCTAATCTAGTAGCTACTTCTGTTCTCGTAATTTTCACTACTTGTGTAGAAATCATTAAAGTAGCTTTATCACTTTCTACAAATGCTACAGCACCATTAGGTTCTAATTGCGCGTGTGCACCAATGGGTGATGTAAATTCTGCGGTAATAACATTATCTCCTTCTAAAATACCCTTTGCGTCTCCTTCCTTCTGAATTACCATAGACTCACCTTTACCCACCTTGATCATCTCTTCGATGTCTGATGTTTGCCAATCTCGATCGATCTCCCATTCAGCTTTTATGGCCAGTTTAGCATTTTCGGCTTCTACCATCGATTTAGCCACCACACCAACAAAATCGGCTTCCTCAACAATTTTTACTACGCCGGGCATATTGGCTGCTTTACTCGTATCTGCACCTTTAAATTTTGCGCCTATTTTATCAGGCCTTACCACTGAGCCATAAAGCATATCAGGCATTTCAGCATCAAAACCAAATAAAGGATTCCCCAAAACTTTATCAGATAAATCGACCCTAGGAATAGGCTTTCCGACAAACTTGTAATCACTTATATCTTTTAAAACAGGCGTTTCTGGTACTTCCCATTCCGTTATACCATCTACTACTTCTCCATAGGTCATTGATTTACCATTTGCGGATAACACTCCTTTTGATAAGGTAAGAGCACCGAGTTCAACTCCTAACTTTTTAGCTCCTTCAATTTTTATCATCTCTCTCATTGTAGCAGCTAATTCTCTTAAAGGCTGCCATAAACCTGCTACAGAGGTGCTGCCACCAGTACTTAAACCATCGATATTACCTGTTTTAGTCGCGGCATGTACCACGCTTATTTGTTCTAGATCCATCTCTAATTCGTCCGCAGCAATTTGGACGAAACTTGTAAAAGAACCCTGACCCATTTCTACTTTTGGACTGTGCAATACCACTTTGTTATCATTTGTAACTTCAAACCAAATGAGCGGGGAACTTGTATCGCCCATGTAAGAAAGCATTTCAGGACTTTCCGCCATTTCATAAAGGTTCCTTCTAATAGCATTTCTTCCTAAATAGGCTGCTCCTAAAACTAATCCTGTACCTCCGATTAGTGTCCTTACTATAAATTTTCTTCTTGTGATTGCCATAATTTAAGAGTTGATAGTTGAATTGGATTTAATTTCTGCAGCTTTTTTTATAGCCTTTCTCATGCGGTAATAAGTACCGCAGCGACATACATTAATAATGTTATTATCAATATCTTCATCTGTCGGATTTTCTACTTTATCAAGAAGGGCTGCAGTAGCCATCATAAAGCCTGGTTGGCAATATCCGCATTGTGGAACAATTTCTTCGATCCAAGCTTGCTGCACTGGATGGGGTTTTTCTTTAGTTCCTAAACCTTCAATTGTGGTTACATTTTTCCCATCTGCATACTTTACAGCATAAGAACAAGAACGAATGGCTTCCCCATCAATATGAATTGTACATGCACCACATGCGGCTTTACCGCAGCCAAACTTGGTGCCTTTTAAATTTAATACGTCCCTGATCACCCACAAAAGTGGGGTATTTTCCTCAACATCTACTGTTTGAGCATCGCCATTAATAGTGAATGATATTTTCATGATTATTTATATTATGAATGATAATTATTCTTCTGGGATGACTGCACCCAAGTCAATCCATGTTTTTACTGCTTCAATGTATTCTTCTTTCGAAACTGGGGGTATTTCTCTAGGATTTCCCTCGGCATCTACACCGGGATCCCAAGCCCAAAGCACTAATTCGTGCTCAGTTAAATGATGCATGATATCTTCTGCGGACCTATTGCCATTAATTTTACGATCCATCATCGATTTTGCAATTTCAGTTCTAGACAAACCTTCCCAACGCATGGTATGAGGCGCCAAAGACCATTCGGGTGCTCCAGGTACACCTGAATAATTGTTATTGGAGGCTTGATGGCAAGTATTACAGTTCGTTGCCGCAATACCATTTACACGACTTACCCCAAATCGATGTGCATGCTTATCTTCACCCTGCTTCGGAATATTATCGGAAGGATGGCAGTTGACACAGCGTTGATGCGTTAAAACATCCATCATTTTCGAGAAAGCAATTTCACTTTCATCTTGTCGAAAATCATTTTTAGGGAAATCTGTTACTGATGGTTCTTCTAGATGAAAAGCCACAGAAAAACTGGTTATCAAGAAAACCAGTATTGCGATAGGTAAGGAGCGTTTTTTCATGGTAAAGTATGGGCTTTATGAAATTTATTTTTCAGAAGAAGGGTGCAAAGAGGTAATCCCATTCCAAGTCATTTTAATGAAATCCTTTAAATCTTCTTCTGGAAGTTCTTTTTCGTTATTTATCTTAATTTTAATGAGTGTTGAAATTGCGTTGTAAACCCATGGGCCAATAATATGAATATGCTTGGAAGAGAAAATATCTTTTTCAATACCTTCATTTATCAAATCATAGGATTCTTGGTAATATTTAGTGGCTTCTTCTCTTAACTGTTTTGATATTAAGGGAGAATGATTGTGCATTTCATCAAAAAGGAAATAAAAAGGGTGCTGGGCAAAAAAATCATAAGACTTTTTCATTTTGATCCAAAAACGCTCTTTAAAAGTGTACTTTCCTTCTGATTCTGAAAATAATGTAGCTTTCCCAAAGCTTTTTTTTATATGAATATAGATTTCTTGTACTAATTCATCTTTACTTTCAAAATGATGATAAATAGTGCCTACAGCAACTTTTGAAACCTTTGATATCTGAGCCATAGAAGTCTGTTGTAGGCCTTGATTTACAAATAATTCCAAAGCAGTTACTATGATTTTTACCCGCTTGTCACTAGCAGTATTTTCATCAGACTGAATGTTCATTCGGTTAATGTAGGAACAATTTTTTATAATTCAAAATTGAAATCCTGAATGACTTAGAATTTATCAAGAAATTAAACTATTAATAAACTGTTATGAAGGCAATATATAATAGGAGATAAGTAGATAACAGTAAATATGACAAAACTGATAGTCTTGTCATATTATAGATAGCTAATAAAAAGTTAAAAATTTCCTTTCAATTATTTTTCTTCAATTCATAAATAAAATTTTCACCCTGACGAATTGTTTTTCCTTTCTTATTTTCTCTTGAAAAGTTATCACCTAATTGAATAGATTTTAAGGTCACCTCACCATTGAGGACCTGTAAATCGGCTGTCCATTTACCATCTTCTTCCATTATTTTACAATTGCCCCAAGCTGATCCGTTCGACCAAAACCAATTACCAACTTTAGCATTAAAATGCATAGACTGATTTATCGCTGAATATTGAAAACCACTTTGAGCTAAAATTCCTGCCCATGATGCCATTGCTCTTGCATAATGGTGTCCACATTCTGCTTCATCAAATGGGTTTCTTTTACTTCCATTGTAACGGTTACGGATATTAGTAATAACCTCCATTCCTTCCGATTCCATTCCTTCAAACAACATTCCCGCAGCGGCTGTGTATTCAAAGCCCGTCATCACTTCAGACCAATATGGAAAAGGTACTTTCGGGCGACCACCCTTCGGATAGCTTACCATCAGCAGTGCTTTTTCATCTCCCATTGCATAAGATCGCATGTTATTAAAATGCTCAAATAATGTTTCGCGCTTATTGTATTTGTAAATACTGGCAAGTGTCTTTTGAAGATTAGCGTGATTTGCCAGATATCCAAGTCCTACCACATGCGCCATGTATTGACCTACCAATTGGTCTATGAGGCAACCTTCACTGAGTTGATACTGAGGATTTTTTAGGTCTTTACTTCCCATTCCTACCATTAATCCACTAGCAATTTCTTCTCCTGACTCCGGCACTTGAATCTGTTGGATATAATATTCCCCATTGAATAAATGCTTATCTGTCCATTCACTTCCATACTCAAATAATGATTGGCATTTGTTGGCAAACGCTCGTTCACCCATATGATCTGCCATTTGCTGCATGGCATTCAATGCACCTAAATACCAAAATTGCATCTGCGGATTCGGTCCAAAGTATTCAACATCCATTGTATTGTGTTGTACACCTTCCATTACACCGTCTTGATCACCGTCCCAACCTCCACTGACCCAAGCGAAAGTGAAAGCAGATTTCACTTTGTCCCAATGGTTTTCCAAAAAAGTATCATCCCCAGAAAGCTGCCAATCCCTGTAGAATTTCATGATTGTACCCATTTGTCCATCTGCTGCTGCACTTTGGTACAAACCAACGCTGTCTAATGGCAAATTGACGCGAAAACTCATTAAGCCGTTTTCTTGTGTTGCATGTCCAAATTCAACTTCTCTCATACTACGCGCTAAATCACCGAAAAGAAACGCTGTTGCTTGTTCGTAATTCCAAACATGGGTACATGAACCAAAGCATGACCCATATCGGTCAAATACTCCTTCCCAGCCAAACATTTTACCATCTTCAATTCGAAAAACAGTTTGGGAGCGAAGGGTACTTAAATTGAACAGACCTGCTTCTTTTAATATATCATCATATGAACTAGTAACCAGTGTATTTACGAAGGATAATGTTTTATTTGTCAGTTGAGGGATTCTTGGTAAAGTCTTACTCAATACTTCCCAAGCATCTGTATATTGGGTAGCATAATAATTACCAACACGGGTAGATGCTGTCTGGCTCCAACTGCCCCAAGTTTGTCGGTTAGGGAAATGCCAAGTAAGGTAAAAGCGGAATACTTCGGTTTTGCCAGCGGCAATGCTTTTTTTAACAGCTAATGATGCCATTGGGTCTTGATCAAACTGTTGTTCTTTTTCTGTTAAATAGCCGTCACTACTGAAATCATCCCAAAAGTCAAGGATTCCTCGACTCCAAGCATTTGGTTCAGAACTGGTTCTATGGCTCACTTCTTCAAATGGGGCAGAAGTAGTCAATGCCATTGTTCCCCAGGCTGGATGTAATGAGTCCAATCCATTGGTTTGCATGAAAATACCTGAATAGCCATTCTCTTTCTTGTAAATATTTTCATTATCTAAAGCTCCAGTTGGTATGTAATCACCTTTCCAATCAGTTTTATATTCACGACCATCTTTCCCAATGAAATTACGGATATTACCAGCAATTGCTACTTCTAAAGTTTTATCTGTGGGATTTGTTACTTCCATTTCAAATATGGCTATGGGTATGCCTGAATCATCAGCATTACCAGGAATCAATGGATTATATCCTATTATCTTTACATATGCTGGAAATAAGCTATCTGAAAGATTGACAATACCAAAAGGATAAGTAGTCTCAAAGGATGCTTCTCGGAAACGTGGAAGTCCATGATGGTTCACACTTCGGCCTTCAGCATGTTGATATTCAGCATCATATAATGGTCCAAATAAACCTTTTGTTAAAGGTTTCCCATCTTCAGGTTTTGCATAAATAGCAAAAAATGGTGCATCATTTCCATCAGTTACTGTGCTATATCCTTTACCAGGAACATTCATTATTTCCCAATCTCGCAGTTCACCTCTTCCTCCCAAAGAAACTGTTCCTGTTCCTATGCCACCAATGGGTAATGCAATTTGCATAAGATGATCTGCATCGTAGCTTTTTAGCACTTTTATTTTTTCGCTCAGTAGTTTTTGTTGAGCAACAACCGGGCTTACCCACAACAAAATTGAAAAATAAAAAAAGAGGGGATAGTGAAGATTGTATTTTTTCATTTTCATAGGTTCACTACTTTAGTTTAATCTAAAAATTAGAATTTCAAAGTTATATCAATATGATCGCCTTTTAATAGCGCTATCGTTTCAAAATTGATTGAGCATCTTTCTTTTTCTTGCTTTAGTTTGACTTGTATTACTTGATCGTTCAATAAAAATTCAAGTTCTTCTATTTTTTTACTGTCTGGCAATCCGATATCGATTTGGTTCAAGTTAATGCTACCATACGCTAACTCTATGGTATTACTTTGTTCATTTTCAGTACGTTTTTGCGTAAATGAACCCCAACTTTTTCCAGTAATAAAAGCTGATTTGAAATCCGAAGGATTGATTTTTGGGAAAAAACCCATTCTACCCTGAGGCTCATGAAGCTCAAACCCTGAGGCTGCTATAAATGCACCATAACTAGACATAGCACGGATATAATGATTGCCATATTCAATTTCATTATATGGATTGCGTTTTTTGGGTGCATATCGATCATGAATGGCCTTGATCATTGCCATTCCTTCATCTACCAAACCTTCGGCTATCATATGGGACGCAGCTTGATAGGTAAACCCAGTCATGCTTTCACTGAAATATCCTACTGTAAGTTTATCCCAATCGTGCTTTACTTTCCCTGCGGCAATGTCCGCTCCGCCATTGGGAAATGTGGTCATGATTGTTCCAGCTTCTTTTGGAAGGGCATAAAAACGCACATTTTTAATGGTTGCCGTATCTAAATATTTTCCCACATCTCTTTGGTAATGATATTTGAAAATAGACGCCAATGCTTTTTCTGTTTCAACTTTTGGCAATACCCTTGGCAAGCCAACCTGTCTCACCCAAGACTGTCCAAGCATCTGATCAATATGGCTACCTCGGTTGGTATTCGGGGCATCTAAATGTTCATTATCTAACTCATTATAGAAAAATTTACCATTGAACAATGCTGTTGGTATATTTTCATAACCTAGTGCTGCGATAGCTTTACATCTTTTCACGAACTTTTTATCTCCTTTTTCATTTCCTAATGCTATCCCGACTTGCAAAGCTGCATTGTACATACTGGTAATCCATGATATCTTGCCGAACCAAGGTCTGTCCAATGTATGGTATTGAAAACCTTCAATAATCCCATCTGCCTTTCCTGTTTTCTCTGAATCTTGAGCTATCATATAGTTGATACTCGCTTTAATTTTTGTCCAGTTCCTATCTAAATATTCGCTATTAATGGAAGTGGTATGTTCCCTGTAAGCCCTTAATATCGTACCTGCATGTCCGTCTATGGCATAACCTCTTCCATCATGTTTTCCAATGTGGGAATGTTCAGCGCGATATTTTACGAAACCCTTAGGGTCCCAAGAAAGCCCAAAATCAATTTGCTCCCTTAATTGTCTTGCTAAATTGGGGAATACCCTTCCAAAGGCCTGTTCATAATGGAATACATGTGTGCAAGTACCTTCACCAAGGTATACACCTTCCATTGCATAAAATCGACCTTCATTGTATGGATCTGCGGTTAAGTCATGGAAGCGATAACAGGAGTTTGTCGCTAAGGTACCCGTATTCACAAAAGTCCTATCCAAAAACCAATAGGGTAGGCTCGAATTATACCATGTCCTGTTCCAGTCTTTTGTAGTTTCGAAAAGTAACTCTTTTTCTTGATTTATTTTAAGCGCCACATCTGCAGAGGAGCCGAATTTTTTACTGTAATAATATCTCAGATTGTCATGGTTCCTTAGTTTTGGTATCCTGACTTTATGAACATTAGGGAAATACCATGAGATTATAAAGGTGACTATTCGTTCTTCACCTGCCTCTAACTTCATTTTCTGGCCTAATGCCCCAGTAATTACTTCTCCTAAACCAACACTGTCAACTTCAGATTCAGAAGGTTTGATTCCGCCAGAATTATACGCGACGTCTTTTATTATTTTGGGAGATGCCCAAGATGCTTCATCTGTATTCAGTAATGTGAGGGTCATGTTTCCATGATCTGGTGCATTGCTTCCTTTCTCATCGACCGTAGATGTATTGATCAATTGTAAAAGTCCATCTGCTTTAGAAATGGTATTGACATGTTTCCCATTGGTATTTTTTGCCGTGAAATAATTGGCCGTATTTTGCAACCAGCCCATTATTTCTAATTCCAAAGCTTCTTGGCTTTCATTTTTAATATGGTATTGCATGACAACTGCTGGGAAACCTGAATTTTCATGGTCTGTCGGTATAAAAGGTGAAAAGGACGCTAACTTAACAGAAATAGGAATATCATCATCTTTATAATAGACATTTCCGATAGGGTATTCGCCCCTGAAACTGATATCAGAAAAACCACCCATACTTAATTTCTTAGAAAAAGCAGTGATGGCTTTATTGATACGAATTGAGAAGCCCTGTTCAAAACGATGGTCTTGGGTCATGGGGTTTAGGTAAAACTTATCTCCAGCACCGGGATTCGTAGGATCTATCCTGTTTATATTGAATATGTCCCAGTACCACAACCTCCCGTCACCACCAAGATATACCTGTCCTGTGCAGATTCCACCTATGGGCATACCTATATATTTTAATGCTTCTCCACTAAATACTTCTGGTTTTCCTCTACTTTTAAATCCCTGAATATATGTTGCAGATATCCCTTTTTCCTGCCAAACATTACGAGGAGTATATCTTAAATCTTGCGAAAAACATATCAAATGAGTAGCTACAAACATTACTGTAAAAACTGCTATCCTAATTGTTTTTCTATTAAAAAATACCATTGTTTTATCTTAAGTTTTTGCTAATGCTTCCAACATATTTCCAATTCAAAAAATCATTGATAAAGCCTTACCCAATCAACCGTCATGCTAATGGGGAGTTCTTCTGGATTGGTTATCATTCCTGGCCATTCATGTTCCATTTGTTGGTCGATCAATAAATAAAATGGTTGGTCAAATGGCCATTGAAATGTGCCAGCTCCTTGCACTTTGGGGTATTCATAAGAATCAACACCATTAATCGCATAGACTAGTCGATCAGGGTACCAACTCACACTATAAATATTATAAGCTGTTGTATCGATTTTTGCCGTTGTAAATTTTTTAGGTTCGGTTTGTCCTAGAGTAATGGTATAATGATTATGCGTGGTTTGATAGGCAAAATCATCATGGTTCAGTTTTTCCATGATATCCATTTCTCCATTATGTTGATCAGGATAAATCTCGTTTTCGGACAACATCCAAATGGCTGGCCACATACCAAAAGCTTGATCGAGTTTTGCCCTGATTTCAATGCGGCCATATTGGAATGCAAACTTACCCCATGAGTAGATTCCCCCGGTAAGGTAAGGACGTGGATCTCCGGTAAGAGAATCAGGATTGATGATGCCATTTAGATGAATATTGTTATCATCGAATGTGACCACTCGCGAATCAGTAGCAGAGATATACCTGAAACAATTTTTCACATCTCTCCATTTCTCGACGGGTACTTGCCATTTTGGGGTTTCAAACAAGCCAATTCGTTCCCAATAATTTGTATCAAGGGTATTTTTATCAAAATCTTCTTCCCAAACTAACTCCCATTTTGTAGAGTCGTTTCTTCGGTCTTCATTTTGGATATAAATGTAATTGTCTACAAGGATATAAGGGTTTAAATCTGGTTTATCACATGATGCAAAACTCAATATTATAATTATAGCATATAGAAGTGATATTGATAAAAATTTCATTAGTAGCTTATTGTTTATCAGTTATTTGTAAATCCTTTTATAAGAAATATTTGGTTCTTCAAAACCATGGAAATACTATTAAAAAACTCTTTCTAGTATGTCAATCTACATGTAAAATTATGTGACATTTTAATTTGCCATCAAACATAATATTGCTTCAGTTTTTCATTAGATAACTACTCAAAGAATATATCTAAATGAATAGACTTGAATTTAATAAATCGATAGCGATTCCTTTGGTATTTATAAGGAAACAGTACAATTTTAGAGATGAATTAATACTTTAACTAATAAGCATCCAATGCGCCGAAGAAACTTTATCAAAAAAACAGGACTGCTAGGAAGTTTTGCCATCTTACCTTTTTCTTGCACTTTCCCTATGGAAAAATCTAGATACAAAATGGGTTATCAGCTTTTTTCAATTCGCGATGAAATGGCAAAAGACCCAATTGAAACGCTCAAAAAATTGAAGTCGATGGGATATGAAGACTTTGAGATTTATGGATTCGATGATGAAAATGAAACATATTACGGTCTTAAAGCTTCAGAATTCAAACTGGTTTTGGATGATTTAGGACTTTCCGTAACGAGTGGACATTACGGCTTTTCGACTTACTTAGAAAAATCTGAAGATGAATTAAAAAGATTTGTTGAAAGGTGTATTGTAGGAGCTCAAAAAATAAGTAGCAAGTATATTACTTGGCCGTGGATAGCACCAGAACAAAGAACAATTGAGAATTTCAAGCTGATGTCTCATAAGCTAAATATTATTGGAGAAGAGATTCAAAAAACCGACCTTGGTTTTGCCTACCATAACCACGGCTTTGAATTTGAAGACCATCAAGGTGAAAATGGTTTTGATATCATCATTAAAGAAACTGATGCCGCTTTGGTAAAACTTCAGATGGATATGTATTGGGTCATGCATTCTTCTAAATATACTCCTAAGGAGCTTGTAGATGCACAACCAGGTAGGTATGTTATGTGGCATATTAAAGATATGGATAAGGTAACTAGAGACTATACAGAATTAGGGAATGGTTCAATTTCATATCAAGAACAACTGCCTGACCCTGAGAAATCTGGGCTTGAATTTTATTATTTGGAACAAGGTGGAAATTATGCAATCAGCTCTATGCAAAGTGCTGAAGACAGCGCAGCCTATTTTAAAAAGAACTTACAAAATATGATTTAAGTAAATTATAATTTGAAAGGAAATAGTGCCTCAACTTAACATAAGGCAAGTTATGCACTTTTAGAAAATTTATTGAAATAGGCGCTTTAATTAATAAAGACAAAAACATTTTAGATTACATTTACTGTATAGGTTTAACTTATTAAAATTCTAATGAAAGACCAAATCAATCCAAACTATCCAGATATAGATTTCCTAAGAACAAGGGCTAAAGAAAGAATACCTCGTTTTGCTTTTGAGTATCTAGACGGTGGATGTAATGCAGGCGTAAATCTTAAAAGGAACACTGATGATATTCGCAATATTTTGCTAAAACCTTATTATCTCAGAGAAATCAAAGAAGTAAACCTCCAAACAGAGCTTTTTGGTCATATTTACGATGCTCCTTTTGGAATGGCCCCAATCGGATTACAAGGGCTAATGTGGCCCAAAGCAAGTGAGATCCTGGCCAAGTCAGCATTCGATTTCAACATTCCTTTTATATTAAGTACCGTTGCCACTGCCAGTATTGAAAAAATAGCTGAAATCACTGAAGGACAAGCCTGGTTTCAGTTGTATCATCCAGCTGAAAAAGACTTGCGGAACGACTTAATAAAACGTACCGAACAAGCAGGGCTTTCAGTCTTAGTTGTACTCTCAGATGTCCCTAGTTTTGGCTATAGAAGCAAAGAGATTCGCAATGGATTATCGATTCCTCCAAAAATCACGCTTAATAATATGTTACAAATATTGGGTCATCCAAATTGGGCATTAAGTACACTTTTGGCCGGTCAACCCTCTTTTAAGACATTAGAAAAATATATTCCTAAAGGAATGAGTTTAAAACATTTAGGGCTATTCATGAACAAAACTTTCGATGGGCGCTTAAATTTAGATCGTTTAAAGGAGATACGCGATTTGTGGAAAGGAAAACTTGTACTTAAGGGAGTGGCTAGTGAAGAAGATGCACAGAAATGTGTAGAATTAGGTTTAGATGGTATAATAGTATCAAATCATGGAGGGCGACAATTAGATCATGGAGAATCTTCCGTAAGTGCTTTACAATCCATAGCTAAAGTATTTGGCGAGAAGATAAAAATAATGATGGATAGCGGAATAAGAACAGGCCCTGATATTGCCAGTTCAATTGCTGCAGGAGCTGATTTTACTTTTCTTGGAAGATCCTTTATGTATGGAGTTTCTGCACTTGGCAGTCAAGGAGGTGACCAAACTGCTTTAATACTTAAAAAACAATTAACACAAGTAATGCAACAACTATGTTGCGAGCGTATTTATGAATTAAGGGAAAGACTGGTAAAAGAGTAAGCTTTTAGACATAATATTTTAATTATTAATTTTTCGCTAAAAAAATGACCAATGAGCAAGCTCATTGGTCATTTTTAAAAAACATTCCTTACAGGTTTTAGCCTATTAAATAGATTGTGGCATAGACTGATTCCAAACGCCTGTAGCCACCGTTTTTTGCACATATTCTCTAAAATCTGTTGCTTTTCTTCCAAGTACTTTTTCCACATCATCTGAGACTACTTGGTTATCAGGATTCCCCAAAACCTCTTTAAATAAATAACCGAATAGCCAAACATAACTATCTGGTAAACCAGCATCTTTCATACCTGCTTTAAATTCTTCTATTGTAATTGGTTGATATACTATTTCTTTTCCAATTCCCTTGGCCATTTCTGCTACTATCTCTTCAAAAGTCATTTTTCTTGGCCCGGTCACAGTTATAGTTTTTCCATTGTAAGCATCATCAATCAATACTTTAGTGACTACTTCGGCAATATCATTTGCATCTACAAATGGAATTTCAGCTTCAGGCATTGGTAAGGCTACATGACCTGCTAAAATAAAATCTAGAAAAGCTCCTTCACTAAAATTTTGATTAAACCAAGAAGCTCTTACCAAAGTGTAATTCAAACCTGAATTAGCTACGATTTCTTCACAAGCTTCAGCTTCTGTTTCACCTTTTCCTGATAGTAAAACTACTTTTTCAAGTCCTTCTTTTAGCGCAGTTTCTGTAAGTTTTTTTATCGCTTCTTTAGCTCCTGGAACAGCCAAATCAGGATAATAGACGATATAAGCCTTATCCATTCCCCTTAAGGCTGGTGCAAATGTTTCTGGTTTATCCCAATCGAATGAAGGATTTGCACTACGCGTACCTACCCTTACATTATGACCTAGTTCGTTAAGTCCTTCTACAACTCTGCGTCCTGTTTTACCTGTTCCACCAATTACTAAGATATTGTCTTTCATGATTTTAAATATTAAAAGTTAAATAAATAGATTTTGTATTTTCCCAATTCGTTGATTGGATACATAGCAAAGTTGGAGCGTAATTGGATATTATGCTTGACCGCTTAAGCCAATGATTTGACATTTTACGCCATTGTGAGCATGTTTAATGAAATAGAGATAAAATGGAGTATTCCGAATATTGATAATTAATCTATAAGTCATTATTTTGAACTTGTGATTCAGCGTAAGTCTATAGCAGTTCTCCCCTTTCAGAACATGAGTGCCGATCCTGAAAATGAATATTTTTCAGATGGCATGACAGAAGAAATCATCAATGCACTTGCTCAAATTGAAGGGCTTAAAGTTACCGCTCGTACCTCCTCATTTGTATTTAAAAACCAGTCACAAGATGTCAGGAAAATTGGAACTACTTTAGGCGTATCTTTAGTACTGGAAGGTAGCATCAGAAAATGGAAAGATAAAGTAAGGATTACAGCTCAACTTATCAAAACGGATGATGGTTTCCATATATGGTCTGAGAATTTTGATAGGAATTTAGCTGATATATTTGAATTACAGGACGAAATTAGCTTATTAATTGCCAATAAAATTCGTGAACATTTTGGACACCTATCTATAAAAGATCACTTAGTAGAAGCACCTACAAACAATATAGGGGCCTATGAGCTATTTCTAAAAGGTCGGTTTTTTCATAACAAATGGACCCTTAGTGGTTTTTCCAAAGCGATTGAGTTTTACAAAATGAGCATACAGGAAGATGCCACTTTCGACTTGCCATATTTTGGAGCAGGTTTAAGTTATAGTTTTTTAGGTTCTTGGGGAAGAATGGACCAAAAAGAAGCTTATCGATCTGCCAATGATTTCTTCACCAAAGGCAATAAGCTTAATAAAGTATCTGCTTACGGCAACTATTGTTATGCCAAGCATCTTTTTTGGGGTTTGTGGAATCATAAAGATGCCTATACTTATTTATCGAAATCTATAAAAGTAAATCCACAAGATGCGAATTCAAATGAGTTTATGGCAGAAATTCATACGGCATTAGGAGATTTCCCAAAAGCACTTGAATATATAAACAAAAGTTTATCGGTAAACCCTCTTTCTCCTAATCATTTCTATACTAAAGCCAATATTTGCTACTTACAAAGAAATTTTGAAGAGGCAATCCAAGTAATTGAAAATGGGCTTGCTATTAATCCTACTTTCCCAATTTTAATTGAATTAAAAATAGCAAGCTTAATTTTAAATGGGGAATATCCTCCCCTACTTGAAACTTTAAATGCAAACAGTCATTTACCCATACCTAAACTGTTTGAAATACTTTTTCAATTATTGAATAATAAAAAGAAGCTTTCGGAAATAGAAATTGAAAAACTTAGAGAAGAAATTAAAGAAAAAGGAAACAGTTTACTTTTAGCTTGGGACTTTTATCTTTTGATTCACTCGAACCAAGAACAGGAAATTCTAAAACATCTAGCTGTAAAACTTGAGAAGAAGATGGGGCCACTTATCAACTTTAAATATGATCCATTCCTATCTCATTTACACCATCAATCTGCATTTCAAGAACTTACTGACCAATATTTTTCAAGTGAAGTATTTAATGAAAGTAGTATTTCTTACCAATATGAAAAAGCTTTATTGAGTCAAAGTCAATCTGCAAGTTTTACTGCTTTACTTCAATTGAAGATGGAAAAAGAGAAGTATTATTTACAAGCCAATCTTAGTTTAAGTGACTTAGCTGAAAAAATAGAACTTCACCCAAATAAACTTTCTTGGCTTTTAAATGAAAAACTAGGTGCCAATTTCTATGAATTTATAAATAATTATCGGTTAAAGCACTTCCAAAATACAGCTCAGGGCCAAGAATCTAAGCACCTAAGTATTCTAGGCATGGCTTATGAAAGTGGATTCAATTCAAAATCTGTATTCAATGATTTCTTTAAAAAAAGTACAGGTCTTACTCCTAAAGCCTGGATCAAACAGAATCGTATTGTTGAATAGTCCTCCACACTTTCTTGATATATTAAAAAAGTCCTTCTCCTCATTTAAAAGTCCTGCTAAGCCCATTCAGACGAAAAGGCTGCGTGAGTTACATAGAATTGTATCATCAATCTTTTAAAAAATTAAAATAACAAAACGATGAATAATTTAAATGTAAAAAGTGCAATAATCTCTACGATAATTGTATATGTCTTAGGCGTATCCGCTTTTTTAGTATCGTTCTTTATTCCATTAATGGCTGATTTAGAACTACAGGCTAATCTGGCATTAATGCTCACTATAATTCCAGCATCATTGTTTGGAGCGAGTATTTATTATCGAAAAGGTTACCAAACCAATGGGTTCGTTTTAGGCGCTTTCATGTTTGTAATTACAATGTTACTAGATGCTGTGATTACTGTTCCCCTGTTTGTAATACCCAATGGAGGAAGTCATCTTACATTTTTTACAGATCCAGGTTTCTGGTTAATCGCAATAGAATATATTGTGAATGTTGGTTCGTTTTGGTATTTCAAAATATCAAAAAAAGCTAGTGCTAATCATTCACAATTAAAAAAAGCTTGAGTGAAACCTTCACCAACTTTAGCCGAAACTGTAGTTTAAAATCCTAAAGTAACACCAAAAGACTACAGTTTCTTCCTCCCATTTTTCATTTCTAATTAATCAAATCATGAAACTAGTCATAGTAACGCATCCAGCTTTACATGCTTCAAGTGTAAACAAATTGTGGGTCCAAGAGCTCAAAAAACATCCTTCCAGCTTTCATATACATGAGCTATATAAAGAATATCCAAATCTAGATTTTGACATAAATACTGAACAAAAGCTACTTAGTAATTACAATGAAATTATTTTTCAATTCCCCATACATTGGTACAGTACCCCTTTTGCCCTAAAAAAATACATAGATGAGGTATTTACATATGGGTGGGCGTTTGGCCCTGAAGGAAATCATCTCAAAGGAAAGAAAATCAGTTTTGCAGTATCTACAGGCGGTTTGGAAGGTTCTTATGAAGCCAAGGATAGCATCACAATTTCCAATTTATTAAATGACTTTAAGTTGAGTTTTCAATACTGTGGATGTGAGTTCAAACACCTCCATATTTTTTATGGTGCCATGTATTCGCCTTCTACCACGGTTATTTCAAGCAATGCAAAAAAATATGTGGCTACTTTTCTTGATTAAGTAGCTGCTAAACCATTCCAACTTATTGAAAATATTTATGAAGACATTTACTTTTAACAGGAAGGTTATAAGAGATTACTGCATTGGTTGGACGTTTGCCTGTGTCCTATTGAGTATAATTCGAGGAGTGGGCACCACTGAGTTAGGTATATTAAAATTTGGGCTAAAAGAGGGCTTACTACTTGCTACTACTTTTGGACCTATTATCGGATTAATTTCTGGTATTTGGCAATTGATACTAGAAGATAAAATTCATAAAACTATATCGATTAAGGCTTTTCTCCTCATTCGGTTTTTATATGCCATTGTTTTTATCCTTTTTTTAATCATCATTTCTTACAGTATTTATAGTATCTACTTTGGAATAACTGTAGACATTGTAAAATTTGCTTTTGATACAGGTGCACTGGTGGTTTATTTTTATGTGCTGTTCATAGATTTATTGTTGAACTTATTTCGCCAGATAAACTTAATGCTTGGCAATGGGAATTTAGGTAAATTAATAAGAGGTGATTTTTATTCTCCCAGAGAAGAGGAAAGGATTTTCATGTTTATAGACTTACGCTCTTCTACCAAACTTGCTGAAGACTTGGGAAATATGAAATACAGTAAACTCATACAAGATTGTTTTACAGATTTAAGTGTGGTGATGGAATTTGGAGCAGAGATTTATCAATATGTGGGAGATGAAGTGGTACTGACCTGGAAACTAAAAAATGGATTGAAAAATCAGAATTGCCTCAAAGCTTTTTTCAGTTTTAAAAATCAACTTAATAAAAGAAAAACATATTACATGGAGCAATATGGCGTAATGCCTTATTTCAAAGCCGGAGCAAATTATGGCAAAGTAACCGTGGTTGAAGTAGGTAAATTTAAGAAAGAAATAGCCTATCATGGAGATGCCATCAACATTGCGGCTAGGATCCAGCATAAGTGCAATGTATACAATGCCGACTTGTTGATTTCGAATCAACTATTGTCATCATTACCTTTTGATAAAGCTTATTCATTTAAAATATGTGAAAGTATCCAGCTTAGAGGGAAAACAGCAACGACCACCATTTATTCAGCGAGCGATCATAAAAAAATGATTTTAGAACAAGAAACTGCTGCTTGATTGTATCAATAAGCTATTAAAGTAACATAAAATTTTATTCAATAATCAGAAAATACCTGGGTAAATGATAGTTAAATACAATTACCCAGATTTTGAAGCACGTTCATACTCTCATATCTTCAAGAGAAAGTATAACTCTTTATAGGTATATCGGTTTAGGTCGCCTAGAAATGAAAGGACTATGAAATTTAAATCTAATCGGGAAATTTGTTGTTTGAGCGGAGCGAGCGACAACCGCAGTTGTTTCAAATTTTCACGCACGGCGACCGCTAGATTTTTTGCATACTTTTTCATCAATGGAAAAAGTATGTGCTCCGCAAGGATCGGCTTTGGGCTTATTAATGATTTGGGTGCTTTAAGCCGATAATCCTAACTCTTTATTCATATGTATTTGATAATCTATCATCTACTTTCCAATTCCAAGCTGTCCAGATAATTACCCCAATTGCTATAAATTCAATTATCTTAAAAAAGATGTCATCCATATCGCTAGGCATTTCAGCAGACAAAACTCCTACGGTAAGTACAGCAGCAATAATGTTAAGCACTCGATTTAACTTTCTTTTAAGAAGTAAGGAAAATAAGAACATGGCAATCGGAATTTCAACCAAAAAGCCTCCTAGAAGCATTAATTCATCTGTTACTAAAGTTCCGTTGTAAACACCAGTAAGCAACATTTCCAGATGCGATTTCAAAGCATACTGATGAATATCTCTAAAGATGATATTCAACAAAATAAACAACCAAAAAGCTGATAACTTGAAATTTGTTTTTAATGTATCCATAACCATTTAATTTATTATTGATACAAAATTAGAGGTATGGTCTTGCACATACCTGACTAAAAAGTTTTATCACTTGATAGATTAGACCAAGATGAATAAATGTGAAATTAATCGCTGGAATATGCGCCTGAAATCTTTAGGCTAAACATTTATCACGGTAAAATTGTAACTAGCTTTCTTTTGAATAATCAAACAGTTTGCTTGGCTCTATAAGATGATGGAGTAATACCAAATTGCTTTTTAAAAACCCTTGAAAGATGTTCAGGACTTTCAAAACCTAAATCATAGCCAATTTGACTAACGGGGTCATCACTTATTCTTAATAACTCAGCTACTTTATCAAGCCTTTTTTGTAGGATGTATTGCCCTGGTGAAACATGATAAATCTCCTTGAACTTCCGCTTAAAGGTGGAAAGACTATCTCCTGTTAGTCTCGATAGGTTTTCAATAGATATCGGTTTATAGAGATGTGCATCTACTACTTCTTTGAATGAAAATGTCTTCTCCGAGAATAAACTCTTGATTATATTTTTGACTGGCTCTGGATTTTCTGATTGCAGCAATAAGTGAATAATCTCTTTCAGTTTGAGCATCAATAACGAATTAGATACTGCCTGTTTGTTGGAAAACAAGTGTTCTAAACCCGTAAAATAAGCATCAATTAAATAATTAGTGGCTGACTGTACCACATATTCATTTATAGGCGAGTTGAGTTCTTCCCAAAGTTTAGGTCTCTCTCCTTCAAAACATTCCTTTAAAACATCAATATTGAAATGGACTATTGTAGTATCTACAGCGCCTCTTAAATTTTCAGAAATCATATACCCTACGGTAATCCCACAAGTAGATAATATGGTTGTCCCTTTAAGGGCAACAACTTTGGGTACTTTAGCCATTTCATGACCATCTCCTTCATTAATGTGTAAATAGCAAGCATCTGAAGGTAAAGCAAGATCTTCATTTACAGGAGTTTCCAATTCAATCTTTGTAAATACTGGAACTCCATGCAACAATATTTGGTCTTTTTGTTTTATCATAAAACCAAAAATATGCATGAAAGCACAAATAGTCTTGTAAAATTTAGATGAAGGATATTTTTATTATTTGTATGGTTCTTTTAATGTTTTCTTCAAGCGCAATGTTTCTACAAAACAACTTCTAAAAACTTGATTTAAGCTAAAAATAGGATTGTTCTGATAGAAATAATCATTCACTCTTTGATAAATCTAACCATGTGGGAATTGCTTTATGTCCATTTTCTCGGCAACGTTTCACTACACTTTCCAAAACAAAAGGATCATATTCCATCCAATCTATTTGCCTTTTTATCTTCAGGTCTTGGTCAAAATATAGCCAAATAGTAAACTCCATCCCCCACGCTACATCCACTAAATTTCCATCGTAATAAAAAGGATTTATTCTACCTCTAGCTACCGCCACACTATCGTTAACGGCAAGTGTTTCTAAATTCAAATGCTTTTGTTCAGGAGATAATTTTTTAAAACTGTCCCCTTCTCCATCCCAATTATAAAAGCGTTTGAATTTCCACAAACTATCTAAATTCAATTGCAAGGCAATGTCTTGAAAAAGCAGGTCTTCCCTGTAAAAAGAACATAGCTTTTCCCAATCAGTACGTCCAGCAAAAGTATCGAAATACTCCTTTGCTTTCTGTTCAACTTGTTGCGTACGACTGAGTTGTACGGGCTCATTTTGCTGTACTTCACAGCTAAAAAGAAATAAAATATTGGCAAGAAAAAATAATAGAGTCAATTCTGTATTTCTCATTTCACTGAAATTTTTCAATAAAATTACGCATTTAACTAGACATATTTGATAAGGTTGTTGAGCATATAAAGAAGTTAATTAGTTCTTAAAATAACTACATTAAGATTTGCTAATCTATCCTTCCAAGGCGTGCTTTAATAGTACTTTAAGTTCTGGAGGATTCACCTTTGAGACCTTAATAGCTTGACAGCAATTAAAAACTGCAAATTGCTGTAATGTTTTTACCAATGGTTGTAAGAGTAACTCATAAGCTACCTGCTCATCTTCTAAATGAAAATGAACAAGTTCAAAAAGTGTATCTTTTCGATGTGCTTTACAGTCTACTCTACCTATAAATTTTTCTCCGAATAGAATGGGTAAAGTAAAATAACCATACTGCCTTTTTGCTTTCGGCACATAACACTCTAAGCGATAGTCAAAATTGAAAAGTTGTGTAATACGGTCTCTATGGATAATGGCATTATCGAAGGGGGACAATAGTCGAACCTGAGCAGCAGGTTTTTTGAATGTTTTCTCCATCAAATCAGATTGGACAAAAATGCTTGGCACTCCATCTAAATCAATTCTTTTAACTTTATTTTCTTCAATCAAGTTGAGCAATACTTTTTGCACATTTTTCCGTAATTCGTTACCGCGTCTTAAATGGGTAATTTGCTTTATAGTTGTAAAGCCATACGCTTGTAGATTTACCCTGACTAAATATTCAGCTAATTCTAAAGGACTAGGTGTACTGGAATTGATATTCGAAGGAAGAACCCTTTCAGTCAATTCATACATTTTTTCCATGCCATTGCGACCAGAAATCATTAAATCACCCTGCATGAAAAGTTTTTCTAAGGCTAGTTTAGCTGGCTTCCAATTCCACCAAGTTCCTGATTTTTTTTTCGGGTTTATGAACTCCCTAGCTTTCTGTGGACCATCTAATTTAATTTTATCGTAGACATAATCGACAGTTTTGGCGTCAACATTATTATAAAACCGTGAACCTTCTTGCTTAAAAAACAACATACGTGGCAAAGCAAAACGAAAATCCCTCATGGGTAAGTAAGAAGCGGCATGAAACCAGTACTCAAATGCCTTTCCTTCTTCCACTAACTGATTTAGTTGCTTATTTTGGTAATCAGGAATTCTTGTCCAAAGGGTATGATGATGCGCTCGCTCAATCACCGAAATAGTATCTATTTGGATATAAGCCAGATGTTCTAAAGCATTTAGCACAGCCTGTTTACCCGAACCGAATGCTTTTGTTTTTGTTAATCCTTGGCTATGTAATGTTATTCGTTGAAGTCGCTTGCGCATCGATTTTAATTTATTCTTTCACCGAAATAAAGGTTTCTACTTCAGCATTATCTCCATTATAGTATTTTTTGCCGTGAACTGTAAAGTCAGCTCTGTAAGCTCGGTTAAGGGTTTTACTTTGCCAAATTTCCATCCATGTATTTAAAATGGCTGCTGGCATTTTACCTTTTGATACAAATTTTTGATAGATATCTTTTTCAATGGTGATTCCTGTAAAACCCTCCGGAATAACTTCCAATGAACTTACAGGCAAACCTATAATGGTTGTATATGGCTTGGTATGATCTGACTCATAATCGGTATACACTGCATAGATATCATCGCTTACTTTGTTCGGTATTTTATTTTGAATGTCTTCCCCCCAAAATTTCCCCCATAGTTGCTCAATGTCTTCTCCAGATTGTCCATTCTCATTCGTAGTCCTTATAGAAATTCCAATTACATGAAATTGCTGTACGGTCTGTCTGTATGTTGAATTGGATGTAAATTCATTACCTGTAAAAACAAAAGAGGCTTGTAACATAAGTATTGAAAATAAAAGTTGAAAGAGATTCATAATTAATCATTTTTTATTTGAAACAATACAAAATTAATTCAGCCCTGTGACAGCCCTATGGCAAGGGTTTCAACATTTTTTTCTACTCATTTCAAAATAATCTTCAATGGTTATTTTATGGGGTTCAAAGGTTTGTTGCAACATAGTTAATTTTTTAATTCTATCTAGACGGAAGGCTCTATAATCTTTTCTTAACCTACAAAAAGCTATTAATAGCCATATTTCTTGATTGGTGTAAAGCGCAAAAGGTTCTATAATCCTATTTGTTATCTCCTTGCTATTTGGTGAGTAATACTTGATTTGGGCAAGCTCGAAATTGGTAATTGCTAATTGAAGTATAGATAAAAAATTACTTGTTGGTTTCTCTTCTCTTTTTGATTCTAAGATGAGGCGGTTGTAAAGTAAATCTGCTTTGTCTTTCGTGTTACTTTTTAAAACAGATCTAATTTTACTAATAGCTTCACAGTATTCTTTTACAAATGAGGAATCATTATTTTCTACAATTAGTTTTTCTGCGGTTATCAATGCATTGGCTTCACTTTCCGAAAACATAATAGGTGGAATCCTATATCCATCCATTACTTTATAGCCTTTCCCCTCTTCGGCATAAATGGGCACTCCGGTTTGTTCTAAGGCTTTAATATCTCTGTATATGGTTCTTTTACTCACCGAAAATTTAGCTGCCAAGGCCGAAGCCGTAACCAATCTCTTTGATTGTAACTGAGTTAGAATGGCTGTTAGTCTTGTTAGCCTTTTTAAGTCATTTTCCAGCATCTTTTCTTCAAATTACTTTAGATTATTAATTCCAACTTCTTATCGTTTTAGAATAATTTTTTATCTCTTTTTATTTTGTGCGATGAATTGAATGATTTCATCCTCAAATCTTGCTAAGATTTCATGATTAAAGGGTAAGTGACCCATTTTCGGAATTAATACAAGCTTTGCAACTTTGATGGCTTCTGCCGTTTGTTTTGCTGCAAATTGATCTACAATATAATCTTCTTCCCCATGCATAACTAAAGCTGGGATATTTATTTGCATTAGTTGTTCAGTTCGGTCAGTCAATGTTTCCTGTGCCTTTACATGGTTAGCACCTAATGCTCCATCAATCGGCTGGCGAGCATATAAGTTTTTAGTGTATTCTATAGCCAACTCTTTGTCAAAGTCTGCTGTGCCATTCAAGTACTCCCAAACATATAAGAAGCTATCGAGGTCTTTTTCAAAATCATTTTTTGGGGTATTCGATAGAAAAATCTCCCAAGTTTTCTCTGGAGGAGGAGGTATATTGGGAGAATTTGTAGAAGAAGATATACAAGTCATGGAAATGATTCGCTCAGGATAATGTATTCCCAATAATTGCACGATAAAGCCTCCCATAGAATGTCCAATTACATGGGCTTCTTTTACATTTAATCTGTCTAAGATTGAAACAGCATCTTTTGCCAGTTGCATAAAATCATAAGGATTTGTTTCCCAATCTACCTTAGAAGAATAACCAAAATCACGATGATCATATTTAATTACAAAAAAGCCTTCTTCTACTAGATCATTGCAAAGTTTATCTGACCAAAATGAACTGTTTGCGCCTGCTCCAGCAATAAATAGACAAGCTTCATTACCCACATCTCCATAAGTTTCCACATATAGATCAAATCCCTCTGCTATTGATATAAGTTTTTCTTGTTTTATCAATTTATTTTCCTTGTGCTGGCAATTAACGATACATATTCCTATGATCAAATATTTAAATAGGTGTATTCGCATTGCCTATACTTTTTAAAAATTAGGTTTTCGCTTAAAAATAGATATTAAATTTCTAAAGCCCCCCATTCAAAAAGTAACTCAAGGATTTTTGCAAGGATAGTATCCAAAGTCAAAAAAAGATTACTGTTCTAACCATTCTTTAAATGGTGATACTTTTAATCGACTTACCACTATTTCTTCAGGAAGGGTAATGCTGAGTTGTAAAATTATTTTTCGGTTGAAGTAAGGTTCAAAAGATTGGATAGCTTCTCTATTTACCAGCATTTGTCGGTTGATGCGGAAGAACTGATCTGGATCGCATACCGATTCAATGTATTCTAGTTTTTTAAAAATAGGATATTTTTCCTTGTTATAAGTGTAGAGGTAAACGTTTTCGTTTTCTACGGTAAAGGCAGCAATTTCTTCCACTCTTTTAATAATTGATTTTTCCCGATGTTGCGTTAAAAAGCTTTTTTGGTATTTCTTTTCTCCATCTGTCTGGATAAGTACTGGTGCTGTGTTTTTTGATTGTAAATTATTGATCAACTGTTTGTATTTCTGAAGCGCTTCATGGATTTCGTTTTCTTTAAAGGGCTTTAACACATAATCAATTCCGTTATTTTTTATGGCTTCGAGCGTGTATTCATCATAGGCTGTACAAAATACAATGGGTACAGTTACATCTACATGTTTAAAGATTTCGAAGCTTTTACCATCTGCCAATTGTATATCGAAAAAGAGGATATCTAAATTTTTTTGATACTTACTTAAATACTGAACCGCCTCCACTACCGACTCTACTTTCTCTATTACCATAAAATCGGAATCTTGCTCTATAATTTCCTGTAAAAGTGATGCGGTATGTGCTTCATCCTCAACAATTAATACATTCATTTTTTTAGGAGTTTAAGTAGTATACTAAAATGAGTTTCGCTTATATTTTCTATTACTGCTTCTGGCTCTCCCATCAATTCATATCGCTTTCGTAAATTATCCAGTCCAAAACCTGAAGGAGCACTTTCCTCTATCAATGGTTGCAGGTTGTTAGTAACTTTTATGTACCCATCGTCTGTATTGTTTATTGCTATGTGCAGAGGCATTTTTGCCGTCATGGCATTGTGCTTAAAACAGTTTTCGACCACTACTTGCAATGCCAATGAAGGGAGGTAAAAAGCATATAAACGCTCATCGATATTGATATCTACTGACACCGCCTTTTCATTTCTACTTTTCATTAAAAATAAATAAGATTCTAATACGGTCAATTCCTCAGCAAGTGATAAAGATTGGTTTTCATTGTGTTTCAAGACTTGACGATAAAAATCAGAAAGGCTCATAACAAAGGTTTCTGCATTTTCATGCTGTTGGCGTACCATAGAACGCAAGGTATTCAAAGTGTTGAATAGGAAATGAGGGTCAACTGTTTTTCTTAATGCTATTAATTGTACCCTATAATTCTCTTTCTGGATCTGCTCTTTCTCGATCAATAATCGAGAAATATTTTCTTGTGTCTTTAAAGAATATTGGATAATGAGAAATACGGTTGATACTACAACAATCCTTGATGCAGTCTGTATTCTAATGGGATTTTCTGGATCACCGCTTAAAAAGAAAATGAAAATACCATATAATAATCCAACAATGGCTATTATACTCAATATAAATACTATAGTTCTTAGCTTAGTTTTTTTTACTTTCCATATTTGCCAAAGTATTTGCCAAATAATATAAGTAATTACAGCGCTTATCAACCAATTTCCAACGAATCCAAAATCTAAGATAGTTTTTGTTTCTGTATTCGCATAAGTCCCCAGTAATGGCAATCCTAAGGATAAGATAATAGGTAGTATTGTGTTTATGTTGAGCTTCAATTTTTTAAACTTCGATTTGTTTCATTTTAAAACTATTGTAATTATTTCATTTTTAAAATAACCGTTGTTACTAATCCTTTTTGGTAATGACCCTGTGTTATATTTTTATAATCTTCATCCCTAGTACAGAAACGAAACCACTCTGTCTTATAACTTTTATCCTGGTTTAAAAGTGGATTGTGCGACACAATCCATGGTATTTGCATGCTTATAAATCTCACAAGTAAAGTCTTATTGATAAGGAGACTTACACACCATTCCCTTTTCACAAACCTCATAAAAAACTCAGAGTTACTGTTTAAATCAAACCAAAGCCCCATCACTCAACTCCAAAATCCTATCGCTTTTTTGGGCAAATTCATCGTCGTGGGTTACAGCAATAATGGTTTGCCCACGTTCTTCTGCTAACTGTCTGAAAATATCGAAAACAATATCTGTATTTTTTGAATCGAGATTTCCTGTAGGTTCATCACCCATAATAATAGCCGGTTCATTGATCAAAGCTCGGGCAATGGCTACACGTTGTTGTTGTCCTCCAGAAAGCTTATTGGTCATTTTTAGCGCTTGGTCTTCTAATCCGAGCATCTTAAGGTTTTGGTAAGCGGCTTCTTTTATTTCCTCTTTGCTTTTTCGGCCTAGCTTTAAAGCAGGTAACATCACATTGTCTAAGGCAGAAAACTCAGGGAGTAAATAGTGGAATTGAAAGACAAAACCAATATGTGTATTACGGAAAGCCGCTAACTGGTTTTGCGTTCTTCCAGTTAGCTCTTCATCGTTAATAATTAAATCTCCTGAGTAGTCAGTATCCATGGTGGAGAGCACGTATAACAAAGTTGATTTCCCCGAACCCGACTTACCGATGAGAGATAAAAACTCCCCTTTTTTTACCTCAAAAGAAAGCTCTTTGAGCACTTTAAATTTACTTGGCTCATAAAAAAATTTACTGACATTTTTCGCTGAAAGTGCAATCTGATTTTTCATCCTCTTATAATTTCTACTGGGTCTATTTTTGATGCTTTTTTTGCAGGTAAATAACCCGCTATAAAGGTGGTAATAAGTCCGAAGAAAAAGGCCATCCCGTAATCTTTCGGATTGTAAGACATGGGTAAGGTTTCTAAACCTGCTATTTCAAATGGAATATGGTTCACGACTACCGAGACAATGAAACCAAGTCCCATCCCGACCAACCCCCCCATTATCCCGATAATTAAAGATTGCACCAAGAAAATTTCGACAATATCTCTTCCTTCGAAACCCATCGCTTTTAAAATGGCAATCTCTTTTATCTTCTCATTCACGGTCATGTTCATAATATTATAAATCCCAAAACCTGCGACAATTAATATGGTGAATGAAACGGCAATGGCAATGATATCTCTTAAATCACTTCCTGCTTGTAGTTGACCATTCGCTTCCATCCAAGCTTCTACTTTGTAATCTACCTTTGGAGAAAGTATTTCTGCTACACTTGCAGCTTGGTTAAAGTCTTTGATATTGATTTGAATATCGCTGGCATAGCTATGGTTTTTTGAAATGAGTTGCCTTGCCGTACTAATTCGAATAAATGCTTTTGAGTTATCGATATTGGCAATGGTCGTTTCAATTAAACCAATGACTTTAAAGTTTCTACTAACTCCATCAGAAGTCAACACATTCACATTATCGTCTAAATTTATACTCAATCTTTTGGCAAGTCCTACCCCCAAAATGAGTCCATCACCACGATTCTGAAGTTCATTCCATTTACCTTTAATTACATAATCCGCAGTTCCGAAAAGAATGTCTTCATTTCTAACATCTACGCCGCCCAAAACACCATTTACTTTGGTTGCACCATTTCTGTAAAATACATTGATATTTACTTGTGGAGTTACCCCAATTACCTCAGTGTTTTTTTGGGCAATATCTATGATTTCTGTGGAATTTTTAATGCCTTCTGTGTACTGAATTACTTTGGCATTTCGCACATTCACTAAAACATCTTTTTCTCCTATTCTACCTAAAATATTTGTTCTGTCTTCAGGCAAATCGTTATAAACGCGAATATGAGCAAGTGTGCTAAATGCCATTTCAGTTTGTATATCGTTTACGCCAGACATAAATCCATTCATGAAAATGTACATGGAAATACCAAAAGTGACACTCAACATCGCTACCAAAACCTGTTTGATTCTTGAAGTTAAATGACCTACAGAAACTTTTAAATTGGTGGGTCTGATCATGATTTCTTTTGTTTTTTGATTTCATCCCTTTCTGAAATTCCAGAAACCACTTCCACCCACTCATTATTTCTAATGCCCACGTTTACAGGAATCTGTTCTCCCCCTTTTGTTAGAACTGAATCGCCTTCCAACAAATACTCTGAAGGAATGGCAAGCGTTTGTTGCTTCTTACCAATAATGATATTGGCTTGTAATTGCGTGTTTGCAAATAGTTGAATGCTCGTATCGAATTGTGCTTCGCAAATAAAGGATTGAGATTGTTCATCAAAAGAAGGATATATTTTAAAGATAGTTGCCATTTCGTAACTATTTGGATTGGTATTGAGGGCTACCGCCACTTTTTGTCCTAACGCTATGCGGTTAATATCTTCTTCGGCAATAAACAATTTCGCCAAAGGTTTGCCCCCTCCCACTTTAGCAAGTGTTTCTCCTCTACGGACCAATTCGCCTTGTTCTTTAAATAGTTGTAAAACCACGCCCGAAATTGAGGAAGATAAGTAAAAGTCATTAACAGCTTTTTGATTGATATTGAGCTGCATTTCTGCATTTTTAAGTTGTAATTCCGACTGCTCGATCAAGTTGCTCAACGATTCTTCATGTATTTCTATCTGCCGTTTAGAGCTCTCATATTGCAACTGAATTCGGTCGAAATCTACTTTTGAAACTGCCCCACTTTTTACTAATTTCTCATAGCGTTCATAATTACTTTTATCGGAGTCTAGTTGTACTCGGGCTTGTTCAATTTGAAGTCTCAACTGAGCTTGCTCTGGTGAACTAGGTTGTAGTTTTCGCAAAGCATCCTGGTAATTGATTTGCGCATTAGAAAGCTGTTCAACCTCCACCTCGTTCGATAATTGAAACATGGGCATTCCATTTTTTACCGAGTCGCCTTCCGAGACATTTGCTGCTACCAAATAACCTTCTGCACTTGAAGTAACTTGATATTCTTGCTCCATCACAATTTGCCCACTGGCAAAAACTACATCCACTATATCCACTTTTTCAGGGATCACCGTTTCTACTTGGCTACATGAAAACCCAACTAGAAGTATTGGAATAAAAGAATAGTATTTTACAATTTGGAATTTCATAATTATTGTATTCTTGGGATTAACTGACTATAATAAGAATATGTAGTAAGCAGGGTATTTAAAAAGGTATTTTCTGCTTTTAAGCACTCTTCGAATGTGTTGAGGTACTTGTCCAGTCCAATGAGTCCTTCCGTGTATTGTTGATATGCCAATACTTTGTTCTGCTCATAAAGTGCTAGACTTTCCCTTGCTACTTTGGAATTATCTAAACTGATAGAATAGTCCTGGATCAGCTGTATATCTGCTATTTCAGATTGGATCTGTGCATTTTCTAAATCGTTCTGTGCCTTTTGAAATTCGATTTTACTGCCCTTTAAGCGATTACGATTGGTAAATCCTGAGAAAATTGGGATGCTTAAAGTAATGCCTGTGTAGCTGTAATCTGTCCAAGCGTTTTCTCCAAACGATAATCCAAAATCATTTCTAAATTGTTGCTGGCCCAAGTAAGTATTCAAAGAAAGCTTGGGCAGCAATGCAGCTCTTTGGACTTTAACTTGTAATTGGGATTGTCTTTCAATTACCTCCGCAAGGACAATTTCCTGATTATCCATTAAAAGGTCTGTACTTATTGACAGTGGTAAATTTTCATTGAGATCGTTTTCTAAAATAAGTGAATCCTTGTAATTCAAGCCCATTATTTTCTTTAACTCACTCAGGTTATTTTCATAGAGTTGATGGCTGTTATTTAAGTTTTGCTTAAGCGACAAAGCATTGATTTGTGCTTTGTTATAAGTTGGCAAATCAAACAGTCCTTCTTCATATCTTTGCTTGGTAAGCAAAACTACACTATCTGCTATCTTCAAATCTTCTTCCCAAATTTCTACTGCTTTTTGGGCAACCACTGCAGCATAAAAATAATGACTAGCTTGCTGCAACAATACCTCCTTTAAGGCTTGCTTTTGAACTTCTGCAGATTCTACATTTAACTTTGCCAATTTTGCTTGTAAACCTGCTTGTCTATCAAAAATGCTTTTATTAAGTGATATTCCAGCATTAAAGTTATATTCTTGTCCAAATTCTGCATTAATGGTAGTCCCAGGCTGGCCAAATATTTCGCCAGGTAATGGAGTTGTGGCCAACGCCAAGTTTCTTTGCCCATTGAATGAACCACTAATGGATGGTAAGCGGTAAGCCTTAGCTACTTTCCAATCTTGTTTATTCTTTTCAATTGAAAGCTGGTAGCTTTTTAAATCGTAATTTTGGTCAGTGACCTGTTTACTTACCTCTTCAAAAGAGGAAACTGTAATGGATTTACCTTCATTTTGCGCTTCGACAAGCTGGATATAGCAAAGTAAAAGAAAGCTTAAAATAAAGTATTTATACCTTAATTTTACTTTGGAGAAGTATCGTGATGCCCATGTATTTATTATAATCTTACTCATCAATTCTTGCATTTGTAACAATGTGAAAACTAAGTGTGGCAGATAGAAGAACTTGAAGATTCTGTTTGATAAAGTGCCTCCCTCTATGCCGAAAAAAGAACCCTTTTCTGTAAAGTCGGCAAAGGTTATTGTATCGGGTGTGACAGCCACATTTGCATTCTCAATGAAACGCTGCCCATATAGTAATCCTACCGTCCAACATTTTTTATAGACCCTTCTTAATGAATCATACAGGATTGATATTTTTTCTGATGATGCGATTGCTTTTTCTGCTTCAGAAAATGGTTTATGATCTCCGATCTGTGCATAAAAGCATTCCTCGACCCCGATATCCCTATGGTCATGGGATATTTCATACTATAAACCTGCTTCACTTTCTGATGTAATGCTTTATAGCGAACTTTGCGTCCAAGTTTGGGTGCGTGTAAAACCACGGACAAAAATTGTAATAGTCAGCTCTTCATTATTTGTAGCTTCCAATTCGCAATCGAGGGTCATCCCGCGCTTAGGCGTATAAATTTTTCCATAGCCTTTCCCATCATCTTTCAATGCTATATCTTGAAGCATTACCAAGCCTAAAATAGGTCTATCCTTCAATGATTTATCTGGATTGTTCTTATCGGTCAGAGGGCGTCCTTTCTTATCAGTAGTTTTTTCTAACCAAACAATTTTACCATGATAAGTACCTCCATCTTCATAAATCTCTACTTTGCTATTGCCCTCTTGTGTGAGCCAAATACCTACAATATTTTCGTTTTTCTCTTGTGGTGAAAGAAAAAATAAGTTTACTAACCAAAAACCTATAACTGCTTTGAACATAATTAAAATGAGTTTTTAAGTTGAATGAATATTTACTGATTATTCTATGCAAATGTACGTGTAGTACTACTTCTCAATGTTTAAAAAGCAATTGAATTGAACAGATCAAAGCATGAATTGAACAATGATTTGGTATACAAGTAAAATGGACTAGACCTTTGCCATTCGTTTAAGTGAAAGTAATTCAATAATGAAATAAGATAGGCTCGATAACAAGCAGACACTTAGGTAAATACGTAACATATTTCTCCCTACAAACTGACCTTCTGGTTCAACTTGCTGGTAGGTAATTCCTAAGCCTCCTAATAAATAACTAAGGGGAATTAGTAGTAAAATATAGGGTGCTAAGTGTTTGGCTTTCCAAATCACTAAAAAATATATGGATCCAGTGAGGAAATTCGAAATACCAAAAGCGCCCATTAAATATAAACTATCAGGTATGGGTTCTATTCCAGCTAAATGCACTGCCGCATGCCTTACATTGAAGGTATGGGCAAAGCCCCTTATGAAATCCATAATCCCTATTAATAAAAGGATAGCAACATTGAGTTTTAAAACTATTTCATTCTTTTTCATGGCCTTAAATTTTACTTATGGAGCAATTAAATTCTTTATGGTTTCACTACATTGAAGGTGATGCTATCGACTGCAAAGGCTGTGAAAATACCAAGGGCATTAGAAATATTTGAAGGGGGTTCGTTCAAGTCTCTAGAATCTTGTTCAGTATTATTATAAAGGTCTACATATTCCTGATTTACAGTATATACTTTGGCTACGTGAAGGCCATATGTTTCTAATGCTACAGCAATGATCTCAAAAGAAGTTTCTTCAGAAGGCGCACTGATAAATCGGAAAGAAGAAAGCAATTCCCTTGCACTTTCAGGTACTTCTTCGGGTAAGATGGAATCAATAGTATTGGCTTTGTTTTCGATTACCACAAAAAACGACTGACCATCAATGGCATCCCACTCGAGTAAAATCCTTTCCTCTTCAAATAAAGTAGAAATCTGACTCCCTAAATTAAAATTTAAAGTAAGTTGAGGAATGGATAGTTCGTCAGCGGATAATTGTAAACCAGTAGGTGGATTAGGTACAATTGTCGAAGAAGTAGCTATTCTTTCGTCTACTCTTATCTCAATACTATATTCATTATTGTATGCAATGTTAAGAGATTCATTCAGATTTTCGTATTTTCTAGTTACTTCATTGTAATTCAAAGGATAGACATTTCCTTCATAAAGGATTTCTACAGTTGCATCAGCAATTTCTGTTGATGTAAGGTCCTCGTCATTAAATGGAGAGACTGCTTTTATTTTTATGTTATCGACTGCTTCATTGGCAACTATAAAGCCTTCAACTACAAAATTATCTATCCCTACTGTAACCTCTTCGGAACATCCTATGAGGCATAAGCAAAACAATGATATTGTATGAGTCAAGTATTTCATATTTTAGAAATTAATTGAAAAAGAAAGATTGGGTGTAAATCCGAGGTAATTGACCTCACTGACCTGCAATGGATTTTGCGAAAAATCATATTCAACATACCATACATTTTGCCTCCCATAAAGATTAAATAGAGATAGCCCAAGCTTTCCTTCTGCTTTTCCTATCTGAAACATGCGGTTTACTGAAACATCTAAGCGATGGTAAGCTGGTAAGCGAGAGCCATTTTTAGGCCCTATGCCAATATAATTGAAGGACTTGCCGTCCAATAACTCAATATTGTATTGGCCAGCAGGTTCAGAAAAAGGTTTCCCTGAACCAAAAACAAAAGTAGATGAGAAACTCCAATCATCTATTTCATAGCTATGCACCATTTTAAATTCATGCAGTTGATCATGCAGAGCAGGAAATTCATCTCCCTCATTAAATGCATCAAAAGTATTGCGTATACTACCCAATGTATAAGACGCCCATCCTGTATATTTCCCTTGCTTTTTTTGGATCAGGAATTCTATACCTTTTGCTATGCCATTGCCAGTAAAAAAGAGTTCATTGGCTTCAATCTCAATGCCTCGTCTAAACCTTAAAGAGAACTCTGATAATCCTTGTAAATCTTTGTAATAGCCTTCAATATCAAACAACCAACTATTTACTTCGTAACTCATTCCCAAAACAAAATGCTCGGCACTGCTCACTTCAACCAAATCTCCATCTGCCAACAACCAAAATTCACGAGATCCTTCACTGATATTTTCGTTAATTACCCGGTTAACAAACTGGTAATGCTTGCCATAAGCTCCCTTTAGTTTCCATTTAGGAGTAACTTGGTAAGTCAAATTAACTCGTGGTTCAAATAATAAATCGTCTTCAAACTCATAGTCAGAAACTCTTAACCCAAGTGTAAGAGATAGTTTTTCTCCTAATTTTCGATCATGTGAAACATATAAGGCACTGTAATTGGCTTCTTGTTGCCGTTCCAAAATACTTAGGGTATCGTTTCGGATATTGCTATAATCCACATCGGTATGGGTAAAAGAAAAACCGAAGTCAGTTTGTGCATTCGCAGAATGCTGCCACTCAAAATCTGCCCTTAAAGATAAATCAACAACACTATTGTCTTCGAAACTTTGCTGCTCAGTTGCAAATGTAACGGTATCGTTCGTAAGTACATTAACTGAGGCATTGCGATCAAAAGTGCTAAAAAACTCTGAGCCTGCCACTAGAAAATTAGAATACAATTTGGGGTTCCATTGGCGGGACCATTTTGCTGAAAGCCCCCGATTTCCCCAATCTGTAACGTCATCTATATCAGCAAAAAGTTCTGTATTCCTTTCTTGGGCGCTGGCAATCAGATTGTAAATATCCCTTGACTCATCCAAAAAATCTTGTCCATTGTAAAAGCTTAAGGTAAGTAAATCTTTTTCAGAAGGTCGAAAAGATAACTTGCTATTCCAATCGTAGAAATAAAAGTTAGGCTGTACTTCTGTAACATTAGCCTGTTCTAAGTTAGCATTACTAATATCTGTATCGCCAATTAGGTTTTCTGATATACTATTGAAAAGTCCACTTTGGATTATATCTGTATAAGACCTTCTTCCAGCAATTAAAAAGGATATATTTTTAGCTAGTGGAACTTCCAAATAAGCATTTGCACTGATTAGGTTTACGCTTGCACCGCCTTGAATTTTATTGAAACTACCTGTTTTTCCTGTCAAATCAACTACGCTCGAAGTCCGGCCTCCATATTTAGCAGGAAAGGCACCCTTGTATAGTTGAACATCTTTTACTGCATTGGCATTGAAAGCACTAAAAAAACCAAAGAAATGATCGACTTTATAAACGGTCATGCCATCTAGCAGTACAAGGTTTTGATCAGGGGTTCCTCCTCGTACAAATAATCCTGATGAGCTTTCATTAGTACCACTTACACCAGGTAATAATTGAAGGGATCTGAATATGTCAGTTTCTCCTACATTGGGTAACAAAGAGAGCTGTTTAGTCGAAAACTTAGCAGTACTTATTCCCGAAGATGCATCTAATACTTTAAATGAATTGGCAGAAATGATTACCTCATCTAGTTCGGCATCAATCAAACCTAAAGACACAGTTAATTGCTTTGAAACATCAACTGTATCTAACTTGATCATTTTAGGTAAATAGCCCACATAGCTTATTTCTATGACATCTTCTTTTGTAAAAGAATAAAGCAAAGAAAAATAACCATCTACATTAGATGTAGTACCTTTATTGGTCCCTTGTATAGTAATAGTGGCATATGGAAGTGTTTCTCCAGACCCATTTTCAACAACTATACCTGAAATACCTTGTTGGGATTGAGCTAGTTTTGAAAGTAAAAGAAGTAAAACAATTAAATAATAAATCTTATTTTTCAATTTCATATAATGAAGTTTAGCGATATGCTAAAATTGAAAAAATAGATTATTGATGTTGCGAGATATATCTTGAATTGAACAAATTTAAAGGTGGATTGAACACGAAAATATTTCTAATAAGATTTTTACACGACCAAGATCAATCTTAGGATGTTTGACGAAATAAGGTATCACTTTTATTTGATTCAGATTTCGTAGGAATCTCATTATGATAGTTCATTTAACAAAAAGCATTAATGACCAACCCTTTTAGGGGTGTAAAATCTGCTTGTATGAATGAATAAAAAATATCACCTCTATGAGGTTTTACCTACATAAGAATACGGTTATTTATAACAGTTTCATTCCTATGGAATGAAGACCTTGCAAAATGGGGGCTATAAAAATAATAATGCGAACAAGGGGGATTACTGCGCAAGTCTATGATGGACCCAATTGAGGAATATTTGTATATGCCTAAATGATACTTTATTTAATTCTTATCAATTAATTTTTAAATAGGCTCATATTTCTTGAAATCTGAACTAAGGTCTTCTTCCAAAAATGTATCATTGCCAAATATAACTTTCAGTGTTTTTTTCAAAATTTTAAATCAAACAATTTTTACTGACAGATAATGTTGTCAAAAAATAAAATCAAGTTGTGAGCATTCCCATTGAAGGGTAAAATAAGTATTAATTTAGGCCATAACTTGTAGCATGATGAAATGAATGAAGGAGTAGAAAAAACTATCAAGTATCCATTTTCTTATTTTGTAATACGTCTAGCGCAGTATTGTAATCTGCTCTCGTGTTCACGTTCAATAGTAATTCTTCATTTATTGGATATAAATACTTTGTCTGCAAATTTCTTAAAATAGCTTGTAGACCATAATTCTTTTTTTGAATAGCTTCTTTCAAATATTTATATGATGAGTTTTTATAAATACTTATCGTGGTTTCAGCAAATGAAGCATCTTTTTTTTGAAATGAAATGATGTCATCATTTGTCCCAATTTCATCAATTAATTGATTGAAAGTGGCTCTATTAATTAATAACAGGTCACATGCAACTACCAACCAGTCTGCTTCATTGTCAACCTCCATAGCAGATACAATTCCGCCTATAGGTCCTATACTGTCATAAGAATCAATAATTATTGGGAAGTTTTTAGGGATGAGTGGTGCTTGCTTAGCATTACAAGAAATATAGGCAGGTATTTGTAAATCTGATAGCAGGTTAAATAAATATTGAAATTGTGGCTTACCGTGTATATCAATCCAAGCTTTTTGAAGACCTTCCATCCTACTACTTTTCCCTCCTATTAAGACCAGTCCTTTTAACATATCAATCTCTAATATTATAAAACCAATATAAAGAAAAAAGCGACCTGATGGTCGCTTTTTTTCTAACTAATTTAAACATTGGTGTTGTTTATTGCATAGGCAAAAGGTTAATTGGAAATTGGTTATCTTAAATTCATACCACTACTGCAGCAATTAAAAATACCATGCCTACTGCAATGGCAAATTTTAATTCATATCCTGCAAATTCGTCGTCACTATTTCTGGCATTGGTAAAAATGATGTCTTTGATAAAGGTTTTCATAGTATGTATATTTTAGCTCTGGTAAATCTCGTTTGCATAGACATCTGCAAAAAACTGCGCAGTATTTACGACTTCTTAGACAGCATTTGTAAGTAATTTTGAATAAAATTTTAAGATTTTCAATACATTAACATCTGTTTAAATCACTACACTTTCCACCAAGGCAATTTCAGAGATTACTTATAGTAAATTGAATTAAAAAAGTGCTTTATAGCGCTTAAAATGACATTTTTAATGACTTAAACTTAAAAATGAGCCAAACAAGTAGTAAAATTTTCACCTAGGGTAATATCTTTTTAAAAAAAATAGAATAGCTTTAGAATTACCGAGAAGATATCTTTAATGTAATAACTCATGAATGAAAAAATTTTAGTTATAGGCAGTAGCAATACCGATATGGTAGTACAATCTGCTACATTACCTGTACCTGGCGAAACTATATTAGGTGGAGAATTTTTAATGAATCCTGGGGGTAAAGGTGCCAACCAAGCTGTCGCTGCCGCAAAATTAGAAGGCAATGTTACTTTTATTACAAGTATTGGTCAAGATGTATTTGGCGAAGAAGCTTTAAAAGGGTTTAAAAATCATGGAATAGATACTTCCTATATTATACAGCAACCTGACCTGCCATCTGGTGTAGCTCTCATAATGGTCGATAAAAAAGGTGAGAATTGTATATCTGTCGCTTCAGGGGCTAACAATGCATTAGATAAAGAAGTCATTGATAAAGCAAAGAATTCGTTTGATAATGCTTCTTATTTATTAATGCAGCTTGAAGTTCCTCTTGAGACAGTGAGTTATGCCGCAGAAATAGCATTTGATCAAGGTATTAAAATCATACTCAACCCTGCTCCTGCTCAAAAATTACCCGATGATCTTTTGGCAAAGCTTTATATGATAACACCCAATGAAACTGAGGTGAAATTGTTAACTGGTGTCGATGTTACTGATGAAACTTCTGCTTTAGAAGCTGCTAATGTACTTAGAACAAAAGGTGTAAAAATCGTAATTATCACACTTGGTAAAAAAGGCGCTTTTGTGGTATCCGATAACATGCAAGAATTAATTTCTCCCCCTCAAGTAAAAGCCATTGATACTACGGCAGCTGGTGATACTTTTAATGGAGCATTGGTAGTTGGTTTGGCTGAGGGAATGACATTGAAAGAAGCAGTTCAATTTGCGAATAAAGCAGCAGCCTTTTCCGTAACACGCTTAGGTGCTCAAAGCTCAACCCCACTTAAAAAAGAATTAAACTAAAATTTAAAATATGTTTATACCTGCATCATACTCACTTGCTGTTGTCCTTTGCGTTATCACCATGCTTTGCTGGGGCTCTTGGGCAAACACGCAAAAATTAGCCAGTAAAGACTGGGCTTTCCCCCTATTCTATTGGGACTATTCATTGGGCATTGTTCTACTTGCCCTAATTTCTGGATTAACCCTAGGAAGCATGGGTGAACAAGGAAGAGGTTTCATAGAAGATTTGGCGCAAGGAAGTGAGTCTACTTATGTTTCTGCCTTTATTGGTGGTGTAATATTTAATATTGCCAATTTACTAATTGTGGCTGCCATAGATATAGCAGGTATGGCTGTAGCCTTTCCAGTTGGAATAGGCATTGCTTTGGTTCTAGGTGTTATTGTGAACTATATAGCTTCCCCTTTGGGCAATCCTAATTATTTATTCTTAGGTGTAGGACTCGTTACAGTTGCCATTGTTCTAGATGCACTAGCCTATAAAAAACTCTCTTCTGGTCAACAATCAACACCTGTAAAAGGTATCGTTCTTTCTATTTTGGGTGGTATTTTAATGGGCTTTTTCTTTCGATTCGTAGCAGCTGCAGTTTCAACTGATTTTACCCAACCTGAATCAGGCATGTTTACTCCCTATTCGGCTGTTTTTGTATTTTCAATAGGGATTTTTCTTTCTAACTTTTTGTGGAATAGTATATTTATGTTCAAACCATTCAAGGGTGAAAAGGTGAGTTATTCTGATTATTTCACAAAAGGCAATACAAAATTACATATTATTGGTATTTTAGGCGGTTTAATTTGGTGTACTGGTATGTCTTTTAGTATGATTGCATCTGAAAAAGCTGGCTTTGCCATTTCTTATGGGCTTGGTCAAGGAGCTACCATGGTAGCAGCAGCGTGGGGGGTCTTTATTTGGAAAGAATTTGAGCAAGCTCCTAAAGGTACTAAACCACTTATAAATCTAATGTTCCTAAGTTTTTTAGTTGGATTGACATTTATCATTATTGCTAGACTATAATTTTTGTTCATTTGTATTATGGAAAACACTGATAAACAAATTAAAAGAAGAGCTTTTATTAAGAAATCTGCTATGGTAGGTACTGGTATAGCAGCTGGTCTCTCAAGCCTGCCAAACATTGCCAAAAGTTTTGGGCAAGATACAATTAACATAGGTGTAATAGGTACTGGAGGAAGAGGAAATTGGTTAATTAAGCAAATGCAAGAAGTGCCGAGTATTAAAGTAACAGCTTGTTGCGATATTATCCCCGACCGATTGAAACAAGGAGTTTCATTAACAGACGGAAAGGCAAAGGCTTATAAAGATTACAAAAAGCTAATAGATGACAATTCTATTGATGCCTTAGTAGTTTCTACCCCACTTCATTTGCATTACGAAATGGTAATGGCTGGATTAGATGCAGGCAAACATGTCTTTTGCGAAAAAACAATGACTTACAATATCGAGCAATCTTTGAAAATAGCCGATAAAGTCAAAGCAAGTAACAAAGTATTCCAGGTAGGTTTCCAGCAGCGGGTAAGCCCACTTTTTAACAGAGTAAAAGAGATTATAAGTGGCGGATACATTGGTGATATTCAACACGTTTATGCTTCTTGGAACCGAAATGGAGATTGGCGCAGACCAGTTCCGAGTCCTGAGTTAGAAAGACAGATTAACTGGCGGATGTACAGAGAGTATTCTGGCGGACTAATGGCTGAATTATGCTCCCACCAAATTGATATGGTGAATTGGATGTTAGAAGCTGTACCACAAAAAGTAACAGGCATGGGCGGTATCAATTACTGGAAAGATGGCAGGGAAACTTTTGATAATGTGCATGCGATATACGAGTATCCGAATGATACAAAAGCAACGTTTACGAGTCTTACTACCAATTCCCACGAAGCTTTTGCTGTGAAGTTTTACGGTTCAAAAGCCACCCTAGAAATTAATAGAAAAGATGGACAAAGGGCATTTATTCATCCTGAACCAATAAAAGGTGCCAATGAACAGGTGGATGGTGTTTCCTCTGCTACTAAAAAGATTTATGAAAAGGGAGAGACCCTACCTGTATATTCAGAATTTGAAAGTGAAGACGATGCCATACCAACAAGCAGGTCATTAGCCGATTTTGCACGTTGCATCATGGAAAATGACAAACCAAAAGCAGATATTATCTGTGGACATAATTCTGCTGTAGCAGTTCATATGGGTAACAAAGCAATTAGAGAAGGCAAGATTGTTAGCTGGGAAAAAAGCTATACCATTTAATAGGAAAATACTGTAGACTACTCCCCTTTCCTTCCCTTTTGAAATATTATAGATGGCTATACATGTTCCGTATAGCCATCTTTTTTTACCGCTTATCTAATTATAAACAATTCTTTTTGGGTCTTCTTTTGAATTAAAAAGTATAAAACGCTTATTTGTTTCGTAAATGAATACATAATACACAACTTATGAAAGGATCATATTTAGGAGAGTTTCAAGAGATTGTTTTACTTACTGTTATGCTTTTAGATGGAAATGGCTATGGGGTAAATATTCAATCTGAACTTTCAAACAAGATTGGCAGAGAAATAACCAGAGGGGCTTTACACAGTGCACTTACCCGCCTAGAAGAAAAAGGGTTTATCAAATCTGACATGGGAGGTTCTACAGCAGAAAGAGGAGGCAGAAAAAAACGCTTTTATGAGATTACTGCCTTCGGTATACAAGCTTTAGAAGAAGCCCAAAGAAACAGAAATAAATTTTATCAATTACTGCCTCGTCTTATTAAAAACTTCTCGTGACATGGAAAAGCACACTCCTCCCCAATTTTATAAAAGATTATTAAAGTGGTTCTGTAAAGAATCGGTTTATGATGAGTTACAAGGTGATCTTGAAGAAAATTTTTACAATCATGTTTTAACGCATGGTATAGACTATGCCAATAAAAAGTATAAAAAAGAATTAATCCATCTTTTTAGACCAAGCGTAATTAGAAAAGTGAATTTTATTGAAAAATTTAATAGTAATCTTCTATGGCATTATACCAATTTGGCAAGCAGAAATCTATTAAGTAATAAGAAATATACAAGTATCAATCTTATAGGATTGGTGATGGGCATCACAACAGCCACCCTTATCTTCCAATTTAATAAGTATGAAGAAAGTTATGATGCTTACCATAATAATGCGCAAGAAATTTATAGGCTTAAAGGAAAAGTAGTTTCCATGAATACGGGAGAGCTTATTAATGAAAAAGCTGCTACCTTTTTTGGTGTTCACTCTACTATACAAGATGAAATTGCTGAGGTAATAAATGTTACTACTTTTTACAAGGCAAATGGAATTCTCAATTTTGAAGACCAATCATTTAATGAAGACAATGTACTATTTACTACGGCAGCCACTTTCGATATTTTCTCATTCCCAATAATTGCAGGAAGTATAAAAAACTTTGATAGACCTGGAACGCTTGCAATAAGTACTTCAATGGCAAAAAAGATGTTTGGTGAAGATAATCCTATAGGAAAACATATTACCTACTACGGTTTGCGTACAGATGCTACACACGAATTGACCATTGAAGCGGTATTTGAAGATATACGCGATAACAGCTATATAAAAGCAAATGCATTCATATCAATGGTACATTTTGAAAATTACCAAAGAACATTCGACACATTTGCTCCCATAGATTTTGATGATGTAATATGGAGATGGAATGAATTTTACACTTTTATACAATTACATAAAGACGCTTCTGTGGCAGAATCAGAAGAAAAAATAAATGCGTTTTATACCAAATACCGCGGAGCGTATGACCAAAGGTTAGGCAGGAAGCAATTGGTAAATTTACAACCCCTATCGTCTATCAATCTTACTGCTGGCATCCATAATGAACTTACTCCTACCAACAATAAAGAGTTGATTGATTTCTTTTATTTAATCGGCATTTTAGTCTTGTTGATAGCATGGTTCAATTATGTAAATATTACTACTGCCATTGCAATAAAACGTTCAAAAGAAGTTGGAATAAGAAAAATTTTAGGGGCGTATAAAAGGCAATTGATTTTACAGTTTTTAGTAGAATCTCTATTACTGAACATTATTGCGATGTTGGCAGCTATCTTATTGCTTTACCTCATTATTCCTTATTTTCAATCTTTTATAGGGAAAGATGTCTTTGCTTATCCAGTAGATTTCCAACAATTTTGGGGAATACTAGCTTTCAGTTTTTTATCTGGCGCATTAATAGCTGGGCTTTATCCTTCTATTGTACTATCCTCTTTTAAGCCGATTAATATTTTCAATTTGGCATTAAAGAAAAATAAACAAGGATTTACTCTGAGAAAATTATTGGTAGTTTTCCAATTCATGGTTTCTATCTTACTCATTTCAGGAGCAGGAATTATACATTCCCAAATGGAATTTGTGCTTACCCATGACAAGGGATTTTCAATGGAACAAACAGTAGTTGTACCTACACCTCCAAGAGTTTTTAGAGATACTACGACCTATCCTACCAAAGTGCAAGGTTTTATTGATAAAGCAGAACAACATGGAAATATAAAAAATGCGGTAATCTCATCTCTGGTTCCTGGTGGGTATAACAACTGGCGAAATTCATGTACCATTAATAATGACCCTGACCAAGAGGCTCCTTGGTTTAGTAGAATGAGTGGTGAACATGATTTTTTAAATGCTTACGAAATGGAAATAATAGCTGGTAGAGGATTTGAAAAAAACAATGAAGCAGACAAACGCGGAAGGGTAATCGTAAATCTAAAAGCAGTAAAAAATCTTGGCTTTAATCAAGCCAATGAAATAATAGGCGAAGAAATTACTTTCCACCCCAATCAAGGAACTTTTGAAGTAATTGGCGTGATGGATAATTTTTTTCAAAATGGCATGCATTCTCCAATAGAGCCTATGTCATTTCAATTGGATTCTACTTACGGCGGAGGATTTATCTCAGTAAAGGTCAATGGAAATATTGAACAGACTATCAGCTACTTAGAAGAACAATATCAATTCTTATTCCCGAAAATACCTTTTAACTATTTCTTCCTAGACGATTCTTATGAAGCACAATACCAAGCCGACAGATTATTCCAATCTGTGTTTAATATTTTTACTTTTGTATCTATCATTATTGCTTGTTTGGGGCTATTTGGGCTTTCTACTTTTTTTGCCATTCAAAAACAAAAAGAAGTAAGTGTAAGAAAGGTATTAGGGGCAAAATCGTTTGGCATTTTGAGGTTACTCTTACAAGAGTATGGTAAACTCATGGCAATGGCAGCTATTTTAGGTTTGCCTTTAGCTTATTTTTTAACCAAGCAATGGCTGGATAATTTCGCTTTTAAAGTAGAATTAAATGTCTTAACATTTATACTCCCTATCATACTTTTAGCAATAGTAATATTATTAACAGTAGGTTTTAGAACATGGAAGTTAGCTCATAGTAACCCAGTAAATCATCTGAAGAATGATTAATAAAGATATTGATAAGATGAGTGAATACTTTTCCTTATATCTTTTTATTGAAAATACTATCTTAAGAAAAACATAGAAATATGTAAAATTTTTATATCACGATTAATGGTTCTCAATTGCTCTCAATAGAACTTCATCTGTAAGTTTTCTAGCCATTTTATGATCCTTTATAGGATATTGACTAAAAATTTCCTCAGCTAAATCTTTTGATTTTTGCTTTTCACCATTAATCTCATTTACTAAAACCATTAAGAATTGGTTGTAATAATATTTTCCATAATCATATGAGTTGTGCAATTCTAATTTTAAAGCTGTTAAATCAGGATTAATTATCTTATCTAGTAAATTTTTGTCTATCTCAGAATAATTTATAGTATCCGAGATATTTAATGCTAAATGAGCTCGCATTGTACAGCTGAGCATTTTGAGTGTTTCTTTATTTTTTGGATACATTTTGCCAGTGTACATTGATATATTAGGTTTTATAACCTTCCCCTCTAACACTTTTGCCCCCAATTTTATCAGTTTCTCTGGTTTGTGATATAGGCTGACCATCATATTAATTTCACCTTCTGGAGTAATAAAAAAATATCTTGGAGAATCAGAGATAGAAAATACAGCGTCTATTTCATATTCATTCTTTGGTCTTATATTAATAAAGTTGTCATTAAAAAACTTACCTGCTTCAATTGAGGATTCAAGTGATTTTATAGATTTTGCTCCCCAACCACAATGTTCACCATTATGAAGGAAAATAATTTTATTTTCTTCTTTTGATCTTTCCAAAGCTCTGCTTAAAGTCATAAACTCAAACTCAACACCCTGTCCAAATGCAATAGAATTAAGTATGAAAAAAAGTATGATGGTTAGTTTTATCTTCATTTTAATAATGGGTAAGTATAATGCTACTGTTTGTTTTAATCATGAGATTAAGATAAATGGTTGTTAGTAGCAAAAAAAATGTAATCACTTAATTATCAGTAACTTAAAAATACATCATTAAAATATTATATATACTACTATACAAAACACAAGACAAACGTGGATTGTGCGCACAATCCACTCTGATTTGATGATGGGTTGTTTGCCGCAACCCATGGGTAAAAATGTATAGTAATAAGAAAATAATAATTACTTCTAGTAAATACACGTAACAATAATTGTCTAAGTTTCAATACTTTTGTAGAAGTTAAGAAAATTTCTGTAAACTAAATTTTGGCTAGATTCTTAGTAATATTTCGCTTAAAAAATAAAAAACCGATACTTCTATAATTAACAGTATCGGTTTTATAAAATGTTATTAAGGCTCTTACCAAATCCTTACTCTTTCTTCTTCAGATTTGTACATAGCATTATCAGGCTCCACATTAAAAGCCGTATAGAATGCATCAACATTCACCAAAGGTCCTGTTGCCCTGTACATTCCCGGAGAATGTGGGTCTGTATTCACTTGTGTTCTTAGTGTTTCATCTTTGTATTTGATACGCCAGATTGTACCCCAAGAAATAAAAAATCTTTGTTCAGCTGTTAGATCATCAATAGATTCTGGTCTGCCATTTTGAGTAAAGAACATCTGTAAACCATCATAAGCAGCGTTTACTCCCCCAAGATCTCCTATATTTTCTCCCAAGGTAAATTCACCGTTCACAAATACACTGTCTAATGGCTCATAGGCATCGTATTGAGCGACTAATTTAGCTGTACGAGCTTTAAATTGCTCAAAGTCCTCTTCAGACCACCAATTGGTCATATTCCCTTCAGCATCGAAGCGACTTCCTTGATCATCGAAACAGTGAGAGATCTCATGTCCGATTACTGCACCGATACCACCATAATTTACAGCCTCATCGGCTTTATAATTGTAGAAAGGTGGCTGAAGAATGGCAGCAGGGAATACTATTTCATTATTAGTTGGATTGAAGTAAGCATTTACTGTTTGAGGTGTCATGCCCCACTCTTTTTTATTTACTGGTTTTCCTAATTTACTTATTTCATGATTAAACTCAAATTTGGCAGCATTCATCACATTATCAGCATAAGATGAAGTCTCAGGATCTCCATCCACTTTTAATCCGCTGTAATCCCTCCACTCATCTGGATATCCAATTTTTACAGTCATTTTCTCCAACTTTTCTAAAGCCTTTTGCTTGGTAGGTTCAGTCATCCAATCTACTTTCTTAATACGCTCACCAAATGCTGCTATGATGTTATCTACCATGGCATTGGCTTTAGCTTTGGCCTCAGGGGGGAAAGTTTCGTCTACATATAATTTGCCTATAGCTTCACCTAAAGCACCATTTGTTTGCGCCAATACCCTTTTCCAACGTGGTCTCATAGATTCTATCCCTCTTAACTCCTTACTAAAAAAATCAAAGTTAGCCTGTTCAAATTCAGCACTTAAGAAAGGAGCCAAGCCATCAACTGCGTGCCAACGAAGGTATTCTTTTATAGTAGACATAGGTGTACTATTAAGTAATTGCTCAAAATTTTCCATGAATTTTGGTTGCATTACAATAATGGTGTCAACTGTATTTGCGCCTATACCCTTGAAATATGCTTCCCAATCAATAGTGGCTGAAAGTGACCCTAAATCGTTCACTGCATATTTGTTATACAAAGCTGGTATATTTCTTCTCTCCACATTGGTCATAGAAGCTTCTGCCATAGCAAATTCCAAATCATAAATGCGTTTTGCTGCCGCATCTGCATTATTGGGGTCATCGCCAATTAATTGTAGCATTCTACTCACATGGGCTATGTATTTATCTTGTATTTCCTTAGACTTAGCATCTGTTTTGGTATAATAATCTCTATCTGGCAAACCTAATCCACCCTGTGCTAGATAAGCTGTCACCATGTTACTATTTTTCAAATCTGTAAACACGAAGAAATTAAAAAATGCCCCTCCGCCATAAGTCTGTTGTTCAATGATGTAATCTTGTAAATCAGATTTGTTTTGAATGGCTTCTATTTTCTCTAACCAAGGCTTAAGTGGTCTATCCCCTACTATTTCAGCTTTCATCGAATCCATTCCTATCGTATAGAAAAGTGCCGCTTTCTGTTGATCAGATCCTTCCTTATACTTTCCACTTTTTGCTGAAGTTTCCAATACTTGTAAAACAACTTCATTGTTATCTTCCCTCAATTCATTAAAACTCCCCCAACGACCTTGGTCAGAGGGAATAGGTGTTTGATCGATCCATTTACCGTTTACATACCTGAAAAAATCATCTGCAGGATCCACAGAAGTGTCCATGAGTGATAAGTCTAATGCTTTTACCGTTTCTTCACTTGCTAATTCTTGACCGGTTTTTGGGCTACATGCTACAACTACTAAAAAAGCGATTGCCACGATACCCATTTTCTTGATTGTGTACATATGGTTTCAATTTAGTTTAATGCAAAATTAACATCGCTTAAATTAATTTATAATGAAAGTTGGATATGCGGTAAATTGAAAGGAGAAGCAATAATGGTTCTATGTGAATGGTTAAAATCTTTATATTTGGTCGGCTTAATTTATGATTCAATTACATGCTTTCACCCAAAGTAAAAAGAAATATTTCCCGCATTCTTCCATTTGGTATTATTTGGCTAGTAAGTAGCTGGGTAAACCTATTCATGGACTATACAATAACTGATGGGTATAATTATATCGCAAAAGATTCTATTGTATTAACTACCGAAATATTTCTCTTTTCAAGTATTGCTGTAACTGTCGTTGGCTTATTAATCGGAGTTATTGAAGTACTATTTCTAGAAAGCCTATTCCGCAATAAAAGCTTTGGGAAAAAAATTGTGTATAAACTGCTTTTATATATTACCTTCTTTTTTGTTATTATCTTTATTACTTATCCATATGCAGCTAGTTTGGAACTCCAATCCCATTTCTTTGACAAAAAAGTTTGGGAAAAGTATTTGAATTTTTTGACAAGCTATACCTTTTTAAATACTAATGTACAATTGGGAATCTCATTATTGTTGTCTTTGTTTTATCATGAAATTTCAGAAAATTTAGGACATCATGTTTTGCTCAATTACTTAACTGGCAAATACAATAAACCTACTGAAGAAAAACGTATATTCATGTTTACAGATATGCGAAGTTCCACTTCCATCGCTGAGAAAATCGGACATATCAAATATTTCGAGTTATTGAAAGCTTATTACGCCGCCTTTTCAAATGCCATTATCAACCATTCGGGGGAAGTTTACCAATACGTTGGAGATGAGATAATTATCTCTTGGAAGTTCAAGCAAGGCATAAAGCATAATAATAGTTTGAATTGCTTTTTTGCCATGAAACAAGCTTTAAAAGATAAGACAGATTGGTTTCAAAAAAAATTCGGCGTTGTGCCTGATTTTAAAGCGGGTATACATTATGGTAAAGTAACCACAGGAGAAATAGGTGTACTCAAAAAAGAAATTATCTTTACAGGGGATGTACTCAATGCCACAGCACGCATTCAAGGCTTATGCAATCAATACAATGTCGATTTATTGATATCTGGCAAAATGTTAGAAGCCTTACAGTTAACTGCTGAGGTAAAAACAAAAGCCTTGGGAGAAGTTACACTAAGGGGAAAAAAAGAAAGCATAGCTTTATATACAACCGTTGATGAAAAAGAAGTTGTTCGAGGTATTTCTGATAGTTAAAAAATGGAATTAGAAATTTTAGCAGTGTTAGGCTCTCCAAATTCTCCTTCTGGGGAATTAAGCAATATATCAAAAAGTAGGCTAGATCTATGTAAGCAAATATTTAACTTAAATCAGTTAATATTACTAACTGGTGGCTGGGGAAAGCACTTCAATATTTCGGATAACCCACATGCTTTATACGGAAAAAGCTATCTGATCAATCAAGGAATACCAGAATCCGCCTTCTTAGATTTTGCATTGTCTGAAAATACAGTTGATGATGCTTTGAAAATTAAATCAATCTTGAAAGATTTTGATCAGAAGAATATCTATTTATCCATTATAACTTCTGATTATCATGTAGAAAGGGTGAAACTCATTTTTAGCAAAATACTCAATGGATATAAAATGAAATTCTTGGGGGCACAGTGCGAGTTAAGTGACAAGGAGTTACGAAATTTAAAAGAGCATGAAAAGAACGCCATAGAAGAGATAAAACAAAATGGTTTATATTTTTAGATTTACTTAGAAAATGAAGGCATAAAATACATTTTCAATTGAAACAAATAAAACCTTTGAAAAAAACAGCCAAAATCAATCTTTGAAGTTTCAAAATCGAATATCAGTCTGCATCTTTATTTTAACGTCTTCAGAAAACAGAAAAAACATTTATACCTCAAAAATGAAATATTACCTTATATTTTTAGCCTTTCTTTTTACTGCCTGTAATCCTTCAATAGAGCAAGAAACCCCACCAAACATCATTATTATATTGGCAGATGACCTCGGTTATGGAGAGCTAGGAGTATATGGACAATCCAAAATAAAAACACCGAATATCGATGCCCTAGCACGAAATGGTATGCGGTTTACCCAACATTATTCTGGAGCTCCAGTTTGTGCTCCTGCACGCTGTGTATTATTAACTGGCAAACATGCTGGGCATGCCTACATTAGAGGGAATGATGAATGGAGAGAACGTGGAGAAGTTTGGGACTACATTAAAGCATTTGATGATCCCAACTTAGAAGGGCAAAGGCCTATGCCAACTAATTCGGTAACTATTGCTTCTGAACTTAAAAAGGCGGGGTATACCAGCGGTATTTTTGGTAAATGGGGCTTAGGAGCACCTACTACGGAAAGTATCCCCACAAAACAAGGTTTCGATTATTTTTACGGTTACAACTGCCAGCGGCAAGCACACAACTTATATCCCGGGCATTTATGGGAAAATGAAGAAAAAATATTGCTCAATAATGAATTGATTGCACCCTCTGTGAAACTCGATTCATTAGCTAATCCCATGGAAGAAAGCAGCTACGCCAAATTTACCCAAACAGACTACGCGCCAGCAAAAATACACGAGAAGGCCATCTCTTTTATTGAAAGAAACAGGGAAAAGCCTTTTTTTATGTATTATGCTTCTCCACTGCCCCATTTACCTTTGCAAGTACTTAGCGAAGAAGTTGAAAAATATAAAGGGAATTTTGGTGAAGAAGCTCCTTACATTGGAGATAAGGGCTATTTCCCCAATCGATACCCAAAAGCTACTTATGCAGCCATGATATCATATTTAGATCAACAAGTAGGAGAACTAGTTAGTAAATTGAAAGAAGAAAGCCTATACGAAAATACCCTTATTTTATTTACTAGTGATAATGGGCCCACTTATTTAGGTGGTGTTGATTTTGAATTTTTTGAAAGTTCCAAACCTTTGACCAATGGCTACGGCAAAACAAAAGGCTTTGTATATGAAGGTGGAATTAGAGTGCCTATGATTGCCAGTTGGCCAGGTAAAATACAAGCAGGAACAGAGAGCAATCATATGGGTGCTTTTTACGATTTTCTGCCTACACTTTGTGAAATAACCGATTTACCCATTCCTAATAATATTGATGGCATTAGTTTTAAAGCTGCCCTGCTGGGTGAAGAACAAACTTCACATGATTATCTATACTGGGAATTCCCCAGTTATAAAGGTCAACAAGCTGTAAGAATGGGCAATTGGAAAGGAATTAGAAAAAATATTTTTGAAGGTAATATGGAGATCGAATTGTACGATTTATCTACTGATTTACAGGAACAAAACAATATAGCTACAGAACACCCTGAAATAGTAGCACAAATTACTTCGATTATGGGAGAAGCACATACGCCAGCTGAGCTGGAAAGATTTAAAATAAAGCAACTGGGGGATTAAAAATAAAATCCACCTAAAATCTAGATCCTACTTTGAGTGCTCCCCAAGGTAAGATATTATCCCTGTTTTTTTCATAAAGTAAAGGTGTAAAGGCTATGCCTGCAAATCCTTTTCCGTTCTTAAAGTTATACCTGTAACCAAATTGGCCTAAGATTGCTGTATCACTTTCAAAATTTACTTCTCTTCTATTATCATAATCCCTCATATAAAATGTTGCCCCAAACCCACCTTCAATAACATGGTTGTTTTTCTCATAAAAAAGAATGGTCCTAAGGGGAAATCTTGGCGAAAACTCAAAATCGAATAGTGAAGGAGAAAAGCCTACTCCTGCCATTAAACCAAAGTTTTTATTGAAATAAAAAGACCTTTCATAATTGATAGAATAAGCACCGCCTAAACCTCCTAATTCAAAGTAAATACTATTTTTTAAAGGCCCTTTCTGCGCTTCACTTATAGAGAAAAAACAAAAGATTATAGCGATTGTAAGAAAAGTGTGTTTCATGATTTAATCTAAATTGTATAGCTAATCTTAATCTACTTAATAAAAGTCCTAATTTCAAATGATAATGGCAATTCTAACTCAAATTTACTGTATAATAATTACCACTATTTTATAACATCTTTTTCATACTCAAAATTAAAATCACTAGAATAAGTGTGTTCTTGTTTAAAAATTTGAATCATTCTTTCAATTAGCTCTGGTTGTTCACTTGCAATATTATATTGCTCGCTTGTATCTTTTGCAATGTTATATAACTCGATAGGTGCATCTGGATTTGCTGTCATATCCATTCGCACTCCCTTCCAATCATCTATTCTAATAGCTTGTCTTCCACCTTTTTCATAAAACTCCCAATAAAGGTAATCGTGCTTTGGTTGTTCCTGTCCTAAAAGTGTTGGTAGAAAGGAGATACCATCTAAATTTAGCGGTGCTTTAGTATTAGTCAAATCACATAAAGTAGGGAAAACATCCCAAAAAGCTGCGATATGGTCAGAAGTAGTATTTGCTTTAATTTTTCCAGGCCAATAGGCAATCATGGGTACTCGAATACCACCTTCGTATAAATCTCTTTTCAGGCCCCTTAAAGGACCATTGCTATCAAAATAAGTATGGTCTGCCCCACCTTCATCATGTGGCCCATTATCGCTCGTAAAAATGACTAATGTATTTTCTGCTAAGCCTAACTTTTCTAACTCTTCCATGATAATTCCTATATCTTTATCTAATCTAGAAATCATAGCTGCATGCCCTTTTTGGTGGTCAGGCCAATCGTACTGGGCATACTGTCCATAAGTAGGAATTTCCATCCCTGATTCCTTAAAAAACCAAGATTCATTATTCGCATGAGGTAAAGTGTAGGGCAAATAAAGCATGAAGGATGAGTCTTGATAATCCTTTATAAAATTGAGCGTCTTTTCTAAAAATTTATCTTGAACGTAAACTGCTTTATTTGTACTTACTCCTCCAATTCCTTTAGCATAACTTTCGGGTATTAAAGAAACGATATTTTCCAAAGAATCTCTCTGTTCGTTTTCCCATACAAAATCGGGATAATAGTTATGCGCCCTAATTTGATTAAGGTATCCATAGAAGTAATCAAATCCTTTTTTATTAGGAATACCTGTAGAACCTGCTTCTCCAAGTCCCCACTTTCCTATAATACCTGTTACATAACCTGCCTCTTGTAGTGTTTCTGCAAAAGTGATGTCAGAATTATCTAAGGGTACCGTTGCATTGCCACGCACTTTGGCATGTCCAATATGCATTCCTGTTAGTAATGCACACCTCGATGGCGCACAGACTGTACTGCCAGCATAAAACTGGGTGAAACGCATACCTTTGGAAGCTAATTTATCGATGTTTGGTGTTTTAATTACTTTTTGCCCGTAAACTCCTAAATCACCATATCCAAGATCATCTGCCATCACAAAGATTACATTTGGCTTTTTTGACTCTGTTTTCTTTAATTCTTGTTGATTTGAACTATTACAACTAGATAAGAAATAGATTGAAAAGATAAATAGGATATTGATAGAAAACTTGTGCTTCATAAGTAATTGATAATTTTATTTCAAGTTAAATATGGATACTCATTTAGCTTGAAAATTATCGATTATCTTTTTGTCTCCCAAAATCAAAACCCAATCATTACCTGCCCCCTTGTTACTTGGAGGATTGATTTCAAATAAGGCTGTTTTTTTTACACTCCGAATACTTTCCCCTTTTTTGTATGAGTCATCTCGCGGGTTATACCATATCGTCTGGATTTTTTTAGGCTGCAATAGCGATAAATCAACCGTATAGGCCGCATCACTGGCAGAATAGATTAGGGCAAAAGAAGCATCATTAGCCATTGCACTTTGTATGTGTGAATCATAAGCATTAGAATTTCCTTCAACCACAAGACTTTGATTAGGACGTAGTTTAAGAATTTCATTTCCCAGACCATGGAGGAAACTACTGAGAAAACCCATATCCCTAGCTCCTTCATATTGTATGGCTTCCAAAGCATTTCCACTGCAGCCTTCTGATTCATTTAAACCATCCCAAAGGCCCCCTGCTCCGTAAGTATGCCCAAATGCACCTGCAAATATGGTAAAATAGGCACGCCTCCGAATATTGAAGGCTGTAGCGTCACAAAATGCTTTATTGTTTTCATACCATGCCTCTGAATCTAGCGTGGGTTTGGGCTTACCTTCATATCGTTTATTATAATCATATTGAATGGCTTCCCAAACTGTCCATTTGCGTTCGTCTTTTCTGGGTAAATCATTCATACAACACCACTGACTGGTTTGCCAGTTATTAAAATCACTAATATTACCATGATTAGAAAGACTGGTACCTCGTTTATAATCAGCATGAATGGTAAGTAATTTATTCCCCGTATCACCTTCTCTTATGCCATCAACTAATGCCTTTATTTTTTCATCTGGAATGGTACTTTTTCTAGCATGGCTTCCAGCTTCGCCCAAAGTAAGCCAGACAATGTTATTGTTGTCTTTGTATCTTTCTCCTACCCATTTCCCATAATCATATAAATCAGATGCTGAATTTTTTTTGGCTACTCCCCACCATCCCAAGTTCACACCGACATATAAGTTTTTTTTTGCACATTTCTCAATGTACTCATCAAGATAAGCCCACCAAGCCTCATTAGGTTGATTGATATTACCAGGCCCTTCACCATTGTAAAGCTTTTCCCTGCAACTTACGAACATAATAGTAAAGCCTTGTTTACTCCTTACATCTATAATATTATCGATGGTTGAAGGAGGTAATTTAGCGAAAAACCAGTTAGTCTCTCCAATCCAGACAAACGGGGAACCGTCTTCTTTTACCAGAAATCTATTGTTACTTGATACCTTGAGCTTTTGCATCTTAGTTACTTGGGCTTTAGCACCTAGAAACATGCTCAAAAAAATAAAAATCAACAGAGATTGATGTTTGAAAGCCATGTTATTCTTTAAATGAACTGAATAAATGATTCTATGTAAACCTAAAGTTTTGATGTTAAAAATTATATCATCAAGCTTTTTTCTTCAAAAAATATCGCACCCCAATATACAATTCCCTTCCCCTTGTAGGCCCCCATACAGAACTGGAATCAAAGAAAGGACTAAAAGGGTCTTGCCAACTTATAATTGGTCGTTTTTGTCTAAAATCAAAAATATTTTCACAACCAATATACACTTCAGTATTTTTCAAATTGTAAGTAAACTGTGAATTTACCACCGTAAAAGGATCAGAGAAATCTGGTCTTTGAAACGCCATAGGATTCGTCCCTGTATCTGGTAATCGCTGTTCACCATACCAATGGATATTGGTATCAAAATGAAATTTTTTAGATAAAGGTTTGTAACTAAGCGTAGTGAGCACCTTATGCCTTGCATTAAATGGAAGTAATTGTTTTACCCCTTCTTCTCTTCGATACACATCTAAGTAATTATATCCCGTCTTTAGCTCAAATCTTTGCCAAAAGTTAAGGTATAACTCTATTTGAAAACCATTACTGATACTGGTTCCCTTGTAATTTTTGATGATTGCTTGTGTCGGATTGGAATCATAATCGGGAAAAATCTGATTTTGGAAATCTGTTCGATAATAATCCGCACTAATAAACCCTGTTATATTACCTGTTTCAAATGCTTGCGTAAAGTTTATACCGTAATTAATAGCTTCTTCGGGTAGTAATTGTTCCTCAAAAATTATATTTCTAGAACTGACTAATAAATTAATATTTTCACTGAAGAGATTTACTGTTCTCCAACCTGTTCCAATATTTGCTCTAATGGCTGTATTCGGTGAAAGGTCATAACGTATGAGCGTTCTAGGAGTCAATTTTGAACCAAATTGGTTATGATGATCCACTCTTACTCCAGCAATCCAAGTAAACTTATCATTGAAAAAACGCATAGTATTTTCGACAAACATTCCTGGAATAATTTCTCTTCGATCATAGTTTCCATCATAGGTTCTTGCTAAATCATTATTGGTAAAACTAATGGACTCATTCAAGTTTAAATATCTTAAGCTAGCACCTGTTTTTAATACATTTTTTCCGTAAGTAAACTCATACTGAGCATTTGAATAAAAATTAGTTTGCTCTGCATCATATTTTACCGTTCCGAAATAAGAATTTTGGTCTTGATGATAAGCAGAAGCATAAAATACCAAATGACTTTTATCATTGAAGCGATAACCGGTTTTTGTCCATATTTCAGGTTGATTCATCCTTACTGATTGCCCATAAGCCTCAGTACTGCCTTGATCCGTTTCCACATTAAAAAACGTTTGCCCTCCAACCCTTTTTTCATTTAAAAAGCGTAAGCCAATTTTACTATGCCAGCCCCATTCTTGCTCATTACCATACTTCCATTTATTAAATACCATGTATCGAGTAAGTAAAGGTAAATCCAAAAAATCATCGTTATCCCTATCGGTTTTATTGGCGGGCTGAACAGTATGTACAGCAGTTAAGTTACTCCACTTCCCTACATTAAATGCATAATTGGCATTTATATGTTTCTCCAAGAAACTATTCATATAGGCATTGAGATACAACTTATCTGTATTATCAGGATCTTTCGTTTCCACGTTAATTTGTCCACTAATACTTTCAAAGCCTTGAAGAATACTATTAGCTCCTTTTGCTATGTAAATGTTATCTATTAGTGTACCCGGAGTACTGCTTATCCCATAGGTATAACTTAAGCCTTGAATCATGGGAAATCCATCAATCAGAACTTGGTTGTATACCCCTGATAAACCCAAAATCCTTAATTCTTTTGAATTAGTGATCACATTGGTAGTTTGTGGCTGAACACTAGCTTGGGTACCAAAGCAACCAGCTAAATCGCAACAGGCTGCTTTTTTCAATTCAGTTTGGGTAATGGTTACGGTTTTGATATCATCAAGATTTGATATAAATACGCCTTCTTTTTCTCCTACGACTTCAACTTCCCCAAGCATTGCATCACTCATTAATTTTATATCAACAAAATTTTGATTTTTAACTTCAAGTGTATCATTTGTAAAACCAACAAAACTTATGACCATTCTTTTGTCGGTAATTCGATTACTTGGAAGTTTAAATTCGCCAAACTCATTAGTCGAAGCACCTATATTTGTTTTTATCCAATATACACTTGCTCCAACCAATGGTTCGTTTTGCTCATCTGTTACTTTTCCTTCAACAAATTGTGCTGTTATTTCCAATGGAAAAAGTAACCCTACTAAAAATAGTAAAGTTTTCATCAGTTACCTTTCAGTATGGGCAAACTCGTTGCCCATATTTGTCTAATAGAAAGTTTACAATTTTACTTTGTAACGACGATCGTTAGGGTCTTCACAGGTACCCGTACTTTCAATAGCGACTTGTATAGCCTCTTCTGTAACCAAAGCTGGATTTAAATTTACCTGAAGCTGCGTGGTAGCTCCTTGTTTTTCTACAACACAACTCCCAACACCTTTTAGCTTTTCTACGTTATCGCAAATCATTTTTAGGTCATCAGCACAGCCTACATTCTTTACTTTTACCAATATGGTTTTATTACTTTCTGTTGTGTCTTCAGTTTGAGCATAAGTAAGGGTTAAGGCTGAAAAATAGGCAACAGCAACTAATATGAATATTCTTATTAGATTCATTATTTTGATTCTTAATTGTTTAACAATGATAAATTTTTCGTCTTTAAAGACGGATTAAAAAAATATGGTTAAACAAATTGAGGCGGTTGCCAAAAATCATTAATGAAAAGTGAGGGGAAAATGAATTGATAAAGAGATTTTTGCTTTTCGTTTTCTCTTATATTTTGGTATCCATCAATTGTAATGGCTTGATTAAATATGAAACAAGTACCACAAATTAAAAATGGGTTACAAAAGCTTCCGTTACAATTATCTTCTGGAGCTTCTTCTTGAGAATGATCTGCTTGGTGGGCAGAGGCACATATTTCCTTACAACAATCTATATCTGATGAATTTTCTGAAATAATCACATCAAATCCTGGTTTCAGAACCAAGAAGAAAATTATTGATGTCATTATGATGGCAAGAAACTTCATACTATTGCAAACTTATGCAATTTTAAAATCAATCATATGGTTTCAATAAACATTATTCTGAATACTTATTCATTTACCAATCGAATAATTGCTTAGGTTCCCATGCTTGCAACAGGATATTTTCGAGTAAATTGTGATAATTCCAACCAATTTTTCTAGCTGCCAATAAAGATAAACTATCCTGATTTTGCCTATGTGGACGAGATGGACCAGTCATATTTGGTTTCATGTTCACATCGAATAAAAAGTATTTCCAATTGTCATCTGCTCTGCAATCTATTCGGATGGGGGCTTTAATATTGATCAATTCAGCTGCTTTTTCACAATGCTTATAAACTTCAAGAATTGGTGGTGAATATAATTCGTCTTCATCAAGTACTTGACTATTTTCAGTAACTGCTACTACACCACTATAAGGAGCAATTCCATCGTGATGATTGAATCTTTTAACTGCTGGCAGTGGCCAAGGCTTTTCATAAGTTTTTATTTGATCATCAATTTTATATTCACCAGCTGGCATAACTGTAACAGTAATTTCCTGACCATTTAAAAACTGTTCAACATATACACTATTACCATACTTTTTACTAGCAAATATTGCATTTAAATGATTGTCTAATGCTTCCTTCGATTTTACTAGTGCTACTCCTTGGCTACCCCTTCCCCTCAATGGTTTCAAAACCAAAGGAAAATCTATTGATAAAGTAACACCCTTTACATCTTCAATATGTATCAATTCCGTTTTAGGAATAGGAATACGATTCTTCCTTAGCAATTCATTCGTATAAAACTTATCGTCATGGATATCGACTTGACTGGGAAATTGCCCAACAATTTTAATATCTTGATGAAAGAATTGCTCAATTACATGGTTTTTATACAAGACTGTATTGAGCCAAAGTGTATTTACTCCTTTATCAATGGCGTTTTGTATACCTTCATGAGTATCTGGAAATACCCAATCTAAATCTTTATTTAAATCAGGATTATCAGAAGGAACAATGATCTTTTTGCCATTTTTATATAATTCATAAGCAATGTCTGCCCCACTATCTGAATAGCCTCCTAACTTCATAGGTTTCTGAACACCGCCAAGTACAGGTGAAGGTTTAGCTTGATAAAGAATGGCTATTTTTTGGTTCTCCATGATATAAATCAGCTTTCAAAATTTACTAATTAGTATTTCCCTTATGCTTCACCCAATCAGCAGAAAAGGTAGCATATTTTATAGTTTTATGAGCTTCTTTCCTGTCATTATGATGATAGCTGTATAATACATGAATATCTCCCTTATTATCTTGAATAACAGCAGGATAGTGACTTCTTGTTGCACCTTCTTCTCTTCCATCATTTTCAATGAATTTCTTCCATTGCCAAGATTTACCCTCGTCATCAGAGATGGCTGCCACCAAATTGTGTCTATGTTCCTCTGAATCGTTATACACCATAAGCCACTCTCCACTAGCCAGTGTGACCATATCGAATCCTGCTCCTGAATTAGGAATATTAGTATCTTTAGGAATAGACCAAGTTAATCCATTGTCTCTAGACTCGGTGAGTTGCATTCTTTTTGGGGGAGGTCCATTGTCTCTTAAATAGGCAGCAAGCGTACCATCTGCTTTAATTGCCATGGCTGCTTGGATACCCGCTCCACCCAAAATAGGGTTACTGTATTGCCAGTTCTTTCCCCAATCATCAGTAATAGCGAAAATGGAACAATCTAAACCATCAGAATAGAATGGTACAATTAATCGTTCTCCCACAATCAATGGCTTGTTTTTCGTTTGCCATCCAATTCTTCTTGTCAATGGATAACCTAATACTGCATCTTTAACATCACCACCTTCCCCTTTAAGTTTTCCCTTCCTTAATACATTTTCACCCTTTGCAAGACTATCGATTTTGGATTTATAAGTTGCCCAACCTGAAAGATATTTCTCTTGTAAATCATCTGGTAATTTGGGTAATATATCCTCTTTTAAGTAAGCTTCATATTCAGTTAACTGCTTTTTTGCACCAGCTATAAAACGGTCATTAGGTTGAATACCCCTTTCGGTTTTATCTCCAGGTTTTACTAAAATCATTTCTTGCCAATCCCATTGTGGAGCACCAGCCTTTTCATAATCTACAGCATATCGATACATGGGTAATGAAGTTTCCCATAGATTCGCTAAAACTGCATACCACATTAACCAAAGCCTATTTTGCTTATCTAAAAACATCATAGGATTAATATCTGGAAATCCCTGATTATCTGCCATTAAAAATGGAGTTGACCATTCGGTTTCTCCTTTTGAAAGTCTAGCACCCATAATGCGTACATCATCTGCCCACCTTTCCCCAGATCCTTGAAACCATGCGGCTAATACATCTCCATTTGGTAAAGCTACCACTGTTGGCCCATGGACATGCTCATCTTGCAATGGAAATATGATCTGTTTTTCTATTGAAGAAGTCGGTGCTTCATTTTTGCTGTTGGTACATGCCCAAATAAAAATTAACCCAAGCAATAAAAGGAGTTGTTTCATATCGCTATTCTTCTATTATTTTTAAATATCTAGCCATCCAATAAGGCAGTAAAAATTCGTCACCTGCCAATTTAGAAGTACCATCTCCTCCACCATCCAAATCGAATGGATTCGCATTGTGCCTATGCGTTCTTCTTTCTCCTGGTGTCATCAACATTTGGGTTGTTTGGCCTCTAAAATTTTCTGGTAAGTATTCTAGATCTTTTCTGTGAGAGTTTTTAACATGGTAACTCATTAAGTCTAATTTAAACTCTCTTAAATGCCACAATATATCTTCTGTATTACCTTGCCCTATTGTGCCAAAAGTTATGGTATTCCACAATGCATTTCTTTCGGGCAATTCAATTTCCCAATGGTCTTTAATGATGGATGTATAATGTTGTTTTAAAGTATCATTAAATGCATAATGATACATGGGCCAATAGGTTAAAAATGCCATTTCATCGTCAGAATGATTCCAAGAATCGCCCATAATAATGCCGTCATAATCTACTTTATCTGGTTTCATTTGCTTCATAGAAACTAGCATGTTTTTCAAATAACCATACTCTTCCACCATCCGAAAAGCCTCTTTCTTGTAAATTTCTTTACCGGTTAGTGCATAAGCCAATTGCAGTCCAGTAACTAAGTGCGTACTATTTAATTTTCTATCGTAAACATGCATTGGAAATTGGTGCACATGGTCAGGATTCCATCTTCCCCAAAGAGTGGGTTTTCCGTCAGCATCAATGAAGTAGTAATCATTTTCAATAATGTGGGTCATAATGGCATCTATAAAATTGGCCACTCGTTGTTTTTCAATAGGTGTCTTAGCTATGAATTGATCCATTACAGAGGCGACAAAAAGATAGGCAATATATTCATCTGTACTGGTAGTGCCTTTCCATTCCCATGCTTCTTCTTGTGAGGGTCTCCATCTGTCAAGATCGGCTATTTTATATCCTGTTCTTTCAAATGTTCTGGAAGGAAATCCTTTTAATGGGTTTACACTCAATAGTCTTTCAAAAGCTTCAAATGACTCCCATACATATCGCTTCGCAATGGGTTCACCTGTAGTGGCATATCGAAAGGCTTGACTCCCCAAGTAGAAAGAAGTCCAAAGACCGTCATTATCGTGGTCTACTACTTTAGCACTAAGTTCGTTAAATGGTTGTGGAAACCGCTGAGCACAAACAAACCCATAACGCATAAAATATTTGCGAATATTATCTTGATAAAATGCTGCTTTTTCTGCCAAGGTTTGCTTGATAAATGCTACCTTATTCAGTCCAGTATTAGTCAAAAAGTATAAATCCCCTTTGCTATCTGCTGCCATATCGATAATTTGATTAGAATCTAACCATCTTTTTGAGGCAAAATATCTATAGCGGTCTGTTTCTTTTTTATAAGCACCATCTTCAGTAGCAAACCATAAATCCATACCTACAAACATCAATGCTGAAATTTGGGGCACGGGTAATTTTGATTCTATAGAAGAAGTTAGTTCCCCATCAAACATACTGATAGAATAGTATCCGTTGTTGGTAGCTACATAAATTTCAGTCTCGTTAAAAGCGAGTGAAGTTAAGTTTTTGCCTTGATGTAAAGCTTCCCATTCATCATCAACTAGTCTAAATAATACTTCTTTGGTAAGGTAGTAAAACTGACCATTATGGGTATATAATTCAATAAAATCGGCATTTGGCAAGACTAAATCTTTTTCTTGCTTGTTGTCATAAATTCTCGCGCTTTCTTTCCCGATTAATAAAACTTTTAGGTTTCGATCTACTGCAATTTTATCAAAAGTATTTGGTGGTATGCTTTGATAAACTGTTCCTGCAAAAGAGTTTGTCAGGTATTGATCGTTGTAAAGATAAAATAGGATGCCACTTTCTTCTTGTACAGTAATGTCTACAGGAATTTTGTCTGAAAGGGAGTGGTAAGTCAAATCTTTAGAAATCTTCTCCCCAAAATAATCTCGATAAAGACCCTGATCAGTTAGCACATAAACTATGTCATTATAGTCAACTACTACTTTTTCTAACTTTGCCTCTCCTAGTTCAGAAGCCATTTCATATTTTAAAGAAGTAGCCTGTTTAAAAGGGATGTCTATTACTTGTCCGAAAGCTTGTAAACTAAACACTAAGACAAAAAGAAATAATAGTCCTTTTTTCATACTTAAGAGATTTTTGCTAGATACAGTCACTAAATCATAGATATGCTTTTATTCATATTTCACTTTAAACACTATTTTTCTCACTTGCTTCTTGCCATCTTGAGGGCTCAAACCGGGTTTGTGTTTATCTTCTGGGAAAAAAATAAAGTAATTGGAGGGTAAAGCAGGTAATAATTGCCCCCCATCAAAATCATAGAACATGATATCATCAGCTTCTGAATAAGGTGTTTCTATTGTAATAGTAGTATCATTGGTCAGCCCAATCACTTCTTCACCTGAAACTACATATTGCAAATCGATATATTGTTTATGTGACTCAAATCTACCTTCTTCCAAGCTTTTTGTATCATAATCACTCACAATGACAAATACATCATCACTCAAATCTTGTCGACCTACAGGCAACGTAGTTAGATCAGAATCAATTAGATATTTGAAAACTGTATTCCATCTTTCTGGAAATTTAGCAAAATGAGCAGTAGCTGTTTCCATATTGATTGAGGCATCAGGTAGGGCGCTGAAAGCACTCATTATCTTTCCATTTTCAATTTTAACTATGGTATCTTCTACTTTCTCTTGCACAATTTCTTCTGTATTTGTTTTTTCTTGTTCTGTAGAACAGGATACCAAAATACCTATTAGCATAAGACTGAAAAGACAGGATAAAAATTTAAGCTGTTTCATTAATTATTTGATTTTTTATGAAAATTGAGACTAAAAAACCTACTAAGAAAATAGTGATAGTACCGAAAACAATGGTAAGATAGGAATGAAATGAATTACCTACAGAATCACCTTCAAATAAAATACTAGAAAGGCTCAACCACATGATCACTATTAAGCCAGCAATCACACCTAAAATAGCTCCTAATACATTTTTTTGATTGGATACTACTCCGAGTAGGAAAAGACCTAGCATACCTCCACTAAATATAGAAGCTAGTTTCCACCAAGCATCCAGGGCACTTTTAACATTGATCATCGCAATGCCAATAACAATTCCAATAATGCTAATGATTAGGGATGATAGATAAAGCACTTTCAAGCTTTCTTTATCAGTTGAGGTTTTCTTAAAATATTGATGGTAATAATCGGTAAGAAAAACTGTAGCTGCACTATTAAAACTTGTAGAGATGGTACTCATCCCTGCTGCAAAAATAGAGGCTACCAGTAAACCGCTCATTCCTGTTGGCAAAACTTTCACTATGAAATAAGGAAAAACTCTATCACTTTTGCCTACATCTTGTAACTCTATTGGCAAAGTTGCTGCGGATTGATAGTAAGCAAATAGTGCTGTTCCTATAAAGAGAAATAATGCTGATACTGGCACATACATCACCCCCCCTACTAAAGCTGAGCGTTTTGCTTCTTTATCAGATTTTGAAGCCATGTATCGCTGAACATAGTTTTGATCTATCCCATAGTTTTGAAGGTTGATAAAAACGCCATAAACTAATACAACCCAAAATGTGGATTCAGCTAAACTTGTACTAAAACTACCAAGGCTGAATTTATTATTATCTACTGCAATTTCGACAATTTGAAAAGGACCCTCAGGCATACTAAAAATTATAAATCCAACACAAACAACCGCACCAAATATTAGAATAATACCTTGAATCGCATCAGTCCAAAGAACAGCTGATATTCCTCCTAGCATAGAGTAAACAGCAACGATGAGCCCTGTGAAAATAATAATGATAGCAATATTCCAACCTGTAATCGCATTAAGCGTTAAAGCCAATAAATAGAGAATAGTCCCTATGCGCATAAGTTGGGTGAAGAGATAACAAATAGAAACATAAATTCTTGCCCAAGCACCAAAGCGTTGTTCCATGTAGGTATAGGCAGAAGGACTATTGATCTTTCTATATAATGGCACAAAAAACATCACGGAAATGTAAGAAGCAATAGGAAGGGACAAACTAAATGCAAAGGCATTCCAATTCGATTGAAAAGCATTTCCAGGCAGTGCCAGATAACTAATGCTACTTACAAAAGTGGCAAAGATTGACATGGTAACCACCCAACCCGGTACGTTCTTATCACCCAAAGTAAAAGAAGCAGAAGATCTATTTTTTTTAAAAAAAGAACCGCCAAATACAGCAATGCCAACAATGTAGATAAAGAAAATGATTAAATCGATGATATCCATTGAGCGCTAATCTAAAAGGTTTCAATTCCCAATTCTTCAGTAAGCTGAGTAAACACTTTCATAATAGTCTCTACCTTTTGATAATCATGAATGGTCATTGAACTCCTTGGTGTTCTACAAGTAGTCCCGATTTTTAATCCTCGTTTTCTTAAAAACAGTTTTGCAGTAAAAGGATAGTGATGATGAATAATGGTATCCATCAAATCTAAGGTAAGATTTAGTTTTTTTAATTTTTCAGATTCACCTTCATTCCTCAAAGATTCTAGTAAAAAATGTAATAACTCAGGGTACAAATTAGCAGAAATTGGAGCCAGCCCCCTTGCTCCTGCTTTAATTGACTCAATCCCAGTTGGGATGTGGGCATTGTAAAAACCAAGCGGTGTTCCTTCTATGGCTTTCAACTTATTTTTAATTGCTGTGATATCGCAACTGGTGTCTTTGTGAAATATAAAGCGATTGGTTGAGGCCAACCATTTCATGAGTGATGGTGAAATCAATCGCTTGTAAGGAACAGGGCATTCATAAAGCCCCAATGGTATATCTCCAGTCTGCTTTAAAATTGATTCAATCCTAGTTTTAAATATACTTTCATCCTCTAACTCTGTACAAATTTGACTCGTATTTACGATTACAGCTTCAACCCCTGTATCGTACAACTTGGAGATAAAAGTGACTGATTCTTCAACATCTTGCCCAAAAGTACCCGTTGCCACTACCGGTACTTTCCCATTTGAAAATTCAACTGTTTTTTTAGTAATCAATAAACGTTCTTCACTCGTAAGCTGAAATATCTCACTAGAAAGGCAATTGGCAAAAAGCCCATTAGATCCTGAATCAATATAGAAGTTTGTCAGCGTTTCTAAAGCGATTAAGTCTATTTCATTATTAACCTTAAAAGGAGTAAGCATTACAGGCCACAATCCTTTAGGCAATTGCTTCATTTCCATATTAATAAGACCCTGTTTGTTATTTGTTAAATTACCAGAAATGAGCATATGTTAGCTCAATTCCCCAATCTTTTTCCTAATGGATAAATCTATGATTATAAGTCATAGTAATCAAAAAAATCTTCAGACATTTCCACGCATCGACAGGCATATAATATTCCTGATTCATCGGAAAACAGCACATAAATCATTATTTTTCTTTTAATATTTCAGGTTAACAAATCACCAAAACCCGCTCATGAAAACACTTATCCATTTTATTTTTTGTACATTAATCATCCAATATTCTCTTGCCCAATCTAAAAAAGTTGAAAAGATTGATATTTGGTATGGCGATGAACAATCTTTCGGTCTTAATGGAAGAGCCCAAAATTGGATCAATATACTGGGAAATGTAGATAGAAATACTGAATGGGAAAGTGTTACTTATATGCTTAATGGAAAAAATGGAAATACACTTACCCTTGGTAGTGATAAACATAGATTGGCAAATAAGGGCGATTTTAATATAGAGTTGAGTTGGGAAGAAGTGAATGAAGGTGAAAATAAGCTAGAGATAATTGCCACTCCAAAAAAGGGCAAAACCATTAGAAGAGAAGTATCTGTAAATGTTACAAAAGGTAAAAAATGGCCACTTCCCTATTATTTAGATTTTTCAAAAACTAAAAATCTACAGGAAGTTGTACAGGTGGTTGATGGTAGATGGGAATTGACTCCCGAAGGTGTAAAAACTGCAGAACCCTATTATGACAGGGTATTGACCATTGGTGATACCAATTGGACAAATTATGAAGCTAACATTGAACTCACTATTCATGATTTCACTCCATCAGAAAAAGGACCTCCTACTTATGATGTCACGCATTTTGGTGTGGCACTACGCTGGCGTGGTCATGTTCCAAATGGTTTACAACCTAGCAGACAGTGGTATCCTTTAGGCTCCCAAGGTGAGTTCTTTTTAAAAGATGATTTGCAAACTTGTACATGGCGTATTTTATACAATGGTGGAAAAGATGCTCCAAAACCAACATATTCAACTAAAAAGAATGCAATACAGCTCAATGAAAAAATAAAGATTAGAGCACAGGTTAGTACATTGCCAAATGGTGATACTCAATACCGCTTTAAACAGTGGAAACTTCATGATCCAGAACCTTTTAAATGGGATGTAGAAGGAATAGAAAATGGATCAGATGATTTCCCAAGTGGTGCACTTTGTTTGGTGCCACACAATTCTAATGTAACCATTCACCAATTGGTAGTACAACCATTGGTAAAAAATGAAGTAAAATATGCCGCATTACCCGGACCGGGGATGTTGCATTACAGCGCTCCAATGGGCAATGCACAAGGCGCTAAAGGTGAACACTTTTTTAAGCAAGTGTTGCCACCTAACAGCAAATTAACCGGTATACAGGTTAATGCTGGAGCATTAGGCAATGACTCATTTACTGTAATTAGAGGTATTAAGTTTTTTGTCGAAAAAGATGGAGTTTTAGAAGAAATTTTAATTGGCTTATCAGAAGGAAATTGGCAAGAGAAATTTGAGTTACATCAAGAGGCAGAATTAGTAGGCATAAATGGCGCGAGCGGCTGGTGGTTAGATAAGATTCAATTTGTATTTTCAAATGGATCAACCACACCCTTATACGGCGGAAAAGGTGGTGATACCACCTTTAATCTAAAACTTAACCAACAAAAGGGTGAATACGGTGGTCGAATTAGAGGATTCCATGGAATATATAACGACCTAGGTATCACCACAATTGGATTAATTTTCGACCCTGCCGATTAGGGTAATCTTATTATTAACTCATAAGCCAAGGATACGCTAAAGCGAAAGATTTACGCCATGTAAGATGCCAATGCCCTTCATTTGGGATAATTTCAAATCGCAAGAATTTTTCATCTATGTTTTGAGCTTTGAATTTCTCAAATATATCTTCTGCATGGGGTATCATAATATTTCCTTCATACTCTCCTACACTGATAAATATTTTCTTGTTTTTCAATTGTTCTTCCGTGAGTTCCATAGCCAATAATCTATCATGGTCAACCCACATAGCAGGTGATTGGATAACAGCATTCCCAAAAACTTCGGGGTAAGCCATTAAAATGTAATAGGCCATCATACCGCTTCTAGAAATTCCACCAATAGTTGTAGCAGATGGCTCGGGTTTGGTTCGATAGTGCTCATCTATCCAAGGTTTTAAATCGTTTGATAACCATTTGGCAAATTTATCGCCATGTGCATTGGGATTATCATCATTTATAAAAGGTGTGTATTCAGCATCCCTGTCTTCTGCTTGGTTAATGCCTACGACTATGGCTGTCTGTTCTCCTTGTGCTGCCGCCGCATTGATCACTTCATCTATTTGCCATTCTGGTCCCATGTTTTCTAGGTCGTTAAAAGACGATTCTCCATCTAGAAAATACATAACAGGGTAATTTTTCAGAGAATCTTTGTCATAACCCGGAGGAACGTAAATGTGGATGGTTCGTTTTTCGTCCTGATAGCCTATGAGGATGGAGTCTCTTAGCACAGTAACAGTTGGAGAAGAAGTATCCACTAGATTTTCATAATATGCGGCCCTTCTTTTTTCTTCTTGATACTGGCCATAAAACCGATAAGCACCATAAATTCCAAAAATTATAAAACCAGGCAAAAAGAAGAGAATGATTTTTTTCTTCATTGAAGTATGTTTTAGTTTATTAAAGATTCAGTAATTAATGGTAGTGAAATTATTCTCTAATAACTGGTCAACTAAATATAGCTGATCTGGCAAAAACATACTAATGAAGTTACATGGATAGTTTTTTAAGCTTACAAACAAATATCACTTTACATATTTGTTCATAAACTCTTCTTTATAGGTTCTACCTATAGGTACACTAACATCTTTATCAAAATAAATTTGGTTGCCCATCACTCTTTTAATCTTGACTGTATTAATAATAAATGACTTGTGAACCCTATAGAATTGTACCGGATTGAGTTTCTCTATCCAATAGCGTAAAGTTTCAGAAGTGAGGTATTTTTTATTATCAATGATTATCTCCGTATAATCCATATCTGAACGGATATAAGAAATATCATCGATATTAATTTTTTCATAGCTATGCCCAGTTTTAATAAATAGTTCTTTGGGTGTATCAATAATTTCCTTTTCTGCACTTAAAGCCTTTTTTTCTCTATCCATTACTTTTGAAACAGCACTAACAAACCTTTCAAATGAAAATGGTTTTAAGAGATAATCTACTACATTCAATTCATACCCTTGTAATGCATAATCCTGGAATGCCGTGGTCAAAATTACATAAGGTGGGTCCGTAAGTAGTTTCAAAAAATCTATGCCTGAAATTTTTGGCAAGTGAATATCTAAAAAAATTAAATCAACTTTTTCTTGTTTTATGAACTCAATAGCTTTTACTGCATCAGAAAAAGTATCCATCAATCGGATAGCATCCATCTTACTGATATAGTTTTTAAGAATACGCTGGGCTGGCGGTTGGTCTTCTATAATGATGCAATTCATTATTCGCTAGTTTTTCGAGTTTTAAAGAAAGGTGAACTTCGTAGAAGTTTTTCGTTTTGGTCAATTCCAAATCATATTGATCAGGATATAATATTTCTAATCTCTTCCTTACATTCTCCAGCCCGATGCCATGAGGTAAATTTTCAGTGTTGGAAACTTCTTCGTAATTATTTTTACACCTAAAATCAAATACACCTTCAGCAGTAATTTCCATCTCAATATCAATAATAATATTTTCAGCTTGGCTGGCTTGGCTATGCTTAAAAGCATTTTCTACAAAAACTATCAAAATGAGTGGTGCAATTTTATACGCTTTCCCAATATTCTTTGCCAAATAATTCACCTTTCCCCTTTCCTCAATTTGCAATTCGTTCAGTTTTACAAAGTGCTCAAGGTTTTTTACTTCTTGAAATAAGGAAACGTATTGTTCTTTACATTCATAAAGCATGTATCTTAAAACTGCACTTAATTCTAAAATTATGGTTGGAGTTTTGGGAGAATTTTCTATAGCATAAGCATATAGGTTATTGAGATTATTGAAAAGAAAGTGCGGATTGATTTGAGATTTAAGCATTTTCAGTTCACTCTCTTTTATTTCTTTTTCCAATTCCTCTAATCTGGCTTGTTTTACCAAGGCATCCCAAGCAAATTTAAATCCTGTTAGGATAGTGATGATGGGTAAAACCTTTAACAAGGAAAAAAATATACCTGGGAATCTTCGCCCCCTTGTATCAGGAAAATAAATTTGTTCAAGTACAGTCTCTTCAATAAAGATAAGAGTGGCCACCACTAGTAAAACAGCTATAAAAAAAGGCAGGTACATTTTTTTATAGAAAAACCTTGGTAAGAGATAGTAACTGATAAACAAGGTACCAATAGTGTATTGTAGAAAAGTCAATAACTTGTAGGTATCTACATGAAAGCCTTGCCTATCAAAGGAAAAAAAACTGAAAACCAAAATATACAGTACAACCTGAAAGGCTGCCTCTTTGAGTATGGTCTTATCTCTATACCTCATATTACAAATGTATAATTTGGCGGTATACTTCAAAAAAATGTAGGGTAATCTGAACAAAACTTACCTTGAACCGCAAAAAGATTTCCTTGAACAGTGTATTGGTAGTTTGCAGGCAAATAATTGCTGTTTAGAGATAATATTTTTTCAAACAAATACTTCTAACTTTTTTTGTATTAAAAGAAATGCTTTCAATGCAAATAACCATGCCATGAAATTTTTTATACTCATTACTAGCTTATTGATTTTTTCATTAACCTCTTTTTCTCAAAGTATTACCATTAAGGGAAAAGTGGTAAAAGAAAATAGCAATGAGCCAATAGAATTTGCAACAGTAGTTATTAAAGATCCAGAAACTCAAAAAAATATCACAGGTTCTTCCTCTGATTTTGATGGAAACTTTATGATTAAAACTGAAGTCGAAAAGTTTAATATTGAAATTAGTGTAGTAGGCTTTAAAAGTAAGGTATTTCAAACGCCAACTGTGGTTCAAGGGGAAATAAATTTGGGAGAAGTACATTTAACCCAAGATTCAGAATTATTAGAAGAATTGGTAGTACGAGGTGAAAAATCTCAAACTGAGTTTAGGTTAGATAAAAGGGTGTTTAATGTTGGAAAAGATTTGAGTTCAACTGGGGCTGGTGCATTGGAGGTATTGAATAATGTGCCCTCAGTAAATGTAAATATTGAGGGAGAAATTAGTTTAAGGGGCAATTCAGGTGTAGAAGTACTGATCAATGGAAAGCCTTCAGTGCTAACCAGTGAACAGGGAAATGCTCTTGGTTCTATTACCGCCGATATGATTGATAGGATTGAGGTTATTACCAACCCATCTGCCAAATATGATGCTGAAGGTACATCTGGCATCATTAATATCGTCATCAAAAAAGAAGAAAGAAAGGGTACTAATGGTTCTTTCACCGTAAATACAGGTACGCCCCATAACCACAGTTTTGGTTTAAGTTTGAATCACAGGACTGAGAAATTTAATTTATTTACCCAACTCGGCGCAGGTTATAGAGAGCTCCCCAACGATGCTAGAAATTTCAATAAAAACTTAGAAAGTGATAGTAGTATTTATAGCACAGGAGAAGAATTTAGAAATGAAAACTTTTACAATGTTGTACTTGGTACAGACTATTATATCAATAACCGAAATGTAGTTACAGTTTCTGGTAATTTTGCTTATGAAATTGAAGATCAACCTTCTTCTACACAGTTCCGCTTAGTTGATGAGCTAACAAATACCGAACTATCTAGATGGGAAAGAAATGAAGTAACTGAAGCGACCAATCCTAAATGGCAATACGAGGTACAGTACAAAAGAGACCATGCCGATGATGAAGACCATGTTTTATTATTTAGTGCTTTGGGAAGTTATTTCGGTAAAGATCAATCTTCCGAATTCCAAGATATTACCATTTCAGGGGCTGAAAATGATGGGGAACAACAAACACGTACCAATTTCGAAGAAGCAGAGAATACTTTTAAACTGGATTATACCAAACCAATTTCAGAAAAAGTGACTTTAGAAACAGGTACACAATACGTAATTACACATGTAAGTAACGACTTTGCCGTATCGAATCTAGAAAATGGTATTTGGGTTGAAGATCCTGAATTCACTAATCTCTTCGAATATGATCAAGGGGTATTTGGTGCTTATGGTACGATAGCTTATGAAGCCGAAAAATGGGGAATTAAAGGTGGATTACGATTAGAAAATACAGACCTACAAACTCTATTAGTCAATACAAATGAGTTGAACGAACAAAACTTTACCAATCTCTTTCCGAGCTTTCATACTTCTTACAAAATAGCCAAAAATTATTCTATCCAAGCTGGTTTTTCAAGAAGGGTAAGAAGGCCAAGACTTTGGGACCTAAACCCATTTTTTAACCCTAGGAACAATTTCAATATCCGTACGGGAAATCCTGAATTGAGACCAGAGTTCAGTGATTCATACGAAATATCCAATATATACGAGATGAAAGATGTCTCTATGAGTTTTAGTGTTTATCACTTATACTCAACGGATGTAGTAGAGAGGATTGCAGTTTTCGATAATGAAAACAACAGGAACGTAATAATGCCTTTTAATATCGGAACAAATAGAGCCACTGGAGTAGAATATAATTTTAAATATGAACCTTTAGATTGGTTGACGATTAATGGAGACTTCAACTATAATTATTTTATAAGAGAAGGACAATTGGAAGCAAACTCGATTGATTTTGATGCAGATAGGTGGACAAGTAAATTGAATACCAAATTCAAACTACCAGCAGATATCGATTTGGAATTGACTGGTCAATATGAATCGGGTTTTGAGACTGTACAAGGTCGTATGTCTGAAAATTACTTTCTTGATTTAGGAGCGAGGAAAAAGATAATGAAAGGCAGGGGGGTGTTGAATTTGAGTATCAGGGATGTATTTGCTTCCCGTATTATGGAAAACTTTGTCTTTCAAGATGATTTCGAATCATATAGCTGGAGGCAAAGAGGCAGGTTTATAACCTTCGGTTTTAGTTATGGTTTTGGTAAAGGAGAAGCCATGGAATTTTCAGGACAGAAAAGAAGGTTTAGGTAGTTATTTTATATCCCTTTTTTACTTAATCAGCGTATCTGTCATAAATCTTGTATATAAATTAAGATTAAACTGCTAATTACCTTAGTTGACTATATGATAATTACTTTATTAGAACTAACTGCCTTAAAAAATACATTTTTAAGTTATAGGATTTTAGTTTAAAATTTTTGATTGTTATATATTCTATTCATTCAAATCAAAAATAACACTGGCATCCATCCAAAGCATTTCCCCCTTTTTTACGCCCTCCCAACCGCTGTCTACGGGGTCACTATACCTTCTAGAAAATAAAAAGTACTTATTATCTGGGGTCATATAAGGACAGAAATTAGTCACCTGCATTTTATTAACTGTTGCCCCTAAATTGATGGGGGTTTGCCATTCATTATCTTTTTTGAAAGATATATGAAGTCCTTTTGGTCCTTCTTGCCGAGTGGTAGAATATATTAAATAACTTTCATCAGGTGCTACAAAAGTATCCCCCGAGCCTTTCCCTCCATTAATTATATTACCCAAATTTTCTGGTGTATCAAATTTACCTTCCCCTAAATATTGAGCTCGATACACATCCATAGGGCTTAAACTTCCAGGTCTGTTAGAGATAAAATACAGACTTCCATCGGCAACTACTATAGGATACAACTCATTATAATCTGGAGTAGAAACAGGTGCAGGAACTAAATTGGCATGTTGCCACTTACCTTCTTTTTTCTCGCTTACATATATATCCAAAGAAGCATTAATAGATGTATCTTGTTGGTATCGTCCTAAAAAATACATCTTTTTACCATCTTGAGTAATCGTCATATCAACAGCAATAGATTCTACAGATTTATCCGGATACATATAAATAGGCTGGGGTTCTCCCCAAATACCATCGATCAATTCAATATGGTGAATGATGAATTTGCCATCGACTATACGGGTAAAGAAAAACTCCGTCATCGAAGGATTGAAAACTCCGTTTAATTCTATCGCATCTGTATTTACAATGTCTGTAGCAAAAAGAGCAGGTTGGGTGCTGGGCAGAGGTTGGCCTAGATATGGAGATGGTTTTTCTACACAAGCAATGAATAATAATGTAGTAAAGATATGAGAAAGTCTCTTAGCCATATTTAAGTTTTTAAAATAATCTCAATCCAATGTTCTCTTAGTTAAGCTAACCATCAAAAAATAATCTGTAAGTATTTTTCAACAAATAAACCCAAATCGAACCATAATCATGGGCTTACTTATATGTGATTAGACATAGATTCTCCATTCGTCTATTTAAAGTTACCAAACTTCTATTAGATTTTACTGCCTTAACTCATCGCTCTATCTTGCTTACAGTAATCAATGTTAAACTGTAACCGAAAGAAAAGCCATGAAGCATTTAAGTATATTCGTTAGTCTCCTATTTTTCACATTAAGTTCTTCACTTGCCCAAATTGCTATTCCAGCTGACATCCAGCAGCAGATAGATCAAGCATTTCTAAATTCTTTTAGAAAGAAAGAGAACCTCCAAAGCTTAATAGAAAATATGGAAAAAAAGTATGGGTCAGAAACTGATGAAGCCCGCTACTGGATGGCTTATGCCTATTATCAAAACACCATTACAGAAATGCAAATCGGGAAGAAAAAAATGGCTAAAAAATCTATAGACAAAGCCATATTTTTATTAGATGAAGATAAAGATAAAGATTCAGAAGATCTAGCATTGTTAAGTAGTGCGATTGGTTTAAGCATTAATTTTAGTCCTTGGAAAGCGCCTTTTCTAGGTATGGAAGGTGAAGGCAGAGCAAGAGAAGCTATAGAATTAGATGATGAAAATATACGTGCCTATTTAGCGATTGGTAGAAGTAGTTATTATAAACCAGCAATGTTTGGTGGTGGTGACGAAGTAGAAGAGATGATGCTAAAGGTAATTTCATTACCAGAAAAATCTGCAAATAGTGCAGCCCAACCTTCATGGGGCAAACCTGAAGCTTATTTCATTTTAGCCGATTTCTATCATGAAGAAGATAGGGATAAAGAAGCTTATACCTACTGCATGAAAGGTTTGAAAGCATTTCCGGATGACTACCGTCTAAAAGGCCTCAAAAGCAAACTTTCAAAAAATATTTCTAGCGCTGGGAAATAATAATGTAAAGCATTGCTCACTACTACTTGATAAAGGTTTGTCAAATAAGAAACATCTCATCGGGTTGTGTGTCACAACCCGCAGCAGTGGGATGGATTGCATGTTACAAACCAAAGTAATTACAAAATTTTCTAAAAATCATTTTCATTCATTCCGGAATGTTTCAATTAAAAATCTATAGAATATCTAAAAAGTATATACTGCTGTATTGTTCATTGATCCTATCATTTTATAGTATTGCTCAAACTCAAATTACAGGAAAAATACTATCAGAAAACAGTGAACCTATTCCTTATGCCAATATTTGGCTTGATAGCTTATACGATGGTGCAACAAGCAACGAAGAAGGTGCTTTTAATTTTAAAAGTACATACGAAGGTAAAGCTATTTTAATGATAAGTTGCCTGGGCTATCAGACGCAAAGAAAAGCGGTAATGCTCAATAGAGAAAAGATTGTGCTTGATATCAAGTTGAAAAGCAAAGATAAAAAGCTCAACGCTATAACCATCTCTGCAGGTAGTTTTGAAGCTTCAGATGAAAAGAAAGCAGTTTTACTAAAACCATTAGATATTGTGCAAACTCCTGGTGCTCAAGCCGATATTTTTGGTGCCATTCAGAAACTTCCTGGTGTTCAACCAATGGGTGATGAAACAGGTATTTTCGTAAGAGGAGGAGAAGCATATGAAACGCGCATATTCATAGATGGAAGTTTAGTAGATAAGCCTTTTTTCAGTGAAATCCCACAAATTCCTGGAAGAGGTCGTTTTGACCCATTTCTATTTAAGGGAACTATGTTTAGCACGGGTGCTTATTCTGCAGAATTTGGGCAAGCTCTTTCATCGATACTGGCATTAGAAACACAAGATATGCCTACGCAAACAGGTACCTCAATTGGCTTAAATGCAGCCGGAATGAGTCTTTCCCATACAAAGAACTGGGGGAATACTGCTGTGTTTGCAGATGTGGGCTATGCTAACTTAAATCCATTTTATACTATCAGTCAAACTTTTACTGATTTTTCCAAAGCTCCCGAAGGTGCAGGCGGTTCACTTGGATTTCGCCAAAAAACTAGTGGAGAAGGGTTAATTAAAGGACTTTTTCGATACGAAACCAATCAGATAGGCATCGATTATCCTCAGTTTACAAGTAATGAACCAACTACGCTACTTCTCAAAAATAACAACTTTTTGTCTAATGCACATTACAAAAGATTGTTAGGAGAAAAATGGGATATGCAATTATCACTCTCCTACAGTAGAAACCATGATGATATAACTTCTGGTGGAAATGAGATACCTAGTTGGGAACACCTCGGACAAGGGAAAATTGTATTGGCTACAGACTTGAGTCCAAACACCACATTCAAAATGGGTTCAGAATGGCAGTTCCGGAAAGGTATTTTCAGGTTCAATGAATTTGAGCAGAGTTATGAAGATCAGTACAATGGAAATTTTGTAGAAATGAATATGAATCCATTCAACAAAGTAGCTATCAGAGTAGGGTTAAGAAGTAACTATAGCGCTTATATTAACGATTTTCACATAGTGCCTAGAATTTCTGCTGCTTATGCTGTGGGAGAAGAATCACAAATTTCTCTAGCATACGGGCAATTCACCCAAACCCCTACTCGTGAATTTCTTCAACAAACTAATGCATTAGATTTTGAATCTTCTCAACATTTTTTAGCCAATTACCAATGGATGACAGAACGCCATACTTTTAGAATAGAAGCTTATCATAAACGCTATGATGACCTTGTACTTTTAACTCGTGGAACAAGTCTACTGGGAGATCCAAATGCACAGTTTTCTAATAATGGGGATGGGTATGCCAGAGGAATAGATATATTTTGGAGAGACAAAAAAGCTTTTGACCGAATCGACTATTGGTTAACCTATTCATTTTTAGACACGGAAAGGCTCTATCGTGATTTTACTGTTGAGCAGGCACCTAGATTTGCAGCAAGACATACTGCTCAAGCTATTGTTCGTGCTAATTTTTATAAAAGAAGGCTTCAATTGGGTAGTGGTTTTACTTACAGTTCTGGGAGACCATTTTATTTTGGCCCTGAACACCCCGAATGGAGCGATGCACTCACTCCAGATTATTATCAACTTTCTTTTAATTTCAGTTATGTGACGGCACTTTTTCAACAATTTACAGTGCTATATTTTTCTGTGGATAATCCTTTTGGTTGGCAGAACATTACTTCTTATCGATTTAATGAAGATTACACACAACGACGTGCAGTAAGCCCTCCGATTGGTAGGCAATTTTTTATGGGCATATTTATCAATATCAGATGAGATTTAAAATTTACCAATTTTTGAAAATGAAAGATTAACGCATATACTTAATTATTTAATTTAGTCAAGTAAAAAGCTATAAATTAAAAGATGAAGATTTTAAAACTAAAAGAATGGCATTGGCATGTAATGGTTTGGATAGGTATAATACTATTTTTTAGCCTTAGAGATTTGGCATTCCATCCTGTTTTTTTGGAAGTTATATCAGTGAAAATCTTATTATGTAGCATTGCGGCAATTCCAGTATACATTAATATTTGGCTTTTACTTCCTAAATTTCTTTTTACAAAAAGATATTCTTTATATATCGGAATGGTTTTGCTTATTACCATTCCTACAGGCTGGATTTCAGCATACATGCTTTATGAAAATTTTGAAATCCCTTTCTATGGGATGATTCCTGGCAAAATTCAGCTCACTTTAGAAATAATTTTATTTGTGGGATTAGCTACCACTGCAAAAGCAATTCAACAGTGGCAGAGGAAGCAAAAACAATTTCAGGAAATAGAGAAACACAGCCTTGAACAAGAACTCCAACTATTACGTAATCAGCTGAACCCACATTTTATGTTCAATACTTTGAACAATATTTATGTAATGATCAACCATACTCCTGATAAAGCTCGAGAAACCCTTTTACGATTTTCAGATTTATTGAGCCATCAATTATATGATAGCAATAAAACTGAAGTGCCATTAGAACTTGAAGCTACCTATCTTAAAAATTATATTGAATTGGAGAAAGTAAGACAAGGGGATGCTGTTCATGTCGAGGCTGAAATAATAGAAAAAAGTAAATTGGGCATTGCCCCTATGCTACTTTTACCCATTATAGAAAATGCATTTAAACACGGTTTTGCAGCAGGTTTACCTACTTATCAGGTTAATATTTCGCTAAAACAAAAAGAAAGCAGTGTTTTCTTCCACTGTTCAAATGAATACAATCCGAACAAAAAAGGAAGAAAAGGCGGGATTGGAATTCAAAATGTGAAGAAAAGATTGGCACTTCTCTACCCCAACCAACATGAATTTAATATTCGTGATAATGGGAAAATATTTGAAGTTGCCATTGAGTTACACCATTTAATGGTCTGTAAGTACGATGAAAATAAAATGGATTCAATAGAAGAAACGAACAAAATTTTAACTGATTAATAATGTCTTTAAGATGTATTATTATAGACGATGAACCCATGGCAAGAAAAGGCTTGGAAGATTATATCAGTGAGGTGGATTATCTACAACTTTCAGGAAGTTTCAAAAATGCTATGGAAGCCAACGATTATCTCATCAATAATGATGTAGACTTGGTTTTCCTAGATATTGAGATGCCAAAAATATCTGGAGTTGAATTTTGGGAATCTTTGAAAAACAGACCTTTGCTAATCTTTACCACTGCTTACCGCAAGTATGCTGTTGAAGGCTTCGAGTTAGATGCCATTGATTATTTAATAAAACCGATTCCATTTAACCGTTTTTTGAAATCGACAAACAAAGCAAAAGAATTGTATGACCAACAAAATCAAGTAGTTGAAAAAGACGACTGGTTTTTTATAAAAGACGGGCAAACTTTAGTAAGAATCAATAAAACTGAGGTCTTATTTGTAGAGTCATTAAAAGATTATGTTTTTGTTTATACTGAAGAGAAAAGACATATGGCGCTACTCTCACTCAAACAGGTAGAACAACTATTAGAAGGTTATAATTTTATGAGGGTTCATCGGAGCTTTTTAGTAGCCTTAAATAAGGTAGATGCTATGGATGGCAATCTATTATGCATTAATCAACATAGAATTCCTGTGAGCAAGGCTTCTCGCGATGAGGTATACCAAAAACTAATAGAAGGTAAGTTATGGAAACGAGGTGAAAGCTAAAAAGAAATAGTTTCACCTCGATAACTAATATAGTAGCATTATTGAATAGTTCCCCTAAAATTTACTTTGGGCTTGTCCTCAATCAATTTTTTATTTTATAAGTCTTTTTATCTAAACCAACTCTTGTAATAGTAAGTGATTCCCACTGTTTAGGAAGAATAGGATTTTTTTGAATAATTCCTTCCTCAGAAAAATCTAAGCCAGCAAAACCGAAAAGTACTGTTTGTAACATGCCTCCTGCCCCTGTAGCAAAGTAAGAATGATTCGCTGTAGCAGTTTCTGATAATGCGCCAAATGGTTTTTGCTGATTGGGAACATAGCTTTCTTTAAAAAGGCGAAAAGCATTGTCGGCATCACCTAATCTAGCATACAATATAGCAAAAATCGATTTTCCCATAGCGGGTCCTTCTTTCGAAAGCTTAGGTTCATAATAGGCCAAATCTTTCAAAATAGTTTCCTTATCGCTAACAACATTTAGCGGAAAAGAAAGAAGGTTTACATCGGCTTGTTTGATAATGTCTCCATCATATGTGCTGTGCTCTTTGGTAGTACCATCTTCAAATTTTAATATTTTAATTTTAGAGGCTACATCTGCCCAAGAAGGATCTGGGTTTAAACCCACTTCTTTGGCTGCTTTAATAGCATATTCCAAAGCCGTAATGGCAGCGCCATTAGTAAAAGCATTGTCATTTACATTTGGGGCAAACTCATTGGCGCCTACCACATTATTAATAGAAAATGAGCCATCATCATTTGGCGTTACCCTGCTTACCCAAAAATCTGCTACTTCCTTCATTAAAGGATATCCCTTTTCTTCTAACCATTTTTTATTTTGGGTAATTCGGTAATAATTCCAGAATGCAATGCCAATGTCTGCCGTAATATGGTGTTCAAAAGGACCTGTAAGGGCAAATGGCGGGGTAGCTTCTTCTCCTGTATCATCACTTTCCCATGGAAACATAGCCCCAAGATATCCATAATTGATGGCCCTTTTTTTAGCGGCTTCTAGCCGATCAGAACGATAATTCACCAAGGATCTGGCAATATCTTGATTGAGCATAAGTAAGGGAGGAAACATCCAAAGTTCGGTATCCCAGAAAATGTGACCATTGTAAGGAACTTGCAATGAAAGGCCCATAGGAGCAATACTCAAATCGGTATCTCCACGACCAAAAGCATAAAGATGATAAAGCGCTAAACGTACATCTTGTTGTGATTGTAAATCACCTTCAATGATAATATCTCCTTGCCACAAATCTGCCCATTGCTTTTGGTGTTGTGCAACTAGCACATCTCTAGCATTGAGTAAATTATAAATAACCATTCGTTCAGATTCTGATTTTGGGTCTGAGAAATCTTTTGTAGTACATTGCGCGCCAGTCCATGCAAAATCTAGTTGCTCTCCTTTTTTTATTTCTTTTTCAAAAGACAATGTATTTTCATAATCTGATACAACTGTATGTGTCAATTCTGGGCGTTGGTGTTCCCTTGATGAATTGATGGCATGCCAAATAAAAGTACCAGAAGTACTAACAGTATGTTTGCCAAAAGGACTAACAGCGACCGATTGCAAAATGGGCATGGTTGTTTCCACATCTCGTAATACCTGATAAGAGTTTGTAGGTGTCTGATATTCTTTTGGAGTTAATATTTTACCTGCCACCTTTATGTCAATGTCCTCTTCGGCTTGCACAGTAATATCTACATAACCTGTGTATTGTAAATTTCTGAGTGCATAAACGGTACAGGCTATTTCGGCTTTGTCTTTAAAGTCGAAATAGGTGGTAAAAGCAGCATGCTTCATATCCATGGTTTGCCTCCAGTTAGAAATATTATCCTCTGTGATTTTTTCTCCATCTATGTACATGTCCAGATTGCCAAAATTCATCCCATGCAAAACCTGACTTACTTTCAAATAAGGGTCTACATCATATACATTATTTAAAACTACATGTTGAATTTCTAGCGGTTTATCAGAAGTTAGCAAGCCAATTCTACCATTTGCCATGGCAATACCCGTGTAGTCTATTTTATCATTAATGGTAATGTTCCAGCTATCGTTTTGGGCATTTAATGTGATACTAGTAAATAAAATCAATGCCAATAAAATACTTTTCATTTTTAGTTTTTTTTCCTTCTAAAAGATATGATGCACACCAAAATGCATCCAAAAATATTGATCAAGATTTCCTAAGATAGGATTTTTCTTCTATTGAAAGAAGCAGAAATTAATGTAAACGATTACGGTAATATAGGGATGAATTATTCTTACCAAAAGGATAAAAAAAGGAGAGCTACATGTTTATGTAGTTGATGTCTATCCATAAAGCGTTTAACTTTACAAATATCACATTACATCGCACTTACAGGGCAAGATGCTCTTTCATTTCATCAAAATTCAAGTTTTCAATAGGATATTGAATGCTTGGATATTTTTTCAAACTTTATTTATATGAAATCGATTTTAAAAATTGCGTTGCTAGTGCTATTCATTATGCCATTTAATATTATGGCACAATCAGATGAGAATATTGCCAAGTTAAAAAACTATATCAACAATGGTCAATTAGTTATTTACTCCTCATCTTCCATTCTCTCTGATAACAGTGCAAGCTCTATTACCTATGTTGATTTTTGCCCCGGTGGCCAATATTTTTACAGCTATGATGGTTCCTTCACCGTAAAAGGAACACAAGGTACAAGCAATAGAAATAATCGTGCATATGGTGCAGGGAACAGCAGCAATTCAGGGCAATGGAACATACTATTCTATCAAGGAACCTATTACCTTGAAATTGTAGATGCCTACAGTCAGAAAAACTATTATCCAGTCAATTTCCAACTTTTGAATTCAGGAAAATGGAAAAATGGGAATACTACCTACGTGTTTGCCCGTGGACAAGGAAGATGTGGTTGATGGATAATAATCACTCCCAATAATCATATTTTATTATTGGGAGTGATTGGTTTTTTTAAATCTTCACAAACCTCCTAGCAACATTCCCTTCCTTGGTATAGAATCTTATTAGATAAGTACCTTGCGCCAAATTAGAAATATCTATTACACCTGAAGCTAGGTTATTTTCTGAGCTTAATACCTTTCTTCCCATTACATCGAATAGTTCTATGAGTTCAATGCCTTCTAAGGCAGCATCATAGCGCATTATTTCATTACCTGGATTTGGATAAATTAAAACATTTTGTAATTCCCCTGAAGTGTTAGTCCTTGCAAAATCACAGTTCAGTGCAAATTCTAGTACTTCGTCCCTACCGGCTCTAATTCCATTGATGGTAGGCTTCACTTCATAATCTGGCAATATCCCAATTCTCTGTGTAGGGCTATAATCTGGATAATAAGTACCAAGAAAAGTAGCCGCTGTTCTTATATTTCCTGGTAGATATATCCATGAAACATTACCATCTGCGGCAGAAGTAGTACTCCCTATTTTAACTGACCCATCAAACTGTTCCAAACCCATACAGGTATATTCTGCTTGGCTCTGAGTTCTTTCATCAAACAAGATTACAACATTTCCTTCGTAGACTTTTGATGTGCTGGCAGCTAATTTAGCATCGATCCAATTCAATGCTCCAGGAAACCTTCTATCAGGCACAGTAAAACTTGCAACATGTACATTATTAAAGAATAAGTATTTAACAATTTCCCATAATGTGCCATTTGGATAATTTCTAATATCAAAAATGATGGCATCAGTTTCCCACAAATCGTCAAACATTTTACCCACGTCTTCACGTTCTAATCTGCCCATATCTACTACACCAAAATCACAACCTCCTATAGCCTTAGTTTTACGCCAAATTGGAGAAGTATTTTCTCTCAAAAGTTGAAAATTTGGGCCGTTTCTTTCCAAACTTAAATCATGGATTCCAGTCTCATTTTCTATTTTAAGTGAAAAATCACCAAAAATTCCCCATGTAATAATACTATTCAGTTCTCTCTCAACAATAGTTGGGTTAGACGCATGTGCATATTTTCTTAAACTATCTCTTAATGTTTTAATTTCTACACCGTCCATTGCTTTAATGATATCACCTGGTTTTAAACCATCTACCTCAGGGAGCACTTTTGTAACCACCATTTCTTCTTCTATCCATCTTACTTGAAATGGAGGGTGACTATTTCCCAACCAACGCGAATAGGTTGGACTACTAAAAAATGCATGACTATCATTGATCCTAGTTGTAAATTCTTTAAAAGCTAGGTTATAAGCAAGTTCATCTTGTGCTTCTACAATTGATGGGATAAATTCTATAAGTGAAGTATCCCAATCTTGGTCCATAATGTATTTATAGGGGAAAAAGTAATTGATAATATTCCAGTATCTGAAAAGTGCCATTATTCTCTCCTGTTCTTTCGGGTAATGTGCACTTTCATAAAGTCCATTATCGTTGCCAAAAGTAGGATTACTTGCCGAACCAGCCGTTACATACACATTATCTTGCGGGCTAAACCTATCCCAGATATTTTCAAGTATTGTTTGAACTGAATCAGAAAAAATTTCGCTTTGAATCCAAGAAAGGTCTGTGTTGTTATTCAAACTATCTGGAAAAGAAGGTTTAGAGCCACTAATATCCCCAAGTTCACCTGCTCTATCTAAAAGTGATAGTAAGGAATTATTGAAGGCATCATTATCTGGTGCAGCCTTAATATCTTCTAATGCTTGAATAAGTTCATTGTCCCAATCTATATTACCTCTTGCTACTTCTGCATGATAGTACTTCACATGTCCCCAAAGTTTTCCAACATAAAAAAGTCTATTATAGTAAATACTATCAGATACCTGAGCAATTGAAAAAGCAGGTAATATTATAAGAAAGCAAAGAATCAACAATCTAGACTTCATTTCTTTTTTGATTAGATTAAATTGATATTTGAATAGTGAATAATTTTTAGTCTAGGACCCTCAGATTAATTTCATCAAAAAATACTTGCCCTTCAGTTCCCGAGTAAATCATGAGAAATACAAAAATCCTATCAACACCAGGTATTAAATCTTCAATAACAACATTATAATCGGTCCAATCAAATGTACCATTTATTACCTCTGTTCTTGCAGAAGTATTGAACTGCCATTCGGAGTTGGGTAGTTCTAAATCATCTGCTCTTATTGCAACACCAACTCCTGGCCCTTTTAAGTCAACCCCTTTTATTTTCACTGAAAGTAAAATATCTTCTCCTACTGGCATATCGCCTTCATAAACTTGGTACCAAAATCCCCATAGCAAAGAATCAGATGTTGCATTTTTAATTGAAAGAGATTTTATACCAGAAGAAGCTTCATCTTCTAACCATTCAAACTGCAATCCTGAACCATCATTTTCTCGATTCCCCCACCCTGTTGGCCAACTTTCACCTTCTTCAACATCTGGGTTCGTAAACAATTGTGGCCAAACCGTTTCATCTTCTCCGCACGAAAATAATAGTATTGACATTAAACTAATCAATAGAGGCAAATGGCTTTTCATAATAATTGAATTATGTTGTGAACAATGTTATCATGCTAGTGACTTTTGAAGATTATTCGTGTGAAAGTTGATAGATTATTGAGTAGCTTTAAAATACCTTGTAAGATTAACAAATAAAAGGTATGTCAAAAAAGACCAACCAAAATTTAGGCTTTAAAGGGGTAATGGATATTTGACCTTTCCTGTGTTTACAATCAGTATTTTTGCATCATGATTTAGACTTAGTTCATTTCCTAATAACCATGCTATGCCTGCAATACCAGAGGGTTCAGTTTCTATTGAATTATGAGCGGCAATCTGAAGTGCTTCCAAGAGTCCAGCATCATTTCTTATTTCATGTATTTCAGACTTTTCCCCAATAGCACCAGTAAGCGTGAGCCTTTTTAATTTCTGTTTATAATGATCTAAAGTAGGTAAGTAAGCTGCATATAGTTTATCCATCTTGGTTCCTTCATTTGTAGCCCTAACACCTATAAAATGACAATTTTTAATTTGGCTTATATTACTATCAAATCTAGGATCACCATTTTGTAGCTTAAGAGAATCAGTATTAACTTCTTTTTCAACAATATTTAAAAGGTTGATAAAAAGATCGCCAGTACCAAAGGGAATGATACAATAATCTGGTTCAAAATTCAATATTTCATACGATAACCAATCGTAATAAATCATATTATTCCCATCTAAAGTAGAACGATAGGTAATATCCACCCCTTCATGATTTTCTGTTAGCTTTTTGATTTCAGAAGATAAAAGCATTTTATCCCTTAAGTCATGCAGAAATACCTTGCAGCCCATTTTTTCTAATGATTTTACAATCCCTTGTTCTGTGTGCACATCCATTAGCACTTTAAGTTTGGTGGCAACTCCATAAAGGTTAAAAAGATGTTGAATTGCTGAGGCTGCTCCACCAGAAGATATTAGTGAAATTTCTTTCCAGTGGTTATGAACAGCTTGGATGGTTACCTCCCAAGCCATCCTGTCTTTATGTGTTCCTGTAGGATTATGACTTTCATCTTTGAGCCAAATATTATCCCAATTTGCTATTTTGAGCTTAACTGTAGGGGTTGCCGGGAAACTTGGCTTATAGAACGGTGGAGGTGGGAATTCTGGCAATAGAGGGTCATTATCTGAGAAAATCGGTAATAATCCCCCTTCGATTCTTCCTTTTGTATAAGTTGGAAATTTTTCTAAAAAACTTTTTAAAAAATCACCATTTGTACTTTTAACCGATTGGGTAAATTCACTTTTCTGATTAGCAGTTGTTTCTAATTTAGCCTTTTGAAAATCCACCCAATCTAGCTTGCCATCGGTTAGATATAACGTTAGTAAATTGGCTGTTCTTTTAGTAGCTCCAAAAGGCCTTTTTCTATTAAATGCTCTTTGCAAAATGCTTAGCGAAGGAAATTCCTTGTGCATGTATTCAGCATAAAAGGAACTATACACCTGCTTATTTTTTATAATAAAATGCTGAATGCCTTTGCGAAGGCTCGAAAATGAAGAACTATAACGATTGCTTATTATCACTTCACCACTATCAATTTGCTCATTGAGTTTTACTAATAGCTGATCAAGAAAGGACTCCGGCAAAATGATTTTCGACATTCAAAATCTGCTTCTAAGCTTCGAACTCTTTCTCAGCTTTTGTGAAAATTCTTTTTATTAACTTCAAATTGTTTATCAACCCTTTATTTGCTTTTCAAACATTTTCTCATAGTGTTTTGAATTATCCAAAACGCCCCCACTTTGCTTATAAAAATCATCACCTAAATCAAAAAGTCCGTCTACCGTCTTCGTCCATTTTTTTCCATTATGCGGATGATAGCCCAACATATTTTCCCAATTCTTATAATTTTGATGGCCATTTGTTTCAAGTAATCCGATGGCACCAATTCCTGGAAATGGAGCTAACCTAGCTGCAACATTTTTATTCCAGTCAACTAAAATAGGATTGACAGTTAAATCTGCACAGAAACAGGGAACATCTCTTTTATGGGCTTCTAAGGCAATTTTCATGGTCATACTCATTGTCTTAGCAATGGCTTTTAGCGCAATGGCCTTGTATCCCATTTCTATCCTTTTAATCGCATCTTCATCGGTATGGGCACTTTCATCAGCAGCAATTCTAACCCCAATATCACCTACTTCTATATCTTTCTCTTCTGGGAATGGTTCTTCTATGATAGCGATTTGATCAAAAGCACCTATCTTTTTGGCATGATCCAATAATTTCAAAAGGGTTTCTTTCTTTTCATATCTACCATTTGCATCAAAGTAATAAGGAATTTTGCCATTTTCGGTATGGTCAGTTTTTCTATCACCAATCACTTTATGTATCGCAGATAATCTTTCCTTGTCTTTTTCGAGCATTTCTTCTTGTGTACCAGGCTGCCCAATCTTAATTTTCATGAAGAAATAGCCGTCATTTACAGCTTTCTCAATTTCTTCGATAGGTATAGTGTAAGCCATTAATGGAATACTTGCCACATACTTATGTTTGTGAGACAATGCTGGCTGATAAGCTTTAGGAATCAATGCATCAAAACTAGTGAGCCCGTTTTCCAAAGCATACAACTGCCAAGCAGCATTGTCTACACCTACCAAAGCATTTAATGCAAAAGTCTTTCTTAATGCTGAGTTGCCAGTTATTTTCTTACCATAATCATATACTTCTTCTAATATATCATCTAGTAAATCTATAGGTGTTTGAAATTTTTTACCTGATAACAATTGAGCGGCATAAGCAGTCATGGCATACATGAGCGTATTGCCTGCACTTTCTGAGTTGGCAGCAAAAACCTTTGCATCGGACCACAAAACATTTTGAGTACAAATACCTGTCCCATGATGTTTTTCACTCTGTAATAAAGCAGCAGTTTGCCATATCTCCGTCATATAACCTCCTTTAAATCCAAATGGCCTGATCAATGGCTCTCTCTCGAAATTAGAAGAAGTATTCGTTATGGTTATCATTTTATTTTCTATATCGTTTTTTAATTGATTACCAAAACCCCAAGCTGGATCAGCTAGTGACATCCCAGCTAAAGCCGTACTTTTCTTTATAAATATTCTGCGGTCAATCATTTTATTTAACTCAATGTCCAAGGATTTCTATATTCATAATGTAAAAGATCATTAGCAGCTGCTACATTTGTGATTTTTTCATTTTTTGCATCCCATTCTATGCGTGTTCCCACTTTAAGGGCAATATTCGCCAAATGTGCAAAACTTGTAGAACGATGTCCATCCTCCAATGTGCAAAGTGGAGTTTCTCTTGATTTGATACAGTCCACAAAATTATTCACCAAATTAGCTGTCGTATCTTCTTTAATATTTAGATCTCCAAATTGTTCCATGGACTCAACTTTCACATCTTGCTCTTCAATTTTATTCTCCCATTTTTGAAATTGTCCAGGCCATGATGGTTGAATTTTATATCCGTATTGACTGGCATACACTGTGCCTTTTGTGCCCCTTAACTCTATTTCTCCATTAGGAATTCCTTTCCCTGCGCTGGCTTCATGAATACTAAATTGCACTATTCTTCCCGATTCAAATTCAAACAGCACTTCCATAGTATCAGGAATAGTTCTATCATCTGAAAGCGCATATTTCCCCCCATGCGCAGTGATTGCTTTTGGAGCTGTTTCGTTCAACATCCACCGAATTACATCCATAAAATGTACGCCCCAATTACCCATTTGAGAAGAGTAGTCTTCCCACCAACGAAAGAAATAAGGAGCAATATTGTATTGATATGGACGCTTTGCCCTAGGCCCCAACCACATATCCCAATCAAAATCTTTAGGCGGTGCTTCTGGTTTTAAATTGCCAATACCATTAGGTGCCATATTACTAATACGCATCGCACGAGCCGTAGTAACCCTTCCAATTCCATCTCCTTGAATTACTTGATGGAGTTTACTGTATACTGAAGAGCCTCTTCTATTTAAACCAACCGCTACCACTTGCTTCGAATTTTTCTCGGCATCTATCATTGCCCTCCCTTCTTTTATGGTGTTGGTAAGTGGCTTCTCTACATAAACATCTAAACCTGCTTGAATAGATTGAATGGTTTGAATGGCATGCCAATGATCAGGAGTAGCGATACATACTGCATCTAAGTCTTTCATCTCCAGCATTTTTCTGAAATCAGTAAACTTAGCTACTTTGCCAGATAAATTTTCTCCCATGCTTGGCACTTTGCCAATATCTAAATAGCGAGACGCTACCAAGTTTTTGTCCCTTTCTACATAGGGTTTATAAACATCACATAATCCTGCTATTTCTACATTTTTATTTTTCATGAAAAGATGCAGCAATTTGGTGCCTCTATTGCCCACACCAATGAAACCTACACGCACTTTTTCATTAGCTCCTAAAATTCGATGTTTGGCACTTGATACATAAGGCGCTCCAATCGATAGACCAGAAGCGACCACGGCAGATTTAGCTATAAATTCTCTTCTTGTTTGGGTAGGTGTTTTATCTTTCATCGTTAAAAAGTTAAGTTGGACTTTGCGAATTTGTTTAGTTGATGTTTTCAGAATTACAAATCACAGCTCAACAGCTTAACCAAAAGCTAAGGTTGATAAATTATTAAAACTTAGATTCTTTATTCAGTAAATCATGAGTAAAAGCTTTTAAACTTCATGTGTAAATAGTAACATGAAGATTAACTAAATATAGGAATGTTTTAGAGTGATAACAATTCAATAATGTTCAAGCTTATCCAATCGAGATATATGCGTTCCCAAGTTTTAGCAACTCAATATTTTTTGCTTTCAAATTTGATATGTGTAAAGAAATTCATTCTTGATTTTTTTCTTTTTTATATAAAATTTTCAACTGAAAATGAAAAGCACATTACGTGTTTATAATCAGTTAGTTACAATTCAAAATTTACAGCTACTATGGCTATTTTAGTTGAAGGTCTAACAAATTTATTTGGGCAATAGAAAGCAGTTGATGCTATTTCATTTGTAATAAAACAGGAGAAGTAGTAGATTTTTTTAGACCAAATGGTGCAGAAAAAAGTACTACGATGAAAATAATGACCTGCTACATTACCCCAATAGCTCGAATGGTAAAATTAGATGGACGAGTCAATCAGTTGTATCCTGAAGGGATAAAGAAGAAAATAGGCTACTTACCCGAAAACAATTCACTCTTTACCGATATGGCCATTGTGGAATACCTGTGACAGAATTTTGATGGTTACAAACTAAATTTTACGCAGTAAATGTGTATTGCTTTTTTCTTTGTTTTAATATCATTGTTTTTTTAGTCGGAATAAATTCTAAAACCACCCCAGCTTTATAATATTTAAATTTATCTTTTTCGATAGCCTCAAGTGGAAATGATGGCTGCCCTGTTGCTTGTGCTATTAAATTATGATTATCATTTGTAATGGTAACTTTTAAGGGAAATTCATTTGAAGAATACTCTCCTAAATACTTGTCTAAATCAGTTATGCTAACTTTATAAAATTCAGGAATTTTAAAGGGTATGCCGTAAACTGCTCTTAAAACCGCAATAGAAATTTCATTATTCTCGTAGTTAGTTGCATTGGATGTTAGGGCATATGAAACTTCTCCTTCTTCAAAATAGAAAAATGCAGACTTAAAACCATCAACACCACCAGTATGCCCGAATCCAATTTTGTCATAGAATGGGACTTGCATCAAGCCCATTCCATATCGACCATCTGTAATTACCTTCATCAGACTAAGATTTTTATCATGCAATAGTTTTCCTCCAAAAAGACTGTTACCGAACCTCACTAAATCACTTGGTGTTGAAACAACTCCTCCAGCTCCCAACAAAATAGACATATCCGTTTCGGGTTTAGGCACCCATTCACTAATAAACCGATATGATTTACACTCATTTTTACGAGTGTCAATTTTTCCACCAAAGTATGTATTTTGCAATTCGATAGGTTGAATAATATGCTCTTTCAAAAGTTCAGCATATGATTTTTGAAATTCTTTTTCAAGAATGTAAGTCAAAAGTGCATAATTTGAATTGCTATATTTTGTTTTAGTGTCTGGCTCAAACTCACTAGCAGATTTAGAAATAATTTCAATCATTTCTTTTTCAGTCTTTGGTTGAGTATTCCATGTGAAATAATCACTTACGGCAGTATAATTAAATATTCCACTTCTATGACTAAGTAAATGATTTACAGCTATTTTCTTTGCATTTTTAATTGAAGGGAAATATTTAGCTATAGATTGATTTAAGGCTATTTTCTTTTCTTCAACAGCCTTCATGACAAGTACAGCAGTAAAAGTTTTAGATATTGAACCAATCCTGTATTTAGCGTATTTATTTGCCTTAACGTTGTTTTCAATATCAGAAAAACCAGTAGATTTCAAATAAATTATTTCTCCTTGTTTTGAAACAGCAATACTTCCCATAAACTTATGATTGTCTTCAAGTGCCTTGAAGTATTCATCTAATTTGGCCTTAGGAAACCCACCCTGATTTAAATTGCTGTTTTTCATTTTAATAATTTTTTGTACTAATTAAATATTTTATTGCCTAATGAATTAATAGGATTTGCAATGGCGGCTTTTAAATTCCTAAATGCGATATTTTATTTAAAATTAAGAGAGTACTTAAGCTTTCTGTTAGGTAGCCATCCATTAAGGAAAGGTGATTATAAGCAAGTTGATATTGACAATTTGATACATGCCAAAATCCATCAAATATAGACTGTTTGAATAATGGCAAATATTACAGTATTCCCTTTCAATCCGCTACACAATTTAAGTGGGCAATTATTTTTTCCAATCAAATATTATCATACCAGAATTATATCAATCTAAGTCTTCTAATATAGATAAATCCCACCCCATATTTTCCAGCTTCTTCTTGTTATCATCAATGGCTTGGTATTGTGTTTTTATGGCTTCCATTTTCCCTACACTGTCAAGTGTATTCCATTCTTTTAAAAACAATCCACCAGTAGGAATTCCCTGCATGGCATAATAAGGGGTGTTCAAGAATACCTTTGTGTACGGGCCTTTCATTCTGGGGTCTCCTGTTTTAATCAGATAATCAATCATTTTATTCTTTAGGTTTTCCATTGTTTCCTGATACTCATTATTGTTTACAAGGTTATTCAGATTGTAAGGGTCTTCTTTTACATTGTATAATTCGTATTCTTGTCTAGGTGAAAAGGATAAGTCAAAAAGATATTTCTCATTGGTGTTGATCAATTTCATCATTTCGTTTTTACTCCTGCCATTGTCAACATCACCAAAAGGATAGTTATTCCAGTTATATTTAGGTTGGATATGTCCAGCAGGCCACATTTGTGGTTTCATATTCCATATTAGCAAAAAATCTCCATGTCTTATTGAGCGCATGGGAGCCATCTCTCCATTAGGGTTTACCCAAGCATGCCTTTCTCTGTAACTGACCACAAAGTTGTTCTCTTCCTTGATCGATCCACTTTTAGGTGAAAGGATTACATCTAAAAAACTTTTGGCTGACATTTCTACTGGGACATCAATTCCTGCAGCTTGTAATAATGTTGGAGCGATATCTGCCAGCGAAATAAAATCATCGACCTTTTTTGGCTTCTTAATCTTCGATGGCCAGTAAGCAATAAGTGGCATGTGGATCCCATATTCATATAAATTTGCTTTTGCTCTCGGGAAAGGCATTCCATTATCAGAAGTAACCAGTATGATTGTATTTTCTAACTCCCCAATTTCTTTAAGTTGGTCAATTATTCTACCCAGTTGAGTATCGAACCATTCAATTTCAAAATAATAATCTAGTATGTCGGCTCGTGTAATTTCATTGTCTATTAAAAAATCAGGTACGTCAATTGTAGATAAATCTTTCCCAGCTTGTTCAGCAATTCCCTCTGCATAAACCCTATGCGGTTCAAACGCACCATACCAAAAACAAAAAGGGGTGTCTTTGGGCTTTTTACTTAGAAAATCTTGAAAGTTTGCAACATAGTCCGTATCATTTATCTCGCCTTTGTTGCCCAACTCTTGAAAAGGTAGGTTTCTTACAGCATTGAATGCGTTCCCTGCTGGATTTCGTTTTCTATCAGCAATTTCTAAATCACCTGGACCCCAGCCCTTACCTGTAAACCCTACAAAATATCCACTTTCTTCGAGTATGTCGGTATAGGTTTTAAACTTAGAAGGTAGATAGCCCCAAAGTACTGCTCCTTGTTCAAGTTCATAACCGTTCTGCCCAGTAAGTATTGATGCCCTTGATGGTGAACAAGAAGGTGATGAACAATAGGCATTTTCAAAGTAAACTCCGTTCGATGCTAAAAAATCTATGTTTGGTGTAGTTATCCCAGTGCATCCATCGAAACTTGTGTGCCCAAAACTCATATCATCGCAAATTGCTAAAATGATATTTGGTTTCTTCTCAGGAGTCGAACAACTATTTATCAGTAGTATAGGAGTTATTATAATAGTGCAGAAGATTCTGATATTCATGTTATTGATTTATAATTATCATTTGATATTCTTTATTATTTAATTATTTCTTTATCCTTATGGAAGGAATAAATTGTCAAATATTGAAGGAAATTCTTTTGATTTAATTTGCGGTAAAAGTTTTGCTAAAAACAATATATGTAGCTCAATTAGCTACTCTAAAAGTAGCAAAAATGTAAGATATTATTTGTAATCATAAAGGGCGTTATTACTATTTTACTTTAGGTCAAAATGATGAGAATAGAAATATCAGGCTTTATCTGACAAAAAATCAACAAAGTAGGGTGATGTAAAAAATCTATAAGAAAGCTATAGTCCAATAGATTTCTCCCTACGGTCGAAATGACGGGTGGATAAGGTACTTACCCCACCGTTATCACTTCTTTTTTCTCCCATACTTTTAGTTTTTGTGAGAAGTAATACATAGATAACAATGTAAATGCAGCTCCGACGATTGCCATCACATAACTGGCCGAAACAAAGAAGTTCAGCCAGCTCATTTGGGCATCTCCAAAATTTTTGTAAAACATGATTCCAACGCTCCCCAAGTAACCAAAGGCATCTGCTAAGTAGATTAAGAAACCTACATTAGACACATAGCGAAAAGCAGCAATAAACCTGTCGAAAAATATACTATTGAAAGGCACATAACCCATGTACAAACCTAACCCTGTAAGTATCATCCAAATGGCTGGGTTAATTACCCCAGATTGATATGCCATCGTACTTGCGCCTACTAGTATAATGCCCGCAAAAATTATCCAGTGATTGATCATCAATGCCTTCGCATTATCTTTAATTAGAAACAGCAAACTCATCATCACTAAAATCACCAAAGAAATAGGGATTTCGGTAGCAGTAAAAATTTCTGGCGAATCACCATATCCCACTGCTTGCCAAATCTCTGCAGCAAAATTATCCCTAAAATCCCTAAAGGCGGTGAGTAAAGCATAAACTACAATAAGTAAGATGAGCCCAGGTGCAAAGTTTTGAATCAAGGCCCATCTTTCTTTCCCGTTCATCGGTTGCCTAATAGTTCTTTGTTTCTCATCGTCAACAGAAGGAGGCGGGATTCTTTCTAGCATCCAGACTGCTAAAAATAAAGGAGGTACGAATAGTAAGCCTGTTATAAAAGGCATCCAAAAAGGGGAAACGCTCCATTGTTGCATCACCAATGCCCCAATAGTTTTTACAAAACCTGAAGAGAAAATAAAACTTACCGACAAACCAGCGCCAAGAATTTCTGTAACTCTCCTACCCTCTAAATAACTGAAGACTAAACCCCACACCATGCCTAAGGGCAAACCATTCAAAAAGAGAAATACAATGTTATAAGGTTGAGGTGTGAGGGCAAAACCTAACAATGCTAGTTCAGATAATCCAATTAGTAGGAGAATACTCATGCCTCTGCTATTTTTCCCAGCTTCAGATACAATCTTAATTCCTAAAAACTTAGACAAGGTGTAACCAATTACCTGTGCTACAATCAATAGAATTTTATAATCTATACCCCAAAAACTCAAACCTTCAAAAGTGGCTACGGCAAAAGGCTTTCTAAACGCATACATACAAGAGTAAGTACAGAAAGCAGCCAGTACAGCAAAAATGGTAAAATAAGGTAGTTTGGTTTTAGATAGCCACTGAGTAATTGCATTGTTCATAGTTTGGAAGTTAGAGGTTAGATGTTGGAGGTTAGAGGTTAGTAAAGTGGCTCTTTATTCAATTCCATTCAATCCCGTTTTCTGTAAAAGGCAATGCTTGCCATCTCCCGTTTTTAAGCACTTGCAAAGTTTCAAAACCAATGCCTTTTAATTGTTTGGCCGTAGATTTATACACCGCATTTAGTTCATCTGGATGGTGGGCATCTGCATTTAACATAATGTCGATATCCATTTCTTTTGCCAATTCTAAAATCCATTTAGAGGGATATGTATCAACCGTCTTCTTTTTATAAATCCCTCTGGTATTTACTTCTAGTATGGTTCCTTTTTCTGCAAGTAATTCTAGTGTTTCACTTACTTGTGTTCTGTACCAATCTTCAAATTCCGAAAAAAGTATCCCCTGTTCAGCTTGAATTTTCACTTTATCGAGATGTCCTAAAACATCAGTTCCACCCACTTCAATCATTTCTCTCATGAGTTCAAAGTAGTGGGTAATCATCTTTTGTACATCATTTTTATAAATATGATGCAGCCCTTCCAAAAATTTTGAATGAGCGCCATCAATTTCACAGAAACGTCCATCTTCAAAAATACCTGTGTAATGCATAGATCCAATTACATAATCAAGGTCAGCTTCTTGAATATGTTTACTGTTATTACTGATTACCCCAGGTATGTAATCCATTTCGAGACCCACATAAATTTCAATATCTGCTGAATACTTTTCTTTTAATACATTTATTTCTGCCAGATAATCAGACAATTGGGGCATTTTCATATTCCATGCATGTGCTCCTTCAAACGGGCAATGAGAAGAAAAACCTATGGCTGGCATTTGAAGTTCTAACGCTTTTTCTACATAAGCCTCAGGTGAAAATTTTCCATCGCAATAGTAACAATGTCCATGGTAATTGGTCCAAGGCATATTAATCTTTATTAAGTTCTAAAAAATCTTTGAGTCTACCTTCAGTATCGTACATTTTAAAAGATAATGATTTATTGAAAATATTGATGGTGAAATAATGATGACCACGGTAAGTTTTGGCACTGAACCAAGCCCTGGCTGGAGCAAAGTCTTCTAGATTTCCACCACCACCGCCACCTTGGACATAAATAACCCCATTGGTCTCATTCACTTGGTTCGCTTCTATGGGCATAGTACGCTGATAAGTATGTAAGTGCCCAAAAAATACCATGTCCACCCCATATTTTTCATAAAGCGGTACTATCTTTCTTATTGCCAAATCTCCCATTTCACTTTTACCTTCCCAAGCATTCCCATAATCATCTTCATCTGCAGAATAAGGGGCGTGATGGTGGGCAACAAATTTCCAAGTAGCTTTGGATTTTGCTAATTTTTCTTCCAACCATTGGTATTGTTCGCCACCTGCTGCAAAATCTTCTTTTTCATTGCTATTCAACATAAAAAATTCTGCATTGCCATATTCGAAAGAGTAATATCCTTCAGGTTCTGGTAATGCATGGTAACGATTATACCAATACAGATCTCCTTCTCCGTTACCAGCAACTGGAAACACAGGAATACGGCTATGTAATTGGGTCATTCCACTAAAGTATTCATAGTTCCATTGGTATTTTTGTCTTCTTTTTCCACCATCTGTCAGATCACCCAAATTCAAACAAAAGTTGGGACGTTCATCCCAAATCAGTTTGGCAACTTGATCGTTGATATGTGGTCTAGCTTCTGTATCACCAATTACAGCAAAAGCATAGGCTTCATCTTCTTGTACAGCAGTGCTAAAAGTAAGCACACCTGAGTCGATTTTATCCCCTTGAGAATCTGTGAGGGTAATTTTGTAAAAGTATTGTGTATTAGGTGCTAATCCTGTAATCGTAGCTTCATTGATAAAGTGTTCTGGTTGTGCATTGGCTTCCGAGAGCACATTATTAACAGCTATATTCATCTTATTTTCTAAAGGAAGTACTTCTCCGTACTCAATAATGGCAGTAGTAGGTCTATCGGCTTCCCAAACTACATTGATGCTATTTTTAGTAGCATAGTTCAAATATGGCCCCGCTGTAAAATGGAATAAATCAGGATATAATTTCCCTTTGCTAACCATTTCTTGATGTTGCTCGAAATTTTCTTGGATTTTTTCTTGGTTCAACGGCGTATCATAAATCCTCAATGTTTTTACTATGTTACCTAAATCCATATAAGGCTCATTTTCAAAATAGCCTGCCATTTCTAATTGGTAATCTTTGTCTGAATGAATCCTTTCTCCAATGCGCTGTTTTTGTTGCAATTCTCCATTGAGGTACAAACGCATTTCCCCTTTTTCGTAAACCGAAACAACCTGCATGAAGTATTTAGACCAAGGTCTTTCTATGGTTTGATTCATAATTTCTCCATAGGGGTTGTTTTGAGATTTAACAGAAAAGATCAATTCTTTTCCATAATACCCCATTAACCAATCTGGCTCTTCCCTTAAAAATTTGTCTTTATAAGTTAGCAATACACCCACAGGTTTATTCACATGCACCATGAGCCACATTTCTAGTGTAAAGTCGCCTTGAGGTAATTTTGAATTTTCTAAAAACGAGGTGATACGTTCTGTAGGCTCTTCAGCAAAAAAGACAATTGGTGTACTTGAACTAGCTACTTTTTGAAAAGCACTTTCTGGTTGTTGTAATCTTTGACCTGGATAATTATTGGCATTACCTGGCAGCGTATAATCTGGCCATAAATACCATTCGGCCACAGGTTTTGGTTGAGTAAAGGCACTAAATCCTAAAGATAAAAAACAAGTAATTAGTAAAGATTGAAGGGCAATTCTGCTTTTAACAAAGTACGCGTAAATCGTAAGGAGAATCATTAGGCGTGTGCCTATACACACTGTAACTACCCTCAAGCATGCCCTAAGAGTATGAAAAGTGAAAAGATTAAATCGTATTTTGATCATGTTTAGTTTTTAAAAAAGTTCATCTATACTTTATTTAGGAGACTCACTGGACGTGTCCCTCACACCTTTTTCCTAAACCCAAAAAAGGGTTCAGAGTGGCCTATAGACGAAAGTGCATTCTTATGAGGGTTGATGTAAACCTATAATGTCTAGAATCTCTGCTAGCTCAGCAATGAGGTGTGTATGGTACTCTTTGGCTAAGTTTTCTTTTTGCCAAGAACCTGTTGTTACGCCAATAACCAAAGCACAACCTGCTGCTTTGCCTTGCATCATATCTGAACCCGTATCTCCTACTTTGGCTACTTCTCTCGCATCTTCAATCCCTGATTTTTCCATTAAACTGTAAATCATGTCTGGATAGGGCCTTCCATTTTCTACCTCATCGCTTGTTACAGAATAATCGAAAGTTTCTCCTTCTTTCCATCCCAAGCGCTCAAAAATAGTATTGGCTATCTCACGACTGAATCCTGTATCAATACCTACTTTTATTCCTGCTCCCTTCAATATTGAAAAAGTCTTTTGTGCCCCAATTTTTTCACCAACTTCTTTGCTGGTTTGATAATAACTTACCATTTTCCCTACAAAGTTTTGATGTATTTCTTCGATGTACTTGGGAGTTATTTCAGATTTATCTGAACACTTCAATTCCAATAATTTTTCAATGGCGATAGGTTTAGGGTAACCCATTACCTGATTGATTTCTTCAATTTCTGTATGTATTCCTTCATCGGCCAAAGCATCCATTAAAGCAAAGCTTACATTGTTTTTGTCTTTTACCGTAGTGCCGGCCATATCAAATACTACCAATTTTATATTCATCTTTTTTTAATTATTTATTAGTAATTGTTAATTATTATATTTAATTATAATTAGCTAAATATATGGTTTACAGAACTTTACTTTCTACATATAAAGGATTTATCTTTTGTATTTAATGAATATCTATTTAGTTGCAAGTATTTTAAACTCACCTAATATCCAACATTTTGCTCCTTCACACTACCAAATGGATTTCATCCCTTCAACCCTGACATACTTTTTTGTCATTGCCACAAAAAAGTATGCAAAAAAAGTCTAGTCAGAAAAATGCTTCTCCACGCAAACCTTCCCTAACCCCGCATTTCTGACGACCAGCACACATTTTGAAAGCAGTATAAACTAAGTATATACATATTCTATTATTATTTTTCTTTTGCTCCCATTAATGGTTTTTTCCAATAAGAAGCAGCTTTTACTGCTAGTATTAAATCTCTAATGTCTTCAGGAAATACATGCCCAATATTACCTATTCTGAATGTATCTGCATCAGATACTTTTCCAGGATAAATGACAAAGCCCCTATTCTTCAATTCTTCATAAAAGCGTTCAAATTGATAATCGCCATGTTCAGGATTCATAAAGGCTGTAATAATAGGTGACTGCAGTTCATCAGGTAAAAATGTTTGGAATCCGACCTCTCTCATCCCATTTACCAATACTAGATGATTTTCTTTGTATCGCTCATATCTTTGCTTAATACCACCTTCTTCATATAACTCTTCCAAAGCTTGTGCAAAAGCCCTTACTGTATGTGTGGGAGAAGTATATCTCCATTTTCCTGCATCTTTATCCATAACTTGCCATTGATCGTATAAATCCAAAGCTAAAGAACGAGCAATCCCTTTACACTTTTCTAATCTCGATTTATTGGCAATCACAAATCCAAATCCTGGTACTCCTTGAATGCATTTATTGGCTGAACTTACCAAAAAATCAATCCCTAAACCTTCGATATCGATTGGTATCCCTCCAAAACTACTCATGGCATCAACCATAAATACTTTACCTGCTTCTTTGGCAACCTTAGCAATGCTTTCAATAGGATTGAGCATCCCGGTAGTCGTTTCACAATGTACCATTACAACATGGGTTATTTCAGCATCTTTTTCTAAAATCTCTCTAACTTGAGCTGCTGTTGGCGCTTCATTTTCAGCTAGGTTTAGAATCTTTGAACTTATGCTTAATCTATCAGCAATTTGAGTAATTCTCTTTCCATAAGCCCCATTTTGTATGATCAGCAGTTTATCCTTTTCTGATACTACACTTCCAATGAGTGCCTCTACAGAAAAAGTACCGCTACCTTGCATCAATACTGTTGTATAAACCTCCGACAAATTGGCAATTTGCAGTAAATCAACCCTTATTTTTTGTACTATTTCTTTATAATCATTATCCCAGGTACACCAATCTTGAAGCATTACATTTCTAACAGTTTTACTTGTAGATAATGGGCCGGGGGTTAGGAGTAGATAAGGGTTTTCGGAAGACATGAGATTTTTAAAAATATTTGACACAATGTACAAAAATTCTATTATTCCTGCTTTACTATCTATAGTTAAAGACCATATTGGGCATAATTAAAGAATATGGATATTCATTTTATTACACATAACATTAGTCTCTCAATATTTGGAATATTGGTATTCCCTAGCTTTACCAAAGGGTGCTTCGCCCAGCTCCGCTTGGCTTCAACCCTGACATACTTTTTTGTCATCGCCACAAAAAAAGTATCAGCGTCGGCTGCCGACAAAAAAAGTCTACAAGGCAGCTTGGCTGTCAGAAAAAAGCTTACTCCCACTAGCCTTCCCTAACCCCGCTTTTCTGACAACCAACCCTAATTTTGTAAATACTATAAATTTGTGGACACCCATTTAAAGCATAAAACAAGGAAAGGTAATATGCCTTTCCCTGTCATACATTTCGCTAATCGGTAAGTTAATTTTCCCACCAACCTTTAATGTTGATGTTGTCTTCTCCTATTTCAGATACTGCAGCTTGATAATTTGATGCATTCAATGATTGCTCAGTACCAGGGTAGAAAAACCTTACAGGAACTCTATCTCCATTCACGTTATCTTGTCCTGGAATTATTTGAGGAAATCCTGTTCTGCGGAAATCATACCATGATTCTAAACCTACCATAAAAGAAGCAAGCCATTTTTGTGTTATAATGGTTTCTAATTGCCCATCATAAGCTACACCATCTTGTGCAAGGTAAGCGTCTAAATCTTGTGCTGTATTCCAGTATTCAAAAGAAGCGGTTATACCTGCTTCATAAAAAATTTGGGCATCACCTGAAATCATCCCTTTTTGAGCAGCTTCCGCTAAAATAAATTGAACTTCAGCAAATTGCATTAAAGCTCCTGCTACAGCGTCTCTAGAATCGAAAAATAAAGATTGGTTCAAACGAGATACATTTGAAGCTCCGCCATTAAAAGTAGAAGCATTATTCTCACTTAATCCATTGGGCATTCCTACAAATAAAGTAGGTTCGTCGTTTGGGTTATCTGTTGGCTGGAACCAAGTATTCAAGCGATTATCACCAAAAGCTTTTAAAATAGCCTCGCTACTTTCGCTCAAACGGTGTTCATCAAACCCACCAATTCTACCACGACTTTCTGGGAAAGAAGTATCAATACTAACTGCTGGGTAAATCATGATGGCATTATCGGCATTGCTTTCAAAAATAGGCAAGTTGTTCACTATCTGCTGCATTTCAGCACTAACATCTCTCCTATTTGAGATGCGCATTAAGTAACGTAGCCTTAATGAGTTAGCCAACTTTCTCCAAGCCTCAATATCACCATTGTAGAAAATGTCTCCGCCAAATATCGGCGCATTTTGTGCCAATAAACCATCTGCTTGTTCTAGGTCTGCTAAAATTCCATTGTAGATATTTTCCTGAGAGTCATAAACAGGTTGGAATATTCCTTCTTGTCCCTGAATCGCTTCTGAGTATGGAACATTTCCCCAATTATCGGTTAACTGGGCATATAACCAAGATCTAAGCACCAATCCAATACCTTCATAACTTGTATTTGGATTATCTTCTGATCTGGCTGCTTCTATGATCAATTCTACTTCTGGCAATATACCATAGATATTATTCCAAAGACCAGATTCTGAGCCCCAGTTGTAACGGTCAAATCCTGTGAAGTTAATTTTTGCCGTTAATTGAGAAACAATATTTCCTAAACTCCAACCTGTTTCCACGTATCTATCCATCGAGTTAGAAATAACAGTGGATAGCAACAAGTCAGGAGTTACTACTTCAGGTTCGTTAGGATTGGCATTTATTTCATCGAAATCGTCTGTGCAGTTGGTAAAACCTAATGCCAACAGCAACATAAAAACTATCTTTTTCATCTGAATATTTTTGAAGTTCTTTTAAGTCATTAGAAAGTTTAGAAAGTAAGGTTCAAATTGAAACCCATGCTGCGAGATGTAGGTGTCGCCATATCTTCTACCCCTGGAATAATAGTACCACCATTAAAAGAAAGTACTTCTGGATCAAAGTGTGGGTTTTCTGTCCATAATGCTAGATTTCTACCTACCAATGAGACTGTCGCATTTTTAATGAATACTTTTTCTAATAAGGTGGAAGGAATATTGTATGATAATTTTACTTCACGTAGCTTCAAGAAAGAGGCATCGAACATACCTACTTCCTCGTTTCCTCTATTGTATCTCCACCAGTAGTAATCTCTACCACTCAAGCGCACATCATTTGGTCTAAAAGAACCATCTTCATTTTGGATGACACCTTCAGAGATAATTCCCTCTTCACGACCTACAGCAGTAAAGTCCATCATACCAGAAGTACCACCAATTAATACAGTACGAGAGTTAACTACTCCACCTTCTCTCCAATCGAATAATACACCTAATGAGAAATTTTTATAGGTAAAGTTGTTTTGCCAGCCTACCATGAAATCTGGGTTGTAATTTCCAAGATTTCTCAATGTAGCATCACGAATGGCAAAACCATCTTCATTATGGATAACTTGTCCAAAGAAAGGGCTATTCTCATCTTCTACTCTTCTGAAACCTGTCCCGTAAACATCACCTACTCTCCCATCTACTTGCGCTAGTACTTGTACATAATTATTAGCTATTTGGTACACGTCTAAGTCATCAATCAATTCTCTTACTTCGCCTCTATTTCTAGTAAAGTTGATAGATGAATTCCAAGTAAAACCACTTCTAGTTCTTACTGGTGTAGCTCCTAGCATAATTTCCCAGCCTTGGTTTTGAATTTCACCTGCGTTGATGATCCTTGAACTAAAACCAGAAGTATTTGATACTGGCAATGTTAAGATTTGGTTTTTTGTGATGTTGTTATAATAGGTAACATCTAAGTTTAAACGACCTCCAAAAAAACGAAGGTCAGCACCAAATTCTACTGAGTTGGTTTCTTCAGGTTTTAAGTTTGCATTTCTTAAAGTAGCAGATGCGCTTACACGTTGGAAGTTACCAAATGGCTCATTAAATGAAAATGTGTTCCTTAGAGCATAAGGATCCGTATCGTTACCAACTACTGCCCATCCTGCTCTTAATTTTGCAAAAGAAATAGCGGAAGGAAGCTCAACCATATCTGAGATAATCGCGCTAGCTCCAACTGATGGATAGAAATAAGAGTTGTTGCCATCAGGCAGTGTACTAGACCAATCATTTCTACCAGTAATGTCTAAGAAAAGAATGTTTCTATACGAAAGGTTTACAAATCCATATAAACTTTGTACTTCTCTTTTATCATCGAACTGGGTTTTTGCCAAAGGTTCAGCCGCGTTACCGAAATTATAGATTCCTGGAACAGAAAGTGCATTGGCACTGAATCTTCTATAACGATTTTCCTCTACTCTTAAGTTACCACCTACAGAAGCGCCCAATTGAAAATCTTGATTCAATTCTTTATTGTAAGACAATAAGAAGTCTGTGTTTTGCTCCATGAAGTAAACGTCATCTTCTCTGTACTGACCTCTTGGAAAACGTTGCGTACTAAATGCTCTTTTGCCAACACGAATTTCATTGGATAAATCCATGCCTGAACGCACGAACAAACTTAGTTCATCTGTTAATTGGAAATCTACACGTACATTACCGAACAAACGATCTTTGTCAAAAGCGTTGGTATTTTCAAACATGGTAAAGTACGGATTGTCGTGCCAGTTGTAGTTATAGTTAAACTGCTGCACATTCTCCAAGCCCGGTTGCCAGTAATCTCTTAAGGTATTCATATCGATGTGGCGACCGAACCAAACCCATAAGTACATGATATTTTCCGTACCATATGAGTTGTTTGCGCGGTTATCACTATTGCTGTTGACATAGTTTAATGAAGAGCTTACTTTCACTTTATCAGATAGTTTATAAGATCCACTTAAAGAAAAGTTTTCTCTGTTATAGTCAGTATTCGGCAAAATACCTTCACTTTGTAAATTGGTGTATCCTGTTCTAAAGTTTCCTCTATCATTAGAACCTTGTAGAGAAACATGTGTAGAAGTCGTAACACCAGTTTCAAAGAAATCTTCTATGTTGTTAGGGCTTGCTGTCCAAGGAAGTGGTGTGGCTGTATCCGTAAAGTTTCCATCTGCATCTCTTGGGCGCAATGCAAAATCACCTGCCCTTACTCCACTTGAAGTGGGACTATTGTGTTGAATAATATTCTGTCCATTGAAAGCTGGCCCCCAGCTCTCATCGATATTATCGTTGATACCTGCACCAAAACCATCGCCAAATTCGAACTGGCCCCCAGCGCCTTGACCGTAACTATTTTGGTATTTAGGTATTCTTAGCGCTTCTTCGAAAGTTACATTTTGATTTACATTCACTTGGAAACCACTTGTACCTTTTCCCGATTTTGTGGTAATTAAAATTACCCCATTAGCACCACGCGAACCATAAAGGGCTGTCGCGTTAGGCCCTTTCAATACGTTGATACTTTCAATATCATCAGGGTTGATGTCTTGCGCACCATTGCCATAATCCGTTTCTAAATTTCCCTCAGAACGATTACTAACAGTACGGTTATTAATAGGAATACCATCCACTACAAATAAAGGAGAGTTTTGACCAGGGATCAAAGAGCTTTCTCCACGAATCGTAATCAAAGAAGTAGAACCTACTCCAGATGCACCATTGACAACTTGCACCCCTGCCACTTTACCCGCTAAAGAATTTACTACGTTTGTTTCTCTAGCTTCTGTTAATTCTTCACCTTCTACTTCTTGAACTGCATAACCCAAGGCTTTCTGTTCTCTTTCAACACCGAGGGCAGTCACCACAACTTCGTCTAGTTCGGTATCGTCTATTTTCATCAAAATATCCAAAGTCGACTGAGAACCTACAACAATTTCTTGGGATTGATAACCCACAAAAGAAAATATAAGTACATCTTCTGCAGTATTTACATTTAAGTTGTATTTACCGTCTAGGTCAGTTACTGTACCTCTTGACGTTCCTTTGACCAAAACACTCACTCCGGGAAGTGGCTCACCATTACTTTCTGTAATAGTACCAGTAATTTTTCGGTCTTGTGCTAATGAAGTTAAAATGGGAGCTGTAATTAAAAACAGCATTGCAACAAGTTTTAACAACCCATTGCTGCCACGTAGTAGCAAAAATTTCATAAATTTGTACGTTTAGATGAATTTTTAATTTGTCGAAACAAGTTTGTTTAGGGTATTTACATTCCTCATTACTTTGTAGACCCTTTCATTCTTGAACCAGAGATGTTGCCGCATTTCTGGTTCTTTTTTTCATAGCTTTATGCAAGAATTTTTTTACAAATGTGCTAAAAGAGATTGAACTATAGTAGGTAAGAATCTTTATCAAATCTTTAAGAATAGACTGCTCTCCACTGATAAAAAGAGGTATTTGTTAACAAAAATGACACTTTAAATTAAAGCATCGTATTGTAATTTTTCTTAACTGTATATTAGAGTGGGATTAAAAGAAGTTTCTGTTGTGTATTACGCCAAGAGAAGAAAAGAGGGATAAATACTTTTTAATGGCAAATTTATTATTTGCCAAAAGAAAATTCAATTTTGATTTATTACTTAAAGAAAAAAGAATTAATGAAACTGGTAGCACGAAAGTATATATCTAGAAATCACTGCCATGCTGCCAGCATTCATAATGTAAAATCAAACAAAATGATTTTTTAACTGTAAGCAGCCATAACTCCTCGAGCATAACCCACAGATTCTGCTAGTCCTGGAACTGGATCCTTACCATCTTTTTCATATTCTAAAGCTACTACTCCTTGGTACTTTATCTTTTTAAGCGTTTTTATAAAAGCAGGAATATCCATGATACCTCTACCTAATTCAAGTGTTTTCCCTTCTGCACCCAAACCGTCTACATCTTTTAAATGAACATCATGCAAACGATCGGCATATTTCTTTGCTTTTGCTGCAGGATCTTGTCCAATTCTATAGGTGTGCCCAATATCTATACACATCCCAATTCTTTGATCTAGGTCTTTTATTTTTTCATAAACACTATCAGGACTTGGGTATACATCATCTCCCGGTCCATGGTTATGGATTGCTAATTTTATATTGGTTTCTTTTACTTTTTTTTCTACTAAAGGAAGAAGTTCATAATTAGGTACACCTACGATTACTCTCATACCTGCATGTTTTGCATAAGTAAATGCGTTATTTACTTGATCCTCAGATTTCATGTAAACTACACTCGCACCATATAAATCAAGGCCCGCTGATTTAACTTTTTTGACTACTTCTTCTATCTTAGCTTTGCTGCTATCTAAAGGCAAATGCATACTTTTAAATGCCACGGACTTTAATCCTAGACGCTTCGAAACAACGATAGTTTCATCTAAAGAAAGCTCTCTTAATGAATATGAAGCCAATCCAAGATTTAGCCCTTCTTCTACGATATTTTCAGTATTAGATGCAGTAGCAATCCCAGCCATAGGAGATAATAGAGCACCTACACCTAAAGTTTTGATAAATTGTTTTCTGTTCTGTTTCATTTTCTATTTTTTAAAATTTTTATAATTTAAAAATTGCTATCCAATTAAGATGAGCACTCTTGGCGTAATAAAGATATCATAGGATTAAAACAAGATAAATGCATTTCGACAAGTTTTTTCAACTCATAGAAGGAAGTGAAATTTAGATTGGTTATTCTACCTTCCATCCAAGAATCTAAAGGCTTTAGTGTTTCATCGTTGAAGCTCTTTTTACTATTCTTGTGGGTAAAGTTTTTGAAATAGGTGTGAATTTTTCTTCTTTACTTTCAAGCATAGAAAGCAATATTCTAGCAGCCTCTTGTCCCATTTCAAAAGCTGGCTGGTATACAGAAGACAATGCTGGATTTAAAAACTCATCAAAGGCTTCATTATTAAAACCCATCACTTTAACATCTTCAGGAATTTGTAGCCCTACGTCTCTAACAGCTGCCATAGCACCAATCGCCATTCTATCATTGATGGCTAAAATTCCATCTGGTTTGTTAGGTCTATGAAATAACTGTTTTACTGCATCTCTGCCTAATGATTCATCAAATTCACATGTCACCATCAATTGTTTATCGATTGGTAAACCTACTGCACGATGCGCTTCTAAGTAACCCTCATAGCGCATCCTTCCCAATCTCAATCCTATTAAACTTGCAGGTCCAGCAATATAGGCAATATTTTTACATCCCTGCTCAATAAGATGCGCTGTAGCTTTTCGTGCTGCCTCTTTATTATCAATGGTCACACTTGAGATTTGATCAATAGCAGGAATTCTGTCAAAAAAAACCAAAGGGAATCCTTGATCTACACTTTTTTGATAATGAGAAAATTCCTGAGCGTCTTGCGCTATTGAAACCAAGGCTCCATCCGTTCTACTAGAAATGAGATTTTTTAAATGTGTTAATTCTCGCGCTGCTTTCTCTTTAGATTGACAAACCGTTACACTATATCCTGCTTTATTTAATACCTCTTCTATACCACTAATTGCTGCTGAGTTAAAATAATAAAAAATATCAGGTACAATTACTCCTATCACTTTCGTCTTTTTTCTCAACAATCCCACTGCTAATGGATTAGGCGTATAATCCATCTTCTTTGCCATCTCCAATACTTTTTGCTTGGTAGCTTCACTAATTTGGTAATCATCATGCAAAGCACGGGACACCGTGGCTGGTGTAACTTTTAAAACCTTGGCAATATCTTTTAGCGTAGTTGCTCTCTTCATTTTTATAGTTTCAATCCACCTAAATTTACTAAAATATGCCATTAACCAGCAATTATTCACTAGTACTAATCCAGAGGAATCATTCATCTCTAAAAGGTTTTAAATGCCATTTTCAATTCATTTTACGTAAAGCTTTGCGTAAATAAATTTCAAATGGAGCGTGCTTGGGAATGTCATAATTGCTAAATTCTCAAATTAATATCCAATAAACACCTATAAAATGCAGAAGCTAAAATTAGCTATACTGGGATGTGGATTTTGGGCAGATTATCAAATTGCTGCTTGGCTAGAAACTGGTAAAGCAGAAATTATAGCTGTATGTGACAAGGATGAAAACAAGGCTATTCAGCTTGCTTCAAAATATGATATTAAAGAAGTCTATAAAAGCGCCGATGAATTATTAACAAACGCATTGCCTGATTGTGTAGATATTATCACTAGCCCTGAAACTCATGCGCCATTGGTTGAAAAGGTAGCCGCTCATGGCTTAGATGTAATTTGTCAAAAACCTATGGCCAATGATCTCATCTCGGCAGCAAGGATGGTGAAAGCATGTAAAGAGGCTAAAGTAAATTTCTTCATTCATGAGAATTTTCGTTGGCAAACGCCTATTAGAAAATTTAAAGAACTACTCAATTCAAAAGTCATAGGAGATGTATTTAAAAGTAGAATTTCTTTTTGCTCTGCTTTCCCAGTTTTTGAAAAACAACCTTTCTTGGCTGAGCTAGATCAATTCATCATATCGGATGTAGGAACTCATGTTTTGGATGTTGTCCGCTTCCTTTTCGGAGAAGCACATCAACTTTTTTGTTGTACTGCCTCTGTGAATGAAGGAATAAAAGGAGAAGATGTGGCCACAGTCCTGATTAATTTGAAAGATGGCTCTCACTGTAATGTGGAAATGTCTTATGCTTCAATTTTAGAAAAAGAAGCTTTCCCTGAAACCTTAATTTTAGCTGAGGGCAGTCTTGGTTCTATTAAACTTGATCATAATCATACCATTAAAGTAACGACTAAAGCAGGTACGCAAACCCATTTTCCAACACCTATCAATTACCCTTGGGCTGACCCCAATTATGCTTTGGTACATTCAAGTATTGTGGCCATAAACCAGCACTTTGCGAATGGTTTAATGAAAGATGAACCTGTGGAAACAACAGGGAAAGATAATCTAGAAACATTAAAATTGGTTTATGCCTGCTATGAATCTTCAGCCAAAAAACAGTTGATTACACTTTAAATATGGAAAAACAAATAGATAAAATACAAGCCAAATATTTCATTGAGACTTCTTATCCATTAGAGAAGGCTGTTGAAATTATGGCAGGAGAACAATCATCTGGCACTTTTGTGAAAGTGCCGGGAGAAACAGCTGAATTAAAAGAAAAATATGCAGCAAAGGTTGTTAAAATTGAACAAACAGGAGAAGTAATCCAACCATCATTACCCGGGGCAAAAGCTTTAGCAACCAATGGAAAACCCGTTTGGAAACAAGCCGAAATAACCTTGGAATGGCCAATTCATAATGTTGGTGCCAATTTATCTAATTTAATGGCTACAGTAGCGGGCAACTTATTTGAGTTGGCCCCATTCTCTGCCTTGAAACTATTAGATATTTCTGTTCCAGATGCTTTTAAAGAAAAGTATAAAGGGCCCGGTCATGGTACGCTTGGTACGCGAAAGCTCATAGGAATGGATAATCGCCCTATAGTTGGAACAATTATTAAACCTAGTGTTGGCTTGAGCCCTGAAGCTACTGCCCAACAAGTAAGTACTTTAATTGAAGCAGGTCTTGATTTTATCAAAGATGATGAATTGATGGGAGATTCCCCCCACTCTCCTTTTACAGAAAGAGTAGATAAGGTAATGGAAGTCATCAACGCCTATGCAGATAAAACTGGGAAGAAACCCATGTTTGCGTTTAACCTAAGTGGCGACATGGATGACATGCTACGTCGACATGATTACATATTGGAAAAAGGGGGAACTTGTGTAATGCTCAGCCTAAATTGGACAGGAATCACCGCTGTTGAAAAACTAAGCCGTCATAGTCAATTACCTATTCATGGACATAGAAATGGTTGGGGTCTATTTGCTAGAAGTGAAGCGATTGGATTAGGTTTTCGGGTATTTCATACTATTTACAGCTTAGCAGGTGCTGATCATATCCATACCAATGGCATCAGAAATAAATTTTGCGAGACAGATGCTTCTGTGATTGATTCTATAAAAAGCTGTTTATCACCTCAGGGTGGAGGTTATCCAGTTACTCCTGTAATTTCTTCTGGGCAATGGGCAGAGCAGGCTTTGGATACTTATAATGAAGTGCAATCAACTGATGTAATGTATTTATGTGGAGGGGGAATTACTGGCCATCCTGGTGGAATGGCTGCTGGGGTAAAAAGTATTCAAGTGGCTTGGGAAGGTGCTGTGAAAGGTAAAAGTGTATATGATTTAGCTAAGCATCATCCTGAAGTTCAACAAGCAATAGATTTTTATTCAAAATAAAAATGCTAGTAGATATTTTACAAACCTATCAGGTTTGCCTTGAGGGGATATAAAATTTAAAAATAAGGAATAGGAAACCTGATAGGTTTAATAATGAATGAAAAAATAAAGCATCATGGAAGGCAAAAAAGTATTATTGAGCTTTTATGGAGATGACTTTACGGGTTCTACCGATGTGATGGAATCTTTGGCATTGAATGGAGTGCCAACTGCTTTGTTTCTTTCAGCTCCCACTGCTGAAGAAGTCGACCAATTCAGATTTAAAAATAAGGCATTGGCTGGAATTGATGGGAAAATCAAAGCTTTCGGTGTAGCTGGGGTTAGTCGTAGTCTAACGCCTGAACAAATGGATGAAGAACTTCCTCCTATTTTTGAAAAAATCAGTAAAATAGAAAGTAGTTTTTTTCACTACAAGGTTTGCTCAACTTTCGATTCATCTCCCCATTTAGGCAGTATTGGACACGCATCAGATTTAGCCTACGAGTTCTTCCCTTCCAATTATATTCCATTATTGGTGGGAGCACCTTCATTAAATCGCTTTTCTGTTTTTGGAAATTTATATGCCCGCGTTGGAGATGTTACTTATCGCCTTGATAGACATCCTACCATGTCTAAGCATCCTGCAACCCCCATGCATGAAGCTGACCTTCGCCTTCATTTAGCAAAGCAGACTTATCGCAATACAGCCTTAATGGATATTTTTGCCCTCGACCTTGAAGAACAAGAACGCAAAGAGCGGTTAAAGTCACTCCATAATGAGTCAGGTGAGTTTATTCTTTTCGATATACTAAACGAAAATCACCTACACATTGCGGGGCAACTAATAGTTGAATCTTTAGGTGAACAAACACAGTTACTGGTTGGCTCTTCAGGAATGGAATATGCCATCTGTTCCTTTTTACAAGAAAAAGAAATTATAAAAAAGCCTGAAGTCCAAGTTTCAGCTGGAGAAGCCAATCAAGTTCTCATTACAACGGGTAGTGCTTCACCCATGACCAACCAACAAATAAAATGGGGACTCTCTTCTGGTTTTGAGGGAATCAAGATAGATACATTGGCATTGGTAAATCCTGATAAATCTGGAGCAGAAAAGGAAAATATCATAGATAAAGCCTTAGGCTTTTTAAGCGCAGGTAAAAGTGTGATTATTAACTCGGCAAATGGTCCAGAAGATCCAGCTATTGCTAAAACCAAAGCGTTTGTGGAGCAACTTCCCGGTAATGAGCCAGTGAGTAAATTATTGGCTGGGGCACAGGGAGAAATCATGAAAGTACTTTTAGAGAAAACAGGAATCAAAAGGGCAGCTGTGGCTGGAGGTGATACTTCTGGCTATGTAGCTAGGGCATTGGATATATACGCTCTAGAAACGTTAATTCCTGTTGCACCCGGTTCACCTTTATGCTTGGCACATTCACATAACCCTACTTTTGATGGGTTACAGATCGCTTTAAAAGGTGGACAAAATGGTAATGAACGATACTTTGAATCTTTCCTTAAAGGAGAGCTTCTCGAATAAAAATAAATTTTGATATCTTTTAATCAACATAAAAAACAGAACATGAAAAAAGTAACATTAATGGGTGCTGGAGGTAAAATGGGGGTACGAATCACAGCCAACCTAAAAGATAAAGATTATAACATGGCATATGTAGAAGTCAATGCCGAGGCAAAATCAAGAGTGGAAAGTATGCATGGCATCAATTGTACAGATGCCAAAGACGAAATTCCGGATTCTGATTATGTAATTATGGCGGTGCCTGATATTTACATCAAGCAAGTAGCCAATGAAGTTGTACCATTAATGAAACCCGGCGCTACTGCTTTTTGCTTAGATCCAGCTGCCCCATTAGCTGGTGCATTACCAGAAAGAGCTGATGTAAATTATTTTGCTTCTCACCCTTCTCATCCATCTGTTTTTAACTGGGAAGCCAATGAGGAAGCCCATTTTGATTTTTTTGGAGGTATCGCAGCAAAACAAGTAATTGTTTGCGCTTTAATTCAAGGGGATGAAAGTGTATACGATGACGCCGAAGAGTTGGCTAAAATTATGTATGGCCCTGTCACAGTCTCCCATAAAATTACCATTGAACAAATGGGCATCTTAGAACCAGCACTCTCAGAAACTTTTGGAGCAGCTGTTGTAACAGTAATGAAAGAAGCAGTAGATACTGCCGTGGAAAAAGGAGTTCCCAAAGAGGCCGCTTATGATTTTTTCTTAGGCCATATCAACATAGAACTAGCTTTATTATTCGGGAAACTACCTGGAGGTAAATTTTCAGACGCAGCCATTAAAGCCATAGAATTGGGTAAGCCCATTATCTTCAAAGAAAACTGGAAAGACATTTTTGAATGGGAACATGTAATGAAACAAATTAAAGCTATTACTTAATTCTATCTAATGAAACCTCATAGGTTTTGAACTGGAAATTAGACATAACAGAAATAAGTTTATTCCTTTTCACATTAAATGCATCCATAGAAAATGAAATGATTGGGTTTTAGTATTGGATAATGCAACAGCAGGATATGAAGTACCAGGAAATTAATTATCAGTTATATGGGAAATTTTGAACTTACCTATAATGAAGCTGCTTACGGTAACAATAAACCGCTACCTGCTTTTGAAAAATTACAAGCTGGTGATATCTTTCTCGAATATGGACAAGGAAGTATTAGGTATTTAAAAGTAGGTGATACTGAGATATTGAGGATGGCTTATTTTGCAGTACGAGACCATAATTGGGATACTATTCCAATGACAATTACCCAAGAAAACATTTCTATAGATGACGGAACATTTACTATTAATTTCAAAGGTGTTTGTCAATTAGATGCCATTGATTTTAGCTGGGATTGTAGTATTTCAGGGAGTACTGATAATCAAATAATTTTCAATATAAAAGGAACAGCGAATAGTACTTTCGACAAAAATAGAGTAGGATTTTGCGTATTACATCCTATTGCTGAATGTCAAGGAATTCCCTGTACAATTACAAGTCCTGAAGGAACAAAGGCGCAGTATTTATTTCCTAAAAACATAAGTCCACATCAACCGATGATGGATATCCGTAAAATGGAATGGAAGCCTTCAAGTACATTAAAAGTTTCTTTACTGATGGAAGGTGATGTGTTTGAAATGGAAGATCAACGCAATTGGACGGATGATTCTTACAAGACATATTGCACACCACTTGGATTACCTTTTCCAGTAACCCTTAATCAAGGTGAAACCATAGAACAAACCCTTTCATTACTTGTAGAAAACAAAGCAGGAAATTCGGCAAAAAAAAATGAAGAGAATCTGATTCAATTCAATACTACAGGTAAAAAAGTTGTTATGCCTGCTATTGGTATTGGTGCAAGTTCTGAATATCAAAACATTTTAAGTGCTTCCGAAGAAAAATTAAGGAAAATTCCTTTTCATCACTATCGCATCGATATTGATTTTTCAGACCATAATTGGAAAGCAACTCTTGAGAAAGCCATTGCTACTTCAAAGCAATTAAATACTAAACTACTTATAGCACTATTTTTCAGTGAGAATGCTTCAGAAGAAACTGAGGCATTAATTGAGGAAATTGGAGCGCATTCCAACATATTAAACACCATTTATATTTTCGATAAGGAGCGGAAAACTACATCAAACGTTACCATTCATCATGTGATTGATAATTTACGCAAAAGTTTTCCACAAGCAATTATAGGAGGAGGTACCAATGCCTATTTTGCCGAATTAAACAGGGAAAGAGTAGATACGAGTAATTTAGATGCACTTACGTTTTCAGTTAATCCGCAGGTACATGCTTTTGATAATGATTCACTCACAGAAACACTACAAGCCCAACAATATGCTGTAGATAGCGCCAAGCATTTTAGTAACGGATTGACAATTCATGTTTCGCCAATCACTTTACAGCCACGTTTTAACCCCAATGCTACTGGACCTGAACCTCCGCAAAAACCCAATGAGTTACCATCCCAAACAGATATTAGACAAATGTCATTATATGCTGCTTCTTGGTTAGTTGGTAGCATTCAATATTTGGCTGCAGCCAATTGCAAACAAGTCACTTATTTTGAGACACTTGGTACCAGAGGTATTATTCAAGGAGAAAAAGCCCCTTTACTTCCAAATCTATTTAAGGCTTTTTCAGGTTCAGTTTTTCCCATATATCATGTGTTGAGGTTTCTCTTAACGCATGAGCCTAAAGAATTAGCTTTATTCAAGAGTAGTAATCGATTAAAAAGTGAGTTATTAATTGCCATCAATGCTGCAGATGAAAAAGTAGCAATAGTATCTAATTTCAGCCAAGAAAAATTAAAAATTAATATCGATCCGCAAGAAGTATTTAAAGGGGAACTTGAGTATTTGGTAGTTGATCCACATGATACACAAGCACTGATGAAAGATGAAAACTATATTACAGCAGATAAATTTAAGACCGCTCAAAACTCGGAAGGAAAATACATGTTTGACCTGCCTGCTTTTGGGCTAATATTCATCAAAAATAAATGATAATTTAAGCATAGAATTCATTTATGGCTACCAGAAAACCAAGACTACAGATTAATGAAATTACAAAGGTATTTCCTGGTGTAATCGCATTGGAAAGAGTCAGTTTCAATGTGCTTCCTGGTGAAGTCCATGCCATTTGTGGAGAAAATGGTGCTGGCAAAAGTACACTCATGAAAGTACTTACGGGTAATCTACAACCAGAAGAAGGGCATATTCTTCTTGACGGAAAAAGAATCGATATTGATAATCAACTGGCTGCTCGTAAATTAGGAATTTCTATAGTTTATCAAGAAAGAAGTTTGGTAAATGATTTAAATGTGGCCGAAAATATTTTTGCGGGAAACCAACCAGTTGGTTTTTTGGGGTTAATCAATCGCAAAAAGTTATATGCCGATACAGAGGCCATTTTACAACAGCTTTCCCTTAATAACATTCATTCAAAAACAAAAGTAGGCAACCTCACTCCCGCCCTACAACAAATGATAGAAATTGCCAAAGCTTTATCTCAACAGCCCAATATTCTAATACTTGACGAACCTACAGCGGCTATTACAGAAATAGAAACAAAAGTGTTGTTCAATATCATTCGGGCATTAAAAAAGAAGGGCGTTTCTATCATATATATTTCTCACAGAATGGCAGAAATTTTTGATATTGCTGATAGAGTAACCATTCTAAAAGATGGCAAATACCAAGGAACTTCTAATATTGAAGAGATAAATGTAGACCAAATTATAAAAAAGATGGTCGGTCGTGAATTGCAAAAAAAAGATTACCATTCTTTTGCCAAAGAAACATTTAGTTTAGAATTAAAACATCTGTCTGGAAGCGCATTTAACAATATTTCCTTCCAATTAAAAAAAGGAGAAATTCTCGGTTTGGCAGGTTTAGTTGGAGCTGGAAGAACTGAAATTGCCCGAGTTATTATTGGTGCTGATCAAAGATACAGTGGGGAAGTTTTTCTTCAAGGGAAAAAAGTTGATATTCAACATCCTGCCGATGCCTTACAATTAGGCCTTGGCTACCTGCCAGAACATCGCAAAGAGCAAGGTTTATTTCTAGAGCAATCTGTTGGAAATAATATTGTGGTAAGCAACTTAAAAAGCACAGCAAAAAAGGGATTTATTAATAATAGCAGCATAGAAGAAATCACTTCCAATTATATTGCAAAACTGAATATCAAAACCACTGGCAGCACACAAAGAGCAGTTAATTTAAGTGGAGGAAATCAGCAAAAACTTATTTTAGCACGCTGGTTACTTTGCGAACCAAACATCTTTATTGTGGATGAGCCAACCCATGGTATCGATGTAGGTGCCAAAGCAGAAATATATGATTTGCTCAAATCTTTAGCTGAGAGAGGAATGTCTATTCTACTTATCTCTTCAGAATTACCTGAAATACTTACTTTGAGCGATCGCATTTTAGTACTACATAATGGGAGTATTACTGCCGAACTTAACAAAGCGCAGGCTACGGAAGAAGAAATTATGCATTATGCTTCTGGCACAAAAAATATGTTTGAAAAAACCGTTGAGGATAATTGACCATGAAAAACCTAAAGTTGAGTGAACTTTTACAAGATAGGGTATTTACGCTTACCATCACCATTCTACTTATGTTTGTGGTTTGCAGTATTATTTGGCCTACCAAATTTCCTACTTTTGATAATATCTCTCTAGTGTTGCTTAATTTATCTATAGAATCAATAGTTGCTGTAGGCATGATGATTTTATTGATATCAGGTGCCTTTGATCTCTCCGTTGGTTCCGTGGTTGCCTTTGCAGGTGGCTTAGCTGGATATTTAATGTATTATTATGGCGTCTTTGTTCCTGTTGCTATAATTGCAGCCCTCGCAGGTGCAGCATTAATTGGATTTATTAATGGATGGTTTGTAGCTAAAGTAGGCATCAATCCACTGATACAAACCCTTGCCATGATGGGCATCGTCCGAGGACTGGCATTAATGCTTAGTGGAGCAGGTATCCAGAACTTTCCTGAAACTTTCAATAACCTCGGTCAATTTAAAATACTTGGTTTACAATCGCCTGTTTGGTTCATGTCACTCATCGTGGTAGTTTTTAGTATCTTAGTTTCTAGTACCATTTTTTTTAGGCGCTATTATTATATAGGTGGAAATGAAGAAGCCGCAAAACTTTCGGGCATTCGAGTAGATAGAATGAAAATCATTTCTTTTATGCTAGTTTCTTTGCTTGCAGGATTTGCAGGAGTGTTACTTTCGGCCAGATTGGGTGCAGCTATGTCTACCTCAGGTCAAGGAATGGAATTGAGGGTAATTACAGCCGTAGTACTTGGTGGAGCAAGTTTATTAGGCGGGCAAGGAAAAATTGTTGGCGCTTTACTAGGGACAGTATTTATGGGATTAGTAAGCAACATTATGATTTTGGCAAGAGTCTCGGGTTATTGGCAACAAATAGTATTGGGACTTATCTTAATTGTAGCAGTAAGTGTTGATGTATTACTTAAAAAAAGAGGTGGTGTAAAACCCAAAGTATATTTAAATAAAGTGATGAATTCCAAAGCGTAAAACCATGCATAGATTTTTATATATCTTAATTATTTTCTCACTTATCCATACGGCATGTGATCCTTCAAAAGGGGCAAAATTTAGAGAAGCACAGCAAGCCAACCAAGAAGTGGTTATTGATTCGGATGAAGAATACGTCATGATTACTACCATAGTTAATTTTCCCATGTATGTAAATCACGATCAAGCAGCCTTTAAAAAATGGGGACAAAAAATGGGCGTACAAACAGCCATATTAGGACCTTCAGAATGGGACATAGCTTCACAAATAGCCACTATAGAACAAGTGATTGGTACAAGACCGACTGGCTTGTTGATCAATGGAACTGATCCAGCCATTGCCAGTGCTATTAATAAAGCGGTAGAGGCAGGTATACCTACAGTAGTATATGACTCTGATATACCTAACAGTAAAAGACATGCTTTTTTGGGAACAGACTGGTACCAAATAGGTAAAATGCAAGGTGAAAAGATGGTGGAGTTATTAGATGGAAAAGGAAAAATTGCATATATGGGCATATTAGGACTTACCAATATGGAAGCAGGTTTTCAAGGCTTACTCGATGTAATTAATGATTATCCAGAAATAGAAGTGGTTGGCAAATATGATGATAAAGCCAATGTAGAAGAAGCCGCTAGAATTACTTCAGATTTAATTAGTGCGCATCCTGATTTAGCTGGTATTTGCGGTTTCGATGCCATGAGTGGTCCAGGTATAGGACTAGCTGTTAAAGAAGCTGGGAAAGTGGGCAAAATAAAAGTCACTACTGTTGATTGGGAACCTGAACATCTCAAATTAGTACAAGATGGGGTTATTGATTTATTGGTAGGGCAAAAAAGAGAGTTGTTTACTTGGTACGGTGCTCAATTTTTATTCGACATGGTACATAGCACCAATAAGATGTCTCAAGATGATGAAGTAGCAGGTATCACTAATATCCCATTTAGTGTAAATACTGGTTTATTAAAAATTACCAAAGACAATATAAATCAATTTGTGAAAGAAGGTATTTAGTTGAAATTTAAAGTATGAGATACTTTATTTTCAATAAGTACTAAGGCAAAAATAAATATACAAAAACCCTTCCTAGGGTTTACAGCAAAGATTTCATAGTCAACTTTTTAGACTAAACCCTAGGGAGGGCTAAAATCATCATTAATTCTGTTCAACTACTTAAATAGCATGTGTTTATTTAAAAAAGGTAATACTCTCGTTGAAAACCTTCCGTCTTCTCCCCAGTATTTATTCCAAGGGTCTCCTACAAATTCTTCAGCTTCATGTTCAATTCCTAAATCCATTAATTTCTTACTAAATCGCCTATTTGAAATCACATGATCCTGTGTCGGGTCAAAACGGGCCCAGTCAAAGGCTATGGCTTTTAAACCTCGAAGATTGTCAGCATAAAAATCTAATTGCTCATCTAAATGAAAAGCTTTTTGTTCTTTCCTAACTAGTTCAGGGTTCAGCATTAACTCTCCTTCTTGATTTTTCTCAAATAAAAAGTCCGAAAATAAAGGAGGGCGGTTTGGGTTCGGTAAAAATGCCTGACATATACTCGCAAATATTTGAGTCCTACCTAAACCTACTAAAGCTGTATATGATTTAGCCGCATGAATTTTATCCCAATCTACACCTAAAGACACCCTAGGAAGATAGCCTGAACCGGTAGCAACTGGATGAAGCGCATATACAATTCCAAATACCTTTGGGAAAGTCATTGATAATTTCAAGGCTCCACGCCCTCCCATGAAATCTCCAATTATTGCCCGACTATCTTTATTTCTGATAGTTTTATAATTATTATCTATATGAGGAATCAATTCTTCTACTATAAAATCTAACCAATAGCCGCTTGTGCTTGAGTTTTCATAAAGACTGCCAATAGTGGGAGAAGAAAAATCTGCAATAACAAGAATAAATTCTTTTGATTGGTTATTTTGGATATTTCCATCTATGGTTTTAGTGATGTTTCGTTGAGATAGCATCACATCTGGACTGTCGAAAATACTATGTAAATAATATACGACAGGAAAGTTATTGTTACTCTTAGAATAATTGGGAGGTAAATACACCTTTAATTTTCTTAGCGGGTCCAATCCAATTTTATTTTTTTCCAAGGCTTTAGAAATAATGGTATCATCTCTTACCACGCCAGTAATTAATTCTTGGGCATTTACATTCAATCCAAATATTATTAATACTAAATAAAGTATAGACTTCATTTTCATAATTTTACATTATAGAGGTCTGGGACACAAAAATTCAGTTACGCTTACTGGTTTGGTTGCGCCATTTGCCAAATCAATTTTGATATTTTAAGCCCTCCATTTTCCATTCTCTTGAAGAGCATTAAATTCTGCGTTTGAAATGGAAATGAAACAGTTTCTCCTTTAGGAATATATTCTCCACTACTTCTACCTGAAACTATTACGATATCATCAAAAGATTGTATTTCGTTAATTTTATGGGTAATAGTAGTTTTCCCATGTTGGCGTTCTTTGGCTAAATATGTCTTGAAGTTCTTTTTCCCATTAATTACATATTGGTTTGGAGGCTTTATTTCCAGTTCATCGTTCGCATAAACTGATAAGTAATCATCCAATGCAAGTTCTTGATTATCTAAATGCTTTAATATTTTTTCTACCCTCATCTTATCATCATCACTAACTAATGTTGGAGGTTGACTATGGTTGATCATTTGGCGGTAAATAGATAATAGTGGTTGGTTTTTTGAGTTTTTATAAAGCGTTAATCCTTTTCCTGTAATAAAATATCTCTCTCCTTTATCCATCCACCCAACATAATACTCACCGAATTTTAAGGCGTAATCTCCTAAATCAATAACCTTTACAGCTTTGGTCATTAATTTTCCCATAGGAGCATCAGGATTATAATGTGCCTTGAAATATCCAGCAATTTCATCTTTCCCTATAAAAGGAGGATCGTAATAGGTCATGTAAATAGCATCATCAGCATAGGTTGTCATTTGTTTTTTTGCATCTCCATGTAATACAGCGTCATAAACAAACTTTCTATGCTTTTCAATTTTCTCTTCCAATTCCGTTTTAGGTATCAGAGCTTCACCACCTTCAATCCCTAGATTAACAAAGTTTACATTTTTCGCTTCAAAGTAATTCGATGCCCCCCAAATATGTGCAACTATCTTAGGCGTTCCATCACTAGAAATTGACCAATAAGTAGTGTATTTGCCATTATAATCAAACTCCACACCTTCTGGAGTTAAATATTGATGTTCAAAATATCCTAATTCAATAAAAAGACTGCCAATAGACAGTATTTCAAAGGATTCCTTTGTAAACTTTAAAGTATTGGTTTGCCTAAAAAATTCTTGGTAGTATTGAGTAATTAGTGATTTACCATTTAAGCTTTTATGATATTCCGGTAATAAAATGGCCTCATCACTATAAATTTGAAGCAGTGCTTCTATATTTTCTTCTTTGATTGTTTTTGCCAATAACTGACTCTGATTTTTTATATCAGAGATTGCTTCATTATTTGCATGCAAATTCAAAGTGAAATGCATTGAAAAAACTATGAATATGAATAGTTTAATAATTCTCATGATTATCTTCTTTTTAATGTTAAAATCAATAAGGTGTATTTTTCATTTTGGCTCATGAATGTGCATTCCAATTTGTCTGTGTTTTTTTAATGCATTGTCCTCAGTTCTCTTCCAATAGGCGATACTAATCCGCTTGATACTCCCGTGTAGCAAGGCACAGTCCATTTCACATAAAATGTAGAATACTTTAAAATGCTAACGCCATTCTTTTATTACTTGACAGGTTCTTCATATGGCTGAATTATTTCATGGATAGTAGCCCATCCTGTTGGACTTTCTTCATATCGCTGATATATGACTAATGTTCTTCCTTTATAAACAAAAGATGGATTATCATTTTTAGGAGTCAATTGCAATGCAAAACGGGCCTGCATAAAAACCATTTCATTGGTAATTACCAATTTTTCTAGTTCTTTGTCATCCGTAAATTGTAATTCAAAATTTTGCAATGTTTGTTTTAACCCCTCTAATACTTCTTTTCTACCTTTTTGAATATTGTTGTAAGCTAAAGTCTTGGTTACATCAGGATGATGATATACTTTAATTGTAGTTAAATCTCCTTCAGCAAATGCTTTTCTAACCGCAACATTTGTAGCATCGATAGCCTGTTTTATTTCCATTTTATCATTCTCTGATAATAGCTGAGCGTTACATGAAAACATGGCAAAAATCCCCAATAAGAGATGAAGTAAAATTTGATATTTCATTTTATTATTCTTCATTTTTAATTCTTTTAAAAGTGCCCCCATAAAAATTCCCTGTTGGATTGTGTTCTTTGTTATATTGGTAGGATTTAAGCATGTATTCATCTTCATTAAGCCATTCATAGCTGTATTTTCTATAGGTCCCCTCAGGTTCATTGCCACTAAAAACCATTTCTAGAAAGACATCGCCTTTTTCATTGATAGAACCACCCCCTAAACCAATCCTATCGGCATAAAAGCTAGACTGCATGAAGATTTCTTTGTTAGCTGCATTGTAAGTCCATAAAGCATGTCCCTTAGCGCTGGTCGCTTCTACAATCCAAAGCAAACTTTTACCAGTATTAATTTCTTTGCAAATAGTGTGGTGATTAGGCAGAAGAAGTGTATCAATGGAATCTGAAGACTCACCTTGAAGCCACCTATCATCTTTCAAAGTCCATTCTCCAATAAACTTTTCAAATGGATTTTCAGTAGTTTTTTTATACTTAAATGAAAATTGGTGTTCCGTTTGTGAATTTTCTTCCAATGATAATAATCGAGCATCTCCCTCCTCCCACTCTACTTCATTGAGCACAAATTTAAAATATACATCCTCTTGCGAAAGCTGACTAAAATTTACTGATGCTTCATAGACTCCATCAAGATCATCATCTGTGAGTTTAATGCCCCTCACCCAAGATAAGGGTGCTACACTTCCCCTAATTCCAATATTTAATTTGTCGTTTTTGCTATAAGATGGGATGGTGGTAACATCTACTTTGAATGTATGCCGTTGTTGTGCATTTAAAACAAGAGGGAAAAATAGAATAAAGGTTATTAAATATTTGAGCATAAGTTTGATTGATAGTTACATTGATTTGACACAACTAAGCAACTATTATTTTTTGGATTAAAAAATTGAAATTGCCAAGGAGTATTTTTCTATTGATAAGAAGTCTGGAAGAAATGACATCTGGTATTATCAAAGCTATTTTGCCTCTTATCAGTTTTTTACTACCTCTTGTCAATCGAAGCACCAATCGAGAAGTTGACACTTTTTATTTTGACTATCTTTGATTATAAAATTGATAAGTCTGGAGTGGAAAAAAACATTAATTTCATAGTAAAATACAAGCTGTATCATTTAGCCTTTTGGTTTGCTTATCACTATTTCTGGTGGGCACTCAGCAGTGGAAGTATTATTGAAACAATGAATAATATTTTCTTTTCCGTCTATTCAACTAAGTTCGTGTTTTATGTGGTTTTTCAGGCATTTGGAGTATACTTTAACCTATACTTTCTCATTCCTAAGTTTTTAAAAACAGGAAAGTATTTAATTTATATTCCTCTTTTTATAACAACAATATTAGTAACTGCTTTCTGTATTATAGGTGGGTATTTTGTAAATGCTTATGTAGTAGGTGTTTCTTTTGAGGAACTCTTTTTTATGCCACCTGAAAATTTCATGGACCTGTTTAAAGGAAATGCTTTGCCTTCTACCGCCGCCAGTATGACTTTAGCCATGAGTATCAAATTGACTAAAAACTGGATAGCTTCAGAGAGACGCAGAAATACCATTGAAAAAGAAAAATTGGAAACTGAATTAAAGTTTTTACGCTCACAGTTTAATCCACATTTCTTATTCAATACCATCAATTCCATTTTTGTATTGATTCATAAAAATCAGGACATGGCTTCTGAATCTTTGGCCAAGTTTTCGGAATTACTTCGGTACCAACTATATCAATGCAATGAACCATACATCGCATTAAACCAGGAATTAGAATATCTAAAAAATTATATAGAGTTAGAGAAACTTAGACAAGATTCCAATAATTTGACCCTGCAATTTGATATTGAGGAATCGACTCCTACCTCTTTAAAAATAGCCCCTTTTATACTAATCCCTTTTGTAGAAAATGCCTTTAAACACATATCACATCATCAAGAATCGCCCAATTGGATACGCATGAATCTGAAAGTTGAAAACAACCAATTGAAATTCAACATTTCAAACAGTACAAATACCTTCCAAATATCAACAAATAAAGATACTTCGGGCATTGGGCTTAACAATGTAAAACGGCGTTTAGAATTACTATACCCTCAAGCTCATTCTTTGGAAGTTTACAAAGACAATTCTCAATTTAAGGTTGAGTTAGCATTAAAGCTTGAGGAATTCGAATTAATAAAATCAAAACACGCTTAAAACTGATATGCTACGCTGTGTTGTAATAGATGATGAACCTTTGGCAAGAGAATGTATTATCGATTATGTTTCAAAAACTGAGTTTTTAGAATTGATAGGGGCTGTTAGTAATCCTACTGAGCTTTCAAAAATTACCGAAAAAAATAAGGTTGATTTAATCTTTTTAGATATTCAAATGCCCATGATGAGTGGTATAGATTATTTAAAATATACCAGAAATCGCCCCATGGTTATTATGACTACTGCCTATCCCAATTATGCATTAGAGGGTTATGAGTTAGATGTACTTGATTACTTGGTTAAACCGATAACTTTCAGTCGTTTTTATAAGGCTGTTACTAAAGCTAAAGATTACTACCAACTGCAGCATAATCTTCCTACTACAAATACGGAGGAAAAAGCAGCCAATTACTTTTTTGTAAAGTGCGAACAAATTTATGAGAAGATATATTTTGACGATATTCAATATGTAGAAGCTCTACAAAATTATGTGGTGATACATACGCTAGAAACTAAGCACATGACTTTAATGCCCATGAAGAGAATTGCTGAATTATTGGGTGAAAGTAAATTTATAAGAGTACATAAATCTTATATTGTGGCTATCGATAAAGTCATTTTGTTAGAAAAGAACCAATTGAAATTGACCAATCAAACAATACCTGTAAGTAGAAATTACAGAACCGATGTTTTCCAAAGGATTGTTGATCAAAAATTGTGGAAAAAGTGAGGGGTGGATTGGCTAGCTTTTAGTAAAATCAAAAAGATTTTATTTGATAATATGTAAATTAAAGTCTCCAATTCACTTCAAAATCCCATCTAAACCATTAATATTTTTTACAATGTTATATAGCATGTTTATTTCTTTTTTCTTATCCAATCACTTATTTGATACTTTTTATAATATTCCAAGTTTTGATAATTATTGATTTCTACTTCTTTTTTTTCAAAATCTAGTACAAGTATTTTTTTAGAGTCATTAGAAACATGTTCACCATAAATATAATAACTACTATCAACCAAGTACCATTCATGGAAATAGTACTCAGTTTCCTTTTCAAATAATAACTCGTTTGTATTATTATCAATAACTGATAAACCAGGTAAGTCTGAATGCCAAGGACTAATGATATACTTTTGATCATTTGTTATGAAAAAATCTCCTCCTAGGTGTTTAGTGATATTTCCATTCAAATCTACAATCATCAATAATCCTTCATAATCACCAAATTTTAAAAGTATAGTTTTATCTTTTAATTGATATTCTGTATGATAAACTCCAGCATCTCCTCCAACAGATTCTATATTACTAAAATATAATTCATTTACTTCTTTAAAATCTTTAAATACTTCAATCCAATTTCGGCTATAAAACCAATCATTTCCATTACTGTATTTGTCATAATTTAAGTTATCAATTTTTGTTATCCTTATATAGTACCCTTTTTTGTTTATTGTCTCAAAGTCAATTTCATAATCTTTAAGAGGGTATACTTTTCCATCCTTGGAATAGTTATCAATTTCTTTAATTCGGCTTTTATGCATATATCCTTCAGTTCCATCACATCTTTTTATAAACCACCAATTATCTTGTGTAGGTCTAAAATAAAAAAATTCACCTTCAATAATCTTCGCTACAATTTCCGATTTATTACTGGGTATGTTACGTAGATTTGTATATCCATCTGGGTCATTTATTATTCCTAATTTTGTTTGGGAAAATGCTGTAAGCGAAATAGATGTTGTAATGTAAACTAATAAGATATATCTCATTCTTCTTAATTAAATAGGCTATAGACAATTGATTAAATGCATATTTCATAATCAGTTATTTCGATTATATCACTTAATTATTCATAAAATTTGGTGATTAACCCAAAGCTAAATATAACTAATATATAGCATATTTAACAATTGACTAATTTTTCTATTACTCTGGTAGCAGTAAAAAAAAACATTTCATTATTACAATTTAATAATATTGACTTTTCTATTGCTACACTATTGCAGTGAATGCAGCAGAAGAATTTAAACAAAATATCTATTTCTGAATTTTTGTAATGAGACTACCAAGTTTTTCAAGTTATATTCCGAGATTCTTTATCCTATCAGTATATCCTTTTATAAATTAATATTCCATAATTGAGTATACAAACTAATTGTAATAGGCATAGAAGTTTTTTCAATGATTCACCATATAAGAGTACTCTATTAGCTTATTCATTTTAGTGTTTGCTAGTTGCTTTAAGGTATGACTTCTCACTCCATTCATAGTTATTAAGGTCAAGCTTCCACGTGCCTGGAAGAAGAATATTGGAATACATCTTTTCAATCTCTCCTCCAAATAGAATTACTTGATTTTGTTCTTCAAGTAACAACATTGAATGCAGATAAACTGGTGGTGGGGCATTTTCCGAAGATAATTTGTGCCATTTAGATTCATCAATATCAAATCTCCAAAGTTCGTCAGTAAGCGTGCCTGCAAAAGCTTCTGTAAGTTTTCCACCACCGAATAGAATTAGTTCGTTACGCTTTGGATTATAGACCATGTTTGGATAGGCATAGCTAAATTCAGGACCATCAATATTAGGAATTTTAGTCCATGTATTAGTTTTTAGACTGTATTTCCACAACGAATGATCATCTAATGACTCAATAAGCCTGCCTCCCCAAAGTAGAATATTATCCTCTTTCGAATTGTAAGCCAATGTGGCGTACATCCTACTAGGAGGGCTTTGCCTAGGCTTCATCTCTTCCCAGCTGTTTGAATTGTAATCGTAAGTCCATGTATCGTTCAAAATAGGATCATTGATACTGGTGCAGCCAAATCCACCGAATAAAATCATGCGATCTGATGCTTTATCGTAAACCATGCTCTGGCCACATCTGGGAGATGGTGCTATAGACGGTTCCATATTTTCCCAGCTGTTCTTTGAGAAATTAAAAGCCCAAGTTTCTCCGATGGAATTAAATACGATGACCCGATCAGATTCTTCATCATAGGCAGGAGCATGTGCATTGACGATGGAATCTGAAATAGCTTCATACATTCCAATTTTAGTCCATAGTTCGTCATTTGGATTATATTGCCAAACTTCGGACCTGTCAGGTCCCCAGCCATGTCTAGAATTACCGCCAAATAATAATACGCTCTTCGCTTTAGTATTATGAACCAAGCTGTGGTAAATCATTGGTGATGGACTTTTTTCCTGATCTCCATTTTCTTGTGCAAATAGGGGAAGCACTGTAAAACTTACTAAAAGAAAAATATACAGTTGATGGAGGAGTTTCATACCAGAAAGCTTTTTTAAAACATTCAAAGTGATTAATGCAATTAACCTATTAATGAACTTATCAAAGGTCTATTTACACCTTTTATAATGTAACTTAAGTACATAAATAGATGATTAATACTAGCTTTAATATAACCAAAATATAGCGTAATGAACTTTTAACTAAAATGTTTTATTACTTTTGCAGAAGTGAGAAAAGCTATTTCCATATTACTTTCTATCCTATTACTCTTCAGTAATATGGGATTTGCTATGGCTACACACTATTGCAGTGGATTGGCAGTAGAATCAAAACTAGTTTTTGGTCATGAGGAACTGGAATGCGGAATGGAAAAAATGCAGGAGCCTTCTTGTCATTCAGAACCAGAAAAAGAGGAAAATAATTGTTGTGAAAATAAATACCAATCTCTCGATGTTGAAGATGAATTTAAACCCACTTCAACTGTATTTTTAAGTAAAATCCAGATTGAGTATTTGGGTGTTTTTGTTGTAGCTTATCTAGGTTTAGATTTTCTTACAACAGAACAAATTCCACAACATACACATTACTCACCCCCACTCATTGAACAGGACAAGTACGTCCTTTTTCAAGTATTCTTAATTTGATTTTTTGATGATAAACATTGACTGGTCCAAATGCCCAGTCTGATTTTATGTGCACTTTATAGTAGCGCATAAACACTTTGTGATTTATCATAAAATCGGATTTATGCTGAACTGTATTATTAAATTCTTTTTAGAAAATAGGCTGGTAACTATTATCATGTTATTGGGCTTTGTTATTTGGGGTATTATTACCTCCCCTTTTGGTCATGAAAAAAAGTTTTGGCCACTGAGTGTTTTGCCTTCAGACCCAGTTCCAGTAGATGCCATTCCTGATATTGGTGAAAACCAACAAATTATATTTACAAATTGGCAAGGGCGTTCCCCTCAAGATATTGAAGATCAAATTTCTTACCCACTTACAACTTACTTGCTGGGAATTCCAGGAGTTAAGTCAATCAGAAGTTCTTCTATGTTTGGTTTCTCAAGTATCTATATCATTTTTAAAGAAGATATTGAGTACTACTGGAGTCGCTCTCGCATTTTAGAAAAACTCAATGCCATTCCTACAGGTATTTTACCAGAAGGAGTACAGCCCACTTTAGGTCCTGATGCTACCGCCTTAGGGCAAGTTTTCTGGTATACTATAGAAGGCAGAGATAAAAATGGAAACCCTACCGGAGGCTGGGATTTACAAGAAATTCGAACAGTCCAAGATTTTTATGTGAAATATAGTTTAAATGCCGCTGAAGGTGTTTCAGAAGTAGCTTCCATTGGCGGTTATGTAAAAGAATATCAAATTGATGTAAACCCAGATGCGCTCAAAGCCTACAATATATCTTTGCAAGCTGTTATGTCTGCAGTAAGAAATTCTAACAAAGAAGTAGGTGCAAAAACAATTGAAATTAACCAAGTAGAATACCTTGTAAGAGGCTTAGGATATGTGAAGCAAATAGCGGACATAGAAAAAGCTGTAGTAGCTGTTAACGATAATGTACCTGTCCGAATTAAAGATATTGGGGTAGTTACTTATGGTCCCGCAAGTCGAAGGGGTATTTTAGATAAAGAGGGCGCTGAAGTAGTAGGCGGGGTTGTGGTAGCTCGCTATGGAACCAACCCCTTGCAAGTAATCAACAATGTAAAGTATAAAATTGAGGAAATAGCATCGGGGCTTCCAAAAAAAATACTTGCCGATGGTACCGAAAGCCAGCTTACAATTGTACCCTTTTACGATCGCTCCCAATTGATTAATGAAACATTAGGTACGCTAGAAGAAGCCTTATCATTAGAGATATTGATTTCAATACTGGTTATAGTTGTAATAGTGAGTAACCTCAGCGCGTCAATACTAATAGCTAGCCTACTTCCTTTATCTGTGCTTATGGTTTTTATTGCTATGCGCTACTTCAATGTAGAAGCCAACATTGTAGCCTTATCTGGTATTGCCATTGCTATAGGAACCATGATAGACTTGGGAATTATCCTGACTGAGAATATTTTGAAAAAGTTGGATGAGTTGGGAAATGAAGAGGAGAATTTAGAGGAAAGAAATCGGACGTTAGAAGGTAGAAGCGAGATGTTAGAGGTTAGAGAGAAGAGTTTAGAAGCTAGAGAAGTTCATTCAAGCATTTTCCTACCTAGATATCAAAGAGTAAGGCAAGCTGTTTATGAAGGATCAGCGGAAGTATCAAATGCTATTCTTACTGCTGTTTCCACTACCATTGTTAGTTTCTTGCCCGTATTTACATTACAGGCTGCCGAAGGGAAACTATTTGGTCCATTGGCATTTACTAAAACATTTGCATTAATAGCGGCACTCATCGTATCATTACTCATTTTACCAACACTAGCGAATGTCCTTTTCAGCCAAAAATTCAAGAATCAACAATTATTCAATATCGGCATAGTGCTTATCGGAATAACCTTTTTGCTAATGACTTATTGGTGGGAAGGGTTTATATTGATTTTTCTAGAAGGCGCTTTCTTTTTTAAAAACTGGTATACTCAGCAAGACAAAAAATCTGAAAAATATTCTTGGTTCATCCAAAAAGCAGATTTAATATTAATTATTTTAGCTGTAATATGGTTGTTAGCTAATTTCTGGTTACCTCTCGGTGCAGGCAAAAGTATATGGCTCAATTTACTTTTTGTAGGAATGTTAGTTAGCAGTATCTTAATTGTTTTCAAGTTACTTGAGCATTACTACAGGCCTATTCTTTTTTGGTGTTTAAAGCACAAATTTAAATTCTTAATTTTCCCTAGCATACTCATACTTTTAGGTACGAACATTTGGCTTGGATTCAATACAGTTTTTGGCTTTGTTTCTAGAGGATTCGATTCGGTTGGCTTTGACATTCAAAAAACAAGTATTTGGGGAAATCTTTCCGAAACTTTTCCAGGAATTGGTAAAGAGTTTATGCCTGCTTTAGACGAAGGTAGTTTCTTGTTGATGCCTACCTCGATGCCCCATTCTGGCATAGAATACAACAGAAAAATAGTAGGGCAGCTAGATATGCTCCTTTCTAATATTCCTGAAGTAGAAATAGCTGTTGGCAAACTTGGAAGAGTAAGCTCAGCGCTCGACCCTGCTCCTATTTCGATGTTTGAAAATGTGATTAACTACAAACCTGAATACAAGTTAGATGATAATGGGGGAAAGAAGCGCTTCGCTGTGGATGAGGCAGGGAATTATTTGTTGGAAACATTAGAGGTTAGAAATGAGAAGTTAGATGTTAGAAGTAAGAAATTAGATGATAGAACTTGGAAATTAGACAAGGAAAAAAAATGGATATTTGATGGAAAGGATACCCTTTATGTAACTTCTAACCTTCAAACTCTAGCCTCTAGTCTCCAACATCTAACCTCTAATAAACCTATAGAAGAACTACTAATTCCTGACAAAAATGGGCAATACTATCGCAATTGGCGTGATGAGATAAAATCCTCAAATGATATATGGAATGAGATTGTAAAAGTAACTAAAATTCCAGGCATCACATCTGCTCCCAAACTCCAACCCATTGAAACTAGATTGGTGATGTTACAAACTGGTATGCGATCACCAATGGGAATAAAAGTGTTTGGACCAGATTTAAATACCATTCAAATCTTTAGTGAAAAATTGGAAGATATCCTTAAAAATATTACCGCTATTAAAACAGAGACCGTTTTTGCAGATCGAATTATCGGAAAACCTTATATGCATCTTGTAATCAATAGAGATGAAATCTCAAGATACGGTTTAAATGTAGAAGATGTACAAAACACAATTGAAGCAGCAGTAGGTGGAATTAATTTAACTACTACAATAGAAGGGCGTGAACGTTTTCCTGTAAGAGTGCGCTATCCAAGAGAGCTGCGGGACAATCCGGAAACCATTAAAAATATATTAATTTCCACACCTATAGGCGCCCAAATACCTTTAGGTCAATTGGTTGAAATAGAATATGAGCGAGGGCCACAAGCTATTAAAAGTGAAGACACGTTTCTTGTTGGATATGTATTATTTGATAAGCATGATGGCTTTGCTGAAGTTGATGTAGTTCAAGAGGCAGAAAAAGCCATAAAAAAACGAATTGATACTGGCGAATTGATAGTACCAACTGGTGTGAGTTACAAATTTTCAGGCACTTATGAAAATCAGATACGTGCCGAAAAAAGATTGTCTATTATTATTCCTTTGGTACTCATTATCGTTTTTCTCATCCTATATTTTCAGTTTAAATCCGTCACAACTTCATTCATGGTTTTTAGTGGTATAGCTATAGCATTTGCTGGTGGATTTATCATGATTTGGCTCTATGGGCAAGCATGGTTTGCCAACTTTTCCTTCTTGGAAACAAGTGCAAGAGATTTATTTCAAATAGAAAGCATCAATTTAAGTGTGGCAGTTTGGGTTGGATTTATAGCACTATTTGGCATTGCCACAGACGATGGTGTTTTGATGGGAACTTACCTTGATCAAAGTTTCTCAAAAAACCAGACACAAAACATTAGCGAGATCAGAGAGGCAGTAATAAAAGCTGGCTTACGAAGAATAAGACCTGCGGTTATGACTTCAGCCACTACCATTATCGCTTTATTACCCATTCTCACTTCTACTGGAAAAGGTTCAGATATTATGGTTCCCATGGCTATTCCTGTTTTTGGTGGAATGATCGTAGCTGTCATTTCCTATTTCTTGGTTCCTGTTCTCTATTGTTGGCGAGAAGAATGGAGGTTTAGGAGGAAGTTAGAGGTTAGAAGATAGAGGTTAAAGGTTAGAAGATAGAGGTTAGAGATTAGAAAATAGAAAATAATAAATTATGATAAAGTCATATAAAGATTTGGAAGTATATAGGAGGTCATTCAAGATGGCGATGGATATTTTTTGGATGTCAAGAAATTTCCCCAAAGAAGAAGTCTACTCACTCACTACACAAATTACCCGCTCATCAAGGTCTGTCAGTGCCAACATAGTTGAAGGCTGGGCAAAGCGCAAATACGAAGCAATTTTCAAACAACATTTGGTAATCGCTTTAGGATCAAATACAGAAACAGAAAACTGGCTGAAATTTGCCTTGGAATGTAAATATATTAACCAGAAAGCTTTTGATTCAATGGTAAAGGAAATTGATGAGATTGGCAAAATGTTAACTACACTTCATCAAAACTGGAAAAGTCATGGAAAATAAGAAAATGAAAACTGTAAGTTGGATGTTAGAGGTTAGATGTACCAAGGAAGAAAATTTTCATTTCTATAATCTAACATCTAGCTTCTATCCTCATTTATCAATTTTATTTCGTCTAACTTCTAACCTCTACCTTCTAACTTCTATTTCCCATCGTCTATCTTCTAACTTCTACCTATTCTATATTCTAACTCCTATCCTATTTGCTATAACCTCTCAAGCAACCGCTCAAAACCTCCAAACCTACCAACAGTATGCTGCCGAAAACAATCCAGGACTGTTGGCCAAATACAAAACTTTTGAAGCTGCATTAGAAAAAGTACCTCAAGCTAAAAGCTTACAAGACCCTACACTATCATTCGGATTTTTTATTTCACCCATCGAAACCAGAGTGGGCCCTCAACAAGCTAGGTTATCACTGACTCAGTTGTTTCCTTGGTTTGGTACATTAAAGGCAAATAGCAATGTGGCAGCCTTACAAGCTGAAGCAAAATATCAAATTTTTTTAGACCAAAAGAATAATCTGTACTATCAAGTAGCCGCCGCTTATTACCCTATTTATGAACAAGATAAATGGCTCACGCTTGAACAAGAAAACATTAAAATATTAACATCTTATAAAGCCATCGCTACCAGTAAATTCGAAAATGCTGAGGGTTCATTAGCCGATGTATTACGAGTAGATTTAATGCTCAAAGATGCAGAAACCAGCATTACAATTCTTGAAAAGAAAAAGGAATCGCTTTTATACGTTTTTAACAAATTGCTTAGTCGTGAAAAAACAAGCCCTGTAGAAATACCTGATTCGCTTAATGTACTTAACGCTATAACAATACTTAATGAAGATTCTCTGTTTACTGAAAATCCAAAGGTTGCAACACTTGAGCTAAAAATAAAAGCTAGCGAAATGCAAGAAATACTTATCGCTAAACAAGGTTTACCTAAACTAGGCATAGGTCTAGATTATATGATTGTAGGTCAAAGGCAAGACATATTAAATCTAGAAGATAATGGCCGAAACGCTTTGATGCCTATGCTTTCATTGAGTCTTCCATTATATAGGGGAAAATACAAAGCTGCGATAAAAGAGACACAACTGACACAAGAAAGTTATGCTTTGGAAAAGGAAAATGTAATCAACGGTTTATCATCTTCCTATGAGTCCACTTCCTTTGAATTATTTCAACAAGAAGAATTGATTCAATTGTACCAAGAACAAATTTCACAAACCCAACAGGTACTCAATCTCCTTTTATCTGCTTATAGTAATTCAGGAAATGAATTTGAGGAAGTATTAAGGGTTCAACAGCAATTACTGGAATATCAAAAAATGAAAGCCACTGCCTTAACGAAATACCAAATCGATTTGGCAAAGCTCAACTATTTAACTTCTAGAAATTAAAAGAAATGAAAATTACTGTAAATAAAATTATACTCTTTAGCCTTGCTTTACTTTGCTTAGGTTTCTTTTTGGGATGGGTATTCTTTAGTTCTGATTCACCACATACAGAACACTCACATTCCGAAGTAAGCAATGAAAATGAGATATGGACTTGTTCCATGCATCCTCAAATACGTCTTAATGAACAAGGTAAATGCCCTATTTGTGGAATGGATTTGATTCCGCTCGAGGACGAAATGAGTGAGGGTGTTGACCAAATGGAAGTGAAGATGTCTCCTACAGCTATACAATTGGCAGGAATTACAACTGCTCAAATTGGAGGTTTAAATCCCAAGAAGCAAATTCGATTGAATGGTAAAATTCAAGTAGACGAGAGAATGATTTTTAGTCAAACACCACATATACCCGGTAGAATAGAAAAGTTGATGGTCAATTTTACTGGGGAGTATGTAAGTAAGGGGAAGCCTATCGCTTATTTATATTCGCCCCAATTAGTAACGGCACAAGAAGAATTGTTTGAAGCCTATAAAATTCGTGAAAATCAACCTCAATTATACAAAGCTGCACGTGAAAAATTAAAGAATTGGAAGTTATCCGAAAGTCAGATTGATGAAGTCGTGAATTCAAAACAAACCAAGGAGGCGTTTCCAGTCAATGCTGACCATTCGGGCTTTGTAATTGAAAAAAAAGTAAATCTTGGCGATCATGTAATGGCGGGACAAAGCATTTATGAAATAGCCGATCTTTCACGTGTTTGGGTACTTTTTGATATTTATGAAATCGATCTTCCCTGGATAAAAACAGGAAACCAAATATCATTTACCATTTCTTCTTTGCCAGGTAAAACTTTCGAAGGGAAAATTGACTACATAGACCCTGTTATTAACCCTAATACTCGTGTTGCTCAAGCCCGTGTTGTCATACAAAATAAGGGACAAACCCTAAAGCCTGAAATGTTTGCAACAGGGATAATTAATGCTGCTTTAGAAGAGAGAGAAAACCAGTTAATTATTCCAAAATCTGCAGTTTTATGGACCGGAAAAAGATCTGTAGTTTATGTAAAAACATCAAGTGAAAAAGGGCTTGCATTTAAAATGAGAGAAGTAGTTCTCGGACCAAGTTTAGAAAATGCTTATGCCGTTGAGAGTGGACTTTCAGCTGGTGAAGAAATTGCAGTTAGTGGAACATTTTCAATTGATGCCGCTGCTCAATTAGCAGGAAAACCTTCAATGATGGACATAGATGGAGATGGAATCACAACAACACAAAACCAAAAAGAGTCTAGTACTCAAAATGTGAATTTAAAACAGGTGGAAAATAAAAATCTTCCTATTATCAGTGAATCAAATCAATTTGTAAATGTAGACTTAGCTTTTAAAAACCAGCTTCAAAATGTTTTCCTACAATATTTACCACTAAAAGATGCTTTAATTGATAGTGATGTTACTGTAGCCAATATGGTTGCCAATGAATTATTGAAAACTATCAATAATGTGGATAAATCACTTTTAAATGGTAAGACGCAAACAGCTTGGATGAAGGATCTTATACTATTAGAATCTTATAGTCAGGAAATATCCAATGAGGAAGATATTGAAAAAATTCGAACTCAATTTTCTTTTCTTGGTGACCAACTTTATCACTCACTAAAAAAATTTCAGGTACAGATAGACGGTTATAGGCTATACTGCCCAATGGCCAATAATAATCAAGGGCTTTTTTGGCTAAGTGATTCTGATAAAGTACTTAATCCTTACTTTGGTGACGCTATGTTGACTTGTGGCACAGTAGAAGAGGAATTGTAAATCCTGTTTTTTTCTTGAAAGCTATTCGCGATTTCCTAATCTCGAATATTATATCTTAGGGTCTATGACCCAAAGAAAGGTACCGGCCAAATACCTTTGCTCAAAATTCGAATTATATATTCTTTGATAATGTGTTCAGATTTTAAAAAGATCTGAACACCATAATAATAATAAATAATTGTAGTAAATTCAATCGTAAATCCTGATTATTTCACCATTTCCTCTGCCTTCAACACTTCTCACATAGGCATTCACAACTTTGTTTGTAGGAATGGGATTATGTCCTGGAAAATAATCTTTATATTTTTCATAAGCATCTTCAACAACTCCTAATGAAACAGCATTAACCCTTATACCATGTTCCAATTCTAATGATACCGCTTGTACAAAACTATGGATACCCCCATTGACCATGGCTGCACTTGTAGTCTTTACAACTGGATCATCGGCTAAAATACCTGTTGATAAAGTGATAGAACCTTTTGGGTTCAAATAGTCTTTACCAATCCTTACAAGGTTGACTTGACCCATTAATTTACTTTTAAGACCGATGTAAAAATCCTCCTCAGAAAGTTCGTTAAAATCAGCCCATTTGGCTTCTCCAGCAATACATATTATGGCATCAAATTTTCCCAATTCTTCAAACAATTGCTTAATAGACTTACTGTCTGCAATATCTAGTTTTACATCCCCAGCAGTTCTCCCTGCAATCACAACCTCGTTTTTTTCTTTAAAATATTGGGTAACTCTCCTGCCAATTGTACCTAAACCACCAATAATCAATATTCTCATATAATCTATTTTACCTTTGGAATCTATTTGTCATTTTAATAAGAAATGTATCTTCAAAAGCATTATCAAAAACTTACTTTATTTTTCCTTTGAATAGCTGTCCAAAGGTAATCTATTGTCAGATAAATTCAGTATCCTAAAAATAAAATGATTCAATTCTACATTTAGGAAATTTATTAATATGTTCTATATTTGCAATTCTACATTTAGGAAATTGAATGAAAGATTACGCATTAGGAGAATTTGAAGAAATAGTACTGCTAACTGTCGGGGTATTGTATAATGATGCCTATGGAGTAGCAATCAAAGATGCCATTGAAGAAAAAGCAGGAAGAAAAGTAAGTGTGGGGGCTTTACATTCTGCCCTTAAACGCATGGAGAAAAAAGGCTATTTAGATTCTAGGATCGGTGAAATGAATCCCCAAAGAGGTGGAAAACCTAAACGGTATTATACCATTACATCTTATGGTAAACAAGCCTTACAACACAGTAAAGACCTCCGTTTAAAACTTTGGAACTCAATACCAAAACTAGCATTTGGATCATGATCAAAAAATTAGCCGACCGCCTTCTCAAATGGTTCTGTCACCCAGCATATTACGATGAAATTCATGGTGATATGGAAGAACTTTATCAAAGAAATATGGCTAAGAATATTCGGTTTAGCCAGTGGAAATATCTTTTCCAAATAATCAGTCTTTTTCGCCCAAGTCTTCTTCGTCCTTTATTTACAAATTTTCCATTCAATCCCATGATGCTCCTCAATTACTTTAAAATCAGTTCAAGAATATTGATAAGGCAAAAATTGTATTCAACCATCAATATCCTTGGCTTGGCAGTAGGTATGGGTGTAAGCTTATTAATTTATCAATACATCAATTTTGAGTTGAGTTATGATAAATTTCATGCTGAAGTTGAAAATATTTATCGATTGAATCAATCCATTTACAGAAATGGAGAAAACCATGGTAAAAAAGTTTTCACTACTTACGGATTGGGGCCAGCTGGTAAGGCATCTGTACCTGGAATTGTAGACTTTGTCCGCATAAAATCTTCAGATGTAGATCCTGCCATTATGAACACTGAGAATAATAAAATATTTCTAGAAAAAAAATTATGGTATGTAGAGGATAACTTTCTAAAAACATTCGATTTTCCATTGATATATGGCGACATAGAAACTGCACTAAATGATAAATCGAGCATCGTTATTACAGAGAAAGTTGCCCAAAAATATTTCGGAGATAAACCTCCATTAGGAAAAATATTGAACATAAGCGCAGGTGTTTTGAGTGGTGATTTTACCGTAACAGGAGTATTGTATGATTTACCAGTAAACAGTCATCTACAATTTAACTTTCTGATACCCATTAATTTCATTCTTGAAACACATGACTTTTACAGTGTAAGCGATAGTGAAGGATGGGGCTTAGCCGATTTTGCAACTTATATTAAATTGAACCCTTCAGCTAACAAGTCAACTATTATAGATCAGCTCGATAGATTAGTGGCAAAAAAAGCCATTGGTGATACTGAAGATATAAATGCCACATGGAAAATCGGGATGGACAATATCACTGATATTCATCTAAAATCAACTATTCCTAATGATATTGCTACTAATAATGGAAGCATTCAAAATATCCGATTTTTTGGAATTATAGCTGTTTTTATACTTGTAATAGCTTGGATAAATTATATAAATCTTTCAACTGCATTTGCCTCAAATAGATACAAAGAGATAGCAATTAGAAAAGCAATTGGCGCAAAAAACAGACAATTAAGAAGCCAGTTTTTATTTGAATCGGTTATCCTCAATGTAGTAGCAGGAACATTAGCTGTTTTAATTGCCTACTTACTACTTCCATCCCTAAGTACTTTAGTAGGGAAATCTATCGAACTGGATTCACTTCAAAACCTGAATTTCTGGGCTTACTTCACAGTAACAATTCTCATGGGTGCTATAATTTCTGGTATTTATCCCGCATTTATCCTTTCTTCCTATAAATCCACTAGTACTTTCAAAAAAGTGAATGCACGTAACAGTAAGTATTTTGGTTTACGAAGAAGCTTGATTCTTTTCCAATTTCTTTTATCAATTATGCTTATTTCAGGCACTTACCTTGTGTATAAGCAAATTAAATTTATGCAGAATAAGGATTTAGGAATCGATATGGAAAAAATCCTAATCGTAAAAGGACCACGTAATCTAGACTTTGAAAATTTAACTAAACAATATTCTACATTTAAAAAAGAACTAAGTCGTCATCATAGTATTGTTAATGCATCTGCTATGAGTCAGGTACCTGGGAAAGGTTATTTTTATACCGAAGGTTTCAGAAAATTCGGAGAACCAAGCAACACAGATAAAGAAGCAAGTTATGTAATGGTCGATACAGATTTTTCTGATACTTATAATTTGGAATTTCTGGCTAAAGTTGACTACCCAAAAGATGTACCCGATAATGAAAAAGTTATTATTAATGAAAAAGCAGTAAAAACATTGGGCTTGGGTTCCCCTCAAGAGGCTTTGAATATCATATTATTAAACAATTGGGGAGATTCTACCGAAGTGGTTGGCGTTGTGAAAGATTTCCATTGGAACTCTTTAAAAGTCGATAACTCGCCAGTACTTTTTATATTAAATAATCAATGGGGCGCTTATTTCTCTATTAAAATGAACCTGTCAAATATTCCAGAAACAATTGACTATGTAGAATCTACTTTCAATACGATCTATCCAAAAAATGCTTTTGATTACTATTTCCTAGATGACAATTTCAACAACCAATATAAAGCAGACCTGCAATTTGGTAACCTTTTCTTAGCCTTTTCAGTGCTAGCAATCCTAATCGCTTGTTTAGGGCTGTTTGCCATGGTTTCTTATTCTACATCATTAAGAATCAAAGAAATAGGTATAAGAAAAGTATTGGGTGCTTCTATTCCCAACTTAATGTTACTGATTTCAAAAGAATATTTATCCTTATTCATTATAGCAACCTTGTTAGCAGGGCCAGTAATTTTAATAGGTGGAGAAAAATGGCTCGACAATTATGCTTTTAAAATTGATATAAATATTGATCTACTATTGGTTCCAGCTTTAGGAATGTTATTTATAGCTATTTTATCAGTGAGCTATCGTATTTACAAATCTGTAAGAGCCAATCCAATCAATGCTTTAAGGATGGAATAAAAAATATTTATTACAAATAATATTGAAAATGTTAAATACATACACTTTAAATGAAAGATTACACATTAGGAGAATTTGAAGAAATAGTACTGCTAACTGTCGGGGTATTGTTTGATGATGCCTATGGAGTGGCAATCAAAGATGCCATTGAAGAAAAAGCAGGAAGAAAAGTAAGTGTGGGGGCTTTACATTCTGCCCTTAAACGCATGGAGAAAAAAGGATATTTAGATTCTAGGATTGGTGAAATGAATCCCCAAAGAGGTGGAAAACCAAAAAGGTATTATACCATTACATCTTTTGGTAAACAAGCCTTACAACACAGTAAAGACCTCCGTTTAAAACTTTGGAACTCAATACCAAAACTAGCATTTGGATCATGATAAAAAAACTAGCCGACCGCCTTCTCAAATGGTTCTGTCACCCAGCATATTACGATGAAATTCATGGTGATATGGAAGAACTTTATCAAAGAAATATGACTAACAATATTCGGTTTAGCCAGTGGAAATATCTTTTCCAAATAATCAGTCTATTTCGCCCAAGTCTTCTTCGTCCTTTATTTACAAATTTACCTTTCAAGCACATGATGCTACTCAATTACTTTAAAATCAGTTCAAGAATATTGATAAGGCAAAAATTGTATTCAAGCATCAATATCCTTGGCTTGGCAGTAGGTATGGGCGTAAGCTTATTAATTTATCAATACATCCATTTTGAGTTGAGTTATGATAAATTTCATGCTGATGCACAGCACATCTATAGACTAACTCAAACAGTAGTTGAAAATGGAGAGATAACTGCAAAAGGTGTAGACGTAACTTATGGACTTGGAGCAAGCATACAAGAGGAGATTCCTGAGGTAAAACAAATGGTAAGGATAAATCCTCAAGATGTGGGTCTGATACTTATTAATGAAGAAAATGATGTGAGGCATCAAGAAAATAACATCTGGTATGTAGATGATAATTTTTTACAGCTATTTAATTTCCCATTAAAATATGGTGACAAAGCATCAGTACTTTCAGATATGCATAACATTGTATTAACTGACGAGCTTGCTTATAAATATTTTGGCGATGAAAATCCTATTGGCAAAGAAATGAGGGTAAGTGGAGGCACATTAACAGGAAATTTTGTGGTAACAGGTGTATTAAAGAAACTTCCCGAAAATACCCATTTGCAATTTGACATACTCATGCCCATTCAATTTGTGTTGACTCATTGGCGCATGTATAGAGAAGATGGTGATTGGGATGTAGAAGATTTTACTACTTATGTATCATTAGAGGCCTCGGCTAATTTGGAAAAAACAGCCTCAAAAGTTGATCACTTAACACAAAAATTTATTGGAGATGCATTGAAAGAACTAAATATTGAAATTAGAAATGGCTTCCAACCTATTTCAGAAGTACACCTAAAATCTGCTGGTTTCATTGGCGAAACGGCAAAAAATAATAGAGACATTAAGAATATATTTTATTTTGGCATTATCGGCGTTTTCATTTTAATGATCGCTTGGATTAATTTCATTAATCTATCTACAGCTAAAGCAGTCTACAGGGCCAAAGAAGTTGGAGTTCGCAAATCGGTTGGGGCGCAAAAAATACAATTAATTTATCAATTTTTATTCGAGTCTCTATTTATTAATGTATTGGCTGCCATTTTAGCTTTAAATGTAGCCTATTTTCTCTTGCCCACTTTAAACAATATTGTTGGCAATGAAATCAGTTTTATATTACTCAATGAACAAAGTTTTTGGATAATTTTTATAGCTACAATTCTGGTTGGTGCTGTTGTTTCGGGCGTTTATCCTGCACTGGTATTGTCTTCTTTTAGTCCTATAAGTGTATTAAAATCAGTTACATTCAAAAAAAATAAAGGACTCAATTTAAGGAAAGGGCTGATTACTTTTCAATTTTTCATTTCCATTATACTCATTTCTGGTACCTACTTAGTCTATAAGCAAATCACTTTTATGAAATCGAGAGATCTGGGGTATGAAATGGAAAAAATTTTAGTGGTAAATGGCCCAAGAGTTGTTTTGGAGAAAAATAGGGTTTCTTTAAGTAAACTCCAGGAGCAATTTAGAACTGAATGCAGGCGACACCATACTATAAAGAATGTGGCTATGTCTAGTAATGTTCCAAGTAAAAGTTATGCTTGGTCTGGAAGCATGTGGAAACCTGGGCAGCTGAAAAAAGAAAGAGAAATTGGCTATGGGGTTTTTATTGATACCAATTTTTTTGAAACCTATTCATTTGAATTCTTAGCAAAAGAACATATTCCTATAAATGATAAAAGTAATATTGAATTTGTGGTATTAAGTGAAGAATCGGTAAAAATATTCAATTTTGAAAGTCCTCAAGCAGCTTTAAACGGTGAATTAATCGTAGGTGGAGGCGATACATTAGAAATTGTTGGTGTGGTCAAAAACATACATTGGAATTCACTGAAAAAATCTCATATACCAATTGTATATGGATTAGATCCTCAATATGGCGCTTTTTATTCTATCAAGTTAAACTTAAGCGATATTCAGGCAAGCATCTCTCACATAGAAAAGACTTTTAAGAAAATATATCCTGAAGACCCATTTGAATTTTATTTTTTAGATGAAAATTTTAATAACCAGTATAAAGCAGATTTACAATTTGGTAACTTATTTCTGTCCTTTACTACTTTGGCTATTATTATTGCTTGTTTAGGACTTTTCGCTATGGTTTCCTATTCCACTTCGCTTCGAATTAAGGAAATTGGAATAAGGAAAGTATTAGGTGCGTCAATTCCCAATTTAATGCTATTGATTTCTAAAGAGTATCTATCATTACTATTCATAGCAATTTTATTAGCCGTACCAATTGTATTTATTGGAGGTGAAAAATGGTTGGAAAACTACGCTTTCAAAATCAGTTATGATTACGATATTATATTAGTTCCAGCTGCGGGTATGTTATTAATAGCTATTGTAACAGTGAGTTCTCGAATTTATCAATCAGCTAAAGCCAATCCTATACATGCTTTGAGAAAGGAATAAGATTACAAATTCCACCAATAGGTAAATTTTAATACCAGCGCTCTGTTTTTTGAAATAAAATCTTGGGGGAAGTAATTATCTGTATAAACGATAAATAAATCTGAAGCAGGTTTATAACGCCATTGAAAACGGATGTTTACATTCATGTTATCTGCTTGGTTATTATATTGTACAAAGGTTGTTAGGAAAATATTATTGGTAAAAGTGATGTCTAACCTTGGGCTAATGAGCCATAATCTAGCATCAGTAAATGGTGCTGGCAAGGTAATATTATTATATTCAATTTGAGTAGATAAACTGGCGAATGGTTGCAACCTATAGCCAACTTCCCCTTCAACACTTAATAAAGTACCATCATAGTATCCCCCATATCTAATCCCAAATTCATAAGTTAACAACTTGCCAGGGGTAGATTCATATTCTAGACCAATAGCATTCCATGAGTAATCTGAGCCAGAGGGAAGTAGCTCCCCACCTGTATTGGTCGGATCAAAGTCTTGTCGCAATCGTTGATAGTCGTAACTTGCAAAAGCATTGAGTTCACTACGGTTCAAAAAGTTGATACCATAACCTATATAACTTTCAGATTCTGTATAATTTCCATTTGTGGTAAAAAACACTGCTGATCCAATGAATGGTCCATGACTAACAATCTTATCCCAACTCTTCGGAAAAAATCGATAATTTACTTCTGGATTTACCCTGAGATAGTCTTTACGAGGCACAAAACCAGTTTCAGGATTGTAATTTTTTCCTACGTACTCATGTTCCCATTCAACAGATAAATTTTTGGTATCGTAGTTTAGTCCCACAGCGTGCATCCAAGTTTCTTTATCTGTGTCAGGCCTAAAGTTTTTGTGTAAAATTACTTTTCCAGTCCAAAAGTTATTGGCCGAAGCAAGGTTATATTCTAGCCCGATATTCCTATTGAATTTGGAATATAAATCTTCACCTGGCTGGGGGTCATAATTTACCGATGCCTTATCTATATAAAGTAATGAAATATTAGATCGGGCAAAAACTTGTTTTTGTAATGCCAATACAGCAAAGTTTTGAACGGGCAGACCTATACTATCAATTTTTTCAGTCTGAATATTCATAGCACCAATTCGCCAATCTTTAGAAAGCTTACCACTTAATCTGGCGCCAAATCTAATGGCACTATTCAATCCTATTCTTCTAGAGAAAAAAGGTCTCAAATTTCTCGCTCCAAAGTTGGCGAAGAGATCACTATTCTCTAGAAAAAACTGTCGGCGTTCTGGAAAGAATAATTCAAACCTACTAAGGTTAGTTACTTGCCTATCTACTTCAACCTGTGAAAAATCTGGGTTGACTGTTAAGTCTAGATTTAATGCCGAAGTAATGGCAATTTTGGCGTCCCCTCCTACCTCTACTTTATTTATATCATCTAAATTACCTGAATAGTCTCTTTCAATATCAGCTAAAACATAGGGAATAACCGATACATTTAGACCTGCTTCTGGTGGTGGAGCTTCCCATTGTAAAATACCTGTGTAAGCCAAGGAAGCACTCGGAAACTGCCTCGGCACAGGTGCCCAAGAAGATTTTTCATTTCGTTTTAAATCAAGTCGACTAAAATTGATGCCCCATCGGGTAATTCCTTTTTTATAGCGTATGGTTTTGAAAGGAATTGCAGCTTCAAATACCCATTTGTCTGCATATTTCTTCACTTTTGAATACCATTTATTATCCCAACTCAGCTCAACTGATCCACCATTTGCCATTAGACCATCCCATTGGGCACCTGCTGCATTGGCACCAAACGAGAATCCATTAGTTTGATCATCGAAAGGGTCAATAAAAACTAAAAAGTTATCGTTGCTGCCAAAAGAAAAATCCCTTCTTAAAGATTGTACTGTATTATTGCCAGGTAAATCTTCAAAGCATTCTGCTGCTAGGTATAAAAACTGGTCATCGTAACTCATGCGAACAACAGTTTTAGAATTAGCATAACTGGTATCCATGGGTAAGATCATAAAAAAGTCTTTAGCAAGAGCTGCTTCTTGCCATCCTTTTTCATTCAATATACCATCTACAACAATTCTAGCATCTGTCTTTTTAATTAAAAGTTGATAGGCTTCATTTTTTTTCTGAGCGAGGGAAAAGGTTGTTAGTAGCGTACAGGTAATTAGTAAAAATAATCTCAATGTATTGTTTATTTAAGCACTTAAATGTACCAAATAATTAATTATTGAGTGCAATATAAAAGGGCATTAAAATGATGGAAATTTACTATTTCTACTAAATATCCTTATTTCTTTATTCATAAGAAGTAATTAATGAGTATTTCAATAAATACTTTAAAAAAATTGTCTTTATGAAAAAAAATACCCCTGTAAAAAGGGGCATAATGTTTTATAAAGAATAAGATCTAGAGATGATATATCTTAAGTGTTATTTACCATTACAATTTTGGTTTTATCCAATTTTGTTATCTCCTTGTAAAAATTTCGAAGCTCCTCATAAGAATCTTTAGGATAGGTACCTGGATTCATTTCCCACTTTCTGATATACTTTACTTTATTGTGTTCCACTTCTATAGTCATGCTATATTTCCCGAATTGATTTTCTAGAGAAACAGGATCAGGTTTATACTCAACATGGTAGTTTTCAGGTAGCTCAAACTCTATTGTATCAGTGTCTATAAAATCGTAACTATTATCTAAGTAGACATCATTTTTTCTTTCTTCAACTTTGCGTGGTATATAGTCCCATTTCGAGAAAATATTTGGCTCAATAAAAATTCTTTTTCCACTAACTCTTGCAAAACTTGGATCATCAATTTCAAGCTTTTCTTCTATATAAGGAAATTCACTCTTATGCCTTTTCATCGAAAAATTATTGATTGTAAAATCAGACAATTCTATTTGCTCATATAACCATTTCTTTTGTTCTTCCTTAGAATTGTTGACAAGAAATGCCCTACTACCTTCTTGCAGCGTACTAAATATTGTATTTGAATTGATTTTGGCATTTCCTTTTTCATCTAAGCTTACTTTCACATTTCGTTTGGTATAATTGACATCTTTTTTATATGCCGGAGTACGCCAAATTTCACCACCCTCTGGAGTAACAACTAGTACATCCCTATTACCAGTAAAATCTCCCATATATCCCATTGCTTGTGTTTGACTGGTACATTCTAACCAAACTGTATCTTTTTCTAAAGGCACTACTAAAATAGCATGATTAAAATTGTTAACGGGGAAATCTTTAAGTATAGGTCTAGGTTCATCACCTGCGCTTACTAAAGTATAAAAAGCATTAATTCCCACTGCTTCGAGCATTGCCTTGGTATAATTTGACAATGCTTTACAATCTCCGTATCCCTTTTCATCTACCATAGAAGCTGGAAAAGGTTTCCAACCACCGATTCCAACTTGAATACTCACATATCTCGTTTTTTCTTGTAAATATTCATATACCTTAGCAATCTGTGCCTTTTTAGTTGGTACATCTTTAATTAAATCCTTCACTTTATTTATAGCACTTGGTGATAAATCTATTGTACCCTCACTCAACTGATCAATAAATTTTCCGTAATTTTTCCAAGTAGTCATATCTCCTTCAACACCATCAATTCCAAATTTTGAAGGAGCTAATAATACTTTGCTAGTTGCTATTTTCTTATTGGTAAAAGCTTGACCTTTGGTCATAATAAGGTTTTTCTCTTCCCAGCTATAAACCTTTCTCTCGCCTTCTTCTGTGATTTTAGCAGGACTTACATTAATTTCTTGAAAGCGAAGTGGTAAATCTGTTGGTACATCCACCTTAATGCTAGACTTTTCAACAGCAGTCTTCTCATAGCTTAAAGGTGTCCAAGAAGGATAAAAAAAGCTATGATCAAATTGCACTTCACATTCAAATTCAACTGTATAAGGGTAAGAAGCATGGGTAAGTTTCGCTATTTTAACCCGATTGTCTTCAAACAAAGAAATTCCAGAAATATAGCTCTGATCTATAATATCACCCGATTTTAATTTTTTAATCAACTTGCCATTTTTGTCATATAAGAATCCTTTTAGTGAGGTAATTTTAGAAAGATCATCATACCATTGTACGAACTTTGCATATTTATCTGCTTTAGAACTTAAAATCGTACAAACCCATTTTATTTTATTAGTTGTTTTTTCTTTTGAATGAACAGTAAAAATACTTTCATCTAAGCGAACCACTGCTTCAACATCTTCAAGAAGCGCTTCAGGTATTTGGCTTACTGGATATTTTATTTCTCCAGCTAATACTTGAAAGTGTAATACAATTCCGATGAAACCAATTATGTATCTTTTCATTTTTTAATATCTGTTTTTAACTCTTTCTTTTAATCACAATCTGCTCTTCTTGCTTATTGATCACATAATTGAAAAACTCTTTTAAGTAAGCATATTCTTCTGGTAAGAAAAGTGTTTTATTTAAAGAGAAGTTACAAAGAATTTGTATCATATTATTTTGATTCACCACCTGGAATTTAAATAAACCAGCATTATCTGGTAATGTAACTGTAGCTGGCTTTGGCATTTCATCTACGATAAAGCCTTCAGGTAAAACAATGGTGGTCATCATTTTTTCTTTAATAGGTATACCAAAATCTACTGGATATAATCTATTCTCTTGCTTAAAAGGGTTTTCATCGAACATTTTTACAATCATTGGATTCATGTAAACAATATTCCCCAAAGCTCCTTCTGTAGATTCAACTGTTAATTTTATATCCAACTTCTTGGTGTAATCATCTAGGTTTTTTACTTCATGTTCTGTAATTAAAAAATCTTGTCCAAATTCATCTTTTTTACTTTCAATGTATTTATCTACACCTTTATTATTTATGGATCTTCTTGTAAATGCAGCTAGGTATCCATTATTTACAAAAACCACATTACCTTTTAAATGTCCTGTATCATCAAGTTTCAGAAAACTATTTACTGTTCCTTCTGCAGCACTTGTTGGGTTAATGTCGACCCAAGAAGAATTGGCCTCACTTATCATCCTACCTTTCCAATTGAGACAACGTACTGGTAACATACCTGGCTTTAAATCCTTGCTTGTTGCATCAAGTAGAAGGTACTTACCACCAATATTAGCAGCACAAATTACATAGTTAAATGGTTTTATCATGGGCATGGCAATATTGATTTTCCCATGATCTCTTGTACTTAAAGCAACTGGGTGTGCTGTAATGCCTAATTCCTGAATAAGTGATGTTAATAGTAAATTTATATCAGCTGAATTTCCTTTCTTATTTTCATGAATTTTCTTTAAAGTATTTGTAGTAAAAAGGCTATAATCTTTATCCCAATTCATACTCTCTTTAATATATTCATAAGCAAGTACTACCTGTTCGGTTGGATCATTGGAGACTGATTGAATTTTTGCCACTACCTCATCAAGAAATTTACCCCTATTGAGCTGTCTTCCAAAATTTTCATGCTCTAATAAAATTTCATTGATTTTATCCCAACTTCCTAGAACATCTTTGTACGGTTCTCCTGGATACTCAACCCCTGCCAATTGATAATTAATCTTTGTGATGTAATCATCTAGAGTCGTTATATATTCTTCTTCCTCTAATGCAGGAACATTTTCTAGTAACCACGTCTCTGAATTAATAGTATAGTTTACAGTTTGACTACTCATTCCACCACCTCTACCATTAAAACCATTTGTTCTTGTAGTAGTCGTAAAATTTATGCTTCCACTTTTAGAACTTTTATCTTTTTGTATAAGTGTCAAATAACCTTGATTCACCTTTTGATAAATTAAATACTCAGGTGTATCTACTTGATACTCACTATATATGACAGGTATTGTTCCTTGAAATTCCCACTCTTTCAAAAAGGTATAGAAATCAGATGTGATTTTGTATTGGTATTCTATGATACAACCCTCAGTAACATTGGGCATGGTAAAGGTGGTTACTCTCCAATTGTCAGAAAGCTTATCTTCGAATATGTCACTTTTCTCAAGTTTATATTTTTCTAATTTCCCGTTGGCATTACTATAGGTAAATCCTTTCAATCCACTTAACTTTTCATCATCAGTACCAGGATCATACAATGGAATCCGCATATCTGCATAATCATATCCATCTTTGTTAAAAATTTTTATTCTTTTATGCCTTTCAAAAATCATTTGAAATCCTCCATCTGTAGTATTATAGGTGAAATAAGTCCTGCCCACGTCAAATAATACAACTGCTGCTGCACTAGTATCTTTTTCATAAGCAGTCATAGCAAGTTCTTGCTTGCTTATTTTTCCGAATTTTTGGGTTTGAGCTTGAACAGTTAGAGAAAATGTAAAGGTCAACCATAGTATTGAGTAAATAATATTTTCTTTCTTCATTTATTAGTAGTTTTTGCTGGAAATGAAATACCTATTTCAGATTAATCGAATTATGTAAATTTCTATAAGTTATAATCGTTTTATACACAAATATTGTTAATATACACTAACGAGTATATTAAACTTCCTATTCTTTAAGGATAGGTTTTTTTTCTGATTAGCCTATCTTTAAAAGGTCTTTTAACTTTTTAAAACTTGTAAGAGATTCAATTTTTTTAGCCATTTAGCAGTGTAATTTCTAAAAATTTGAATTTTCAAGAAGGGAATCTTATAATTATTAATTTTCTGTGATGGATTGTAAGAGATGACGCACTAATAATGAAGTACAAATGACTTTTATATTAAAAATCATATTGTTTAAACAAGCTACATTTTCAATAAAAAAAATTGGGGTTTATCAATTCTTTCTTACAACAATATTTTCACTTAATTTAGAAATAACAGAATCATAAAACTTTTTCAGAAACTGATATTCATCTATCAAAAAGACGGTTTTGTTTAAATTATAGCTACAAACTACTTGCAGCATATTATTTTTATTTTTAGCATTAAAACTAAATGTTCCAGCATTATCAGGAAGTGTAAACAAGACTTGTTTTGGTAATTCTTCTATGATAAAATCTTCTGGTAACTGTATCGTGGATCTAATAGTTTTTTTTATTGGAACAGCAAAATCAACAGGATAATTACGTTTTTCTTGCTTAAAAGGGTTTTCCTTAAATACCTTTACCGGTAAAGGATTAATATATACTAGATTACCTATATCAACTTCGCTTGATTCTACATTAATTTTAATATTAACCCTATTTTTGTCATCAGAATTTCTTACATCATATTCATTAATTGTTAAGCTACTTTCCAACTCATCCTTTAAATTGTTGATTAAACTCTCATTACCATCTCTATCAATCAATGATTTTACCTCAATAGCCTTGTAGCCTTTATTTGCAAATGAAACCCCTCCAGATAAAATACCACTTTCATTTAATTTTAAAAAGCTATTTATTGTAACCTCTTCTGCAGCAGAAGGTGCCAGGTTTATCCATTCAGAATTAGTTTCGCTAATAATCCTCCCTTGCCAATTAAGACATCTTTTCGGTAACATTCCTACTTCTAAATATTTTTCTGTAGCATCTAGTAAAATATATTTCCCTTCTAATTTAACGGCACATGCTACATAATTAAAACCTTGTATCATAGGCATAGAAATATTTATTTTTCCGAAATCTCTTGTACTTAAAGCAACAGGATGAGCGGTAATTCCTAACTTTTGTAAAAGTGAAGTTAAGAGAAGATTAATATCTGCCGAATTACCTCTTTTACTTTCATAGATTTTTCTAATACTTTTTGAGATAAATAATTCATTATTACCATTCCAATACATATTTTCTTTTACAAATTCATGAGCCAAATTGATTTGCTCTCTTGGTTCTTTTGTTACTCCTTTTATATTTTTCACAACATCATCAAGAAAATTACCCTTCCCAATTCTACTCCCGAAATTCTCATTTTCTAATAATCGTTTACTAATCTCTTCCCAGCTGGACAATACATCACGATAACTTTGCCTTGGATACTTTGTGCCGGCTAACTGGTAATTAATTTTATTCACATAATCATCCATCACTGTGATATATTCCTCTTCTATGAGTGCAGGGGCATGTGCCAATGTCCATGTTTCTGAATTTATAGTATAATTGATATTTTCACTGGTTAAAAAACCTTCAGTTCTATTCATAATTCCTCTCTGTGGTGTTGTAGTATACAAATATTCAATATTTGCATTTTTTTTACTCTCTTCTTTTAAGTTGATAGTTTGATAACCTTGACTAACTTTTTGATAAATATAAAATTCTGGTATTTCTACAGTATACTCGCTATAAATAACTGGTATACTACTTTGAAATCTCCATTCCCTTAGGAATGTAATATAATCTGATTGGACAGTATATGAATACTCAATTATACATCCTTCAGTAACTTTAGGCATTGTAAAAGAAGTATATTTCCAATCTTCAGAGTATTTTTCATCAAATGTACCGTTGTTCTCTAGTTTAAATTTTTGCACCTTTCCATCTGAAAATATATATGTATACCCTTTTAAACTAGTTAATCGTTCGTCAACAGATCCAGGATCAAAAAGGGGTATTTTTACATTTGCAAAATAATAAGCTCTTTTGTTGAAAATTTTAATTCTCTTATGTCTTTCAAAAATGATTTGAAAACCACCTTCACTCGAATTATAGTTAAAATATGTTTTCCCAATATCGAATAATACTACTGCTGCAGCACTTGTGTCACGATCATAAGTTTCCATTTCAAACTCTTCTTTTGAAATTTTACCAAATTTTTGGTTTTGAGCTTGTAGAGTTGAGACATGTAGAAAAACTACCCATAAAATAATAATAGAAATACTTCCTCTCTTCATTAATGAGTTTTTTGTGAAGAATGCAAATTGCTCAAATAGTGTCAATAAAATTATGTTAATTTCAAAAATTTATTTTCAACTCTTAGATACTTCTTTTAAATAGTTTACCAAAATATTATAATTATAAAATTACTAATGTTAGAAGCATCAGATTCATATACTACAACTCTATTTCAAATAATTGCACAATATTATTATGATAGTGGCTCGGTAATGTTTCGTGCTTCTTGAGTAGAAATGAATCAATATGATTGAAACCACATTTTTTATAATAGGCTATTAACTCCTGATTATCTCCACAAGTATCCATCCTTATAAAAGATTTACCAAAAGTACGTGCATACATTGTTGACCAATCAATAATTTTTGAGACCATTCCATGTCCTCTAAACATTGGATTAGTAGCTATTTTATGGATATAAATTGAAGGTGTTTTATCTCGCTCTCCCCAAATGATTGGGTCATTGTGTTCGATGGTCCATACACATGCCATTTCATTATCAATTGTAATTTTCCATTGCCGTTTATCTGTTATATCTTTCTCAATCGCCTTTCTATCAAAGTTTGGCCATATTACTGCCTTTTTAATTTTTTGATACTTTCTAGCATAATTATATAATTCAAAAACTATATCTATATCTTTTAAAGATGTGTTCTCAGTTTTGTACATGATGATTTAAATAGAATCAATATTAGATAAGGTATAGGTTGATTACAAATGAGCCTTCTCAAAATCAGCTGTATTTTAAAAAATATAATCACCTCTAACTATACAATTAAAGTGATGGGGTTTTAATATTCGAATCTATGCGAAATATGTTTAATATTGAAGGCTGGCTTCAAAAGGGAAAGCTTAATTAAATTAATATAGATATGCTTAGTTTAGGTACTTTTCCTCATGTATAATTTTATCTACTAAATAGTAACTTTCAATAATGTTTTCGACTAGTTTTAATGTTCGGGTCTGTTCATAATCAGGATAAAGTGCTTCTAATTCCCTTGCAAGTGAGGCAAGTTTTTCAAAACATAAATTCAATGCTGTACCCTTAATACTATGTGCTATTAATTGTATTTGCTTTTTCTCAGCATTATCCTTCGTTTTCTTTTCTAATTCCGATATTTTTTGTTTTAGTGCACCATTTCTGATCATGTCTAAGATACCTTCTATAATTTCCTTATTATTGCCAAATTGCTCAAGCAAGCTCTTGTAATTAAAATCTTTTAGAGATTTCTCTTTTCCCTTTTTTTGTTCTTTTTTCTTAGAATTTGGACTTTTTGTAATCCACTTATTTATAATTGCTTCAAGCTTATTTAATGTTACTGGCTTACTCAAGTAATCTTGCATGCCTACTTCCAAACATCTTTCCATTTCACCTTTAACAATACCAGCAGTAAGTGCTATTATTATGGGGTATTGATTCAATCCTTGAATTTTTAGAATAGATTTAGTGGCTTCATAACCACTCATGCCTGGCATTTGTACATCCATCAATATCAAGTCTATACTAGTTTTTTGAACAATACTCACAGCATTATTGCCATTCTCGGCCTCATAGATAGTAACATCGCTGAACAAAGTGCTAAGCATACTAAAGGCTAATTTTCTGTTTATTTCATTATCATCTACAATTAATATAGATGTTCCATTTAATGATTCAATCTTCTTTTCGGTATTTGTTTTTTCCTCTTTTTCTAATTGCTGTTCTGAAAATGTTAATGCATGAATGAGCTCAGTTCTTGATGCAGGTTTATGTATAAAACCAGCTAATTGCATTTCATCAACCAAAAACTGTTTTATTTTACCATCTATTTGATGACCCATTAGAAATAAAGGAAGTATATCTGATTGTAAATTCAATTCTCTCCGTATTTTTTGTACAACCTCTTTTCCATTCATTTCAGGCATTTCACCATCGATCAAAACGGCATGAGGTAACTCAACTTTAGAATTTAAAAATTGTAGGGCATCTTTTCCATTTCTAACATTTTCAACAGAAACGTTTAATTCCTTTAAAGTCTCGGTCATGATTTCTGTACTTCTTTCATTATCATCCACAATCAGAACATGGGAAATACCATTTTCAGGTTTATCATTTTTCAGATTTAATGATGCATATTTAAAGGATGTTACAAAGAAGAAATGGCTACCAATCTTTAATTCACTTTGTAGATTTAATGATGAACCCATTAATGCCAATAACTCATTGGAGATGGAAAGTCCTAAACCTGTTCCTCCATATTTTCTAGTTGTAGAGCTATCTTCTTGAGAAAAAGCTTTAAATATTCTTTTCTGGTTAGTCTTTGTAATACCAATACCGGTATCCCTAATGCCAAACTTAAGGGCTATTTCTTGATTATCTTTCTTTTCTACTTTTACACTTATCTCTATTTCTCCCTCTTCCGTAAATTTTACCGCATTACTTAAAAGATTAATCAGTATTTGTCTTAATCTAATTTGATCGCACCATATATATTGGGGAACTTCTAAGTCAATAAATAAAAGAAGTTCTATGTGTTGTTCATCTATTTTAAACTTGATTATTTCACAGACTTGATACAATAGTTCAAATAGATCGATTTTCTCTATGTTAAGTTCGAGTTTACCGGCTTCAATTTTTGAAAAGTCTAAAATATCGTTGATTAAATCGAGAAGGCTGTGTGCCGAATAGTTGACAGACTGCATGTAATCAAGTTGAACTCGATCCAGCTTTGTTTGCATTAATAATTCTGAAAAACCTATCACACTATTTAATGGAGTCCTTATTTCATGACTCATGTTGGCTAAGAATTCAGATTTTGCGTTACTGGCTGCTTCTGCTTTTTCTTTTGCTTTTAATAATAATTCATCTTTGGCTTTCTGTATGGTCACATCTCTTTCAATAGCAATCCAATGTGTCAAATTACCATTCTCATTGGCTAAAGGTGTTGCAGAGAAATTGACCCAAAAAGGCTCTCCATTTTTTCTATAATTAATCAATTCTGAATTAAAAGCTCTTTTTGCATTTACTGCTTCACTGATCTTTTCTATCTCTGCTTCATCAGTTTCTGGTCCTCTTAATATTTTAGGAGTCTTTCCTACAAGTTCTTCTTCTGGGTAGCCTGTCATCTCCACAAAAGATTTGTTTACAAATAGAATCTCTGGCTCAGTATCATTAATTGGCTCTACAGAAGATATTGAAACTGCCTCCCTCATGTTCTTGATAACTGACTCAAATAAGTGGAGTTCCTCTTCTTGTTTTTTTCGGGCTGTTATATCATAATGTGTTCCAGACATCAGTTGTGGTTCACCCTTTTCGTTCCTCTCTACTACTTTTCCTCTAGAGTGAATCCATATCCAATTGCCATCTTTATGCTTTAATCTAAATTCTACTTTATAAAGTTCTTCTTCATTTTTGAAATGAGACTGTAAAGCTTTTTTTGTCTTTTCTATATCATCAGGGTGTATCAATTTTAACCACACGTCAACTTTAGAAGGAGATAGTTCATGTAAGGTATAGCCTAACATTTCTGCCCAACGATGATTAAAATCTACATGACCAGTTTGTATATTCCATTCCCAAGTTCCAATTCCTGCACCTTTTATTATATCTAGTAATCTTCGTTTTTCAATTTTTAGCTTTTCAATTATAGCTGGTGCTTTTTCTTCACTATTATTTGTAAACTCTTCGATTACCAATTGCGAAAAACATATAATTACATATTTATCAATTACATATATATAATATGTTGCATTATATGATTCATTCTTATAATTAAGTGCTAAGTTTTGAGGTTCCGGTTTTATATCTATAATGAAATCATTGACCTTTTTGTACATTGTATCTAGCGCTTCACCTGAAAGGCAGGTTGAAAGGTCAATTGTACCCTTATCATCTACTTTCAAGTTTAGATTTTTTTCAAGTACTCGATTAACTAACCCTTTTTGAATACTAGATTTCTCAAAAACCCATAAACCAAAGGCGCTATAGTTCTCAATGAATTCGTATAGCTCTTTATTACTTGAGATCAATGAATATAACTTTGATCTGAGTTTATTCATACCCATTTCATTTTATGAAGAGTTTTACTCAAAAGAATTGATAATATATAGCCTCAAACAAGAACAATGAAAGCATGCAAGTTTTCATTAATTGTATTGCACTAAAGTATGTAGGTTAGTTTGTTGCAGTAAAAAAATTGAGATTAGCTCTTAATTATACTGCCTAAAATCATGCTAATTTCACAACGTTCTATATGATTTTTTATGCTTTAATAGAACAAGATTATACCTTAATGCTATATGATAATTTTAAATTTGGTCAGAATCATTTCCAAGATGAAGGAAGCAATAATCTAATTTTCTAAATTTTTAGCTTAAGCTTTTAATAAAAAATTCAGGTTTTTCTTAGAATTTCAAAAAAATAAAAAAAAATTCAATTCTTTTTTTACTTAAATTCTTTAATTCCATCTATAAGAAAGTGGCTTAAAACGACAGTTTTGGGCAAAACAACGACAGATTCGGGCTTAAGTTTTTCTTTAGCTGTTCACTACAAATCTGATAACAATTGAAGATTCACTGATATTTAGAACATTCTTAACTAAGATATTTTTCTTGAAGTTTATATTTAAACATTTAACTTAAATAATTGATAATAAAACACTTATATTAGAATTATTTAAATCTATTATTACTTAAAACGACATTTTCGGGAAATCTATCTATGATGATATACACGGATATATCTACTTATTTGATTAAGAAAATGAATAATTAAAACGCTCAGAAACTTTTCTCTCTTTTATATTAGTTTTTATGTTTTTCCTTTTTACATGATTGTAAATGGCTGAAAATCAGTATTTTACTTATTATTAAAACGACAAATTCGGGTTTTGAAAACGACAGTATCGGGTTTATAGGCTGACAATTTCGGGACGTTAAGCGACACAATCGGGTCTTAAAGACGACAAATTCGGGAAACGACAACGACAGATACGGGTAAAAACGACAATTACGGGAAAACAACGACAGATACGGGAAAGTTTTGTAAAAATTGAATTTTGCCAAAAAAAATTTTGGTTTTTACAAAAAAAAATAACGACTTTTGTTTCGTTAAGTCGTTGTAAGTTAAAAAAGATAACGAATGAATATTGTTGAGTATCCCGTTTCTAGAAGACAGCCAGCAGTTATCAAAGCGAATAGCTTGATAGAAGCCAAATATAAACTAAGCGCTCGGGAACAAAAAGTTTTGTTATTTCTCATTTCAAAATTAGACTCAAAATCTTCTAACCCTGGGTATGTATATCAAACCCATGTAGATGAGATCATGCAGGTACTCAAAGATTCAGGAATAAAATGGGGAGATGCCTATACTTGTTTCACTGAAATTATCATGCTGCTAAAAAGCAAACCAATAAGTATTTATTCAGAGGGTGAACTGATTATGGCGAACTGGCTTGGTACTGTTTCATTGGTTGAAAAATCTGGCGTAGTAAAATTTTCTTTTGATTCTTTAATTGCTCCCTTCCTTTTTGAGATAAAGAAAAATTTCACAAAGTATCCCCTTAAACATGTTATAAAATTAAGGAGTACTTATAGCATAAGAATTTACGAATTACTGAAGCAATATGCTAAACTAGGTGAGCGTAAATTTGACTTAATGGAATTAAGGCAGCTTCTAGGCATAGAAGACGATTTATATCCTCGCTTTTTCGATTTTAAGAAAAGAGTTATAGAACCTGCACAGAAAGAAATAGCAGAGCATACAGACATAGCATTTACATACCTAAAAATAAAACAAAAGAGAACCATTATTGGCTTAGTATTCAAAATCCATTTTAAAGAGGAACAAAATATACTGAGCGTGACTGAAGAAGCCCCCTCCTCTCCTATTGCTCAAGAAAATGCTATTCCTACTACTCAAAGTGAAGACCGTATTAATCGACTTTCTGGTAGACTTTCTGAACTTCAGTTAGACGAATGGCAGGTAAAAAGAGTCTTAGAAAAAGTAGGCGCAGCTCCCGAAACTGGTGTTTGGAAACTTGTTAATGAAATTAAGATGGATAAGCGTGATGGCAAAGTTAAAAATAGTTTGGGGGGGTATGCTGCTAAAAAGTTCGATCAAAAATTTAACCTCGGTTTTTTTGAATAATTCTTACCCTAGAAATCATTTCATTTTCTATCAAAGGCTTGATGTAGATAATTAGAATAGTGTAAAATTATTTATGTAGAAAGGTAGAATAGTGTAGTTTTATCAAACTCTTCAAATAGAAAAAAATAAATGTGTATTTGTGGTAGTTATACAAAAAGAATTGTATAATTGTATATAAAGCTACTAGTATAAAGTTCTATATGTGTTAAAGTAGTATACTATATAAGTATAAAAGCAGAAAAGTATTTATATATAATAGTAGTAAAGTAAATAAGTAAAATTGTGTAATTTAAGAATAGTAGAAAAGTAGAATATTATTCCAAACCTAAATACTTGACAAATAAATTAAATCAAATGAATGCAAAAATCATTTCTTTCATGAATAGAAAAGGAGGAGTTGGAAAGTCGACACTTCTATTGCTGACTGCCTCTTCTTTGTACCACAGAACAAAGAAAAAAATTCTGGTAATAGATGCAGATTTACAAACATCTATTTTAGGGCTTAGGAACGAGGAAATTGATATGGGTGAAGATACTTCATCAGTTTATGACATAAAAGGCTTTAGTTGGGCTAAAAAAGGCCCTAGCGACATTCCATTACTGAGATTTCATAAGCTTGTTCAAGAAATTGAAGAAATATACGACTATGTATTGATAGATACACCAGGAAAAATGGAAGGGGAAGAGATTCCTTTAATCATGACGATTTCTGATTATGTACTAGTGCCTATTATCGCTTCTTCTTTCGATATCCAATCGACCATAGATTTCCTAGAAATAATTCCTCCCATTAGAGAAGATAAAGCCAAAGAAGGCTTCAATCTAAAGGTTTTTGGTGTAATCAATAAGAAAGACAGAAGTCTAGAGCATAAACACTTAAAGGCTCTAGAAGGAATAGCCGGCATGGAATTATTCGCTACTCATATCTCAAATTTAGTGCGCTATAAGCGGGATAAATCAACAGTTTACGATATTGTTGAAGCGAGCGAAAGTAACGATGAGTACAATTTATATTATGAAGAATTAATGAATAAATTAAAATAGTTATGGCAAAAAGAAGTAAATCCGACCTGGTTGGTAACCTAATTAATAAACGAAAAATGCTCGATAACCTACCAGAAGAATCAGTATCCGTTATTCAAAATGAGCAAAAAGAAAATGTTGAAAAAGTAATTGAACCCCAAGTTAAAAGCGAGAAAAAGGTAGTAACAAAGCCAAGTTCCAAACGACAAGCCCCTAAAAAGAAGGCTCTTGGAGAAGTAGGTTCTATTTTAAGTGATTTGAAAGAAGATAAAAAACAGGATAAATATGCTTCAATCAAGATAAAAACTTTACTTTATAATAGGATTAAGAAAATTGCCAGAAAAGAAGGTATTGATCGCCATGGGCATTTAATTGATCGTGTACTTACCGATTTTTGTGATAGATATGAGGAAAAGTAGAATATTCTACCTTTCTATAATTACTAATTGCTACATTTAGTTATGGATGAAATTAAATTATTTCAATCAAAGAGGATTAGGTCTATTTGGCATATAGACCAGTGGTATTTTTCTGTAGTAGATGTAGTTGCTGTTTTAACAGATAGCAACAATCCTAGAAATTATTGGAGCATGCAGAAAACAAGGGAAAAGGAAAAGTCAGGAATTGAACTGTCCACATTTTGTGTACAGTTGAAATTACCAGCTGCCAATGGTAGAAGTTATGCGACAGATTGTGCCAATAGGGAAGCCTTGCTCAGAATAATACAGTCAATTCCTTCAGCAAAAGCAGAACCTTTTAAAGTATGGTTGGCAAGAGTTGGGAATGAAGCATTGGATGAAAAGAAAAGCAAAAGATTGGCAGCGCATAAAAAATTAAAAGAAACCCAACGAAGACTTTACGAAAATGTAAGTGAAAGGGGAGTGGATAAGGAGGGATTTATAAGGGTATTATATGCAGGGGATGATGCACTGTTTGATAGTACAGACTTGCATGAAAAATACAAAATTGCTTCCGAAGAAAATCCTGAAGATTACATGAATAACCTGCTACTGAAAGGTAAAGATTTTGCTACTGAATTGAGTAATCATCATATAAAACAAAAAGATTTAAAAGGAGAAAAGGCTGTTTCTGATGAACACAGGGCACAAAATAAAGCAATTAGGGAGCATCTTACCAATCAACAAATAACGCCAGAAGATTTACCACCTGAAGAAAGTATAGATAAGCTTAAAAAGCTCAATAAGAAAAAAGATGATTAAATAATTCCCATTTGTCAAATTAAATTCCTGATACTAGCTCAAAATTTTACAGCCTTTCCGGTCTTTGCGCTTTTTATGGCGGCATCAAGTATTTCAACAACAATTAAATTATTTTCCAAAGAAGAAAGGTCATAAGGTTTTAATTCAATTTCTTTATTGATTACCCCTTTAAAAAGTGCAAAAGGATCGTTATAAGGATAAGGTCTTTCTTCGAATGTCAAGGATTTAAATGCCTTTTCTCCTTCTAAGCGTTGTCTAGCTTCCAGTCTATTGTCAGCTTTAATATAGCCTGTTTTTCCATATACTTCCATGTCTTTGCGGCTAAATGGCCAATTCCATGAAGCTTGTATTATGCCCTGAGATTCTTCATAGGTAATTACAATAGTGGCTTCATCATCTACTTTAGGATAAACATCAGGTTTGAATTGCTGGGTTATTGCAAATACTTCTTGCGGTCTTTTTCCCTTCTGTAACCAAGTAATCAAATTAGCACCATAACATCCGAAATCTATTACTGCTCCGCCACCATTGAGTACTGGATCAGTGAGCCAATCTAAAAATTCTTGGTTTACCCCAATTTCTTTAGGCCCTTCATGTCCATCGTGTACTACTATTTTTTTGATGCTGCCTATTTTCCCTTTTTCTACAGTTTGATCGTAAGCATAGTGATTGGTAGGATACCAAGTCGTTTCATAATTGGTTAACAGATGGATATCGTGCTTCTTGGCAAGGGATTCCATCTTTTTAGCATGTTCCATGTTAACGGCTAGCGGTTTTTCTACCATTACATGTATGCCTAATGGGGCACATTTTTCAACCACTTCTAGATGCTCATAAATAGAACCAAATGCACAAACAGCTTCTGGTTTTGTTTTGGCCAACATAGTTTCTAAATCGTCATAGACAATTCCGATATCGAGCCCATGTTGGTCTACATATCTTTTAGCTAAATCTTTGTTGGCTTCTGAAATACCTACTATTTCTATATCCCCGATATCTTCTCTACCCAGTATCCAATGTACATGGGTATGTGTAAGACCCGCTACAGCTATTCTGAGTGGTTTTTTATTTTGAGATTGAACGTTAAAGGTGAGCAAAACAGATATAAAAGCAATAAATAAAAATCGGAAATTTGACATGAAATAATGGAATGATAGAAAATTCCAATATAATAAAAATATGCTATCCCATTTAATGAAATGCAACAAATGTTTGGGTAATATTAAATAGCTGCCGACTCACAAATGTAATCTGGAATTATTCCTGAAGCTTCTATAAACAAACGAGCCTTATCTGGCGGAGTATTTCCTGTTAGTACTAACAAAGTATCAATCCCAAATTTATTACCTCCTATGATATCAGTTTTAAGCGTATCTCCAATCATCAATATCTTGTCTTTATCAACCATTCTGGTTTTAAGAACATGTTCGTAAGCAAAATGGAACATTTGCGCATCTGGTTTACCAAATCTTATAAAGGTTTTGCGTACTATATTTTCAATCATTTCGCTAAGCGCACCGACAGCTAGAGCGATTTTTCCTCTAGAAACAGGATAGGTAAGGTCTGTATTGGCAACGATAACAGGCATATTGCGCATGCGTAATAAGTTAATTGCCTTGTTGATATCATGGTACCAATCATAGCCCTCATCATCTAATAGAACCATGGCTTTTATATGGTCTATCTGTTTCAGTGAAAGATCTTTGATGGGTAGAGTTTTAAGCCCTGCTGTTTCAATGTAATGTGCAGAGCTTTCAGTACCAATGTAAGTAACCGTTCCCTCTTTAACTTTGTATTTTAGGTATTGTCTTGCCAACATACCTGAAGATATGATTTTACTTCTAGTAATTGATTCTAAACCAAGAGATTGAAATTTATTGGCCAGTTCTTTTGGCCCACGCGATGCATCATTGGTTAGTACATAAAAATCAATATCATTCTCTTGAAGATAATCTATGGTTTTATCCACACCTGGTACTAAGCCATCATGATCTCTAAGTACTCCGTAAGAATCGAAGAAAACAACTTCATATTGTGATATAATCTCTCTAAATGTGGCTGATATCATAACTGGCTATTAATTTCATTTTATGCACTTGCAAAAAATAACAGTGAAAAATAATCTATCGATTTACTTGATAAAGGCTAAATAAGTAATCTTATATTACCTTATTTATGCATGACTGTGGATAAATTCGATTTGAATTTATACTGTTTACTTTAGGTGAAAAATTAATAGGTTTTAGGTTATACCTATTAGTTACATTTATTGGCAATCTTCAATATTAAGAAAATCGTATTGATAAGGCATATTAAAACCCAAGTTCTTCTAAAATTATTTCAGGATTAAACACAGTATCAATTTGGTTGAAATAGTTTTCAAACGCCTCTCTTTGTAATTTTGTAGCATAAATTTCATGGAAAAAATACCTGCCATCTTTTACTACATAGTTAAGTATAAAAAAGCGATACATTTCACGTAACATTAATACCTCCGACTTTTTCAAAGGGAATACTTTATGGTATTCTTTTAAGAATAAAATAAATCTTTCGTGTTGCAAAACATCAATATTGTAACTAAAGATTGTTCGGTCACCTATCTCTGAAACTACACGGCTAAAAAAGTAAAAATCCATTACCCTAAAACTTATCCTGAACCAATCGTAGTCCCATCGGCTGTAAAATCGGTTTGAAGTACTTAATGAAAAATTGCCAATGTTCCAATCAACAAAGACCGGAATATCTATCATTTCATCTAAGTCAAATCTTCCTATATTTTCGAAAAAGAGCGCACATTGTTTTTCAATAGTATCTATATGACCCCGATGTTCATATTTGCCATTATCTGTTTTAAGTATGCTCAATAAATGATTAATATCTGTTTTTAAAGTTTTAGAAGAAGCTGGTAACATGGGCATTACCTCTAAACATGCTTTATGGAACCTGGCCACTTCGGCACCTAAAGATTTAATTTGGGAATGGTTAAGTATTTTGGGAAGCGTTTTCTTTATTTTCACTGGTTTGTAAAAAACGACCCAAACATCTAAACTTTCAGTTTTATGGCGATAGGTGAATATTTCATTGTTTCTGGTTAATGACCTAGCTAAGACATGCTGATAGGGTGAAGATAAATTTTTAGCGAGAATATTTATGATCGTATGATCTTCCTTAAAATGTTCAAATTTTCCAAAATAAGAAAGTTTACCTATGATAAACTTTTTTGCTGAAAGAGAGATTTTATATACATGGTTTGTAGATACCCGAGCACTAATGTCTATTATTGATATAGGGTTCTCTTTGGGTGAAAACTCTTTCCAAGCGTCTTCAATTATCGATGAAAAATCGAGATACATCATTTTTTTTGATTATTGGGGATAAGGTAATTAAATATGTGATTACACATTAAAAATAAATTACGGAATAACACATTAGAAAAGTAAAAACTTTAATAACTAACATGTATAAATTTGAGTTTTATTTCTGATAGTTTCAGAATTAGGTTTATCTTAATTATACTTGTTCGAAGAAGTAACTTAAAATATTAACATTTATATTTTTTTATCTTTCTTATAAATTATGTCAAGGGCAAAGGCTATAGCTAGAAAATATTCTAATATTAAGATGGATCAGCAAAACGTCGTTGCATTAGAAAAAGATTTAAATCAGATCATAGACGAAATAAAATCTGAAATAATTAAAGAAATCATTTTTTCTGAAGATGGAGCTAATTTGAGAGGTGTATGTGAGAAAATCAAGGGCGCCAAGTATTAATGATTAATACTTACAAATTCATTAATATCGAATGGTTTCACTAAATAAGCTTTTACACTTTTATATTTAGCAGCTTTGCGTTTATCTATTTCATGTATAGAACTAGTAAGAATAAAAACGTTAGGCATTTTTAAATTATTAAATAATTCACGTTCATAGATTTCTAAAAAGTCGAAGCCTCCCATTAATGGCATAAAGAGATCTAACAATATAAATTCAGGATTGTCATACCCTTTTGAGTTCCGTTCTTTTAAGACTTTTAAAGCTTGGGCACCATTGGAAGTAACAATGGGTTGTAATGATGGATAATGACTTTGAATCAGATTATTAGCGATTAATATATCTATTTCATTATCCTCAATTATTAGATAGTTGTTAGCATTTTTTTCCATTCGAAGGGGATTTTCGATGGTTACGTTGATTTAACAGAAAGTCTGACGTTCAAATTTATACAAAATATCTTTTTTGTTTAAGATAAAGAATATAAATATTCCAAATTTTCAGTAAAAAAAGGTTTTTGTAATTAAAAATAGGTCTTTCTAAAGCGGATTATTTTACAATATTTAAATATCACTAATAATTAATGCACAATAGTTTTATTAGGAGTATTGAAAAATTTAATTAATTGAGGATTTATTTGCTGTCATAAGAAAGTATTTGACCATCGTTTTCTAATTGATCTTTTAGCAATTCAAATGGAACATTTATGGGTGGTATTTTTTTATTTATAGACAATCCGGCTAAGGTGGCTGCACTCTGACCTAAAATCATAAATACTGGCTCCATTCTAATTGATCCGAAAGCAATGTGAGAACTTGAGACACATACAGGTACTAACAAGTTATTACATTCATCTGGTTTGGGTAAAATAGATCCCAAACTTATCTGATAAGGATTTTTCGGATGCACTCCAATGTCTCCTTCATTTTGTACATATCCTTCTTCAGTAATATACCTCTGCGTATTATGAGAATCTATATTGTAAGAACCCATCCCAATAGGTTGCACAACCGGTTTAGTACCTAATATTTCATGTTCTGTCATTACATGTGTGCCCAGCATTCTTCGTGCCTCTCTAACATAGATTTGGTGCGGCCAATTACCATTGTCTAAAAATTCGTCTGCAGCTAAACCCCATTTTTGCATTGCATTGTGAACATCTTCTGGAATACTTGGGTCATTTGCCATAAAATAAAGAAGCCCTTTTTGGTAATCTTCATGTTCTTTAATTATATCTTTCCTTCTTTCATAAGTAGCTTCAGGATAATCGTAATTCATACCTATGTTATCTGTACTGAAGGGGCCGTGATTGTTGGTATCAGTTTTTCTATTAGGTATGGGATCATATTTCCTAAAAGTGGCATCCCAACCTTTTTCGTAAATTCTTTTTAAGAGCTCATAATTTTTTGGGTCGTAATTGGCAGGTTTGGGAAAAGGAATGCGATTATCCGGATGGTTACTTAAACACATTCTAAAGCAATAGGCTTGTATACGATGGTCACCATCACCATTGGTTCCAGGTGGTTCAGGACTTATTTTGGCCAATAAACCACTAGTTGAATCTCCTGGTATAATGTAGGGATCAATTTTATCTTCAAAATAATGACCGTGGTGAAAAACGCCTTTTTGTATGCCATTCCATGTTTCATCATACACACTATTGGATTCTCTACCTATGTGATAGGAAACCTCTGAAGCAGCCATTAAGTCTCCTTCATAAGTAGCATCAATAAATATTTTTCCTTTAAAAGTTTTGCCTGAAAGTGTAGTAATCGAAACAATACTTGCCCCTTCTTTTACTACTCCGTTTTCACGATCAAGCCATTCATCTCTGTAAACTGTAACAGTACTTTCTTCTATAAAATCTTCGAAAACTTGTTCAGCAATTTTTGGTTCAAAAATCCACATGGTGCGTTTATCTCCATCTATTGCTGGGGTTCCTTGTCCCTTATTCCCATATTCACTTCTTTCTTGCCATTTCCAAGTACTATCTTGCTGGTAGTAGTTGTATATTCTTTGATAAAACTCCCTCGATATTCCACCAATAACTTCTTTGTTGCCAGTATCGGTAAAGCCTAATCCAGATGAACTTAAGCCACCTAAGTGTTTGTCTGGTGAAACTATTAAAACCGATAAATTCATTCTCTTGGCTTGTACTGCTGAAGCAACAGCAGCAGAAGTACCACCATAAATAATAATATCAGCTTCGTAGGTATTAGAAATTTGCTTTTCAGTAGCACATTGTACCAAAAGGCATAAAGGGATAAGAATTGAAAATAATTGTGTCTTCATTTTATATTTGTTTGCTGTAATTTGAAAAAATACATATCCCTAATCAAGTATTAATTGAAAAATAACATGATTGTGCAAAAATGGCCATTAATGAATAGTAAGAGAAAATGACTATCCATTAAGGAATTGAAAAATTTATATTCGATGAAGTATAAATTTAAATGCAAGGTCATATTCCAGCTCTATTATCTTTATTTGTTTAAGAAAAACTAAATTGACAGAAATTGAATTAGTAAACTATGACGGAAGAAATTAAAGTAAGGGGTGAATATTTGTTGCAAAAATACCCCGGAAAAGGAGGTTGGACTTACGCACTTATACCTGAAATTCCTCAAGATAAGAAAGCACATTTTGGTTGGGTAACTGTTAATGGGCGAATAGATGATTATAAACTGGAAAGAATAAAATTAATGCCAGATGGTAAAGGCCATTTGTTTTTAGCTGTAAAAGCAGCTATTAGAAAAAAGATAAAAAAAGAAGCAGGAGATACAGTATTTATTGAACTATCTACTGCTGTAGGCCCTTTGCGTTTACCAGAAGAAATTAAGCTATGTTTTGAGAATGAATCTCCGAAATTATATGCAACATTTTGCCAATTAAGCGAAAGCGAACAACAGGCTTACCTCGACTGGATTTATACAGCTAAAAAAGAGGCAACAAAAGTAGAGCGAATCGTTACCATGATGGAAAAATTGGCTGACAATAAAAAATTACATGACAACTAAATATTCCTACCATAAATGATGTACAAGAGGTTTAATCCTTTCTGTGTAAATCGATTCAATTTGCTGCATTTGTTCTTCAGTTAAACTTGGCGTATCGATAGTAGCAATATTTTGTAATAACTGACTTGTTTTAGATGCACCTGGTATGACACAACTCACCTCTTTAAAAGCAAGTATCCATTGAAGTGCCAGCGTAGGTAATGATATATTCGGAAAGCTATTTTTTAATTCGGCAACAGTCTCAAGTCCAATATCATAATCTACTCCAGAAAATGTTTCCCCTTTGTCAAAAGCATCTCCATTTCTATTAAAGTTTCGATGATCATCTTCATTAAATGCTGTGTCTTTAGTGAACTTTCCACTTAGAAGACCACTGGCAAGAGGTACTCGTGCAATAATGCCTATATTTTTCTTTTGGGCTTGTTCAAAAAATAATTTTGCAGGCCTTTGTCTGAAAATATTGAAAATAATTTGGACAGTAGTTACGCAATCATATTCAATGGCTTTTAACGCTTCTTCTACTTTTTCCACACTTACACCCATGTTAAGGATTTTCCCTTCTTCCTTTAATTTTTCAAACTCTTCAAAGATCTCAGGTCTGTAATAAACTTCGGTAGGTGGGCAATGTATCTGAATGAGGTCGATAAAGTCAACTTGCATATTTTTTAGACTATCTTCCACAAAATTTCTTAAAGCCAACGGTGTGTATTGTTCGTTTGTGTGAGGTTGTAACCTGCGACCACATTTTGTGGCAACATATATTCTTTCTGGTCGAGACTTGATTAAATTGCCAACTGCTTTTTCACTTAATCTATCTCCGTACACATCCGCAGTATCTATAAAGTTGATTCCGTGATCTACAGCTGTATTTAGAATTTCATCGGCATTATTACTATTAAATTCTGATCCCCACTTACCACCTACTTGCCACGTGCCTAGACTTACTTCAGATATTTTGAAGTTGGTTTTTCCTAATGTTCTATATTTCATGATTGAATAATTGTTTCCTAAATATATAAATACAGCGTATTTATCTACTATGTTGATCTGATTTTCCTAGTTGTAATACTTGTATTAAAGCCCTGCCATTATGGTATGCGTTTTTCCAAGGATGGGCTTTATTTTGTGTTTTACTTTGGGGTCTGGTATCCAATCCGTTAGAATACCAGCCTCCATGTTGTTTATCTAGTAACTGTTCTATGATATATTGCCAAATGTCATTCCCTGCATTTATATATAGTTCATTATCTGGAAATAGATGATGCATCAACATACAAGTATGCCAAGCTTCGGCTTGTACCCACCAAGCTTTCTGGTCGTTGATTATTTCAACCTCCTTAATTTTTGAAAAACGATAGCCCTCGTAGTACATACCGTAGTTATTTTGGGCCATGCCATGCAACAAACTTTGTTCTGTTAATTTTTGTGCTACTTGAAGTGTTATTTCATCATATTTACCATAAAGTACTTTAGCGCTTTCTAGTAATAAAAATGCAGTTTCAATATCATGGCCGAATGATATATGATCGAACCTTTTATTGGCTAAAATAAAAGCTTTGCTAGAATCTTGATGGGAGATGGGTGTCCAATCTGATTTAAAAAACAAAGCTAGATGTCCTTCTTTTCTAACCATCTTATCCCTAACTAATAAAAATATTTCTTCTAGCCGCTCTTTCAGCAATGGGGAAGGCATTACATCATACATATTAGTAAAAGCCTCAAGAATGTGAATACTGGTATTTTGGTTTTTCCAATCTGCATTTCCCCATCCACTTTCGTTCAGAAATTTTTCAGATATATAATCATGTCTGTTTCCCTCATTAAAAACAAAATGAAAATAACCTTTATGTATAGGATCTCTTGCTTTTTCCTCAAACCATTCAAATGTTTTTGTTAAATATTGCCTCACCTCAGAAGCTTCATTTATTTTAGCATACTCGGAAAGCGCATATATGGCAAAAGCATTTTCATAGACACTTTTATAAAGGGTATTATCATTTATTGGATAATTAGAATGGAATCCACCCCGAATACTATCATATAAATGGGTAATAAGGTATTGATAACCGTGTGTTGCTAAGTTTTTGTAATTTTCTTTTTTTGGATAATAAGCATAAGCTTTGGAGAGAGTCCACAGGGTGCGGGAATGATTTAAGAGTGTTTTTGGTTGATTTTTTGCCAATTGCCACTCGTAAGTAAATGTGCTGTAATACCCTCCATGTATAGTGTCTTTCACAGCAGGATACCAAGTATTTAAAAGTACTTGTAATACGCTATCTACTTGGGTCAAATCGATGTCTGTTTGAAGGCTTTCTTTTCTTTGACTGCAATTGAACAAAAGAGTACATGAAAGGATAACTGTGCAAGTCAATAAGATTGAGCTACTGAATAAGAATCTAAGGTTTAATCCAAAAAGAATAGGGTACTTCATTGACATTAAAATAAGTACCTTACAATTACTTAAAATTTATCGATTATATCAAATAGGATTGACCTGAGGTAGCTAAATTTCATTCTCAATTATTCATAGGTACTTCTTAATTCTCTCAGTATCTTTAATAATTCTTCAATTTCTGCGACCTCAGCCCCTGCATCAAATACTACTTTTTTAGATGAACTTCCATCAATGATTTCTATCCACTCTGCCCCTTGATCAGCGCAATCTAAGCAATCAGATAAAGTATCTTGCAAAGCAAAGAAATCACTTTGACCCAGTGCCAAAAGAAGAGAATCATAAGTGGTTTGGGAGACAATGCTATCGACTTGAATTGTAGGATAATCTTCTGAACCAGGATTGATACTAGACTTTATAAATAATGTACTTAAGTCATCATTGATGCTTAACTCATTAGAACAATATCCAACACAGAACCCGAAAGATGTACCTGTTTTAAAAGTGATTTCAATGGGAGGTGCGCAAGAGCATTCTTCAATTACTTCCGATTCGCAACTCACTAGGCCTAGCAGCATGCTAAAAATAAAGTATTGGAACCAACTGATTCTTTTCATAATCTGACACATTTTTAATTCAATACGGCAGTGAAAAAAAAATTGCTGCATTGAAAAACCTCCCTTTCTTCAAAGGACCTTATTTCTTAACCTAGCTTTTTTATAAAAAGTGAATAATATGTTTGATGGAGTAAACAGAAATTTGACCCACTTAAATCGCAAAAAGCTTAATTGGTCAAAGTTCACTTCTTAACAAGTAATTAATTATATATATTTCCACCAAATCAATTCAAAGAATAGAAGATGAAACTGATAAAATTACTAGCATTATGCATATTATATGCCCTATGTTCAATTGCTTATGCGCAAGATAGTCCATTGTGGATGCGTTATCCTTCCATTTCGCCAGATGGGCAGTCAATCGCATTTTCCTATAAAGGAAATATTTTTAAAGTAAGCGCTCAAGGAGGGGAGGCTGTTCCTCTCACGACTCATGCAGCACATGATTATATGCCGGTATGGTCTAAAGACGGGCAAACCATAGCCTTTGCCAGTGATCGTTATGGCAATTTCGATATTTTTACAATCCCAGCTACTGGTGGCAATGCCCGTAGGATTTCTTATCATTCTGCGAATGATTATCCTAGTGATTTTTCTCCAGATGGTCAACATATTTTGTTTGCTTCTAAGAGAAGAGACGATGTAAAATATGCTCAGTTTCCTTACGGAAGATTATCTGAATTATATGAAATTCCAACTACTGGAGGGAGGCCTTCATTAGTGACATCAGTTACAGCGGAAAATGCCAAGTATAATAATGAAGGTTCAGCTATTATTTATCAAGATAAAAAAGGATACGAGGATCCTTGGAGAAAACACCATACTTCTTCAGTTACCAGAGATATTTGGAAACTAGATTTTCAAAGTGGCAAGTACAGCATGTTAGCAACTTATGAAGGAGAAGACCGAAGCCCAGTCTTTGCTACAAATAACAACACGTTTTACTATCTATCAGAAGCTTCAGGATCATTCAATGTATATAAATCATCTGTTGATACGCCAACCTCTTCAGAACAATTAACTTCTTTTTCAAAGCACCCAGTTAGATTTTTAAGCTTGGCTACCAATGGCACACTTTGCTTTGGGTTCGACGGAGAAATTTACACCATGAAAGAAGGAGAAACTCCTAATAAAGTAGCAATATCTATAAATACAGATAGCAACGGGAATGAATACTTTACCAAATCAGTAAATAATAATGCTACCGAAATGGCACTCTCGCCAAATGGAAAGGAAATAGCTTATGTATATAGAGGTGAAATTTTTGTAGCTCCAGTAGAAGGTGGAGATACCAAAAGAGTAACCAACACACCAGAACAAGAACGAAGTGTGAGCTTTAGTCCCGATGGTAGAAGTTTGTTATATGCAGGTGAACGCAACGGTAGCTGGAATGTGTACACTACTTCCATAACAAGGGAAGAGGAACCCTATTTCTACGCCTCTACTTTATTAAGTGAAAAAGAAATAATTGCAACAAATGCAGAAGAGTTTCAACCAAGTTGGTCACCAGATGGAAAAGAAGTAGCCTTTTTAGAAGAACGTGTGGCACTCAAAGTTATCAATATTGATAGTAAGGCAGTAAGAACAATTATGGGCCCAGAGCATAGCTATTCTTATTCCGATGGAGACCAGCATTATGATTGGTCGCCAGATGGCAAATGGTTCTTGGTGGAATACAATAAACCTAACCAATGGATTTCAGAAGCAGGTTTGGTGGCAGCTGATGGCAAGGGTGAAATAATTAACCTTACTGAAAGTGGATTTAGCGATGTTGCTCCACAATGGATGATGGATGGTAAAATGATGCTATGGTTTTCTGATAGAGATGGTATGAAAAACCGAGGAAGTTGGGGCTCAGAAGATGATGTATACGGTTTGTTTTTTACACAAGAAGCTTATGATTTATTCAACTTGAGTAAATCTGATTATGAGTTGTATGAAGAAAAACAAAAAGAAGCCGAAAAAGAAAATGATGACGAAGAAGTGGATGAGGATAAATTACCAGAAGTAAAAATTGAAATGTATGGCTTGGAAGATCGAAAAGAAAGGTTGACCATTCATTCTTCTAGATTGAACGATGCTGTAGTATCTAGTGATGGAGAATTTCTTTATTACATATGTAGATTTGAAAAAGGAGTGGATTTATGGAAAACAAATCTAAGGACAAAAGAAACCAAAATATTGACTAAGCTCGGTAGTAGTGCTGGATACCTTACTTTAGATAAAAAGGGTAAAAATGCATTTGTGCTATCAGGAGGTAAAATCAAAAAAGTAAATACTGAGAGTGGCAAAATCAGCTCTATTAGTATGAGTGGAGAGATGAACCTTAACAAGCAGCAGGAACATGCCTACATCTTTAACCATGCATGGAAACAGGTTCAAAAGAAATTTTACGTAACCGATTTACATGGGGTTGATTGGGATTTTTACAAAGAGGAATATGCACGTTTTTTACCCCACATTAATAACAACTACGATTTTTCTGAAATGCTGAGCGAAATGCTAGGTGAACTGAATGCCTCTCATACAGGCTGTCGTTTTTATGGGAGTAGTGAAAACGGAGATGAAACTTCCTCATTAGGTTTATTCTTTGATAACGCTTTTGAAGGTGATGGCCTTAAGGTAGCAGAAGTGTTAGCAAAGGGTCCAACTGATAAGGCAGATTCAGAAATTGAAAAAGGGGTTATTCTTGAAAAAATTGATGGTAAAGCCATTTTGGCAAATGCCAATTATTATCCGATGCTAAATAGGAAAGCAGGAAAAAAAGTGCTACTATCTTTATATGCACCTGCAACGGGTAAAAGATGGGATGAAGTAATTGAACCAATAGGTATTGGTGCAGAAAGCAATTTGTTATACAAACGTTGGGTAGAAAACAGGAGAAAAGAAGTAGAAATGCTATCGAATGGCAAGATAGGATACGTACACGTTCGTGGCATGAATGATCCTAGCTTTAGGACTACTTATGAAGAAGTTCTCGGTAGAAATTATGACAAAGAAGCCATTATTGTTGATACACGCTTTAATGGCGGTGGCTGGCTACATGATGATTTAGCGACCTTCCTCAGTGGCAAGCAATACATTCAAATGATGCCAAGAGGCCAGAAATTAGGATCTGAGCCGCAGTTTAAATGGACCAAGGAATCTATCGTGATAATGGGCGAAGGCAACTACTCAGATGCGCACATGTTCCCTTATGCCTATAAAGCGAATAACATTGGTAAAACTCTAGGAATGCCAGTGCCAGGTACAGGAACAGCAGTTTGGTGGGAAAGACAAATTGATCCGAGTTTAGTTTTCGGTATCCCACAAGTAGGCATGGTAGATATAAATGGGAATTACTTAGAAAATCAACAATTAGAACCAGATATAAAAGTAAGAAATGAGCCCGAAGCATTGCTGGCTGGAAATGATCAACAAATCGCTGTTGCTGTGAAAGTATTATTAGGGGAAGAAATTGAAATGCCTGGTTCTCAAGAGATTGATTTAGAAAATAAATCAGAAGAATAATTTTAAAATCAAAGGCCACATTTTTTATTAAGTGTGGTCTTTATTCATTTAGTGATGAATAATAAAAACTTCAAATAGCTTTTTATTTTTACCGAATATTTTCAGGCATCAGTAGATGCCTTTTATTAATTATTAAAAACTGATAAATGATGATGAAAAAAGTGCTATGGGTTTTGCTCATTGGTGTAATTCCCATTGGATTGTTTGCACAGGGAGATGGCATGAAACCATTGAAATATGACGACTTATCTGCATTCAATGAACAAGCTGGAAATTGGTTCGTGGTTGGTGATGTAGTCATGAATCCTACAATTGATATTCATGCACATGAAGAAGTAGCTCCGGAAGAAACAACTGGCAAAAAAAAGAAAAAGAAGAAAAAAAATGTGCCACCGCCACCTCCAAAACCTAAAGCGGTCACTTATCAGGCTGGTACAGGGATTCTCTTAAATATGAATGATGATGTTAAAAAAAGTCATTTAATTTCCAATTGGGAACATGGAGATATGGTCTTTGAAACAGAAGTCATGATTCCGAAGGGTTCAAATTCAGGCATCTATTTACAAGGCAGGTATGAAGTACAACTCCTTGATAGTTGGGGAGTAAAGAACCCTGGTTTTGGTGATATTGGTGGTATATACCGAAATTGGGAAAGTGAACCTAGGAAAATTTATTCGGGAAAAGCTCCTTATACCAATGCTGCATTTGCCCCAGGAGTTTGGCAACATATGAAAATAGCCTTCAAAGCACCAAGATTCGATGCGCAAGGGAAAAAGATTGCCAACGCCATGTTTATTTATGTAGAATTGAATGGAGTGAGAATCCATGAAAATTTACAAGTGCCTTTACCTACTGGTGGCCCAATCGACCAAAAAGAAGTGGCTAAAGGGCCATTAATGATACAAGGTGATCACGGACCTGTGGCCTTTAGAAATACCCATTACAGCTTAATGGAATCGGCAGATATCGAGCTGAAGGACTTGACTTATAAAGCTTATGATGGTAGGTTCGGAAAGATTGCTGATTTTATTGATACTGATCCAGTAAAAACTGGTAATATGCCCCAATTAACTTACGCAGTTGCAGATAAAGACGACAACTTTGGGTTACTAATTAATGGAAAAATTCAAGCTCCTAAAGCAGGAAATTATAATCTCCGTTTGAATTACGTTGGAGGTGTAAAGTTTAAGATTGGTGAAGAAACACTGGTTGATAAGCAAAATCCTGGTGCAGGAGGAAACCAAATGTTAACTGTAAAATTAAAACAAGGTGAAAATCCATTTGAGATTATTTATTTCAAAAGTATAGGATGGAGGCCAGCAATGTTAGGCCTATTTGAAGCCAATTCATTCCCAAGACCTTTACATAGTTTTAGTTCTTTTTCCGCAGGTGCTCCTAATTACTCACCCATCTTTGTCGATGTAGAAAGCAACCCTAAAATGCTTCGCGCTTTTTATGATTTTGAAGGAAATAAGAAGAAAAGATTGACACACACTATCGGTGTAGCTAATCCTTCAGGGGCACATTATATTTATGATTTAAAATCTGCTACTCCCGTTTGCGTATGGAGAGGAGAATTTGTAGATGCCACACCAATGTGGAATAATAGGGGTGATGGTTCTTTTAGACCAAGAGGAGCAAAAAGAGATTTATTTACTGGGGTATCTATTGCAAGTATTACAACAGATGCAGATGAATTTCCAACTGCAATAAATGAATCACAAGGATTTCATAATAAGGGATATAAAATTCATGAGCACTCAGGAAGTCCTGTGTTTTTATACAAAGTAAATGATGTAAGTATCGAAGATTATTTGATGCCTTCAGATGGTGGTAGTTCACTTTCAAGAAGTATAAAAGTAACGGAAGGAACAGCACCCGCTTCTTTGATGGTGAAACTGGCAGAAGGAGAAGAAATTTCACAGCTTGAAACGGGTGAATACAGTGTTGATAAAAAATATTTCATTCAATTGGCGCCAGGTCAGTCTGCTACAATCCGCAACGCAAATGGTAAGAAAGAGTTGGTGATGTCTTTAGCAGCTGGTGCAGCAGAATACAAACTTATTTGGTAAATCATGAACATAAAAAAGTATCAAAATATGATCAAGCATATATATGTACAATTTCTGGCATGCCTCTTTATTTTGCCAGTTATTGCACAAGACAATCCTGAAAACAACTATTATAAAATTGTTACCTTACCTACCCCAGAAAAAATGTTATTAGAGGTAGGAGGGATGACTACACTTCCCGATGGTAGGGTAGCTCTTTGTACCAGAAGGGGAGATGTCTATTTTGTTGAAAACCCTGAAATGCAAGATGGTACATTTCCAAAGTATAAATTATTTGCTTCAGGATTGCATGAAGCTTTGGGCTTAGCCTATAAGGACAATGCCATTTACATAGCACAAAGAGGGGAACTGACCAAATTAACAGATACCAATGGAGACGATATCGCTGATATGTACGAAACGGTGTACGATTGGCCTATCTCAGGACATTACCATGAGTATTCCTATGGTCCTAAATTCATGGAAGATGGTACCATGATGGTTACCGGAAACGTGGCTTTTGGTGATGAAGAATGGTGGCGCGGTGAAAGTAGAGTACCTTGGAGAGGCTGGGCGATGAAAATTACTCCTGAGGGTGAAATGCAACCTTGGGCAACAGGTATGCGCTCACCATGTGGTTTAGGTGTTTTTGATGGTGAATTTTTCTATTCAGAAAACCAGGGTGATTGGATGGGTTCAGGCGGTGTTTGGCATGTGAAGAAAGGTGCATTTATGGGACATCCTGCTGGGTTAAAATGGGCTGGAGAAGCAAACTCACCAGTAAGTTTACAAGCAGATGAATTTTATGCTAAAGTAGACAAACGACAAATCAAGAAGGATGGGAGGTATGTAAAACCCGATAATATTCTAGATGAAGAAAACCCAGACTATTTATATAAAGTAAAAGAAACCTTTCCGCAAATTCAGCTGCCTGCAGTTTGGTTACCCCATGGTGTATTAGGAATTTCTAATTCTGAAATCCTTGAAATTCCAGAAGGAACATTCTCACCTTTCGAAGGTCAGTTGTTAGTGGGGGATCAAGGTCAGAGTAAAATTATGCGGGTAGTGATGGAAAAAGTAAAAGGTGAATATCAAGGAGTGGCCTTTGATTTCCGTTCGGGATTCCAGTCGGGAGTATTGCGAATGACTTGGGGTAATGATGGCTCTTTGTATGTAGGTGAAACCAATCGTGGTTGGGGATCTGCAGGAACGGAAAATTCTGGACTTGAAAGATTGATTTGGACTGGTGATAGCCCTTTTGAGATGCAAACAGTTACAGCTAAATCAGATGGTTTTGAAATTACATTTACCAAACCTGTTGACAAAGAAAAGGCAAAAGACCTTGATCACTACAGTGGCAGACAGTTCGTGTACAAATATCATCCGGTTTACGGAAGCCCTACAGTTAACGATGAAGCATTGAAAATTAAAGGGGTAAAAGTGTCTGAAGATGGTTTAAAAGTTAGGGTAGTAGTGGAAAACATAAAACAGTATTACGTACATCAAATTAATTTAAATGGCTTAACTACTGCTTCTGGCAATGAAGCTTTGTTACATACCGATGCTTATTATACTTTAAATAATATTCCTGAAGGAGCAAAAGTACCAGCCAGTGAATTGAGTACCTTCCGTACCTCAGAGACACAAGCAGCTAAAAGAAAAGCTTTAGCAGAAAAGAGAGCTGCACAAATTGCTGCGGCTAAGGCTAGAGCTTCAAAAACAAAAACAGTGGCTGCCCCTAAATATGCAGATATTCAACCACTATTGGTTAAAAATACATGTTCTGCATGCCATCAGGAAAAAACGCGGCAAGTAGGCCCTGCTTTTGCTGATATAGCCAAACGTAAATATAGTGCAGAAAAGATAGTAGAATTGATTTACAATCCAGAACCACAAAACTGGCCAGATTACTCAACACCAATGGCACCCATGCCTCAAGTGCCCAAAGACGAAGCACTTAAAATTGCCCAATGGATTAATTCATTAGATTAATAAAAAGGCATCCCTTCGGGGATGCTTTTTTTATAGGTTTTCACTAGATTGAGTTTTCATTTCTTTAAATAATTAATTGTACATTTTTTAAACTAAACATTATGATACTGTTTTGTGGTGGGTATACGCCTGATGGAAAAGGAGGAATTTATACTTTAGAATTTAATGAAAACAGTGGGGAACTTGTGCAAAAAGCATTGCAAAAAGTGACTAACCCCAGCTATTTATGCCTTTCACCTAACAAGAAAATACTCTATACTTTTGAAGAAATTGCAGAAAAAGATAAACCCAAATTAAAAGCTTTTTCTATTGATGAAAATGGAAAATTAAGTCTTATCAATGAGCAAATTATTCCTGGGAGTTATCCATGCCATTTAACCATTTCGACTAATGGTAAATTTTTATTAGTTGCTTGTTATGGTACTGGCAATGTGCAAAGTTATCCTATCGAGCAAGACGGAAGTATTGGGGCAATAGCCGATAATGTGAAACATAGTGGGAAAAGTGAAAATATTAATAGACAAGAAGGTCCACATGCACATATGGTAAGTTTTGATGGAGATGGTAAGCTTTATGTCTGTGATTTAGGCATTGATAAAGTAATGGTGTATGGTATAAATGATGATGGGAAATTAAAGCTTTTAGAAAATGAAGTAATAAATATAGCAGCGGGTAGTGGACCTCGACATATGGTTTTTCATCCCTCAGGTCAATACGCTTTTGTTTTAAATGAATTGACTTCTACCGTCTCTCTATTAGAAAAACAAGCTGGAAAGTTTGTGGTAAAAAAGGATTATTTATCATTAGATGGAGCATTTTCTGGGTTGCCTAGTGCTGCTGCTATTCGTATCAGTAATGATGGGAAATATGTTTTTACTTCAGACAGAACTGTTAATACCATTTCCACTTTTGAATTTGACGTTGATACCTTAGGATTAAAGGGGATTAATCCATGTGGGGGGACAACACCTAGAGATTTCAACATTTCACCTTCGGGTAAGTGGCTACTTTCTGCACATCAAAATAGCCATGATATTGTAGTTTTTAAACTCAATGCAAAAAAGGGAAAATTGAAAGAACAAGCCAAGATTTCAGAAATAGAAAGCCCAACAAGCCTGGTGTTTTTAGATAAATAATAATTGGATAACTACTCTTCCTACCACTTTAAGTAGTAGGAAGAGTAATTGCGCTATAAGTAAAATCATAAAGTTCAAATTCACTTTACCATGGAGAAAGATAATAAACTAGCAGTTTTAATAGATGGTGATAACATTCCAGCAGCACATGTAAAATCAATGATGGAGGAAGTTTCTAGGTATGGAAATCCGACAATTAGAAGAATTTACGGTGATTGGACAAAACCACATCTTTCAAAGTGGAAAAAAGTTCTATTGGAAAATGCCATTAATCCCATGCAACAGTACAGCTATACTACTGGGAAAAATGCTACGGATTCTGCCATGGTCATAGATGCCATGGATATACTTTACACAGGAGATGTAGATGGTTTTTGCTTGGTTTCTAGCGATAGCGATTTTACCAAATTAGCTACCCGTTTACGTGAGGCAGGCAAGTTAGTTATTGGGCTTGGTGAAAAGAAAACCCCGGAGCCTTTTATAGTAGCTTGTGACAAATTCATTTATTTAGAAATTCTTAAACCAGAGCAGAAAAGTAACAGCAATAATGAAAAAAATGCCAAAAAAGATGCTGTAGAAAAAATTACCCAAAAGGAAATTAAACTCATTGCATCAACCATTGCCGACGTAGACGATGACGATGGTTGGGCATTTTTAGGAGATGTGGGTAGTCTTTTACAAAAGAAACAACCTAATTTCGATTCGCGTAATTATGGTTTCCCCAAATTAACCCCACTCATCAGTTCCATAGATAAATTTGAAGTAGATGAACGCGTGCAAGAAGGCAGTAAACATAAACTAATTTATGTGAGGGTCAAGGATTGAATATATTATTATCCCTACTTTCTATTTCAAATACCATATCCTTAAAATTTTGATAAACCATTAGTTGAAATGAAACTGATAAACTATTCATTCTTCATTATATTCATCTTAGCATTTTCTTGCAGCCAAAAAGAAGGAAATGAAGAAACTTCTACCAAACCACCAAATATTATCCTTATCATGACCGATGATCAAGGTTGGGGAGATTTAAGCATCAATGGCAATGCTAATGTGATGACACCAAATATCGATGCATTGGCTAGGAATGGAATTCAGTTTGACCGTTTTTATGTAAGCCCTGTCTGTTCACCTACAAGAGCAGAGTTATTAACGGGAAGGTATGCAGTTAGAGGAGGTGTTTACTCTACTTCGGCAGGTGGAGAAAGGTTAGATTTAGATGAAATAACAGTAGCTCAATATCTAAAGAAAGTTGGTTATGCAACGGCCTGTTATGGTAAGTGGCACAATGGCATGCAATATCCTTATCACCCAAACGCTAGGGGATTCGATGATTATTATGGGTTTTGTTCTGGGCATTGGGGAAATTATATCAATCCTATGTTAGAACATAATGGGGAAATTGTTCAGGGAGAAGGCTTTATTATCGATGATTTAACTAACAAGAGTATTGATTTTATCAAGCAAAATAAAGAAACACCTTTCTTTTTGTACTTGCCGCTCAATACACCACATAGTCCCATGCAAGTGCCCGACAAATGGTGGGATAAAGTAAAAGACAGAGAATTGACCCAATTCCATAAAGACGAGGAAAAAGAAGACATCACTTTTACCAAAGCTGCCCTTGCACTTTGTGAAAATATAGATTGGAATGTAGGCAGACTCGTAGAAACCCTTGAAAATGAAAGTTTAACTGAAAATACCTTAGTAATCTATCTTTCAGACAATGGTCCAAATTCTTGGCGATGGAATGATGACATGAAAGGTAAAAAAGGGAGTACAGATGAAGGTGGTGTTCGCTCACCTTTAATTATGCAGTGGAAAGGTAAAATTGAAGCTGGTAAGAAAATATCTCAAATTGCATCTTCACCTGATATTTTGCCAACCTTAGCTGAATTGGCAGGTTATACTGCCAACTTTGAAAGACCGCTTGATGGTAAAAGTTTATTGCCCTTAATGCTAGGAGAAGCAAATAACTGGGCAGATAGACAGTTGATTAGCCATTGGAGAAATAGGACAAGTGTACGTAGCCAACAATATCGATTAGATTTTGAAGATCAATTATTTGATATGGTACAAGATCCAAGTCAAAAAACCGATGTTTCTGGTGAGGTGCCCGAAGTTTACCAAACCTTATTAACTATCAAACAAAATTGGGAAAGGAATGTACTACCAGAATTACCAGAAAAAGATGATCGTAGTTTTACAGTTGCCCATCCAGATTATGATTGGTATCAATTGCCTGCTCGCGACCTAGTAGCCCATGGTAACATTGAACGCTCCAATAGATGGCCCAATAGCTCATTTTATACCAATTGGATCAGTACAGATGATAGCTTAACATTAGATATTGAAGTCCTAGAAACAGGCGATTTTGAAGCTACAATGTATTACACCTGTAAGCCTGAAAATACAGGCGCGAAAATGCAAATTGGTTTTATGGATGAAAAGCTCAATTTTGAAATTAATGATGCTTTTGAATCTGATTTTCTTTATCCTGAACTAGATAGAACACCCCGCCAAGAATCCTATGAGAAGACATTTAATCCTTTAAAAGCAGGAGTGTTACATCTTGAAAAAGGCAAGGGAAAATTAGTGCTAAAAGCAACAGAAATCCCAGGTAATGCTGCGATAGATTTTAGGCTGTTGATGTTGAAGAGAGTGTAAGAAGTCGCCTTTCATCTTTGACTGAATTAATCTATTTTGTTTAATGCTTCTACTTTAGGAAACGATATCAGATAAAAATTTAATTGAAATATTACTATGAGAATATATTGGCTCAATGATTCTTTGTGCAAAGGCTCAATTGGTATGACAGCTCGACCAAGAGGGAACGATTGGTTAGAAGGAGAAATAAAAAGATTAAAGAATATCAAGGTTGATATTGTAATATCATTACTAGAACAACATGAAATAATAGAATTAGAAATTGAAAAAGAAGCGGCATTTTGTAAAGAAAATAACATCAAGTTTATAAACTATCCTATCAAAGATAGAAGTGTGCCAGATGACAAAAGTTCATTCTTAAAATTGATTGAATTCATGTTTGAAAATTTAGAGACTCAAAAGAAAATAATTGTACACTGTAGAATGGGAATAGGAAGAACAGGTATTGTGGTGGCTGCTTTTTTGATTAAAAATGGAATGAATAAAAATGAAGTTTTTGAGATATTGAGTAAAGCACGTACTTTAAAGATGCCAGATACTGAAGAACAAAGCCAATGGGTCAAAGATTTAGCAATAGAACTTAAGTCCAACTAAAAAGAAAAAGACTTAATTAAATTGCACAGTTTAAAATATGAGTAAACTGTCAGAAATGTGGGATTAGAGATGATTTTTACCGTGAAGTATTTTTTTGACAGCCAAGCCACCTTTAGACATATTTTTTCATGGATGTAAAAAGCCGTTTGGAAAGTATGTGTTCTGCAAAGATTGGTATTGAAAAGAGCAAAGATAGAATTGATTTGAGAATACTCTTATTCTATAAAAATAAGCGCTCTAAATCGATAATATTAAAAATATAATGGTAATCTATTATCTAAACTACTGGCAAAAAATGAAAAAAATTATTTTCTCTTTTCTCATTCTCTTATTAAGTAACTCAATATTTGCCCAATCATCAGAGAAACCTAATGTACTTATCATTACAACTGGAGGTACTATTGCTAGTAAAACCAATGCACCTTTAGTAGAAGGAAATGAATTGGTACAAGCTGTTCCTGAGCTTACCAATTATGCCAATATTACTGTGGAAGAATTTGTTAGAATTGGGTCTTCTAAAATGACGCCTTCAATATGGTTAGCATTAGTCAAACGAATCAATAATGTTTTAAAAGAAAGCCCTGATTTGAAATGCATAATTATCACGCATGGTACAGATACTATGGAAGAAACAGCTTTCTTTTTGAACCTTACCCACTTAAGTAATGTGCCAATTGTACTGGTAGGTTCTATGCGTTCCTCCAATGAAATTTCGGCAGATGGTTCTGCAAATTTATTAAATGCAGTGAGGGTAGGGATTTCACCTGATGCCAATGGTAAAGGTGTAATGGTTGCAATGAATGAAAATATAATTGCTGCAAGAGATTTACTGAAAACACAAAATAGAAGAGTGGATGCTTTCCCTGCAACAGAGTTTGGTTTTATGGGAGCAGTTGATCCAGAAAAGGTGACTTTTTTTCGTTCTCCAGTAAAACTACACACCCTGCAAAGTGAATTCAATGTATATGATTTGGATAGCTTTCCTCAAATTGATATTGTTCAAGATTTTGTTGGAATAGATAAAGAAATATTAGATTTCTTTTTGAATCGCTCTAATCAAGGAATAGTGATAAGTGCTTTTGCTGGGGGTAGAATGAGCAAAACTATGAATGAGGTCTATCAGTTACCAACTACCCATAAGCCTATCGTAATAACTTCAAGTATAAAAGCTGGAAGAATTATGGGGACACATAAGGAAAATACACCCATAATCATAGCCAATGATTTACCTGCTAACAAAGCACGTATTTTACTTATGTTGGCGCTAACAAAAACGAATAAGCTTACAGAAATTCAAACCATGTTTGAGACTTATTAAAAACACAGAACTTTAAAAACTAGTAACAGAATTAATGGGAAATATCATTATCTCAGAAAGCAGGGACATAGACGCTGCAGCCATTATCGATTTATACAAAGCCAATAAATGGAGTGCAGCAGATAAGCCAGAAGCATTGTATAAAGCATTGATTAATTCGCATTCATTGGTTACAGCCTGGCATGAGAAAGAACTCATAGGGTTAGGAAATGCTATCTCAGATGGACATCTAGTGGTTTATTATCCGCATTTGTTGGTGCATCCCAGTTACCAAGGCAAAGGAGTTGGCCAATTGATTGTAGCCAAAATGCAAGAAATTTATGGCGATTTTCACATGCAGATGCTTACGGCAGATGGCAAAGCCATTGACTTTTATAAAAAAGTAGGTTTTGAACGCGCAGGCAATACCGAACCCATGTGGATTTACAAAGGGAAAGAACATTAAAAATTTGGGATTGGAAAGCAATAGTAGGGATTCAAGCTGTCTATGCTTATATTCAAATTGATTTTATTTACTCTTTTTGGCTCTTCACTCTTTAAACTCTGTTACCAATAAACTTGACTCGCTAAATGGGCAAGTAATATCATATAGAACCCTCTTATCTTTTTATTCTATGAATCAATCTCGCATTTTTTATTATCTCAAAATTGTCGGCATCCCTGTTATAGCTGCATTGATCATACGCTTTGTTTTTAATGTAGATAGTTGGGAAGATATTTGGCAAATCATGTCCATTTCTTTCTTTTTTGGCCTGCCTTATTTAGTAGGAGTGATTGCGATTTATCTTTCTAAGCTAGAAAAAGTAGAAGGAAAAGCTTATCAAATTTTATTTCCCTGGGTTCCCATTTTAGCTTTTTTTCTAATTACCCTGTTGTTTTCATTAGAAGGTTGGGCTTGTTGGATCATGATTTTACCTGTCTTTTTAATTCTAGCCAGTTTAGGAGGACTTACGGCGGGATATATCAGGATGAAACGCTCTGATAGATTAGATAAATTACAATTGTCATTTGCCTTACTACTGCCTTTATTGGCTTCACCCATAGAGCAAGCTATTGGTCCAGTATTATCTAACTACAAAGCATTTACTGCCATAGAAATTAATGCACCTGCTGAGAAAATTTGGGGCAATGTAACGAGGGTAAGAGAAATTAAAGCCGAAGAAGACAATGGAACCATCAATAAATGGTTGGGCATTCCTAGGCCAGTAAAAGCGGAATTAAATTTCGAAGGATTAAATGCTGAAAGGAAAGCGATATTTACGGGTGGTCTGATTTTCACCGAAATAGTAACGGCTTATGAGCACCAACAATTTATGGAATTTAGCATAGAACCCAATACAGGGGAAATACCATCCACTACTTTTGATGAACATATATTGATTGGCGGAAAGTATTTTGATGTACTGAAAGGCACTTATGAATTGGTAAAACTTGAAGAAGGAAAATACCAATTAAAATTATGGAGCGAGTTTGAAATCAATACTACCTTCAATGTGTACGCAGGCTTATGGGCCAAATGGATAATGAGTGATATTCAAAAAAATATCCTTTCTGTAATTAAAGAACGTAGTGAAAGTGATGGTGAAGTTTTGGCAAGAGAATAATCAACTAATTTATGACTTCGCAGAAGACTTAAGTTTGATGGTCCTAATAAAAGAAACTTATAATCAATTATGAATTTTGATACTGAAGCTACTAGACTATACAAATTAAGCAAAGAGGATTCTTTCTATAAAGAAATATTACCAAAACAATTAAATTCATTTTCAAAAGAAGAATTTAAAAAATTGATAGCTTCTAGTTTCAGAATATGTCCAAAAATATACCTAAACCTCTTTATGTTAGGTAGCTATAAGTATTGGAAAAGCTTTAATTTGGAAGATTGGAAAGATATTTATACTTCTATAAAACAAGATATTGATGCTTTATGGTCATATCTACCATTTATTTATCAATTATTAGATATCAATTTATTTGATACCTTACTTTTAGATGATGAAGTAAAAACTGAAATCAAAGAATATATAATTAGTGTTTTTTTGGGCGAGAATAATCGAATCAATAAAAAAGCAGAACAAATGTACAATACAAGAGAAGCAGTATTAAAAAACTATGGTATAGATTTTACTCATCTATAAAATACAAGAGTTATTAACTATATCCATAAACCTGAACCAATCAAAAACAATCCTAAAAATGATTTAAAAAAACTATTGCCTCAAGAAGAATTGAACAAATTTTTAATATCAAAAAAACATAGATTTATCTAAAGACATAACTCCACTGAAGTCATTAATTGATATAATAGACGAACAGAAATTGAACTTTTTGTTAGATAAGTATCCTAAATTTAAGCAGACACTAATCAAACTAAATATAATTTCCTCCTCAGACTAAGTAAATATTTTCGCAGATGTTGGTGTCTCTCCACCAACATCGGAAAAAAAATGATATTATGAGAGTCTTAACCTTATTTTTTTGCTCGATTCTTAGTCTTTCCCTTTTCGGTCAAGATATAAAAAAAAGGTGGGTTAGTAATTTTGGTTATCACAGTGGAGTCTTCGAAATTCGATTTTCAGATTCATCCATCAAAATATTGAATAGTGCAAATCTGTATGAACAGTATAGTGATTACAAGTTGGTAGGGGATACGCTTAACATTTTATATAAATCAGGATATTTCCCAGATTCTGTAGAATTACAATCAGTGGGTTTAGCAGATTATGGTAAGAAAGTGAAATTGGATTCTAAATGGAAGCGATCAAATCCACAATTTAAAATAGAAAAGTTAACACTAGATAGTTTGAATTTAGTGGCTTTAAATGAGCAAGCATTATGGATAACTTCAGTATTGACCACACCTTATATCATGACTACAGAATTTGAATTTTTGATAAGAACGGAGGACAATCCAAATCTGAAAAAAGATCTAAGTCAAGGTGGAAAGGTAAATGTACATTTAAAAATGAAACACAAAAATTGAAAGTCCCATCAAAATGCGCAGACCAAGTGTATCTCATTCGATTATTTAATGGAATTTTTTATCAGATAAACTGAAGTCAAGAACATTATAGTCTTTCAGCATTTGCTCAATTTTTTAAGCTCTGGTCATTACTCAAATTGTAGACCCAATCCAGTGAGTTGAACAAAGTAATCACTATCATAATTAACCTACCTTCAAAAAAATATATATTTTTAGTAGCTTTTGAAAAATCAATTCGAACAACATGATTCAATCTTACAAAAAGAAATATGAAGTAGCTGAGCATTACGATGCTGTTTTGATCGGTTCAGGTATGGGCTGTCTGGCTACTGGCGCATGCTTGGCCAAAGAAGGAAAGAAAGTATTACTACTAGAAAGACATTATACAGCAGGAGGCTATACGCATGTTTTTAAACGCAGAGGATATGAATGGGATGTGGGTATCCATTACATAGGCGAAGTAAATCGCGAACATGGAGTTTTGAAAAAGATGTTCGACTATGTTTCCAATAATAATTTAAAGTGGGCAGATATGGGTGAAGTCTACGACCGAATTGCTATCGGAAATAAAACTTACGACTTTGTAAAGGGTGTGTCGAATTTTAAAGACAAAATGAAGGAATACTTCCCCAACGATGGGGAAGCCATAGATAAATATGTAGACTTAGTATTCGCAGTTTCAAAGGCAAGTAGAAAATTTTATGCAGAAAAAGCCATGCCCTCTATGATGCAAAGTCTTGTGGGTAGCAGTATGCGAAAAAGTTATTTAAAATATGCTACTAGAACTACCTTATCTGTTTTAAATGAACTTACCGATAATCAAGAATTGATCAAAGTGCTTACTGGGCAATATGGCGATTATGGCTTGCCTCCTTCGCGAAGTAGTTTTGCCATGCATGTCTCAATAGCAAAGCATTACTTCCAAGGTGGATGCTTTCCTGTAGGCGGTTCTGCTCAAATTGTAGAAACCATAGACCCAGTAATTGCAGAAAGTGGAGGAACAATCTTGACCAACGCAGAGGTGGCAGAAGTGGTCATTGAAAATGGAAAAGCTACAGGTGTAAAGATGAGTGATGGGAAAGTCTTCAAAGGAGATATCATTATCAGTGGAGCGGGCATTGTAAATACCTATGAAAAGTTTTTGCCCCAAGAAGTAGTCACCAAACATAGTTTACAAGAAAAGTTGAAAAAAGTAACGCCTTCCATTGCGCACGTTTGTTTATATATCGGTTTAAATGGTTCTCCCGAAGAACTCAATTTGCCAAAAGCAAACTACTGGATTTACCCAGACGATTTAGACCACGATGACTGCGTATCACGCTATGAAAAAGATATTGATGCTGCTTTTCCTGTAGTTTATATTTCTTTCCCTGCGGCTAAAGACCCTACTTGGAATGAGCGCTATCCTGGAAAAAGTACCATCGATATTATTACAGCCATGCCTTACAATCTTTTCAATGAATGGAAAGGAACACGCTGGAAAAAAAGAGGAGAAGACTATGAAGCATTGAAAGAAAAATTAGCCCAACGATTGTTAGAAGAACTTTATAAAAAAGAACCACAAGTGAAAGGTAAAGTAGATCACTATGAGCTTTCTAGCCCAATTACCACACAACATTTCATGAATTACGACAAGGGTGAATTGTATGGAATAGACCATAACCCCGAACGCTATGAACAGCGTTTTCTTCAGCCCAAAACGCCTATCAAAAACCTCTATCTTACTGGGCAAGATATTGTTACCTGCGGAGTTGCCGGAGCACTTTTCGCAGGCTTTTTAACAGCCTCAGCCATACTCAAGAAAAATATTGTAAAAAAAGTGATGTCAGAAAGTTTGAATTAATTACTAACAATTAAACAAGAGATATAAGTTATTGAGTAACCACCAATGTAAATGAATGGTGTTTGTAATATAGGTTCTCGACTAAAAATTTCATGAAAATATTCTCTTTATTTCAATTATTTTTTGTTCTAATTCTTTTTTCATGTGCTAATCAAAAGGTAATCGTTAACGAAGAAATAACTCTTCTAATCAATCAACTTTATGAGATAAAAATTCTTTCAAAAAAAGGGAAAGAAGCTTTTTTAAAAACTGTGGAAGGTAAACCCTTACCATTATTTTCCCTTTGGGAAAAGTCCTACAATCCTAGATTTAGCTTTAGTGCAAAATCTTCTGAAGATGAGGAAATAGCAATAACAGCAAGTTCAATTCTATTCCAAATTTATAGTATTGAATACATACATAGTAGCGCAGAGGAAGCTTTATTAGACAACTTCTCTTTTAACATTCTAGATAATCCTAAAAAAATTATAAGTGAAGTAGAGGATTTGATGGGTGATAACTGGAAGAAATATAGACCGAAAAGAATCAATTATAATAGTACAGAGAATGAAATTAGTGTTGTAAACAATCAATTAATTTGGTGGATCCAAACTTATTCAAAGTTAGGTTTGATAAACGATAGAGTAGTTAGCGACGCAGAATTATGGCTTAAAACAAGTATGGAACAAAAGTTTCATTCACGCCAACGGTTAGTTAATTTTTTTAAGTTTATTATCTCAAAAATATTATTTTATGATAATGAATCAGTGTATAGTTTGGAACAAAAAAGCTATCTCGATACACTACTTAATAACAATTTAATTTCTGTTGAAAACTATAATACACTTCTAGAAAGCTATAAACCTAATGAGGTGAAGAGACAGATGGAGATTTTAAGCTTTATGCCCAATTCTTTTATTTTTGAATTGAAAAACTTCAAATCTGAATACCCCAATTATAACGCAAACTACATCGCTTTTTTAGATACTCTCAAAACTCATCTTATCCCAGATATCAGAATAGATAGTATTTACTCTTTTTCAAAAGAATTCGTAGATGATGAATACGGAGGAACTTATGAAAATGAAATTCTTTCAATAACACTAAATGGTAAAGAATACTGGCAAACAGCTAGTAATTTATTTCCTTCATATAGTGAAAATACACCTATTATTATGGGCACAGTATATCAAAGTGATGTTTCTTTTATACAAGAATACCTTTGTGACCAAAATAGTCCTTATCGGCTCTTTATGATTGAAGATAAAGATAGATTAAGAAATGAAAGAGGTACTAAATTGGGTATTATCCTTTTGGATTCTAATCAAGTTAATGTTTTAGCAGACTTACCTTGTACTTTTTTAGAATTACAACCATTTAGTTATTATCATCATATAAATAGTTTTGACACTATTTTTTCTACTATCAAACAACTTCAAACTATTGGAATCGCTACTCAGTTAAATGACAAAGAGATTATTGAATTAATACCTGAGATTCGATTGTCATCTTTTGGTGATATTAGGTCAATCCTAACTCATTTACCTAATGTTGTAGCTGACTTAGACTTAATTTACTACGATGAGATAGATGACCCTACTTATACTTTCCCTAAATTAATTAATAGATTAAGTAAAGCTTCTAATGGTATGTTTATTCCTCAAAATATTCGAAAAGGTTGGAAAGAATACAGTGAAGATAAAACTTTCCCCTCTGAGGTTGGATTTACCTTGAATGGCAAAGAATATTATTCGGAAATAAAGGATGGGCGAGAAGGTAACGAATATTTAGAAGCAGAAAATTTGATAAAACTCGTTAATGTTGCTTTGTTAGAAGCAAAAATAGATGGGCAGTTTTATTGTATTGATTCATATCGATACTCTTGTTATAATTATATTTATCTTTCAATAACACAACAAGATTGGATTAATAAAAATTATCCTGAAATTTTTCAATTGAAAGATTAAATCTATATCATCTTAAATATGTAGCAGAGTACATCAATGGTATTTCAACCACAAGCTGACCTCAAAATTTAATCACCCAAAACGCCAAGTTAATTTCACCTATCCTTCCCCAATTCATACCAACAAATTCACTTGTGGGAAATCAATTAGATACTTTCACTAAAAGAGAAAGGTACATTTCTGCTTCTTTCTATAGCATTATCCTATTACTTTGTGTAATTTAAAATCTTATAGATTTTACTAGTTTTTCTGCAGATTTTGGAATTAAAACTAACATTGGAGAATATAATTTTACTTTTCACTGCAATGTTTTTCAAGCAGAAAATATAAATACTGAAACTACAAATGTTAGATTTTTTTACTCCAAAAGTATATGCTTTACTAGCAACATTACTTCTTTTTCCTATTTACGCATGGTCTCAATCGGCTGTAATCACAGAAGAGCTCCAAGAATTGGATACTTATGGTTTTGGAACGCCCAATCCAGTGCCTATCCTTACCGAAAACCCCAAAATATTTCCCTATTATAAGTTTGAAGATTACGAACATACCTCACAAAAAAGAGCGTGGAAAGTAATCAAATTAGAGAACGACTACATTGAAGTGTATATATTGCCAGAGGTAGGGGGAAAGGTTTGGGGCGCTATAGAAAAAAGTACTGGCAATGAATTTTTGTACCGCAATGATGTCGTCAAATTCAGGAACATTGCCATGAGAGGACCGTGGACTTCTGGGGGAATTGAATTCAATTTTGGAATAATCGGCCACCATCCTTCCACAGCCACGCCTGTCGATTATGTGACCAAGGAAAATAGTGATGGCAGTGTAAGTTGTGTGGTTGGCAATTTAGATTTACCATCTAGGACCTACTGGCAAGTAGAGATAAAGTTAGAAAAGGATAAAGCCTATTTTGAAACCAATGCTTCTTGGTATAATGGCACCAAATTAAATCAATCTTACTACAATTGGATGACAGGGGCAGCACCCGCTACCAACGATTTAGAATTCTTTGTGCCAGGCAATGGCTATTTAGAACACGGTGGAACTTGGCAAAAATGGCCAATTGATGATCAAGGAAGAAACTTGGCCATGTATAAGAATAATAATTTTGGGCCTTCAAAATCTTATCATGTAGTAGGCAGTTATGAAAACTATTTTGGGGGCTATTACCATGACAGAAATGTAGGATTTGGGCACTTATCGGCTTATGAGGAAATGCCTGGGCAAAAACTTTGGCTTTGGGCACTTTCTAGGTTTGGTGGTATTTGGGAAGATTTACTAACCGATACAGACGGGCAATATATTGAGTTTCAGGCAGGGCGCTTATTCAATCAATATTTTCCTGAAAGTGAGAATCCTATATCACAGGCTAATTTCGATCCTTATGTAATGGATTCGTGGCAGGAACAATGGTTCCCAATCAAGGAAATAGGTGGAATGGAAGCAGCCTCTAAATATGCTTTGTTAAATGTAGAACGCAATGGTGATGAGGCCACTTTGGGGATCAATGCGCTACAAGCCTTTGAGTTTCCACTTCAAATTTTGATAAATGGGAAAGAAGTATCACTCGAAACATTAGAGATGACACCTATGCAGGTTTTTGAAAAGACCATCCCATGTAAAGAAGAAGATATCTTAGAAGTCATATTAGGTAAAGATAAACTACACTATACTTCTAATAAGGAGGAGACCTTTTTGAAAAGGAGTTTTGTTGATGACTCAGCAATAGAAATTTCTGAAGCAGAGAAATTATATCATGAAGCTTCAGAAGCCATGAAATACCGAGAATACAAACTGGCAAAAGAGCATCTATCAAATTTACTTGGGCTAGACCCAAGACATACTGGAGCTTTGTTATTACAGGCAGAAGCTGAATATAGAAAAACACGATATGATGAAACCTTGAAACATGCCAACACTGTGTTGCAACTTGATATATACAATGCTGGGGCAAATTATATGGCAGGTATTGCTTACTGGGCAAAAAACGATGCACTCAACGCATTAGAATCTTTGGGGTGGGCAGCAAGATCAATGGCGTATCGCTCTGTTGCCTATGCGCAAATGGCTGAAATTTATCTCAACATAGATGACATTGAAAAAGCCATTAATTATGCATACAAAGCCTTAGATTTTAATCAGTATAACCTAAATGCTAAGCAGGTTTTGTTGGTCGCTTATAGAAAATCAAAGCAAACAGAGGCATTTACACAACAACTCGATGAGGTTTTAGAAATTAGCCCTATAAATCATTTTGCTACCTTCGAAAAAATAAAATCGGAGGGAAAGGAAGGAGCTACAATATTGAAGCATATACAAAATGAATTTAGCCAAGAAACGGTACTGGAATTGGCTTTGACCTACCTTTCTTTAGGACAAGAAGAAACCGCTTTTGAATTATTGTCACTCAATGGAAATGATAGTAAATCTAAATTGCTTTTGGCGTTTGCTTTCAGAAAAGAAGATGCAGATAAGAGTCAAACATTGCTTTCATCATTAGAAAACGGTTCCCCCAATTTTGTTTTCCCATATCGCCAAGAAATGGTGCCAGTTTTAGAGTGGGCAGTATCAACCAATAACAATTGGAAGTTTAAATATTATTTAGCCCAGAACTATTTGGCTGTTGGATTAAACGATAAAGCAAAAGTGTTATTAAATCAATGCGGAGATACTCCAAACAATGATGCCTTTTATATTTTTAGGGCTAAAATTTTAGTGGATGCTTCTTATGAAGACAAATGGGGAGACTATCAAAAAGCACTAGATTTAGAAGATACCCAATGGAAGAACTGGAATGATTTGATGCTATTTTATTTGGAAAATGCTAAAAATACAGAAGCGGTAGAACTCGGGAAAAATGCTGTTAAAAAATTTCCCAATAATTATAATGTAGGCTTTAGTTATGCCAAAGCTTTGCTGGCTACCAATAATTACGCTAAGGCTATTGCAGTACTTAAAGATTTGAATATTCTTCCTTTTGAACATGCCTCGGAGAGTAAGGATGTTTACAGCGATGCGCATATTTTTTTAGCAAAACAACACATGGATAAGAATCAGTTTAGCAAAGCAGTAAAATTGTTAGAAGCTGCCAAAGAATGGCCTGAAAACTTAGGGGTAGGGGCTCCTTACAATCCAGACGAGAGATTGCCTCACTATTTACTTGGGATGTGTCATGAAAAACTGGGCAAACAGGAAATAGCCAGAAAATACTTTCAAGAGGTAGCTGGGTACCAAGGGAATAATGGTTTAAATGCTCTTTTCTCTTTATTATCTTATAATAAGTTGAATATGGAAAACGAAAAGCAACAATTATTAGAAAAAATGGAGGAAAATAAAGCATCACATTCAAGCCATGCGTTGATTACTGCATTTTATCAAAAGGATTTAAAAAGTGCTAACTCTATAGCAGCATCACAAAATATCGATCAAAGATTAATGGATATTTTTACCTATTGTTTGGGCGAGTGATTTTGATAAATTCTTTACTTTTCAAAACTCAATTAAGTTAAAGTAATCTTCTCCTGCTCATAGTAGCTGATTCTATTTCGCAAGTCCTCCATTTCCTTGGCATAGCGCATTTTGGTTCTGGGGTCAGTTTCTAGATCAGTAAGGGTTTCATATTCTGAAAGCAGATGATATAATTCATGTAAACTTTTATCTATGCTTTGTAGCCTCACTTTTTGATGGTTATCCACTTCCTCTTCAAGTGTTACATCAATGGTAGTTTCTATGCCTGCTTCGCCTCCGGCGGCTGTAACTTCTGTAACAATCTCCTTCACAGTTTCTTTGTAACGTTCTACACCATTTACCATTTTTACAATGGAGATTCTCAAAAGTAGGGGTAGATTGCCCGTTTTTAAAGGTGTTACATCAAACTGCCATTCAGTATGCGAATCTATTTCAATGAGTTGTACAGGCGAATTAAAAGACCTGATATCAAAGTATAATCCTTTTCCTTCGGCGTTCTGGGTATAATCCATGAGTTCTACTTTCATGGTTTCACCTATAGGTACATCTGTAATTTTAGGTTTACTACCCACTTGCAATTCCTTGAGCACCACAGCAAAGGAAGTACCTAACCGAACTACGCATCTATGGGCTTCACCAATGGTCATTTTGTGAGGAATGGCAAAAAGCAATTTCCCTTTTTCCTTGCTTGGTTCCTTGCTATTTTTTTTGTTTGTAATCCTTGGGGAAATAGTAGATTCCTGTTGATTTAGATTCTTAGCCCTTCTTTTTAAAAAATCATTAATTGGTTTCTTTTTCTTCTCACCTCGATAAGGCTCAAGTATATCGTCTAGTTGAACAGTTGTTCCCGAATCTTTACTTTTCTCTAACTGATCTTGTAGGCTTGGATAAATTTTTTCATAATCATCAGAATCCAGAATTTTTGTATTTTTCCTTCTATTTCTCTGAAAAAAGTAAATGGCAAGAACTATGATCAGTACTATCGGGATAATGTATACACTAGTCTCCATTTTGAATAGGATAAAAAATGATTGAAATGCTATAAATCCACTTGGGAATAGCTGGTGAAATATCTCAAAAATATCTAATATTTAGAAAATATCAGGCTGAAATATTTTAGTCTAACTTGAAGATATATTTTTGAGTAGGAAGATGTTGTTTATGAAAATCTTCAGATAACAAATAAAAAGTACCCCTTTCCACATAAATTCTATGGAAAGGGGCATAATTTGACGACTAGAAGAAATGTCTTTTTTTCATAAATAATCGATACTAGTCCTACCACTACTACTCTTTTACAATTTAGCTAGTAAATATGATGCAAAGCTTTTATACTTGTAAATAGAGTGGTAGGACTAGTAGGCTAAAATTTTTTCATTTTTAATAATTCATTTTAGAGGTTTCAAAAATTCTTTACAAGTTTTGATGTTTACTTAGCATCATTCGCTATCATTATTAATTCAACTCTTCGGTTTTTGCTCCTGCCTATTTCATTGGTATTTTCAAAAGCAGGTTGCAGCATTCCTGCTCCTTTCACCACAATTATTGTAGAATCGATACCTAATTCAACCAAGTAATTTTTAATGGCATTTGCCCGTTTTAAGGAGATTTGTTGGTTAATTTCTTTCGAGCCGACATTATCTGTATGCCCGATAATAATCAACTTGAGTAAGTTTCTATTTTTGAAATCTTCCGCCCAATTATTTAATGATTCTTTTGCACCTGCATTAAGTTGAGTGGTATTAAAATCGAAATAGGTTTGTAGCCTTTCTTCAACAATCTTACTTTTCTCGGTTTGTAGTTTTCCAACTTTGATCTCTACATTTTTATCTATCGACTGATTCACAGAATCGGTTGTAGAAGTATTTTCGATTACAGCAGGAGTATTAGATTCTAAGATATCTTGATTGTCCTGCTTCTCCACATTTTCTTTTTCAGGTGATTTTATTTTAGGAATACCTGTTTTTGTTTTACCCTTTTTCTTCTTTCTTCCTTTTTTCTTCTTCTTATTTTTTGACCTTTTTTCTCGTTTTTTATTTTTCTCTTTGTTCTTTTTAATTCTCTTGTTAGGAATAATTCCCTTTCTTAACTCAAGTCCGACTTCCAACGCATTATTGAATACATCGTTTCTTACGCCTGTTGGTAAATCATAACTAAAGCCCATCGAAAAGTTAGGTGTATGGTATTGTAAGCCTAGAATAAATGCCTTAGCTAATCTGTACCTAGTATGTAATTCTAAAATTTTACTTTCATTGGATTTATATTGAAAAGCTGAACCAATATTCAAAAGATCTGTTCCACCACTTCTAGTATAAAGGAAAGATGGAATAATCCCATATTGCCTGTCTTCATAAATATGGTAGCCACCCTCTGCTTGTATTGTAATTGGAATGGAGCTTTCTCCATCAAGAACAGACTCATTGGGTCTATTAATGTCATAAAAAGAAATACCCAAATAGTATTTCTTATTCAAAAGGTCAGTACCTTTTAAATAGATTCCCGTGCCAACACTGTAAAACCTTGATTCAAAATCATCGAAGTTTTCACCAATTCCAATAGATGGGTCAAATCCTAAACCGGGATTAAATTGAGAGCCTGTTGTATAATTTCTAAGATTTATACCTTTGTTGTTATGCCTCGCTGAAATACCAAAACTCAAGGTTTGCAACTCTCCAATCTGCAGCATATGTGTATACCCTAAGTTTAATTCGGTGGTATTGAATAATCCAGACTGGGTTGTAGCATCATTGAAAACGGAAAATGTAAAAGCACCCCAACTATAATCCGAACTGATTATACTTAATGGATAAGTACCCGATGCATAGAAAGTATTGAGATTTAGATTTAAATTGCTATTTATGGTTCTGTATACGGTTCTTAAAGATGCTTCATCTTTTTTTAAGAACTTCCCTGGATTGATCCTATCTGGCGAAAAATTGAATTGCGAAAAATTCTGATACTGACCCAGTGCCAAACCAAAAGTGGTGGCAAAAACTAGGGCAGTGAGTAGAATTTTTCTAACTAAATACATATAAATTAATTTTATTAGTTGCATAAAAGGGATTTTTCAAAAGCTTTATCGGAGTAGGGTTATAAAACCTTGATTTTCCCCATTAAAATTGATGGGTTCTCCGTTTTGATATTGCCCATCTATGCGCCAGAAATAAGTACCGTTTTTAAGTACTCTTCCCCCTTTGCTGCCATCCCATCCGGTTGATGTTAGACTGTTTACATCTTCAGACTTAAATACTACGTTGCCTTGTGTATCGAAAATGTGAAATGAAATACTACTAACTTGCTGGAGGCCATACAATTTAAAAGTATCATTGTTTCCATCATTATTGGGGGTAAATAAATTAGGAATAAATATTTGAGCAGAACTTACCAATCCTTCTACAGTTACCACTACCGTGTCAACTACGGTACAACCCGTTGAATCAACCATTTCCACAAAGTATGAAGTATTGCTCAGCGGCGAAACAGTTGGGCTAGCAGAGGTGGTATCATCTATGGCAGCGTTAGGACTCCATAAATAGGAGAGGGCATTGAAAGCTTCTAATTGAGTACTCTCTCCGCGTTGAATCGTAACATCTTCAGAAGCAAATGCACGGGTATCATAAATCCCGATTTTGATGCTGTCTTCAAAGACACAGCCTGCTTCATTCGTTGCAGAAACGGTAAGCATATCATTTTCATTTACTTCTATAGCAATACTGTTTTCACTGCTTAAAATACCTTGTTGAGCCGAACTCCAAACAATTGATGTCCAAGATTCACCAGGAATAGTAAAATCTAATGTTTCACCTATACATACAGTAGTATCGTTGCCTAATGAAATTTCTTCTTGTTCTGGTAAAATCTCTACACTCCAAGAAGTAGCCAATGCACAGTCAAAATCATTGGGGACTACATAAAATATGGTGTCGCTAGCAGCTAAGTCGATATTAAGTGTGTCGAAAGTACCCAAATAGCCTTGTTTAACCGAGAACCAAATGGCTTGTTCATCTTCTATGGGATCAACTAACTTCAAAGTATTTCCAGCACATAAAACAGTATCTTGTAAATTGATATCAACACAATCGTAAAGTACATTTCCGAAGCAGATACCATTGCTAGCATTATTGGCCAAGGAATTGTCTATGGGATGTACCCCCCAATATATTTTACCACTCAAAAGTTTATTGAGCGAGTAAAAAGAGGTTTGCCATGCAGTACCATGTCTTGGCATTTTCCTTATTCCACTGCTTGTTTCAAAATAAGGAGAAACGTGGTCTACCGCAAATTCACTATCTCCTGCAAATACTTCATAGGTTAAGGCTGAAGTAGAAGTATGATCATCAACACTGCTAGCCCATGAAAAAATTGTTTGGCCATGTATCGCAATGGCAAATGGATTGGTCGGAGTACTTGGGTTTAAGTTTTCCCCTTCAAAATTATTGATATACAAACCTGACCCCGTTGAACTCCCTTCAACAAATAAAACATCTAAATCGCCATCATTGTCTACATCACTAAGTCCTGCATTGGTATTTTTTGGCAATAGTGTATCAAGTACAATATAAGTAGGTTGTGTTGCCAAAGAATCATACTGGTAAATAACCGTTGTATTTTCACCACTTTCATTAAGCCCAGCGAAAAATATATCTGCCAAGCCGTTCTTGTCTAAATCTGCAATAAGGAGTTCATTCGCCTGGTAGTTATTCAATGTTTGGTAAAGTTCGAATTCACCATCTCCACGATTAGTAAATAAGTTGGTAATCATATTTCCTGTCTCATCTACACCAGAGATAATCACATCTGATCTTCCATCGTGGTTTATATCGCCTATATTTAATGCTGATGCTTTTATATTGTTTTGAATATCTACTGATTCGAAAGAGGTTCCTCCTTCATTAAGCAATAATATGGTTTTGCCAGAATCATTGTTGGTTAGCCCACTGATAATTAAGTCAGTTTGCCCATCACGATTGGCATCTAATTGAGCAATATTGGCTTCAATTAGTGCCGGTAAATCTGGTAACACTTCTGTGAAAGTACCATTGGTATTCATATAAAAAAGTAGCTGACTTTCCCCGCTGGTATCTATACCTGAAAAAACTATGTCATAATCTCCATTTCTATCTACGTCTACCCAAATTCCTGTACCAGACTGCCAACCATCAAAAGTGAAAGCTGATTTTTCAAAAGTAAACTCGTTTTTATTCTCCCAAACTTCAATGATCAATTTTCCTTCACTATTATTCCCCATAATAAGGATATCAAGTAAAGCATCGTGGTTGAAATCCGCTATGTCAATTTTTGTATTGGATAGGGCTGGTAGGTTTGACGGTAGAAAGTCAATTACTTCTTCGGCATTGGAAATAAAAAAGATAGTATCGGTGCCAGTCGCACTTTTTCCACTGATAATGGCATCTTGAAAGGCATTGTTGTCTAAATCTGCCCAAATAATATTCGATGATGTTAAGTTTGGCAAGTTCAGCGAGTCAACTATTTCAAATACTTGGGCTTGTAGGTTTGTGAAAGAAGTAATGGCCCAATAAATGCAAAAAATTATACCTGATTTTTTCATTGTATGGTTGTTATATTTTTTCAACTTATTTCAATTGGAATGTAATTGGTATGCTCATGTTACTGGTTAGTGGTTCTCCATAAGCTTTAGCGGGTATCCATAATGGCATTTCGGCAACAATTCTTATGGCTTCTTTATCTAAAGCTTCATGTAAGCTTTCCTCAATTCGGATATTTATCGGTTCACCTGCTTCATTAATGGAAAAGCCAACTGTTACCTGTCCTTCAATGTCATATTGTTTTAGACTATCTGGGTAGTTTAGGGCTTTGGCAAAGTAACTGTATAAAGAATCAAAACCGATAATAGGAGCAGCTTCAGAATAAGCCAAAGCATCAGTTGTATAGTTTGTTATGGATTCGATTTTTTCTGATGCCTTGGCTGTTGCTAGTTCAGTGTTCAGTGTATTTTCATCTGGTTGATCTTTTGGCTGTGTTATTTTGGGTTGTTTTGGTTGATCTTGGTCTTTTTCGGCTATCGACTCAAATTTATACTGTTCATCTTCTTTAGGCTTATTGATTTTATCGATTTCTGAGTCAACTTTATTAGTGGTATTTTCCAGTTTTTCTAAGGATATTTCTTGTCCTTCATTCTCATTTTTCAAAGTTTTTATAGTTTCTTCTTGTGTCGATACTGATGTATTTTCTTGAGAATCAAGCTTTAAATTTGACTGATACCAAGTAAAAACTAGTCCGCCTATTAATAAGAGTATACCTACAAATATTTTATGCTTAAGAGCAAAACCAGTGCTTACAGGTTGCTCTCCTTGCAATCTAGACAATACCTTGTCAAAGTCTTTGGTCTGTTCCACCTCTTTTTTTGAAATAAAAGGTGCTTTCCGCACAACTTTATATTTTGCTGCCATTGTGATAATTATTTATATAGTGCTAAAGTCTTGCTTTAACCTATTTTTAGTTTTTAATTCCTGATTTATTTAAAATTTCCCTTAGTTTACTGAGAATGCGGTAGGCTTTAACCTTGGCATTGTTTTCAGTTATTTCTAGTATTTCACCTATTTCTTTAAAAGACTTCTCTTCATAAAATCGTAATTCAATCAATGCTACTTCTATGGGTTTCAGTTTTTTGAATGCATGTTCTAAATATTGCCTCATCTCAGTAGCGTTCAATCCTTTGTACTCAAGCTCGTTTTGAATAAAATGAATCTGATAATCTTCCAACACTACCAATCTTTCCTTTTTAGTACTTCTAAAAAAAGCGGCTGTCTCATTTATAGCGATTCTGTATAGCCAAGCAATAAAAGGAGTACCTGTTACTTGATATTTTTTAAGGTTGATTAAAGCCTTATAAAACACTTCTGCACATATATCAACCGCAACAGCTTTTTCCCCCGTTTTTTTGAAGATAAAATTGAAAATTTCTTCATAATGTAATTCATACAAAGGCCTGAATCTTTCTGGATCCTCCTTTGCTTGTTCGATTATCTGTTTCTCATCAAGCTTTTTAATATTTTCTTTAATCAGTAGTTTTTCCAATTAAATTATCGATTACTGTAATTTTAATACTCCAATGAAATATGATAAAAAAAGATACAAAAAAAATAATTTTATTTTCGATGGAAGATAAACAAAGAAAAAGACCATTAAATACAGGCTATTTTAGATGAGATAAATTAGTAACTGTCTTATAAAAATATGATATTGGAGAAGACTAAATTTCAACAAACTTCAACTAAAAATTTATGTATACTAAGAAAGTATTCAAGGCGATAGATATGGTAATCTGGACGCGCTATGAAACATTTTTGTTTATTTCCATCATTACAAGTGTGGTTGGATTGTATTTTTTCTTTGACCTGGCTTGGTTAAAAATTCCTTGGACTCCCTTAGCTTTGATAGGTACAGCAGTAGCCTTTGTAATAGGTTTTCAGAATAATTCGGCTTATGGTAGAATTTGGGAAGCGAGAAAGATTTGGGGAGGAATTGTGAATACGTCAAGAACCTTTGGCATGTTTGTGCAAGATTTAGTAGAAAATAATCATGCAGTTATAAAATTATCGAAAGAAGAACTGAATCATGAAATTAAGACGCTTACCTATCGGCATATAGCTTGGATGACAGCCCTGAGACATGCCATGAGAGTAGCTAAACCTTGGGAAACGGTAGTTCAAGAAAAAACAAATAAAGAATGGAGTGAAATTGTAAGGCCTCCAGAATGGGATATTTCACTTGAAGAAGATTTGAAGCCATATCTTTCTGAAGAAGATTTAACCTATTTAAAAAACAAAGGAAATAAGCAAACTGCTTTGTTGTATCTCCAATCACACCATCTTAGAAAGTTAAAAGATAATGGCACTATTTGGGAGTTCGCCTTTTTAAACTTAGAAAATGTACTTCAAGAGTTGTTCACACTTCAAGGAAAGTCCGAAAGGATCAAAAATTTCCCTTATCCTCGGCATTTTGCCTCTTTGAACCATTATTTCATGTGGGTTTTTATTTTGTTATTACCTTTTGCTATTGTGCCACAATTTGCTGAAATAGGAAGACAAGTAGCTGATGCTCATCCTTTGGGTGGTATTTTGTTCATTTGGCTATCAGTTCCTTTTTATGTAATTGTTGCTTGGATCTTTCATACCATGGAAAGAATAGGGAGAACTGGAGAAAATCCATTCGAAGGTTCGGCGAACGATGTTCCAATATCTACTATTGCCAGGGGAATTGAAATAGATTTACGTCAAAACTTAGGAGAATTCAACGAGGAAATTCCAAAGCAGTTCCCAGTTAAGTATGATACGCAGATGTAGGAGAAACTACTTTTTTGTATTGAATAGGGGCAAATTAAATAATTGGAGAACTTATTTAATTTGCCCTTAACTGTGTTTAGCACTTCCCTTTATAAACCTTTATTGCAAACTGCTTTGTTCAGCTCACTTTTTATGTAAATTTTAAAAGCGTATAAAGATTTGTTCGGGATTTTCATGAGATAACTCCGGAATCTGTTCTATTCCATGTAATCTTCTAGCATAATAAGGTACCCCATAGTTAAGGTCAGCAATGTAGTTTTGTATTTCTTGATAAGTAAGTTTATTATCTCGATTCTTGTCAGCATTTTTATTATGAATTGCTTTAAGGAAGAAATAAGTCAACATGCCATGCTGTTTTTCATTGTACCAACTTGAAACCTGATCCCCAGCAGAAGAAGAAAACACTGCGGCATTTTCAATACCAACAGCACCTTTAGATTTGATGATAATGGGTGAAATATTCTCGTAAACAGTGGCACCCGAAAAGCAAGCATCGGTAACGATAGTCATACTTTTAGCAGGTATCTTAGAAAGGTTCGTATAAAATACATCTAGAGGATAACCAGTTAGCTCTACATATTGTGGATCACATTCAACGGGAACAAAATATCCTTGTTGATTACTTAAACCTGGTGCACCATGACCCGAGTAAAACACAAAAACATCACTAATATTCGCCCTCACTGCATTGTATAGTTTTCCTTTTGGATTATTAGCATTGCCAAAGAAAAGTTCAAAATCTCCTTTAGTGGCATTTTCGATATAAAAAACATTGCCTTCTAGATAGCCAAAAACCTCTACAAGGTATTTTTTCATGGCAGCGGCATCGTTTATAGCGTAATCGACCGATTTTGTTTTTGCATAGTTGGCATTGCCAATTACCACCGCTATCGCATCTTCATTTTTTGATTTAGCTTTAGGGAGATTGCTGGCTATATCTGGGGTAATAGTAGGCTGATTGATTTGCCCTTTTGGGGTTATATTCTGATTTATAGGCGTATTATTTGTATTTGGAACATTAGAAACGACAGCATTATTAACTTGATTCTGTAATAATGGAAACTGCCTATCTTCCTCAAAATATTGGTGCCTTTTTTCAGCAATGTTGGAAAACTGATTTCTAGCTTTTCTTGAGTCAGTTTCATGTCTAATGACAAACTGGTTAATGCCCGGCACTACACTTAAATAATATTCATTCCCTTTTTTTATGGTTAAAGTGACATTTTTTGCCGTGCCTTTATTGGTGGTTTCAAAAATGTACCTTCCCTCGGAATAAACTTTTAAGGTAACTTTTCCTGGACATTTTAATTGAAAAGATTCTTTTTTATTAACGGTTACTGTAGGCTTAAGCAAAGAACCCACATAATTATATTTTCTGTACAGATAAATCGTAGCATATTCATCGGAAGTTTGTGCTTGGCTACTAGGGGGAAACACAAACAAAAAAAATATTATAAGAATATAAGCAATGCTCCAGTTTTTAATAATCATGGCAATTTTTTAAGAAAACTTGGGAAAAATAGAAAAATTTCAATTTTCAATATAGTGAACTTCTAGGAACTTAGGCTGATAAAACCCATTGGCAATAACTTTCGATTTCTATTCAAGTTCGTACCCATTAATAATTCATTAATTAACCATCTTTACATAAGCAGTAGGGGTGTACCCTGTTAAAAGTTTAAACTTATGGTTGAAGTTAGATAAATTGCTAAATCCAGATCCATAACAAATCTCCAAGATGGTTTTGTGCTCATCATTTTGCAATAATTTACAGGCATAACCGATGCGAACTTCATTTACATACGTAGAGAAATTTTTATTGGTTGCTTTTTTAAAATAACGGCAAAAAGCAGTAGTGTTCATGCATACTTCTTCGGCTACATCTTGTAGGCTAATTACCGATTGAAAGTTATTCATCACATATTCGTTCACCTTCCTCAGTTTTACATCTTTATCATATACTGAATTTACAAAACCTGAACTCGTAATAAACTTCTTTTCTTTATCATTGGCTAAAATGCGCAGTATATCCAGCAATTTGAGCATCCGTTCTAATCCAGGTTTAACCTCCACAATCTCTTTCAATTTCGAAGCTATAATTACTGATATTTCATCGCTATCCCCAAAAAGAATTCCCCTTTTCGCTTCTTCAATCAATTGTTGAATACAACCAAATTCTATGGTTTCATTAATGGCATTTGCCAAGAAATCTTTTTCGAAGTGAATGATAATTCCTTCTGTAACCAAGCCTTTATCTTTAAAATATTCTGGTTTATTCAACCATTTGTGTGGTAGGTAATCCCCTAAAAGTACGACTTCTCCTGGTTTAAAAGGTTCTATGCTATCTCCTATAAATCGTGTACCTTCTCCCTTTAAAATAAAAACCAATTCCAATTCTTGATGATAGTGCCATAAATTCAGAAAGTGGGGTAATATTTCATGTTTTACTGAAAATGACTGGCTATACACCTTATTGTTCCGCCTAATGAAATGGGATTTCATGATATATTTTTTGCATAAAGGATTTTCAATAGCAATTATATGCAAAAATAACATCAATACTAGCAAATTAAACTGATGAAATTTTATAGTATCTCTTGTACTTTTCGGCTTTAATAACTCATTGAATAATGGAAAAGCCATTAAGAAGCCATAAATGGTTTTTAAGGTCAGGAAAGTTAGGTTTTATGTACCGTACTTGGCTTAAAAATCAAGGAATCCCCGACCACAATTTCGATGGACGCCCGGTAATAGGGATTTGCAATACATGGTCTGAACTTACGCCATGTAATGCACACTTTCGTGAATTTGCCACATACATTAAGCGAGGAATTTATGAAGCAGGAGGCTTTCCATTAGAGTTTCCGATAATGTCTATGGGAGAACCCTTGATGAAGCCTACGGCTATGTTATTTCGAAACTTAGCTGCTATGGACGCCGAAGAAACCGTAAGGGCCAATCCATTAGATGGCGTGGTCATTATTGGCGGATGTGACAAAACGACTCCTTCTGCCTTAATGGGTCTAGCAAGTGTAGATATCCCCACCATTGTGGTTTCTGGAGGCCCTATGCTAAATGGAAAATTTCGTGGAAAAGACATAGGTTCAGGAACAGATATTTGGAAATTTAGTGAAGAAGTAAGGGCAGGAGAAATGACAGAACATGAATTTAGAGAGGCTGAAGGCTGTATGTCTAGAAGTAATGGACATTGTATGACGATGGGAACAGCTTCTTCTATGGCTGTTTTAATGGAAGCACTTGGGATGTCTCTTTCAGGCAACGCAGCAATACCAGCGCCAGATTCAAGAAGAAAAGTATTGTGCCATGCATCGGGAAACAGGATTGTGGAAATGGTGAAAGAAGACCTGAAAATCTCGGATATCATTACTAGAGAAGCTTTGATCAATGCCATAAAAGTAAATGCAGCAGTAGGTGGATCTACAAATATCATAGTTCATTTAATTGCCATTGCTAGGCGATTAGAACTTGATCTTCCTTTAGACGACTTCGATAAATATGGCAGTAATATTCCATTGTTAGTAAACCTCATGCCTTCAGGTAGATTTTTAATGGAAGACTTTTATTATGCTGGTGGCTTGCCTGTTGTTCTTAACGAATTGAAAGATATAATCAACCTAGATTTAAAAACAGCTACCGGTAAAACCCATAGAGAAAATATTGCTAATGCCAAGTGTTACAATCGTGAGGTGATAGCATCAATTGAGAAACCTTTTAAAGAAAATGCAGGTATTGCCGTTTTGAAAGGCAATCTTGCTGAATTTGGGGCAGTAATAAAACCTTCTGCTGCAAAAGAACCTCATCTTATGCAACACAAAGGGCCAGCAGTAGTATTTGAAAATATTGAAGACCTGCATAATAGGATTGATGATCCAAACTTAGAAATTGATGAGCATTCAATTATTGTATTAAAAAATGTGGGCCCAAAGGGTTATCCGGGTATGCCAGAAGTAGGTAATACACCGCTACCTGCCAAACTGCTTAAAAAGGGCATTAAAGATATGGTGCGTATCTCGGATGGACGTATGAGTGGAACTGCTTATGGAACAGTGATTTTGCATGTTTCTCCTGAAGCAGCTGTAGGTGGTACTTTGGCAATTGTAAAAGATGGGGACATGATTGAAGTAGATGTAAAAAACCGTAAATTGGAACTCTTGGTAAGTGCTCAAGAAATTGAGGAAAGGAAGGCAGAATGGAAGTTGAAAGAAAAAGTCTATGAAAGGGGATATGTAAGGATTTACCAAGACCATGTGAACCAAGCACATCTAGGAGCCGACTTTGATGTGCTAGTAGGAAAATCAGGAAAAGATGTAAGCCGAGATGGTTTTTAATTTAAAATTTTGCTGGCGTATATTAAAATTTATTTTTTGAATAATGGGATTTTATCAAGAGCGTAGGGCCGAAAATCCGGCGGGAGTGGGTAGGTCGAGGGTGGAAGCTTTCGGATTTTCTTGATTTTTTGGTTCGTTTTTCATCAAGGAAAAATGAACAGAAGGATAATTTGAAGAAAAACTGATTATTTTTTGAAAAAAATCTTTTTAAAAAATTAAATTTTTAAACACGCTTTTACAAAAACTTAACATAAATATGACAATGAAAAATATAAAAGGGCCAGGTTTATTTTTAGCCCAATTTCTAGGGGATGACCCACCATTTAATCAACTTGCTAGCATAGCCGAATGGGCAGCTGGATTAGGATTTAAAGGTGCACAAATACCCGTTTGGGATAAAAGAGTAATAGATTTAGAGATTGCCTCACAATCGAAAGATTATTGTGATGAGTTTAAGGCCACAATGGCAGATAAAAATTTAGAAGTAATTGAATTGGCTGCCTACCTACAAGGACAATGTATGGCCATGCATCCAGCTTATGAAAAACTCTTCCAACCATTTTATCCAAAAGGATTGAACGATGAACAGCGCTTAAAATGGGCAACGGAAGAATTGAAAAAAACCATAGATGCTTCAGCTTTTGTAGGTACTACAAATATTTCGGTTCTATCAGGGAGCTTGGCTTGGCCGTTTTTATATCCTTGGCCACAGCGTTCTGCTGGCTTAATCGATGAGGCATTTGAAGAAATGGCAAAACGTTGGTTGCCCGTCTTTAATTATGCACAGGAGAAAGGTATTACCTTTGGTTTTGAGTTACATCCAGGTTCGGATCTTTTTGATGGAGCTACTTATGCTCGCTTTTTAGATTTAGTGAATGGACATCCTGCCGCTTGTATTACCTATGACCCCAGTCATTTCTTATTACAACAAGCCGACTATATACAATTTATTGAAATTTTTGCCGATCGTATCAAAGCTTTTCACGTAAAAGATGCTGAGTTTAATCCAAGTGGTTTAAGTGGTGTTTATGGCAGTTATGCCGATTGGAAAGAAAGAGCCGGTCGCTTTAGATCTTTAGGAGATGGACAGGTAGATTTTAAACGGATATTTACGCTACTTACTGAGAAAGGCTATGATGGGTGGGCAATACTTGAATGGGAGTGTTGCATTAAAAGCTCCGAGCAAGGGGCAAGAGAAGCGGTGCCTTTTATCAATCAACACATCATAGAAAGTACGGAGAAGTCATTCGATGATTTTGCTAAAAGCGAAACTGATAAAACCATGAATCGTGAAATCTTAGGACTTTCTTAACCTAGAAATTATGGCAAAACCTATTCTAAATATTGGCTTGGTAGGAACACAATTTATGGGAAAAGCCCATAGTAATGCCTATAAAAAACTAATCAGTTTTACAGATGTTGAAGCTTTACCTTCTCTACATACAGTTTGTGGTCGTAATGTTGAAAGAATGGAGCGTTTAACTGAATTGTATGGCTGGAAAAATAAGGAAACAGACTATAAAAAATTGGTGCAGTCAGATGAAATTGATTTGATTGATATTAGCACCTCTAATGATATGCATTTGCCTATAGCCAAGGCTGCAGCTGAAGCAGGGAAAAATGTCTTATGTGAAAAACCTATTGCAAGAAATGCCGAAGAAGCAATTGAAATGTATCAGCTGGCCGAAGCAAAATCAATCATTCATATGATGATTTTCAATTATCGCTTTGTGCCTGCTATTGCTTTAGCCAAAAAAATGATTGATGAAGGAAAATTGGGAGAAATCAGGCATTTCAATGCTGTTTATTATCAAGACTGGTTGGTCGACCCGCAATTTCCTTTTGTTTGGAGGCATAGTGTAGAAACTTCTGGTTCAGGAGCGCATGGCGATATGAATGCCCACATTGTAGATCTAGCAAGGTATTTAGTGGGAGAATTTGAAGCTGTAAGTGGCGACCAAAAAGTTTTTATTAAAGAAAGACCCATTGAAGGAACCAATGAGGTAGGAGAAGTAACGGCAGATGATACCACCTCTTTTTTAGCAAGATTTACGAATAGGGCAATTGGTTCTTTTTGTGCGACGCGTTTTGCTACTGGGAGGAAAAATTTTATGCGATTAGAAATTTTTGGAAGTAAAGGTTCAGTAAGCTTCAATCTTGAAAGAATGAATGAACTCAATTATTTTGATAATGAACAACAGTCAGATTATCAGGGGTTTACAAATATCTTGGCTACTGAAAATATTCATCCTTATATTAAAAATTGGTGGCCCCCAGGACATATTATTGGTTGGGAGCACACATTTGTACATCAAATTGCCTATTTATTAGACAGCATACACAAAAATGAAAGAGTGACTCCAGATTTTTACGATGGGGCAAAGTGTCAATTAGTGCTAGATGCAGTAAGCCAGTCGGCTGAATCTAGAAAATGGGTTACTATACAAGAATTCAACAGAATTAGTTAAATGGATAATTACAAAATATCTCCTTTGGATGAGGACAAATTACAAATATTAGAGAAGAAATGTAATAAAATAAGGCAGCAAATTATTACCATGGTTTATGATGCCCAATCGGGACACATTGGTGGTAGTTTAGGTGCAACGGAATTATTGGTCTGTCTTTATTACCATTGTATGCAACATGATCCTCAAAATCCAGATTGGAAAGATAGAGATAGGTTTATTCTTTCAAAAGGGCACTGCACCCCTGTACTTTACTCGATTTTAGCAGATTGTGGGTATTTTCCTAAAGAAGACTTAAAGACATTCCGTAGACCGGGTTCACATTTACAAGGGCATCCCTACCAACCAAAAACTCCAGGGGTAGAGGCAACCACAGGTTCACTGGCAATAGGCTTTTCTACAGGTTTAGGCATGGCATTAACTGCTAAAAATAGAGGTCAAAAACATAAGTACTACATTGTTTGTGGAGATGGGGAAATACAGGAAGGACAAATTTGGGAAGCTGCCATGTTCGCTAATAAATACAAGCTCGATAATGTAATAGGTTTTGTAGACAGGAATTACCTACAAACAGATGGAAATTCTGAAGACATTATGCCACTTGATCCATTACGCCCTAAATGGGAAGGTTTTGGCTGGAAAACCTACGAAATAGATGGACATGATATTCAACAAATCATTGCTACAGTTCAAGAGGCAAAAACTGCTTCTCAGCCTGTAATGATCATTGCTAAAACAGTTAAAGGAAAAGGGGTTTCTTTTATGGAAAATGCCGTGGGTTGGCATGGTGGAGTACCCAATTCAGAAGTTACAGAAAAAGCGCTTAAAGAATTAAAGCATGGAATTTAAACAAACTAGACAAGGATATGCAGATGCATTAATTGAATTGGCTGAAGAGCTGCCCGAAATGGTAGTGTTAGACGCAGATGTGGGCAAAGCTACCCTTACATTGCAATTCGCTGCCAAGTATCCTGATCGTTTTTTCAATTGTGGAGTACAGGAACAAAACATGATGGCAGTAGCAGCGGGTATGTCATTAGAAGGCAAAATTCCATTTGCAACCACATTTGGCGTATTTGCTACTTGCCGTGCAGGTGATCAATTAAGAAATGCTATAGCTTATCCAAAAGTGAATGTAAAAGTGGGCGTAACCCATTGTGGCTTAAGCGTAGGTGGTGATGGAGCCTCGCACCAAGCCAATGAAGATATAGCCATTACGCGCTCATTTCCTAACCTAACTATTTTGGTACCGGGAGATTATGAGGAAGCCAAAAAAGCTACCAAGGCTGCTGCTGTTATGAAAGGACCAGTTTATTTGCGTTTAGGGAGGGATAAATATCCTGTAGTGCCCGAATTACACGGCGAATTTGAAATAGGAAAGGCAAAGTTACTTAGAGAGGGAAACGATATTAGCATCATTACAACGGGTATTATGGCTTCCGAAGCTTTAAAAGCGCACGAACATTTAGCTGCTGAAGGTATTCATGCTAGGGTTATTCATATCCATACAGTAAAACCAATTGATAAAGAAGCAATAATTAAAGCAGCCAAAGAAACCAAGGGCATTGTAACAGTTGAAGAACATTCTATTATCGGAGGTTTAGGAGAAGCAGTGGCAGGTATCACAGCCGAGAATTATCCTAGCCCTGTTCATAGAGTAGGAATGATGGATGTATTTGGTGAATCAGGACAAGCGCAGGAATTATTCGACAAGTACGGACTTCGAGCAAAAAATATAATAGAAGCAGTTGAAAAGATTTTATAGTATTACATAACTAAGTGAATTGTAATGAACGCAGACTCATATTTAGCTAATATGGAAGGCTATAAATTTAAATATAGAGACTTTGCTGAAGCACTATATGAAGCTTTAATTTCAGACCCATTTTATTCTTTTTTACAGCAAAAAGTTGAAGGTGATGTACTGAATAAAAAAGAAGCTATGATCAAGTATTTTGATTATTCTTTAATTGAAGGAGAAAAATATGGCCAGCTTCACCTTCCCAAAGCACATAATCATGGTGTTTCTATTTGGTCTACACCAGTAGATAGCAGTATTGAGTTAGAAAGGAAAAATAAAAGAAAAGAGTTTTTACTTAATTGTTTTGGTCGAAGTACAATAGAAGCATACTTGTCCATAATTCAGTTTATGACCAAAAATTCACTTGAATTAATTCCAACAAAGTCATGGTATCTTTCAATTGTTGGACTAAAATCTTCTTTCCAAAATCAAGGTTTAGGTGCTGGGTTGATCAATCCAATATTAGATAAGTGTGATGTACTAAATATTCCTACTTACTTAGAAACCTTTACACCAAGAAACATGAATTTTTATAGAAAACTAGGCTATAAAGTTGTAGATTCATTTTACGAACCTACAATAAAATCAGAATATTGGCTCATGATGCGATCTGCAAGATACGATCTGTAAGATGCGGTCTGCAAGATGCGGTCTGCAAGATGATGCCTACTTAAAGTGAGATATTCTTCAAATAGATACTTATTTTAATTTCACATAATTAAAAATATTAATTAGCTCTATGAAAGCATTGGTTAAATATCAGAAAGGGGCAGGCAATGTAGCCATACAAGACATGCCTGAACCAATCTGTGAAGATCATAAGGTTATTATGGAAATTGCCCATTGTGGAATATGCGGTACTGATCTTCATGTGTACCACGATACTTTTAAAAACTACCCACCAGTAATTCTAGGTCATGAATTCTGTGGAAAAATTATTGAGTTGGGTAAAAACGTAAAAGACGTTCAACTTGGCGAAACCTTCAGTGTTTTGGGTGCTACTGCAGTAATTGATCAAAACTGTGAGTACAACGAGCAGGGTGAAATAATGTTTAGTAAAAACCGTCGTGGGATGGGTCATGGAGTTAATGGTGCATTTACCAAATATGCTACCATGCGCCCCGATCAGTTGTTTAAAGTTCCTGATGGTGTACCCTTGGAGCATGCTGCTTTGGTTGAGCCATTGGCTGTTGCGGTACATGTAGTAGAAGAAATAGCCGACTTTAAATTGGGGGATACTGTTTTGCTCTCTGGGCCAGGACCCATAGGTTTATTATGCATGAAAATGTTAGCAGTTCATGGCGTAAAAGTGATTGTTGCAGGAATGAGTGAAGATACTATGAGACTTGATATGGCTATGAAATATGGCGCCTATAAGACGGTAAAAGTTGATCAAGAAGATTTACAGGAAATAATCGATGAAGAAACGAATGGACAGGGTGTTGCACTGGCAATTGAATGTGCGGGTGCCGAAGCATCTGTTCAGAATTGTATGAAAGCGATAAAACCTTTGGGCTGTTATGTACAAGTCGGACATTTTGGAAAAGATTTGGTGCTCCCTTGGGATTTGGTTGCTTTCCGTCAATTAAGAATTTTTGGATCGGTAGGCTATACCAAGCAAACTTGGCGAAGAACGATGCAAATTCTAGGACAAAATATTATTGACCTAAGCGATGTGATTACACATAGGCTTTCATTAGATGAATGGAAAAAAGGCTTTGATTTAATGGAGGCAAAACAAGCAGTAAAAATTCTCTTAAACCCTAATTAAATGGAAGCAAGGCTTGTTTATGATTCAAAATCCTTACTAGGTGAAGGACCCGTTTGGCATCAAAATTTACAAAAACTTTTTTGGGTAGATATTGAAGGCAAAAAGATCAATTGTTACGATCCTAAAGATGATAGTATAGTCACCCATACTTTTAATCGAATGCCTGGGGCATTGGTACCCATCGATAATGAGCAATTTCTAGTAGCCTTTGAAGACGGCATTGCTGTGTATGAATGGACTATAAAGGAGTTGACCTACCAAAATTATCTATGGAAAGACAATGAGAAAATACGCGCAAATGATGGGAAATGTGACCCCAATGGAAATTTTTGGATTGGTACAATGCATTTAGATTTACAACCCAAAGCCGGGAATTTATACCGAATAAATCCAGGGTATAGTTCCGGGATTAAAATTAGTGAGCGTACAATTTCTAATGGATTGGCATGGTCAAGTGACAAACAAACTATGTACTACATCGACACTTTTGATAATTGTGTTTATGCCTATAACTTTGATATAGATACAAGTGAAATAAGCCAAAAAAGAATAGTGATTACAATAGACCCAAAATTAGGAGGGCCAGATGGCATGTGCATTGACAAAGATGATAGATTGTGGATTGCTCATTGGGGGGGCAGTTGTGTAAGACAATGGGATACGTATACAGGAAGTATTTTAAATGAAATCAATTTACCAGCACCTCATGTGACTTCTTGTACATTTGGTGGAGCTAATTTGGATGAACTTTATATAACTACGGCATCTACTGGTCTTTCAAATACACAATTATCAGACTATCCTTTAAGTGGTGGATTATTCAAAATTAAGACCGGTTCAACTGGCTTAGCTACTTCATTTTTTAAAGTACATGAATAGATTTAAGGCAAAGACAGTCATTGTTACTGGTGCTGGTTCTGGCATAGGAAAAGCCATTGCCAATGCACTTGCTGAAGAAGGAGCAGATGTAATGATCAATGATATAAATCCCGAATTAATAGATGCTGCTATCGCAGAAGGGAAAGTAAATGGTTTAGTGGGAGATATGTCGATATTAGAAGACATTCAGGAACTGGTGGCTTACACTTTAAATTGCTATGGTAAAATTGATTTACTGGTTGCCAATGCAAGTGTTACACACTTTGCACCTTTCTTAGAAACTACAGAAGCGGAATATGATAAGATAACTTCTCTCAATATGAAAGGCACTTTTTTCTTAACACAAAGTGTGGCAAAAGCGATGAAAGAAAAAGGGGGTAAAATAGTAGTTATTTCTTCTAATTTAAGTAAGCGCGCTTATCCGAGCCTAACTACTTATAGCATGACAAAAGCTGCTTTAAATATGATGGTAAGAAGCCTTTCACTTGAATTAAGCCCTTTTAAAATCAATATCAATGCCATAGCACCGGGCCCTATTGCTACAGAAAGAACAATTAAAGAAATACCCGACTATCATGAAGTTTGGGCAGATATCATACCTACAGGTCGTTCTGGAACTGTCGAAGACACAGCGAAATCTACCTTGTTTCTACTTTCTGATGAAGCCAGTCAAATAAATGGTCAGGTATTATTTATAGATGGTGGTTGGAGTGGAATAGGGGTCAATCCTATTTGATGACCCCCCCCCGATAATTTATAAAAATTGATAGTGCTGTTCACCTAATCCTTCTATGGCCAATTTAACTTCATCATTGGCTTTTATGTAAGTAGGAGGATTCATGCCCATACCAACTCCAGGAGGAGTTCCTGTTAATATAAGATCCCCTGCTTCTAATTGCATGAATTGAGATAGATAATAGATAGTATAAGCAGGTTTAAAAACCATGGTTTTACTATTGCCTAATTGACGTTTTTCGCCATTTACTTCAAGAGTCATATCCAAGTTAAGAACATTTCCAGCTTCATCTTTGGTGAGTAAATAAGGGCCAGCAGGGCAAAAGCCTGGACAAGATTTTCCTTTTATCCATTGTCCGCCACTTTCTAATTGAAAGGCCCTTTCTGATAAATCATTGGTAAGGCAATAACCCAAAATGGCTTCTTCTGCCTCGGTTTCATTCGCTAATTCAAATACATCCTTACCCAATACTACTCCTAGTTCAACTTCATAATCTACTTTAGTGGCATTTTTTGCCAATGGTATATTATCATAAGGCCCAGATATAGTGTTTGAAGCTTTTCCAAATACAAGCGGTTCTTTTGGTAATTCCATATTCGCCTCTTTGGCATGATCAGCATAATTTAATCCTATGCATAAAATCATATTAGGCCTACCTATACATGCTGCCCATCTTACGTTTTCTTCAACAGCAGGTAATTGAATACCCTCATTGGCAATAAGTGCTCTCAGTTTAGCAACGCCACCTGAGTTAAAAAACTGCTGATTCCAATCATCAAAATGTTGAGAACAATCCTTTCTTACTCCATCAATCAATACTCCTGGTTTTTCTATACCCTTTTCTCCAAATCGTATTAGTTTCATGCTTTTATTCCTTATTAATTGAATTTCAAAACTAGGAATTTACACTTTCTTCTTCTATCCTAAGTTTTGCTGATAATGATGGAATATTTGCATTGATACCATTATAAGTAATTGATAATCTTAGTTTATTATATCTTATTTAATTTCGATTTACTTCAACTAAGTATACAATTAAAGTTTTGTTGCATTCCGCTTAACTCAGAATTTAAATCTCGAAAGACCAAAATAAATTTAGGAATAAGTAATAGCTGCCTTTCTTATATGTTTATAGCCGTAATAAAAATAATTTCTAACCAAACTTAATTTTAAAATGACTCAAAAATTATATGTAGCTTTATGGGTATTGCTTCGAATAACACTTTGCTCTATAAGATGAAATATCTATGAGGTTAACCAAGCTATTCATAATTCCTGTTTTTATTCTTTTTGCCAACACCATTATTGCCCAAAGCCAAGGCTCTCTTCAAGATTCTTTGGCTAAAAAATTACAATTAGTTGATAGTTTAAAATATAGAAATGCAGATTTAGCGATAAGTATTGCTAAAGAAGTACAAGAGCTTGCCATTGAAAATGAATTACAAAGAGTACATGCCAGTGCCAATAAATTATTGGCCAATATTTATGCAGAAAAAGGTGATTACTCTGCTGCGCTAAAAGTAATTAATACGGCAATATCAATTTACCAAGAATTAAATGATGACAAGCAACTTTGTATAGGATACATTTATAGTGGAATCATTCATCGTTATCTGAAACTTTATCAAGAAAGTATAGATGCCTATCACAAAGCAGAAACGCTAGCAGAAGAATTGAATGAAAGCAATTCATTGTCTTCTATTTATGGCAATTTAGGTAACGTATACTACGACATTTCTGATTATGAAAAAGCATTTGAATACCATCATAAATCTCTTAAAATTGATGAAGGGCTTGGGAATAAAGAAGGCATGGCAAATTCCTATCATAATATAGGATTGTTATTTAAGGAACAAGGCAGGTATGAAATGGCATTGGAGTATTTTAAAAAATCTCTTGAAGTCGATCTTACCATCAACAATCAACGTAATATTGCTATTTCCTATTTAGATTTTATTGATTTGTATATGGCATTGGGAGATACCGTAGAAGCCAAAGAATATGCATATAAATCACTTAAGATAACACAAGAAATTCCTTCTAAAAGGCTTGAGAAACAAGTTTTGGGAAAACTTTCAATCTTGGAAGCTATTTCAGGAAATACTTCTGCAGCTTTTGAAGCTCAGCAATCATTTATTGCCGCTACTGATAGTTTAAATGCCGCCAACTTACAAGAACAAATAGCAGAATTAGAAGCTGGTTTTAACTCTGCTCAAAAAGATAGAGAGTTAAACATCCAAACTTTACAGTTGGAAGCACAAGAGCTTTCATTAAGCAGGCAAAGGTACATAATGATAGGGTTGGTCTTTATTTTCCTATTATGCGGTGTAGTAGCATGGTTACTTTTTAATCGCTATAAACTAAAGGAAAATATTCAAAAGATTTCACTTAAGAATGAAAGGTATAGACTATCGCAAAATTTACAGATTAGGGAGGATATAGATGAGACCATCAACTATTTTGCTTCTTCATTATCTGGTAAAAATACACTGAAAGAAATTTTGTGGGACATAACCAATAATTGCATTTCTAAACTAGGTTTGGTAGACTGTGTTATCTATATCTTGGATGAAGAGCGCCAAGTTCTTATTCAATCTGCAGCTTATGGCTTTAAAAATCCCGAAGAATTCGAAATTCATAATCCAATAGAAATATCAATTGGGCAAGGCATTGTAGGAAGTGTAGCTCAAACTGGAAAGGCGGAAATTGTCAACGATACAATAAAAGATAAAAGATATATTGTTGATGATCTTTCTAGGTTTTCGGAGTTGGCGGTACCACTTATATATCAAAAGAAAGTAATTGGGGTCATTGATTCTGAACACCCTGAAAAGGATTTTTTTACACAATACCATCTCGATTCACTTAAAACAATTGCAGCAATTTGTGCCAGTAAAATTGCCCAAGTGAAAGCAGATGAAATCGCTTTAAAAGCAAAAGAAGCACAGCGAGAAGCAGAAAATATCAAACAACTAGATCAGTTAAAATCTCGCTTCTTTGCCAATATTTCCCATGAATTTCGTACCCCTCTTAATTTAATTTTAGCGCCACTAAAAGATACAAATGGGTCTCCTAATCCTTCTGAAATGGGGCTGATCAAGCGAAATGCCTACAGACTTTTACGTTTGGTAAACCAATTGTTGGACTTGGCCAAGATGGAAGTAGGCTTAATGAAATTGAATTTCTATCATGTAGAAATCTACAGTTTTATTACAGATATTGCAGAAGCGTTTTATCCCATTGCCTCATCTAAATCAATAGATTTTCAAATTGACATACCGAATAGAGATTATGTTGTAAATACTGATCCGGACAAGCTAGAAAAAATTATTTATAATTTACTTTCCAATGCTATGAAATTTACCTACGAAGGAGGTAAAGTAAGTATTCATACAATTTTAGATACGGATAACACACTAAGAATTACTGTTTCAGATACGGGCATTGGCATACCGGCACATTTAAAATCAAAGATATTCGAACGATTTTATCAAGTAGATGAGGAGCGCCATAGAGTTATCGAAGGTACGGGCATTGGACTTTCATTGACCAAAGAACTGGTTGACTTATTAAATGGTACCATAGAACTAGATAGCCAAGAAAACAAGGGTTGTACTTTTATTGTGAAATTACCAGTAGAAGCGAAGGAAAATGCAAAGACAGACTTATTCGATGTCGATTTTGAAAAGCATACATCTGGATTGGGTCATTATGATTATTTAGAAAGTCGTAAATCAAATCTTGAAGTGGCAAATGAAACTGAAGAAAAGGATAATTTGCCTATTTTACTTCTAGTCGAAGATAATGATGACCTAAGGAACTACTTATCTACACAGCTTCAGGAAAATTATAGTCTTTTGGTAGCTGAAAATGGAAAGCAAGGATTACAACTCGCTAAAGAAAAAATACCTGATTTGATTGTCACCGATATCATGATGCCCGAAATGGATGGGATTACTCTTACCAAATGTCTAAGAGATGATACACTTACCTCTCACATTCCTATTGTATTGTTGACTGCTAAAGACGATGTGGCAACAAAAATTGAAGGGTTTACTTTTGGTGCTGAGCAGTTTTTGGTAAAACCCTTTGAGGTAGATGAGCTTTTTGCCCGTTTGAATAGTTTGCATTCACAAAGAAATTTATTGACTGAAAAATTTGGGAGTGAGATTAAACTGGAACCAAGTCAACTACAAATAGCCAACAAAGATGCAGACTTGCTCAAAAACCTAATACAAATCATTGAAGCTAATATTACAGATGAGCAATTTTCAGTAGAAAAACTGCAAAAAGAGATAGGTATGAGCCGCATGCAATTGCATAGAAAACTAAAAGCGCTTACCAACCAATCTACTAATGATTTTATTCGCTCTATTAAATTGAAAAGAGCGGCTCAATTACTCAAACAACCAGGCATGCAGGTAAGCGAAGCAGCCTTCTTATCAGGGTTTTCCCATCTTTCTTATTTTGCGAAATGTTTTAAAGATCAATTTGGTGTATCGCCCTCTTCTTACGCTGAAATGTAAAAATGTTACATGACTGATAGTATTTGTTACAATAGTGCTAACAGGTAATAACTCTGTGCCCTAAAACAAAGCACTTATATTTTCAATGTTACAATAATGCTATTCTAAGGGATATTTATGTTAACCCTTGCCCTCCCATGCCGGCTACCTTTGAAGTATAATTTTTTACTTTAAAATCTTGAAAAATGAGCAAAGAGAAGCAAACTAGAGTAGTCATGTTAATTTTAGCTTTAGTATTGATACTGAATCTTTTCAGTAAAAATATAGCTAATGCACAGCCAGGTGTTTATGCAGGTGGTTCGGCACAATGGATAGAAGGAAATGGAAAAATATACACTTCTAGTGGTAAAGTAGGAATTGGTACAAATTCCCCATTGAGGAAACTTCATATAAAAGGTGCTGGACATCAGTATATCAGAGCAACTTCTACAGGAAGCACACTTTATCATACTTATGTAGCTGGTCTAGAATTAAGAAGGATTTTAGACAATGGTACATCATTGAATTGGGACATAGTAAATCAGGGGGGCTTAAAAATTAGAAGAAATACATCGACCTTATTTCACTTAGAATATGGAGAGGCTCAATTAGGCACTCAAAATATTAAAAACACTTTTAATATATGGGGCAAACATATCATAAATGCTGGTGGAGGTTCACTAGATGAGGGTTCTTTAGCAATAAGAAACTATATCTCGGGGCAGTACCAAACTTTAAGGCTAGATGGAAACCAACTGGAAAGTAGTACCGAATTTCATATCAATTTTCTTTCTGATGAAGACGTACATTTGGTTCATGGCGGCGGAAATGTAAATCTCAACACAAATGACAATGAAGCCAAACTAAATGTAGATGGCGATGGCTTTCAATTAAAATTGATGAATAATGTGAAAGCATGGAAAATAGGTGTTTCTAATGATGATTGGCAAGTAGGTGAAGGCAAATTGGTTTTTACTAGAGGAAGTTCTTCTGAATCGACCATGGTTTTAACAGAACAAGGTAGGGTAGGTATAGGAATGACTACACCTAGCAAAACATTAGATGTAAATGGTACAGCAAGGGCCAAGATCGTAGAGATTACAGGCGGTTCAGATTTTGCCGAATCTTTCGAAATCAATGAAAAAGTATTGCCTGGTAGTGTAGTTAGTATAGATACAGAAAATCCTGGCAAATTGAAGGTTGCTAACAAAGCCTTTGATAAAACAGTGGCAGGGATCATTAGTGGTGCAGGTAATATTAATCCAGGAATGATCATGGGACAAGAAGGCTCTATAGCCGATGGCGAATATCCAGTTGCTTTAACAGGAAGGGTATATTGTTTAGTTGATGCTTCTTATGGAGCGATTGAACCAGGAGACTTATTGACTACTTCAAACACTGCTGGACACGCTATGAAAGTACGCAAAAATGCACATGCACAAGGTGCTATCATAGGTAAAGCGATGACAAGCCTCAAAGGAGGTAAAGGACTTGTATTGGTTCTTGTAAGCTTACAATAAATCATTAGAAGAATTTAAATTATTTCATGATGAAGAGGATAATTTTAATCCTGTTAATAGGAGTAGGGCTAAGTAATGTCCTCATACTAAAGGCGCAGGAAATCGTACCTTATCAGTTCAAGTACAGTGCTGTAAATGAAACAGGAAATGAACTAAAGGAGATTACCACAATATTTGAACCTGGAGCAAGTTCTATTAGGCTTTACTTTAATAATGTTGCATTAGATGAAGGCAGTTATTTAATACTTGAAGGTGAGGATGGTGCCCTACAAAAAATGGACGCTACTGCACTTAAAAATTGGCGCAATAGTTCGGCATATTTTAATGGGAGTGAGGTAAAAGTATCACTGTTTCAAAAAGCTGGTAGTAAAAACAGCATTGAAATCAATCAAGTAAAAGTAGCAAAAAAGGCAAGTAATAATAATCGCAGTAATCAAAGACAAATAGGAACGGGAAATATTAAAGCTGGTAATGATAATCAGGCGGCACCTTTAAATGATACACCACAAGGAAAAGCGATAGGTAGACTTACCAATGGAAATAGTGCTGGGGGTGCTGGATGGATTGCCCCTAATGGAGCAATAGTAACTTCAAGATGGGGATTCAAAATCGTTCAAGAAGATGGCTTTGATATTATAGAATTTAATGTGCCTTTATCTAATGAAGATGGTACAGTAAACCACCCTGCACCAGAAGATCAATACCCTTTAGAGGTTAATACAGCCACTTATGGTTCAAGGGAATTTGAAGTTAGATGGTATGATTATGCGGCTACTAATCCTTATGGGTTCGATGTAGTTCAAGGAATTGGAATATTAAGGGCATTACCGAACAGTTTGGGACAAACTCCTGGTGAAAGGCAACAGGCATATTTTAGGATTGCAACAAATCCAGGGGAATTTACCGTAAAGCATAGCGATATTTTGATTGATGTTTTTACTTATGGAGAACTCTTTAAAATTTATCCTGCTACAGAAGGTTCACATCATTTTGTATTAGAATCTTATCCTTCAACACTTTTAGAAGTTAAGGATTTTGTAAAAAGATCGCTAGATGATAAGGAGAGTATTTTATTATATGACTTCAATCACAATATTCCTGATAATAACGCCATTTATACCTATTATCACACAGGAGGGCCAATTACTTATCATGATTCAAATGTAGCAATTGGGGTACAAACACAAGCATTCCAAAGTAAGGCACCTTCTGTGGGTTTAGGTTTCAGGCACGGCAATTATAGAAATGCATTGCAAGATTTCATGAGCAATCATGCGGTTTATGTAGACTATGACGGATTGTATGGTGACGCATCAACAGGAGAAATCCACAAACCCTACATTACCTTGGGTGATGCTTATGAACATACTTTGTATCATGCTGAAGAGACTTCTGTTGTCTATTTCTCTCCAGGGAATCACCAAGCACAAGGGCTGTATAATGCGCCCATGAAGTGGAAAGCTCCTGTAGGTACAGTAAGAATTGGCAGTAACCAAGCGAATAGCAGAATGGCCAGAAATGCAAATTTTCCTGAAGGTTTTGTATTAGAAGACGAAAGCGGTTTTGAAGAAAATGAAAAACCCCTTCAAGTATCGATTGAAGGATATCCTAATCCATTTATAGAAACTTTTGAATTGGATTATGTACTACCAGAATCTGCAAACGTAGCTATTAAAGTTTTTGATATTACAGGAAATGAAGTAAGAGAACTACTGATGCAGTATCAAGAGCCTGGTACATATCATTTAGAATGGGATGGTAAAAACGAGTTCGGACAACCTATACAATCTGGGATGTATTTGGTAAAAATGCAACTTGGCAATAAGTCTAAAGCACTTAAAATAATCAAAAATTAAATATCATATAAAATTTAAAATCATGAAAAACCCACTAATAATAATATTACTTCTCTTTAGTGTGTTTATGCTAAATGCACAAGATATTATTGAACAAGATAAAATTTGCTATGATGCAAATGGTAAAAAAATGAATGGTAAATATGAGTTTACCACCAAAGAAAACAACAAACTCATAGTAAACTATAAAGATGGGATGCTGCATGGTGGTTATTTCTTAACCAATGAAGCAGGCATTTTACTAGAACAGAAATTTTTCTTACTCAATCAACGTCATGGTTTATGGGAATATAGAAATTCTAAAGGACTATTGATCAGTATCATGGAATACGATAATGGAAAGAAAAATGGCACTTGGATCATCATGAACAAAGCCGGTAAAATTAAGCATGAAATGTTTTACCGAGACGGAAATAAAGTTGGACTCTGGAAAAGCTTTGATGATGAAGGAAACTTGATTAGCATCAAAAACTACCAAACTTCTAATAACATACTTCATTAATATTTCAATTACTAGGTATTTCTATAATGCCTAGTAATTCCAAAAACATGATAAATATGGAAACGGAACAATCACAAAAAACAATATTTGAACAAATTGGTGGTGAAAAAGCGGTTGAAGCAGCAGTAACCATCTTTTATAACAAAGTACAAACAGATAATAGGGTCAATCATTTTTTCAGATGGATTGATATGGAAACTCAATTTAAAAAAATGCAAATGTTCCTATCGTTCGCTTTTGGTGGCCCAATTGTTTACAATGGTAAAAGTATGGAACATGCGCACAAGCATCTTCATAAATACGGATTAAAAAATGAGCATTTTGATGCGGTCATAGAACATTTAACTGCTACAATGCAGGAATTAAATGTGCCCAGTGATTTGATTTCTAAAGCAGCTTCAATTGCTGAAAGTACACGCAAAGACATTCTCGGCTAATTCAAATTAAAAAATGGAATAAAATGAAAATTCTCAAAGAATTACCTGAACTAATAGCAGCTGGTATTATTTCAGAAGAAACAGCAAGTAAAATTCAGCATTATTATCAACATAAGAGTCAAACTTCGGGCAATAAGCTCTATATGGTTTTTGGGATTTTAGGGGCGCTGTTAATTGGTCTCGGCATTATTCTTATTATCGCCCATAATTGGAATGTCTTTTCCAAACCAGTTAAACTTGCTTTTGCTTTCTTACCACTTGTAATAGGACAAGTACTTTGTGGCATTCAGTTATTAAAGAAGAACTCAAGTATAGTTTGGAAAGAAAGTGCCGCAGTTTTTCTAGTTTTATCTATTGGGGCTTGTATTTCAGTTATAAGCCAAGTGTATAATTTACCAGAAAACATTGGTGCCTTTTTCTTTACCTGGGCAGTTTTGAGTTTGCCAGTAGTTTATATCATGAAATCTTCTGTAGCCTCATTGATCTATATACTTATGATAACCAATATGGCTAATCAAACAGGTTATTGGGTATATCCTACAAATGAACCATATTTATATTGGCCTTTGCTTTTTGGAGTGTTGCCCTATTATTACAAGTTATACAAGGAAGCCCCAAGAAGTAATTTCATGGTATTTCATAATTGGTTTATTCCGCTGTCACTAATAATGGCTTTAGGTACCATAGCCAACGATATGTATGAATTTATATATATCGCCTACTTTAGTCTATTTGGCATTTTTTATATCGTGGGTGGTAACGAGTTTTTCAATAATCAAAAATTAAGGAATAATAGCTATAAAATTCTTGGTACAATCGGAAGCATTGTGTTGCTGCTTTCTTTTAGCTTTGAATGGTTTTGGAATGATTTGAGAGATAATGGATACCAATTTTTTGAGTTTGCCAAAAGCCCTGAATTTATTGCTGCAACCCTAATTACGTTGCTCACAATGATATTATGGTATGCTCACAATCGCGGTAAAAAGTTTCAAGATATCGATCCTGTTTCACTTTTATTTATAGCGTTTGTAATAACCTTTACAGTTGGAATTTTTTCTTCTGTATCCATAGCAATTATCAACTTCATACTATTGGCATTAGGAGTTTACACAATTTTACAAGGTTCTAAGAAAGACCATTTAGGCCTTTTGAATTATGGCCTACTCATTATTGCCTCTTTAATAGTTTGCCGATTTTTCGATACCGATCTCAGTTTCATTATAAGGGGGTTATTATTTGTTGCAGTCGGCTTAGGCTTTTTCATAGTAAATTATTTAGTCATCAAAAAAAGAAAAGTTTATGAAAACTGATAGAATAATATTTATCGCAATAGTAGCATTTCAACTCATTGTACCAACATACATGATTTGGAATAGTGAAGATATTATAGCTTCAGGGAATGAATATAAATTCAGAACTAGACCTATAGATCCTAATGACCCTTATCGGGGTAAGTACTTGCATCTCAGTTTTACTGAAAATAAGATTGCGATTTCGCAAGAAGCAACATGGAAATTTGGGGAACCAATTGCTGTTTTATTAGACCAAGACCAAAACGGTTACGCCAAAATTAAATCTGTTAGCAAGGAAATTCCTGAAAATGGAGAGGCGTATTTAATGGCAAAAGTGAGCTATGTGCAAGAAAGTGAGCCAAGAGAACTTTTTGTGGCTTATCCTTTCAATAGATTTTATGTAGAAGAGTCTGTGGCAGAACAGGCTGAAGAAACATATCGACAAAGCAGTCTAGATACTACACAAATAGCGTATGCTCAGGTGAGTATCAAAAATGGAGAAGCCATTTTAAAAGATGTATTGATAGATGGAGAACCTATCAATGAACTTATTAGGGCACATAATTCTAAATAATAAAAGAAATGGGAAGTGTAAATTTTTATAATTTGAGAAGAAGAGTAGGTAAAATTAAAGTAGCGAAAAGTAGGATAGAAGGATATATCGAATACCAAATGTTGCTTGATGTTTTAAAAGTAATTGACAAGCGCACTTTAGAAAATGGCGACGTAATTTTAACCGCCTACTCTTCTTACTTTGAAGAGCTAGAAGACAGTGAGTCAATCCCTTATTATGAAGCTTGGATATTAAGAGAAACGCCCTTCGATCCTGCTGAAATAAATATTTTTAGAGTAGAATAGGCTAATTAAATTATACCATTTTTTTAGAAGTAAGTAAAGACAGGTATTTATCTGCATGATGGATAAGATATGTCAAATTCTAAAAAGTTCTGGTATACGTTCCATTTTAATGCAAAGGGAAGAACAGTAAATTTCAAGAATTAAGAGTATGCAACCAGTAGAAAACATTCAAGAATTAAATTCAATAAAAGATATTGAAAAATTCGTTAATGATATTTTGTATTTACATGCTACAGGAAAAGTAGCAAAGAATCAAATTGATAGTATTGTTGCTCTTTTAGGAAAAGATTTTCTGGACAATACCATACAGGGACATGGATATACCAAACCTTTTGGATATGCAGGAGATTTTAAGATAATCGATGATATCTATACTTGTAAAAGAAGTAATAATCCTGTTTACAAAGCCTGGGATGAATTTTTTCATCAGCAAAGTGCACCCATAGCTGTTAGGAATAGAAAAACCTATTTTAAAGAGAAGGCTAGTAAAGCTTTAAAAGAGGGAGGTAATTTGCTTAATATTGCCAGTGGCCCAGCACGCGATTTATTAGAGTTATTGCAGGAGCATAATTTACCAAAAGTAAAATTTACTTGTGTGGATATGGATGAAAATGCAATAAGTTATGCTAAGAGATTAAATGCTAATTATTTAGAGCAAATCAATTTTATCAAGACCAATGTTTTCAGGTTTAATACTTCCCAAAAGTTTGATATGATATGGTCTGCTGGCTTTTTTGATTATTTTGACGACGATGCATTTGTATTCCTTTTGAAAAGATGCAAGAAATGGTTGAAACCAAAAGGTGAAATGATCATTGGTAATTTTAATGAGAGTTGGAACCCAAGTAGACCCTATATGGAAATATTCAGTGATTGGTATTTGCATCATAGAACGGCTACCAAACTATTTGCCTTAGGCAAAAAAGCTGGTTTTAATGCGCATAAAATATATATTGGCAGAGAACCAGAAAATGTCAATTTATTTCTTCACTTAATAAATTAAAGCCATCACTTTAATAGATATCATTATTTAGCTATCATAAAATCAAAAAAGAGCGACTATTATTGGTAATCCATTTAAAAAATAGGGCGTTACTAGGGTATTTTAGATTACTAATATATCCTAATGAAGTATGCATTAAATTGTGAAAACGCTTATCGAATTTAAACTTTAGGAGGTGAAAAATTTAAGTTATAAAGCTAATTTTTTGATAGCTGAATTATGAAGAACGATAGGATAATCATAAAGAAAAAAGAAATATTATCAGATAACTGGTATACCTTAAACAAGGTGACCTTCGACTATCAGAAGAAAAATGGTGATTGGGAAACGCAAGCAAGAGAAGCCTATGATAGGGGTAATGGCGCAACTATTTTATTGTATAACCGCTCGAAAGGGACTGTAATTTTAACAAGGCAATTTAGAATGCCTACTTATATAAACGGAAATGAAGATGGGATGCTGATAGAAGCTTGTGCTGGTTTATTAGATAAAGACAATGCAGAAGACTGTATAAGAAAGGAAACGGAGGAAGAAACAGGGTATAAAATTTCGAAAGTTAAAAAGATTTTTGAATCCTATATGTCTCCTGGTTCTGTAACTGAGATTTTATATTTCTTTATTGCAGAATATGATAGAAATATGAAAGTTAGTGAGGGAGGAGGCATAGCAGAAGAACAGGAAAATATAGAAGTTTTAGAATTGAAATTCGATGATGCTTTTAATATGATTTACACTGGGGAAATAAAAGATGGAAAAACGATTATGTTACTTCAATATGCGAAAATCCATAACTTACTATGATAGATGAAAAACCATTAATGATTTTGGTAGCGGGGCCATATCGTTCAGGAACTAACGATGATCCAGCGCTGATACAAAAAAATATAGACGCCATGAATGAAACTGCTTTCAAAATTTACCAAATGGGTCATTTGCCAGTTCTTGGTGAATGGTTTGCATTACCACTTATAGAAACAGCTGGTTCAAAAGAAATGGGTGATCGAATTTGGAATGAATTGTTTCATCCCGTTGCCATTCGACTTATTAGTAAATGCGATGTGGTTTTAAGAATAGGTGGGGCTTCAAGTGGAGCAGATGAAATGATAAAATTTGGAAAGGAAAAAGGGAAGCAAATTCTATATGATATTGATGAATTGAGATAAATAGAAAACTCGACTTAATATTTTTAAACGAGCCATTATAGGACAGTTGAGCATATATGTCTTTTTAAAGCAAAATTGATGGAAAATAATTCATGCATTCGTATTATCGCATATAGTTAAAATAAAACTTTTCTAATAGATAATACATCGGTGAATAGGTTATCGAGAATAACGGCTATTTTAATTCAATTACAATCTAAACGAATTATTACAGCCAAAGAAATTGCCCAACGATTTGAAATCAGTTTAAGAACAGTCTACAGGGATATAAAAACGCTTCAAGAAGCCGGTGTTCCCATTGGTGCAGAAAATGGTGTAGGATACTATCTCGTAAGGGGCTACACGCTTCCACCAGTTGCCGTCACAGAAGAAGAGGCCAATGCATTAATCATTTCTGAACAATTTATTAAAAGACAAGGAGATAGATCGCTTACTAAAAACTTCGAATCATTACTTTTTAAAATCAAATCTATCGTAAAAAGCTATCAGAAAGATAACATAGCTTTGCTTGAAAAAAGAACTGATACAGTTGTAAAAGGAAGAGTATATGAAAGTGATTGGTTATCTGACATACAAAAAGCCATTGCACATGCTTTCATTTTAGCAATTACTTATCATTCAGCAAATAAAGATGAAATAACCAATCGAAAAATAGAACCCTTAGCTATTTATTTTACCAATAACGCTTGGATAGTTATTGCTCATTGTCAATTTAGAAATGATTTGAGGGAATTCAGATTAGATAGGATTCAACAACTGCAAGTTACCCAAGAAACTTTCGAGTTACCTGTAGAATTTGATATTCAAAAATATTTTAAAAGATTTCAAACCTAGTTGACATAGGGCTGTCACTTAGCCATTTTATCATTGCTTCATGAAAAATTTATTTATTGGAATTTGTATGCTCATAATGATGGGATACAGCCACTCTCACAAAAAAATTAATAACATGGAAAAAGCAAAGATTGTAGAAATGGTATTATGGAAATCTAAGGAGGGAATTGGAATTGAAGAAGCAAAAAATGCAATTACAACATTGAACGACTTTGTAAAGCAACAACCTGGCTTTATTTCAAGAAAAACAGCTTTAGCCGAAGACGGAATGTTTTTAGACATTGTTCTTTGGACAGACCTAGCATCTGCAAAAACTGCTTCTGAAAAAGCCATGCAAAATGAAAAAACTTCGAAAGTATTTAGCACAATTGATGAAAAGGAAATGACTTTTCAACATTTCGAAATTTTTAATAGCTTAGAGTAGGAAAGAAACCAAGTTATAATCTATAATCAAAAAGTGGTTATTTCTTTCCACTTTTTGATTTGATTAGAATACCAATCCTTTAAAAAGTCTTAATAATTGATAGGTACAAAGGCATACCCAGCGTGATGTTTAGCGGGAAGGTGATAGCCAAGGCCATTGGAATGTACAACCCTGCATTGGCTTTGGGAGCGGCTAGTTTCATAGCTGCAGGTACGGCAATATATGAAGCACTGGCGGCAAGAATAGTAAATAAGAATTGATTGCCCACACTATCTGTAATAGTCCTGCTAATTAAGGCCACTATGCATCCATTAATAAGTGGTATAATGATGGCAAAAAAGAATGAAAACCAGCCATTCTGGAAAAATGTAGCTAACTTTTTACCGCTTGTAATTCCCATATCCAACAAGAATACGGCTAAAAATCCTTTAAAAATATCTGTGGTAAATGGTTTTATGCCTTCTGCCTGAGAATCGCTGGCCAAGAATCCTATTACCAAACTTCCCATAATAAGCAATACACTGCCATTTGTTAAGGCATGGTTCAGCAACTTTCTTTTAGATGGTTTTTCTTTGTCTTGTTTATTGAATATAGCAATCAGTAATACACCCACTATGATTGAAGGTGCCTCCATTAGAGCCATTACAGCAACCATGTGTCCACTAAATTCTATTTGCTGTAATTCTAGAAAAGAGACGGCTGTAACAAAAGTCACAGCACTTACAGAGCCATAAGCAGCGGCAATAGCGCCCGCATTAGGAACGCCTAATTTTTTCTTCAAAATGAAGAAAGTGTAACTTGGTACTATAAATGCGAGGAAAATCCCGAACAATAAGGACCATAGTATCTCAAACCCCAATTCACTATGCGCTAGCTCTTGCCCACCTTTAAAACCGATGGAGAACAATAAGTAAAGCGAAATAAATTTTGATGAATTAGAAGGAATTGCCAAGTCGCTTTTAAGACGGACAGCGAGCATTCCAAGAAAGAAAAAAAGTAAAGCTGGGTTTGTTAAATTATCGATTAGTAGTTGTAGTTCCATAAGCTGCAAGTTGTTTCTCTACATAGAAAAACTTTTCCACTCCCTTTTTTTAATTTATCTTCAGGCGTAGATTTAAAGGGAGAATGGTTATTCTCCCATTCACCCAAATATTGTTTCTTATAAAGATTGATTTTGCTATCAGTAATAGATAGTGTTGTGTGGTAGGTGTTGGTTAAGATTAAAAGGTCAGCTTTAAGATTTTTAGCAATTTTCACGCTTATATTATCTTTAGCTGTTATTTCCATTATACCTTGTAAGTAGTTAGGCTTTAAAATATTTAGAATTTAAATATTAAAGCTTTACTTTCCCTTTAAGGTTTTTGGGATTGTAAAGTGCCTTCATGAATATTAGCGCACCAATTACAATGCTTGATAAAATCGCCTCTGAAATGAATTGGCCATTGTTCATTACTGAAAGGCCAATCCATGTTCCTAATAAGATTAAAATAGCAAAAAGAAGTACCTTGTTGGATGTATGGTTTTTCTCTTGTCGATTAGATTCAATTACTACTTGATTTTCTGCTAGTTCTGTAGATACTTCTACTTTTTGCCGTATATAGTTCATAGACCTGGTTTATCTTAGTTATTTAGATTTATAATGCAAATCTAGTAGGATTGTTCATAAGTTTTTATTTAGATTTGATATGATATACATAAAAAATATTTATGCATTATACACTTCACCAACTAAAGATATTCCTTAAGGTAGCTGAGCTTCAGAGTGTTACAAAAGCTTCAGAAGCCCTTTCTTTAACCCAGCCTGCTGTATCTGTACAGCTAAAAAATTTTCAAGGTCAATTTTCTGTGCCCCTTACAGAGGTTGTAGGAAGGCAATTATACATCACAGATTTTGGGAAAGAGATAGCCAAAGCAGCTGAAAAAATTTTGGATGAAGTAGATAATATTAACTATAAGACCATGATCTACCAAAACCAGTTGGCAGGTCGTCTTAAAATTTCTGTGGCATCGACAGGTAAATATGTAATGCCTTATTTTTTATCGGGTTTTATGCGTCAACACAAGGGAGTAGATTTAGCAATGGATGTGACCAATAAAATGCTGGTGGTAAAAAGCCTAGAGCAAAATGAAGTAGACTTTTCTTTGGTTTCAGTCATACCAGAACAACTTAGCATTGATCGATTGCAGCTTCTACAAAATAAATTGTTTCTAGTAGGGAGTACTAGATTAGGGACGAAGAAAAAAGGAAAACGCTTGAAAATATTTGAAGAATATCCATTGATTTATAGAGAGCATGGTTCGGCTACAAGAAATGCGATGGAACAATTTATTCGATTGAAAAATTTACCTACTTACAAAAAAATTGAATTGACTTCTAATGAAGCAGTGAAGCAAGCAGTGGTAGCTGGTTTGGGTTACTCTATTATGCCACTTATCGGTATTAAAAATGAAATTAAAAATGGCGATTTAGAAATAATTCCTTTAGAGGGTTTGCCCATAGTTACCTATTGGAATTTAGTCAGATTAAGTTCTAAAGCGCTTTCTCCTGTTGCACAAGCTTTTATTGATTACCTAAAAACGGAAAAAGAGAATATCATTCAAGATCAATTCGATTGGTATGAAAAGTATTAGGAATTCGATTTTTTACTGTTTTGTTGGACTATCCTCAAAAGCAGATATATAAATTAAGACCTTTTGTAAGCAATTCCCCAAGTTCTTATTGATTTCATTTTCCCAGAATCTAAATACTTTAAATCCCATTTTATTAAGGCTGGTATTTACTTCGTGATCCCTTTGAATATTCCGTTCGATCTTGGCTATCCAAAAATCTTTATTTCTTTTAATGGAGTGCTTTTTTTCTTCCCAATTATAGCCATGCCAGAATTCGCCGTCTATAAAAACAACAAACTTTTTGGCTTTATTGGCTACATCCGGATTGCCAGGTAAATCTTTGCAATGAATGCGATATCGCACACCTGCGCCAAAAAGTGCTTTCCTAAAAAGTAACTCAGGCTTAGTATTTTTACCCCGAATTTTACCCATCATTTTACTCCTTTTCTCAGTAGTAAAATATCCAGCTTCTTCTTTAAACCTGGGCACTTTTATACGTATATCAGGATACTTCTTTGCCATATCTTTTCAACTTTCATCAAATTGAATTGTTCTGTTAGGCTATTTCAATACATAATGTTATAAACATATAATACCAAATTCAGAAGACTTCGTAATCCTATTTATTAAAAAATGAGATACGTTTCCTCTATGCTATAACTATATTTCAAAAGATAAATAGAACTCGTAAAATGGAAAGTTTTAGCGTTTCATATCTTCTTTACTATGCATGAAATTTTATTAGCTTCAGAAGTCAAATTAATGTAAAACATAAAAAATTACCCCAATTAATGAAGCGTATTATGGATTATGATGTGATAGAAATGCCCGTTTGTTATGAGGATTTGTTGGAAGAATCTAAAAACATTGGTTTTGATCAACCTTCTGATGTTTATATAGGTACTTTACTGAAAACACTTTTAGCGAGTAAACCAAAGGGGAATTTTCTTGAATTGGGAACAGGTGCCAGTCTTTCATTGTCTTGGATGTTGGCTGGTATGGACAGTCAATCTACTTTGGTTAGCTTAGATAATGATGCACAATTAATGGCAATTGCAGAGAAGTATTTCGGAGAAGATTCTAGGTTACAATTGTTTTGCACTGATGGTGCAGAATGGATAAAAAATTATACGGGTGAAAAATTCGATTTGATTTTTGCTGACACTTGGCCTGGTAAATACAATACTTTAGAAGAAACATTGGCCTTACTAAAACCTGGTGGTATATATTTGATCGACGATATGAAGCCTCAATCCAATTGGCCTGATGGACATGCAGAAAAGGCTAAAAACTTAGTAGACTACTTGGAGAATAGGGAAGACCTAGTAATCACTAAAATGGATTGGTCTACAGGAGTTTTAATGGCGACTAAAACAGATTAAATCGGAAGATTTATTGATGTTGAAATTAGTATTCTTAAGTTAATATGAGTAAACCCAATTTTGGAGTGTTTATTGATTTTTGGAATGGTCATCCAAACCATCTCCCATTTCTCAATTTACGGGAATCGAATAATGAACCTAAAGATTGGAATTTAAAAAAAAGTATTGAGTTAATTGATGAAATTATGCTCAAAAATACTGAGGAATCAATAATTGAAAGTATTGAACTTTTGTTGAATAGCGAAAACTGGAGACCTCATTTAGTAGCTTTAATGGCTATTTTTAAATTAAAAGAAGTAAAACAACAGAAACATATAAAATTACTTTGGGAAAGACTTGCAAGAGGATCTTGGGTAAGTCCACAAATTTTGGTAATCCTGTCAATTATTGATACAGCATTTGCAAGTGTAGCAGATGGCATACTTGCAAATGGATTTACAGTGACTTACTCAGAACTTTCACCAATAGAACATCACAGTGCGCGTGGTCCATCAGGCCCTAAAACAGCAAGTCAAAAAATAAAAGAGGCTATTTATTTCCTTAGACAAGGGTCAATAATTGATTTAAATAGTGGAGATAGTGGAGGACGAATTGCAGAAGGCTGGAAAAATAATTTATTACATTTAGTAGAAACCAAAAAGCTTCAATTAAATATTCGCTAGAATTACATAAGGAATGAATTGAACGAAATTGATTCGGAAGATTTAAGTGTTCCTATTAAATAATTTATTTATGTTTAACTCAATATTGTAAATTAGCTTAAATTACAAGGGAACTAACCTGCCATTGGAAAGTTTAATTTTTATTAAAGAACCAGTAATAGTTTTGCAAAACTATTCTAAGGAAGGTTTTATATTATAAACTGGTGCAGGGCATTTGACCGACATTTTTGATGATACCTCTCTTACTTTTTCACTTTCCTCAATAAATTCTGGCCTATCAGATGTTGGTTTAACTTTCAACATAAAAATTGAAATATACAGCGCTATTGCTCCAGCAAAAAACCAAAATACATCAATATATGCCACCCAATGGTAGGTATTCCACATGTTCCATATCCAACCACCAGTAACCAAACCATTGGCAATAGGAACAAGTAATGATAATATACCACCCATTATCAAGTAGTTTCTATTCTGTTGAGAGTACTTTTCCCAAAAAACACCGAGAATAGTTATGAGCAGCCAACCGATAAAGAAAATAGCATTCACATAGGTAGCGCGTTCTGCTATTTCCAAAGGTACGACCTTATTGGCAATAAAGATCAAGGCAAAGGCAGGGAACATACTCAAGCAGATTGCCAAGTACCACTTGGTTACCTTGTGATGAAAAAGTCTTTGTTTGTAAGTGTACTGATCATTGTCCCTAGCAGTCCTCCATATCAATACCCCACTGATTATCATAAAACAGGTAATCATGGACAATACAAAATATATCACCCTTAAGGCAACACCACCAAAATTTGCAAAGTGTAACTTAAAGATGTAGTCTGTCACGGCATTGGCATATGGTTTATTCTCTGGGTAAATAGTAAATCCGTCCAGTATCTTTCCATCGATCATACGCATAGAGATCAAACCAGGTGAATTGATTTCCTTGTCATCATCGATCTGCCATGATACCACCGCATCCGCTTTTCCATAATTTCTTAGTTGGGCACGTTTGATATTATGGTCAGGATATCTTTTCCTAATTTTTGCCGAAAGTTCGGATAGTGACAAAAGCGTTGCTTCTGGTGCATCTTTATCTACTTTTATAGCTTGTTGGGGCTGGACCTTGGCAAATAATTTATCCCTGTCCCCATCATATAACAAAAATACACTTGGTAATAAGATAAGTATCAAAAGACCGAAAAACGCCCCGGTAACAGCATACATCGCTTGGAAAGGGAGTCCGATAACACCCAAAACTGTATGTGCATTGGTCCATATCACTTTCCATTTTCCTTCCCTGATAAATGCGTAGAATTTTGTCAGTAGGTTCCTCCAATGTATCAAAACCCCAGTGACTATGGCAAAAAGAAAAAATAAAGCTACAAAGCCGGCAATGTAAATACCTACTACCGGTATCTGCCTGAAATAATGAAGATAATATATGGTATCCCCGACAGTAGTAAGGGGCTCATTTATATCTTGAATACTCATTCCAGCAGGATCATAGTATGCTGCCATCCTCTCTACTGTAGAGTCGGTATCGTTAATCGCACCATAAACAGATATAACAGGACTATATTCAGAAGGAAAATTTACATTCGTAACCTCATGAAAATTAAGATGATAGACACTGCCAATTTGGGAGACTGCCCAATCCATATCTATTTTTTCATTGAGAGGCTTCCTCATGTCAGGGTTTTCCCACTGTTTTATTTCATGTCTGAAAAGCGAGAATGCACCAGCATAAAAAATGACAAAAAGCGCAAAACTGATAACAATACCTGCTACTGTGTGGGTATGAAAAAGTACATTATATGCTCTATTGCCCAATCCCTTTAATTTCATGGTCTTTTATTAAAAGATAAATAAACAGCTTATCAGAATGATGATTAAAAGCCCTATCCACGATACCCATGCCCTTTTTATAAAGTAGATCATGACCATTAGTCCTACCCATAGTATAAATGATGTAAATGTGGCGGTCAATAAGACCGGGGTATCATCTGCTACATTTTTTGCAATTGCCATATGAAAAAGTATCGATGCTGCGTAAGCACCAAATATGGCTGCCATGATCTTACTGAACCTTGTCCAACCGGACGATAGATATTTAGCTTTTGCTGGCATAACAATTAAGTCAAATCGATAATTAAGAACAAAATACACAAACTACCCCAAGCCCAAGTCCATTTTGCATGCATCTTTACGGATAAAATAATAGCGGAGAGTAATGTCATGAACGCAACTGACCATAAAATCAAAGCAGTAGAGAAGGCATAAGAATATGTAAATAGATATAAGGAGAACAAAGAAATGGCACTGGCCAAGATCAAAGATTTCATTTTATTTTGCTTCCACCATAAAATTCCTTCACTTGGAAAATACTTAGATGTTGCATAAAATATAAAACAGGAGAGTGTCAATAAAGTCAGTGCCATTTTTCAAATATTATTTATTCATTAATTGATAGATCAAAAACCCCGGCAATATTGGCACCTGTAACACTGAATACTTCCTCAGCAGTACCTGTAGCCTCATTCAATTTATAAAAACCATTTACGCTTGGGTTAGCAATGGCAAAGTGTGGCGTTCCATTTACAAAAGACATATTCGAGGCATCAAAAGGGGAGAGTGCAGGTAGTCCACTTATTTTATTCACAGTTTGATTTACCAGGTCAACTTCTACCCAAGCCCCTGTAGGTGATGTAAATAACCAAAACAAGATTTGCTGGAAATCCTCATCAGTTAAATTTTGTGTGCCTCCTCTTTCAATGACCAAATCTAAGATTCGCTGGTCAAGTTCTTCATTGATCAAGGCATAGCCTATATCATCCTTGTAGTAATAAAAAGTAGAAAGGAAGGTGCCTTGACCCGTAAGGGTAGGATTATTTATTTCAGGCACCTTGAAATTGTAGGTAGAGTCATAATCACTAGTTCCTGAAGGTATCTTTAGTACTGCACCTGAAGTAGTAGGTACACCAATATTTCCTCCATGGAAAAAGTAAAAATTACCAGTTTCATCGATATACCTCTGCCCAAAACGATTGAATACGACCAAATCACCAGCATCTTCAAATTGAGCAATTTCAGTTACTGCCCCAGAAGCAATATCGACCTTAGGCAGTGCAACATTGGGTACATTTCCTCCGGCTTCTAAACGGGTAGGTACAAAAATTTCATTATCTCCCCTAAATATAAACGTCTGATAGCGTACAGGATCTGCTGTAAGATCATTTGCCAAGGTCATATCTATTGAACCATTGACCTCCATAGTAGTAGGGTTAAAAGTATTAATGGCATTGGGGTCATTCCTATCATGAAAAACACCAAATTCTGCATCACGTACCCTTAAAGAAAATGACTCATTGCTAACGGTAGCAATAATTCCATCTTCCACAAATTCTTGATTGCCATTTACACCGATCTTGGCAAAACCAGAAGAACCGTCTGTCCTTGTCATAAACAGGGCGCCATCTTGTACAGAAAGTGGGAAGAAATTTTGGAAAGCAGTACCTTGGCTTATATCTATTGTCCCAGTAGGGAGTTCCTCGAAATATTGAGCAAACCAAGTATTCTCTGGAGTTGTGGCAACTACAACATAGCCGCTTTTGAGGCGTACATTTTCTGGATTTAGTGCTACGGTTACAGAGGCCGTTTCCTCATCAGTAAGACTACCGTTGGTAGCAGTCATTTTTACAGTATAGGTACCACCCTCTGTGTAAGTGTGCACTGGACTGGCGGTACTGGAGGAATTACCATCTCCAAAATCCCATGCAAACGAAAGACCATCAGTAGAGGTATTGCTGAAGGTGACTTCAAGCTCATTGGCAGTGAAGCTGAAAGCAGCAGTAGGTTGGACACCGGGCGCTGGATCGTCTTCTTCATCACAGCTTGAAAAACAGAAAAAAAGTAGTAATATAATGCTCAGTAGTCTTAAATTCATAGTTTCAGTAGTTGTTAAATTTATCTTTTTAATAAGTATCTGATCTTTACATTAAAATTCCTTCCAGGTCTTGGTACCCTGAAGTTATCGAAGACTTCTTCATCCAAGATGTTGTTCATTTGAAATGAAAATGTCAATCCTTTCTCAATCATATTATAGGTCATGCCCAAATCTAGCTGACGTTGAGTAGGGATGATATTTTCAATATTTCGCGTATTTTGAAAGATTAGATCGAATTCGTCTACAAAAGTGAAATAGCCAAAAGCAATGATCTCATCTCTTTCGGAAAGTGGACTATTGAACTTGTATCTTGAAGCAACATTTAAAAATGTTGAAGGGATATTAGGGATAGGGTTCCCTACACCATTGGTATTGTTTTCATCGGGTTCCCCACCTTTTAGTACTTCTTGTAAAGTTAAGTTAAAGGACAGTTCTAGATTTCGGACAGGTGCCCCTTTTAATGAGAGTTCTATGCCAGTTGCTTCGGCTTCGGCTTCGTTTACAAACTGGGCAGGATCATTTTCATTCCTTCCAGGTTCAAGCCTGATCAAGTTCGATTGATCTCGTAAGAACCAATTGGCGTCTATAGAAAAATAGCGATGTGTATTAAATGTATGCTTGAAAAAGCCACCTAAATTTAGGTTTCTACTCTCTTCGGGCTTCAAGAAAAAATTAGGCTCAATGGTCAAAAAGTCTCCAAAGACTTCATTTTTGGTTGGTATCCTTAAAGCCTGTTCAAAACTGATCCTAAAAAATAGGTCATCTAAGATGGAATATTTTAAACCAGCGCCATAACCCGTTTCTCTACCATCTGATGTAAATTCCAATACTTGTTCCCTGCCAAATGACCTAATATCGGCTGTACTTTGGTTGTAATAATAATATTTTCCGAAGATGATAGATTCCAACTTTGAATCGAACCATTTAGATTCATAAGAGATTCCGCTGATTGAACGGGTCAAAAAAGAGGGGATAGTATTAGGGTCAACGCCATTGATCAATGGGGCTATCGGGTCATTGCCTACTACATCTTCATCACTTAAAAAAGAGGAAAGCTTGATAGTATGTGAAGGAATTATTTCATATGCGATGTTAAGTCGATGTGCTTGAGAAGTAGTCTCTCCTTCACGTTGAGATGGAAGACCGAGCACTTCCATACCTTGTCTGTTTGTGGCTACTACTTCACCGAACCAATTGTATACATTTGTAGTGGAATCATCAACAAATTCTTTCGCTGTTGCAAATACACCACTATAACCTAACTTCAATTTCTCATTGAATAAAGATTTTTCATAATTGAAGCTATGTACTAGGGCATTACGTTCAAGATCCGCTTCTCCAACAGCTTTGTTCCCAATCCTTATACCGTGTTGTATCTCATCGAAACGTTGGTTATAAGAAATGGAATATGATAACCTATCTGCCCACTTTACATTGACAATACCCAATGTACCTTTGACCATCGAAGACTGGTGAGCGCTGTGAAAACGTTCTGCCTCAACTTCCTCTTCTTTGAAGTCAGGTGTCCTTTGTCTTGCACGAATGATGTAATTATTGTCAGAGTAGTTGTAGAAAGAATTTAATGATACAACAAGGTTTTCTCCAATTTTTTTTGATGCATTGAGTGTACCAATGTGGGTGTTGAAAGAGCCTACTTGGTAAGCTACATCTAAAAAATCATAATCCACTTGTCTGCTAACGATATTGACTCCGCCAGCTAAAGCATCTGTACCAATATCGATCGGCATCACCCCTTTATATACATCTACCCGTTCGATAGCATTTACAGGAATATTGTTCAATTGGATACTTCCTCCAAAAAGTTCTAAAGGCATTCCATCGATATACCTTCTTACTGCTAGACCAGAAAGCCCGTTTAATTGAATGGTTGTATTACTCCCAAGCCCACCTGACTGTCTTACCCTTACCCCAGCTGTACGGTCTAGTACTGCTACTACATCAGCAGACTCATTTTGTAGTTTCAATACATCGATAGAAGATATTTGGATAGGATTCTCATTGAGTACCGTACTTTCAGATTTTTCAGCAATGATTATTTCATCGAGTTGGGTCAGGTCCTCATCGAGGGAAAAATCAACCTCAATATCCATTGCTTTACTAATGACAATTTTCTTAGCAGTTTTTTTATAACCCAAGCTTGCTGCTTCAAGCACATATTCTCCAGGTTTAATGTCCTTTATAGTGTAATCACCTTTGCTATCGGCGACTTTTCCTCGATCTGTATCTTGTATCCTAACTGTGGCTCCTATCAGTACATTTCCTGCTTGGTCTGTAATCTTTCCTGAGATACTATTATTTTGTCCGAATGATATGATTGTTTGAAAAAAAAGTAATAAAAAGATAAAAAAACGAAGCATGTTTTTATTTAGACTAATTACAGATAAAGGCAAATGTATCAAAATATAGTACCCTATAAATCATTTCAATATTAATATTCTATTAATTCATTGTAACTTTTGATGAAATCAATTCACCAAAATTGGATTAGTTATAGATTAGTCTGAAAGCGTTAAACATGTTTCTGGCTTCCCTAATGAGCCGCATAAGTATGTTTACCTCACTTCTGGTAAGGCAGAAACCAACGGGTAAAAGAACTACTCGGGGTTCACCAAAGTCTATAAAACTGTATGCATCTTCACCGAGGTTGCGCAGACCATTCACAAAATGAGAGAGTTCTTTAATACTGAAAGAGGCACGAGTACTTCTATGTATGAGCGTGAACTTCTTACATGATTTGCACCAGCTTACTTGAAATCCTCTTTCCTCACTCAAAATGATACTTGATGAATGGTACATAGCATTAGTATTTGATTTTTTCAATCAAGCCAGGCTGCCACTCTATTATTATTTTACACAAAGTAATGAGGAAAGAATGGCAGCCCAATAAAGGCCTGAGTAAACCGATAAAAACATTTGGTAGATGTTTTTATCGCCCGTATTTGACAACTAACTTTCGTATTTATTTAGACTAATTATAAATAATGCTTTGCAAGTATAGCACACCCAACTATAATTGTCAATCGCTATAAGTAGTGATTTTTATAGCTTATTCAAGATTAATAATAGATACTTGGTTATTGTTCCCCATCATTATCCAATATATATTTCTTCTACCCAATGTTCCCTAAAGACAACTAAAATTAGGTACAGGATAATCATTAAAAAATTACCTCCTAAACCAATTAGAGAAATTTTAAAATCTTTCCTTAACTCGAAGGAGCCAGCGATTAATCCAGAAATATTAATCCCACAAGTAATTGTAGCAATCCATTTCAATGTAAACATTCTTTCCATATGCATAGAATAAATCTCTAAAGTTTGAGAAGTTAATTCAACTGGGGAGTGGGGTAAAAGAAATAATGAATATAAAACTACAATTAGCCAAATAATTAAGGAAATAGCTAAAAGTTTGTTTGTAAATAGGTACATCTTATGTCTTATAAATTACTTCTCGACGTAAAAATAATTTAAAATTTCAATGCAATTCTACTTTTCTGCTGTTTTACCAATGAGTATTTTCTCTACCATATTTTTTCCAACGCCAACAATACATCTCTCTCCAACAAAATCGATAATGATTCCATAATCACGAATTACATCGGATCCTATGATACCTGTAATGGTATACCCTGTTCTTTTACTGATGCTCTCCTTTAATTGGGAGAGAGATACTCCTAGAAAAGGAGTAGCCACAAATCTTCCACCTATTTTCAAATTTACATCTAGTACTGACCATACCCCTAAATGCTTCCCCCCGAAACCATAAAGTTCTTTGGAAAGCCTTTTGTGTGTAAAGAAGCCGTATCCCTTCTTCTGAGAAAGATCAAGTACAGTAATTGTGGAACCTGTATCAATCAGAAAATAGGCTTTTTTACTGTTCAATGTACATTCAACTATTGGAAAGACCGTATTCAAAAGTTTTATAGTAGTAGGTTCTAACTCGTACCGCATATTCATAGCGGGCTGTCCCTTAACCTCTGTAAAAGCTATTAAGAGTATCACAAAAAAAATTGACAACTTTGAAATCATTATTTAGGTTGTTAAGTGCAACAATATCAGATAGTTGTTCTTGATTTATTGGAATAGGAAGGTATCTTTCTGCAGTAATTACAGATTATGTTTTTGTTGTAAAAGAGCTATTAAAAGTATATTGATATCCTGGTTTTAGTCTGTCAGGTTGCTATAAAAAATACCTGATAGAAGGTCTCTATCATTTTCATATTTTGGGATATGATTTGTTAATACGAACATAAATTGATTATCGTATTAATGACGTAAAATATTTTACTTTAAATTAGGTATTTAGTGCGGTGCTTAATGGTGTGTGTTCAGTTTAAATCTTTCCTTGCTCTAAATAATATGAAATTGTCTTATCACTGGAGTTTCTAGTCAATAGATTTCTTTAGCGTAATGTGGCATTTCAACATATAAATTAATCCTAATCACTTAAAGGTTTTTAACTATTACTTTGCTGCATATCACTACTCAATAAGTTTGAACAAGAACAGCTATAAAGAACAAACTTTTCACTTTAGTGGCTATTGAAATTATCGCTATAAAAATTAATTTATAGACTTATGCTTGATCTTTTAGTGGTATAAAATAAGAATGGTTATATTGATGAAAATTATAACTGTAACTAAAGACTAGCACTAAGATGGGGAAAAAATTACTTTTTTTATTATTAATAAGCTTGCTTGCATGTGATATGCCAGAAGAAAAAAAAGCAACTGATTATAGAAATACAGCACTTTCGATCGAAGACAGGATCAGCATTTTAATTGGGCAGATGACAGTAGAAGAGAAAGTATCCCAAATGCGATATGATTCACCTTCTATAGAAAGATTGGGCATTCCAGCATATAATTGGTGGAACGAATGTCTTCACGGAGTGGGCAGGGCAGGAGAAGCTACTGTTTTCCCACAAGCCATAGGGATGGGTGCTATGTGGGATACAACCCTGATGCATCAAATCGCAGTGGCGATTTCTGATGAAGCTCGGGCCAAACATCATTATTTCACAACGCTCAATCAAAGAGGTATTTACCAAGGGCTTACTTTCTGGACGCCCAACATCAATATATTTAGAGACCCAAGATGGGGCAGAGGCCAAGAAACTTATGGAGAAGATCCTTATCTAACGGGAAGGTTAGCAGTAAACTTTATAAATGGTTTACAGGGCGATGACCCGAATTACTTTAAAGTGATCGCTACTTCTAAGCATTTTGCTGTACATAGTGGACCAGAAAAAACACGGCATAGCGACAACTATCAAGCATCTGAAAGAGATTTATGGCAAACGTATTTGCCTGCTTTTGAGGCGACTGTAAAAGAAGCCAATGTACAATCAGTTATGTGTGCCTATAACCGATTTAGAGATGAGGCATGCTGTGGTAGCAATACACTTTTAGATTCAATCCTAAGAAACGAATGGAACTTCAATGGTTATGTAGTTTCCGATTGTTGGGCTATCAACGATTTTTATGTAGAGGGCAGGCATGGTGTATCCGCCAATCAGCAAGAAGCTGCTGCCCTTGCTGTAAAGCGTGGTACTGACTTAAACTGCGGTGATACTTTTTTTCCTGGTTTAGTTGATGCGGTTAAAAATGGAATTTTACCTGAGAAAAACTTAGATGAAGCACTTGCTCGTTTGTTAAGGGCAAAAATCAAATTAGGCTTATTTGATCCGCCAGAAGAAGTGCCTTACACTAAAATCCCTTACAGTGTGGTAAGAAGTCAGTCACATCTTGATTTGGCATTAGAGGCTTCTAGAAAAGCCATGGTATTGCTCAAAAATGAAAACAATGCCTTGCCTTTAAGTAAGGACTTAAAAAAGGTAGCAGTCATTGGGCCTAATGCACATGATGAGCAAGTTCTACTAGGGAACTATCATGGTACTTCTACCAATTATGCTACCCCTTTAGAAGCTATACAAGAAAAATTACCCAATGCGGAAGTAACTTATGCTATTGGGAGCCCAATAGCTGCAGGTTTTCCATTGCTTACTCCAATCCCATCAGAATATTTATCTAGCGATGGTAAAGCTGGCTTAACTGGAACCTATTATGCCAACATGGATTGGTCTGGTGAGCCAGCCATGACACAGCAAGATGCCGAACTTGATTTTAAATGGACAGAAAAGACACCAGTAACTGAAATAATGGCGGATACTTTTGCAGTACAATGGAGAGGACAGTTAATGGTGCCAGAAACAGGTAGTTACAGATTAGGTTTAAAAGCCTGTAATTTTGGAAGGTTTACATTGAATGATTCTACCTACTTTGAGTTTGATAATGTGCATCACCCAATTACAAGATACATAGACCTAGATTTGAAGAAAGGTGAATCATATACTATTTCTATTGATTTTTATAGTTATCATACTGATCCTCAATTACATTTACTATGGGCAAAATTAGGAGAAGACTATCTTAGTCCAGCCCTAGCAGCAGCTCAGCAAGCTGAAACAGTCATATTATGTTTAGGATTATCACCTGATATTGAAGGAGAAGAAATGCCCATAGTTTTAGATGGTTTTGATAAAGGCGATAGAACGAAACTTTCCTTACCGCAACCTCAAATAGATTTGATGAAAAAAATTAAAGCGCTAGGTAAGCCTACTATTTTGGTGCTTTTAAATGGTAGTGCCGTGGCAGTAAATTGGGCGGATCAAAATATGCCAGCCATATTGGAGGCCTGGTATCCAGGTGAGTTTGGGGGACAAGCCATTGCCGATGTACTTTTTGGTGACTACAATCCATCAGGTAAATTACCAGTAACTTTTTATCAGACAGTTGAAGATTTACCTGCTTTTACTGATTATAATATGGATAATAGAACTTATAAATATTTTAGAGGAGAGGTGCTTTATCCATTCGGGCATGGCCTAAGTTATACACAATTCGAATATGGTGATTTACAATTGCCAGCCAAAATAAACCCAGGTGAATCAATTGAAGTGAGCGTTACTGTATCAAATACTGGCGCAGTAGCAGGTGATGAAATTGTGCAACTTTATATTACCGACAGTGGTGATAATGAGGCTTCCCCAATACGCTCTTTGAAACGCTTTGCTCGGGTAAGTTTAGATGCTGGTGAATCAAAAACCGTAAGTTTCAATCTTTCTCCTAAAGAATATGCCAGCATGCAATTGGATGGGACTATTCTGATACAGCCTGGAGAATTAACAGTGAGCATAGGAGGAAAACAACCAGGTTTTATTGGGAATGCAGATGCCATAACAACCCAAGTAGTAAGTGGAAAAATAACAGTGGGTGGCGAAACCTTGAAGTTAGCCATGAAATAAAAAACTATTTATTGGAAATGCTTATTTCGAAGCATTTCCAAAATTTGATTTGTAGAATTAGTGAAAGACTACAGTGGTATTTTAAATAATATAAGGCGGTATGTGACATTATCGCAAGAAGAAGAAAATCAACTTATTGCCATAATTAGGACGACTAGGATAAAGAAAAGGCAGTTCTTAGATCAACCTGGATTTACAAGTGCCTACAGAAACTATGTAGTTAAAGGTGCTTTTAGATCTTATTTTATCGATGATGATGGCAAAGAACATACGGTGCAGATTGCCGTGGAAGATTGGTTTGTAAGTGACTTTTATAGTTACATTACACAAACTCCAGCTACCCTTTATGTGGAGGCACTAGAAGATTCTTTTATTCTTCAGATGAAATACAAAGAAATAGAGGCACTCTGTGGAAAAATACATGCCTTAAGTGAATATTTCAGAATAACTACCGAAAGGGCGTTTGCATTTTCAAGAAAACGTGCCTTGTCAAACTTGAGTTTATCTGCAGAAGCGCGTTATTTAGAATTTTTAGAGAGATACCCTGGCATTGTAAACCGTGTGCCCCAGAAAGTGATCGCTTCTTATTTAGGGATGTCTGCGGAGTTCTTAAGTAAAATACGTGCGCAATTGGCCCATAAATCTTGAACTAGTTCAAGTATTTTTCCTAATCTGGTTCATTTTTATCGCGGGTATTTCCCATGACCTTTGAAGTGTAAAATTTTTATAAACACTTTTAAATCACAAATCATGGAAACCCAAAAAGTATTGCCTTCATATAAAGAAGGTTTAAAAGAACTAAGGAACAACCTTTCTCAAATGTTACCTGCAGAATCCTTAGACCTGTTTGATAATGATGCAGAAACACTTGAAACTACGCATCAAGACATATTGAAAGTACAAGTAGGGGATAAAGCGCCAGATTTCTCACTTTCAAATGCAGTTGGAGAAACTGTAAGGTTGAGTAACCTTTTAAAAAACGGAAAAGTAATTCTTACTTTTTACCGTGGTACTTGGTGCCCTTACTGTAACTTACAATTAAATCAATACCAACAGATGCTGCCAGAGATAAAAGAAAAAGGAGGTCAGCTAGTCGCTATTTCGCCTCAAACACCAGATGAATCTTTAAGTATCAAAGAAAAAAATAATCTTGCTTTTGAAGTATTAAGCGATAACGGGAATATCGTTGCTAGACAATTTACTACCGTATTTAAAAATGGTGAACAACCAGTAGCCGAGATGCAAAAACTAGGTATCGATTTCGATAGCTTCTACTCCGATGATTCTAGGGAAATTCCAGTACCTGCTGTTTTTATTATTGAGCAAGATAATATGGTTAGTTTCGCCCACACAACTGGTGGTGATTACAGAAATAGAACAGAAGCTTCGGCGATATTAGAAGCACTATAAAATTCAAATAACAAACAAATTAACATCATGAATAAGTATTTGATATTAATAGCCAAATGGTTGTTGGCGTTGCCACTCATAGTTTTTGGACTCAATAAATTTATCGGTTTTGCAGACATGCCGCCACCATCAGATGAAACAGCCCAAATGTTTTTGGGCGCTATGTTTACTTCTTATTTATCCAAATTGGTTGGCTTGGTAGAAATTATTGGAGGAGTATTATTGCTAGTACCTAAAACTACCTTCATTGGCCTATTAATTTTGAGCCCAATAGTAGCAAATATAGCAGCATTTCATGTGGCGCACGATTTCCCAGGGAATGGCATTTGGTTACTCACTTTTTTAACTTTTGCTGTAGTAGCCTATGGGCAAAAAGATTTATTTTTCAAGTTAACAAATCAGTAAATTATGAATAAAAAGATTTGGTTTATCACAGGAATTTCTAGTGGTTTGGGTGAAGCAATTGCCCAAGCCGCGCTAGATGCTGGCTATTTTGTAATAGGCACTTTTAGGAAAGAAGCGCAAGTACAAACCTTTAACAAGACGAATGAAGGAAATGGTTTTTCATACCAGCTTGATATTACCAATCAAAAGGCCATTGGAAATGTAATAGTGCAAACTCAGGAAAGATTTGGTAAAATAGATGTATTGGTGAATAATGCTGGTGTTGGTTTTGTGGGAGCGATAGAAGAGACTTCAAGCGAAGAAGCTAGGCAGGTTTTTGAAGCAAATTTCTTTGGGACGTTGGCACTTACAAACGCAGTTTTACCCATCATGAGAAAACAAAAAAGTGGACATATCATCCAGATTTCTTCGCATGGAGGTATTAAAGCATTTGCGGGTTTTGGAATTTATAATGCCAGTAAATTTGCCCTAGAAGGATTTAGTGAAGCTTTGGCACAAGAGGTAGCACCGCTTGGTATAAAAGTAACCTTGGTAGAACCAGGACCGTTCAGGACAAAATTTGCCAGTGAAAGCTTAGGAGCTGCCAAACAAATCATTCCCGATTATGACCAAACTGCAGGTGTATTTAGAAATAAACTAAAAAGTGTAGATGGCAAACAAGAAGGAGATCCTGTAAAAGCTGCCTTGGCAATTGTATCTCTTGTAAAACAAGAAAAACCACCGTTGCGATTACCACTTGGAAAGACTCCATTGGTCACCATCCCAATGAAGCTCGAAAGTGTACAAAAGGACCTTGAGGCTACTCAGGAAATTGCAAAGACAGTTGTATTTGAATAAGGATAGATTTAAAAAACAAAACCCTTCATGAATTGATCATGAGGGGTTTTGTTTTTAGAGTCGTTCTTAGTAAGTAATAAAAAGTGGGCGGGTATTTTTGATTCCAGAATGTAATTATTATATCTAATATTTTCTACGCTATTACTATTTTTAGCTTATGGATGATACCCCGCTAAGCTGGATTCTAGAATTCTAAGATTATCAAAAGCTATAGAAGAAATTTCTGCATAATTTTATGTAGTAAGCCGATTTTCACAATTCATTTAAGTTGAAATATGAAATATATACTGATATTTCTTATAGGTTTTATTCCTGTCTTTGACCCAAATAATTGTTTGGTTCCAAATTCAGTCAATGATATCCTGAAGAAAAATGAGATCTCAATAGTGGATAAATCAAAACTTATTAGAGATTGGGCTACTTATTTAACAACGGCATGCCCAACGATAGTGCTTGGTGATTTTAATGGTGATGGAGAGGAAGACTATGCAATTATTGGAGAAGGTGACAATTTTAGTCAACCGTATGGACTTTTTATTATTGAATTCACTGAAGATGGTTTTAAATTGATAAAAATAATGGACATCGGCTTTGGAATTTATTCAGGTGGACTCGGCTTTGGAATGAAGATTATCGAAAGAGGTAAAATAAATGGAATCCATAAGACAATAAACATAAAAAATGATGCAATTTTCTTTACTAAATTCGAATCATCATCAAAAGTCATTTATTATGAAAATGGTATATATCAGGAAGTTTGGACAGGCGATTAAAAAAAAAGAGCTACACCTTAAAAAACTATGTTGGACATGGTTGGGATACAAGACTTTTTGCAACTTAAAGTCATCTTTTACTTCGGAAAAAATTTGCGTTTTAATTCCAGCACACTTTATTTTTAGATTTAGTAAGTAATTAAAAAAGGTGAAGCAAATTCTAATCGTATTCTTTGTAGGGCTTTTCAATTTGGGTTATTCGCAAAGTTTCCCTGAATTAGAAAAAGTCTTAATTAAAGAACTTCCTGAAAGTTTAATAGAAGATGGGCAATGGGTATTTAATGCTAGCGAAGCAGATATTAAGAAAATAGATAAACCTCATTTAAAGACTCTTGTGCCACATTTCGATTTCTACAGAGTAACACTCACAAACTTTTTAGGTTACCATGTAAACCAAGCAACTTGTGTGATTTTATTTGACAGCGCGGCTTCAAAAATTGTATTAGTTGAGCCTATTTGGTATGGTGTAAGTAGCCAACTGATTAAAATTTTTATTAATGAGAAGTTTGATAAAGAAGATGACATAAGGACCTGTTTAAGAGAAATTCATCAGTTAATGGAGTTAAATCCTAGGTATAAATTTATAGAAACAGGTGTTACTTCTAACTTGATAACTTATGATTTAATCTACTTCAAAGAAGGTACTTATATTAAAGAAGGGAGTGATAAAATATCAACTGTCAACTACACTAGTGATAATATATGGAGGAAAATAGAAGTAGTGATTAAAAAACTTAAGATTAAAAAGTATATCACGATTAACCTAAGACTAAAAGACGATAAAGAACATAGAAAAGAATACAAGAGAATTATTCATTAAGTACTGCTTAATTAAATAATAAAATCAATACTGAGCTTAGTTGGGAAACAAGCTTTCGAGACATAAAATCATAGTGTACTACAGAAACAATTAAAATTACTAAACCAGAACAGTTTTTTTGAAGATATAGCCTGAGAAGGTAATGAAAAATGAGTGGGTATTTTTGATTCCAAAAAGCAATTATTTATATCTATTGTTTTCTGCGCTATTACTATATTTAAGTATAGATTAAGCGTATGAGAATTCCTTCCTAGTTGATAACATACGATTATGCACCTATCAAAAGCTAAAAATACTGCATGATTTTATGTAGTGAGCCGATTTTAGTTGCAATTATGGACATCAAATCCAAGAGTAAATATGAAAATTACATTTTACGCACTTCTGTTTTTTACATTTCTTAAATGTTATGCTCAAGATTCAAATGAACCTAAGGTTTTATATAACATTGCAGGAATGGAAAACGCGCAGGTGAAATATGATATAGCGTATGTGGAAGAAGGAGATTCAAGTCTAGTAATGGATATTTACTATCCTGCTGAGTTTGATTTTAATTCTAAGATTCCAGTAATTGTTATCGCATTTGGTTATAGTGGTTCTGCTCAACAAAAACTTATAGGTAAACCATTTATGAAATGGAAATGGTATACTTCGTGGTGTAAATTGATAGCTGCAAAAGGTATGGCAGCAATAGTCTATGAAACCACTTCTCCAAAAGAAGACCTTAATTCCATTCAAAATTATTTAGTAGCTAATGCTAGCAAACTAAATATTGACTTAAATAAAGTCGGCCTGTTCTCAATATCGGGCAATGCTTCTGTAGCTCTAGAAGCAATAATGGAAAAAGAGAATAACTTCTACAAATGCGGGGCTTTATATTATCCATTCATAGTATCTAATGACTCTGAACTCATGAAAGCGGCTGTTTCGGTATCAACTGAGTACGGCTTTTCTTTGGTTCAACTACCCGAAAGAAATAAATGGCAAGATAATACGCCACTTTTTATTGTTCAGGCTGGAAAGGATAAAATAAATAGAATTAAGGAGCTTCTCGGGGAATTTATACACGATGCGCACAAGGTAAACATGCCATTAACTTTTGTGAATTATAAAGATGGAATCCATGGGTTTGATGTATTTCAAAATAGCAACTTAACTAAAAAAATTATCGAAGATACATTAGATTTTTGGGTGTATCATTTAATAACAACTGACTGAACATTTATTTAAACGTAGAGTAAGCGGCTTAACCATAACTCTCCATGCAATTTCCTTCTGGACTGCATCCTACAATTCCTTGCTTATCAAAAGTTATAGAAGAAATAAATGTATATTTTTATGTAGTTTGACAATAGTTATTCATATAAAATACATTTATGGGACTACAAACCTATCATATCACAGAAGAAATAGAGAGGCAATTCAATCTACTTTATTTGTCAATGCATAGATCTAAATCAAAGAAAGGCTTGATGAGTAGTTACAAAGATGATGACTTTGATTATACAAGGGCATTCAATATTGCCATCTTGAATATTGAAAATAACAATACTACGTATCTATTTGAACAAGTAAAAGAAGAGGAAACAATTTCTCACCTCTTATATGAGACAGGTTATGAAGAGGAGCCAATTTCTCTCTCTTTACCTCATCCAGGTTATCAAAAGATAGGGAAAAAAATTATTTTCAATAGATCAAGTAGCAAAATTATTAATAATGAAAATATAGAGAAACGAAACCCATCTAATAAATTGATTGTCTGCCAATTAGATAAATCTAAATCTGTTCAACGGATTTGGAGATTTAATAAACATGGACAAAATAAGACTTTAATAACAGAAATTGATTTTAAAACTGAATGGCGGGTTGATGTATTTAATCAAAAAATTCTAACATTTAAGAGACTCATACACAATGTAGAGTTTGACATTTATAGCTTTTAATCTAATTTTTAGTAATACCTTATGGGCGATAAAGATGATTATGTTTTCACCATATATCACCATTTACGATCTGAATAAAGATTTTAAAAAACTGGATGAAGTTATTTGGACTTTTTCAAAGAATCTAGCAAGAGTTGGAACTACAAGACAACGGTTCAATATTTATATAGTTAGCAATAAGGAGTCGGAAAGAAAACACCTAGAGGGAAGTATAAAGTCAATCTGGAAGTATTTTGACGAGAATAATTTGGAGGGAATCTCACTGTCAACTCAAAAACAGATATTTTTAGAGTTAATTACCGATTCTTTTTTGACTGTATCAGACGAATTGGGTTGGAATAAGAACTATATTTTGGAAGCAAAAGAGAAAAGCCTTGAAGAAGGAATTGAGTTTGAATTTCTTTCCAAACCTAGATTAAACCAATCAAGAACCAAAAGTGGTTTGGTGAAACTAAAATTACGTGAAGATAAAGTTTCGATTTACGCAATTTTAACGGGTAAGAATAAAAAGGAAACAAAAGAAATTTTACTAATTGATTCTTTCCCTTATCACATCTCTTTGTTTAAGACATTTAAAGATTACAAATGGATAAATGAGGATGAATTTGGCTTTGTTTTTTCGAACAAATTAACTTTGACTTGCTCATTCAGTAATCAAAAAAGTAACTGGAATCATAATAATACAGAAGAGGATAAAGGTTTTATTCGGTCAGTAACTTATAGAAATTTTTCTTCTGAAAGAGATTGGATTGAATGGGTGAATAACTGAAAAGTTTATAATAAGGTGCAATTATGCATAATTTGCAATTGCTTAAACGGACCTTTATCAAGCATTCCAATACATAATTGTGCAATTAAAAATTATAGCTTATGGCAAAGAATAAGACAACAGTAACTGAAGTCGATGTATTTGATTTTATTAATTCTTATGTTGACAATGAGCAAAAGAAAAATGATAGTCTTGAATTAATTAAGTTAATGAGCAATTGGTCTGGGTTTGAACCCAAGATGTGGGGACCGACGATCATTGGTTTTGGAAGCTATCATTATAAATATGCGAGTGGTCATGAAGGAGATGCCCCTATGCTTGGGTTCTCCCCAAGAAAAGCGCAGTTTTCTTTATATGTCTATTCTAAAACAGACAAAAGTGATGAGCTACTAAAAGAATTCGGCAAATTCAAAATGGGAAAAGCCTGTATATATATTAAAAAACTAACAGATATAAACATCTCTATTTTAGAACAACTCTGTAAGGAATCAATTGCGTATCTTAATGAGCATCATGAATGTGCTGCTTGTAGAAATTAGAAACAGCTTGCAAACTAATAGCATAACAAAAGCTGAGTATTAACAAAAAAAATCAATTGACTTTGGATAGTGAATAAAAATAAAACCCCCTCATAAGTAAATCATGAGAGGGTTTTAAAATTATACAACTGACAAATTTATCCTATTACAATATCTTTTTGTGCAAAAGGTTGGCTGTATAGTCTTTTTCCAGTTGCCTTATACAACGCATTGGCCAAAGCACCCATGATAGGCGGTAGCGAAGGCTCGCCTAAACCAGTTGGATCGATGCCATTATCTACAAAGAACGTTTCGATTTCTGCTGGGGCTTGGTTGTGGCGTATTAAACGATACTTGTTAAAATTTTCTTGATCAGCTTTACCATCTGTAAAAGTTACGGCACTATACATGGCATGGCCTATACCATCTACTATACCACCTTCTACTTGGTTTTTAGCTCCCTCAGGGTTAATAACTATGCCACAATCTACAGCGCACCAAACTTTTTGTACTTTAGGTCTACCATTATCAACAACAATGTCTACCACTTGGGCAACATAAGAATTATGGCAATAATAGGCTGAAACACCTCTGTGTACACCAGGCATTTCTTTTCCCCATCCAGATTTTTCTTTCACTAATTTTAAAACACCTGCATAACGGGCAGCATCATAGTCATTTTTTTCACCAATAGGATTGCTCATGGCTTTTTCAAAAAGCTCAATCCTAAATTCAATAGGATCTTTACCTGCCGCTTCTGCTACTTCATCTATAAAAGATTGTTCCGCACCAGCCACAAAATTAGACCTTGGTGCACGCCAAGCTCCGGTAGAAATATTTGAATCTACACCTATATTTTCCGCCAAGTAGTTATCTACTGTACCTGCTGGGAATCTATTGGCGAAAACAGGTCCGCCATGAATACCAGCACCTCTTACGTGGAAACCAATCAATTCATTGTTTTCATCTAAAGCAGCGCGATAAGTAATTTTATAAGCAGGACGATAGGTACCTTGCGTCATATCATCTTCACGAGAATATACTAATTTGATAGGCGCTTTCATTTTATGTGAAATAGCCGCAGCTTCCAAACCAAAGTTACCATATAATCTTCTACCAAAGCCACCTCCCATACGGGTCATATCTACAGAGATATTTTCAATTGGCATGTCCAAAAGGCTAGAGATACTGGTTCTCATACTTTCTGGCGTTTGGATTGGGCCTACTAACTCAGCTTTGTCATCGGTTACGTGAGCAAAGAAATTCATAGGCTCCATGGTATTATGGGGTAGAAATGGGGCACTATAAATCTTTTCAATCACCTTAGCTGCATTTTTAAAAGCACCATCAGGGTTACCATCTTTACGTGCTGGTTCATCTGCCGCAGTAAGTATGGCTTTTTCAAGCGCACTTTCATGATCTTCTGAACTTTCGCTCGGTGTATCGGTATCCCAATTTACTTTAACTGCTTTTTTGGCTTTCATAGCTTGCCAAGTATTTTCAGCAACAACAGCTATTAACTCAGTGAAAGCGTTCGTGTCTGACCATTGTGGCTCTTTGGGAGCCGTTTTTACCCTAAATACATCTTTCACACCAGTCATAGCCAAAGCTTCACTGGCATCAAAGTCTTTTATTTTCATACCAAAAGCAGGAGGGTGGATAATGGTTGATATCAGCATGCCTTCACGCTGAATATCTAAACCAAATAATGGCTCTCCTTTGATGATTTTAGGCCCATCGACATTTTTAGTAGGTTTACCAATGATCTTAAAATCTTTAGGATCTTTTAGGGCTATTACTTCTGGTACTTCTATGTTAACCGCACTGTTAGCTATTTCTCCGTAACCAATGGTTTTTCCTGAACCTGCGTGAGTAATCACTCCCTTATCAGTAGAAAGTTCTTCAACAGGTACATTCCATTGTTTTGCAGCTGCTTCTAAAAGCATTCTTCTTCCTGTAGCTCCAGCCATCCTTAATCCTTGCCATCCTCTACGTAAAGATTGGCTACCTCCAGCAATTTGTCTTGAGTAAATATCCGTGTTGAGCGGAGCTTGTTCTACAACCACATTTTTCCAATCAACATCTAATTCCTCAGCAACCACCATGGGCATGGAAGTTTTAACATTCTGCCCAATTTCAGGATTTGGCGACATGATGGTAACTAAACCCGTATCACCAATTTTTATATATGCATTAATATCGAACCATTCTTTGGGAATAGGAGTAGCAAGGGCTACTTTATCGTCTACTGGTTTACAAGAAACCAGCCAGTTAAATCCAAGCATCATACCACCACCAGCGGCAGATGATACCTTAAGAAAAGATCTTCTGTTATGTTTTGTTTTTATGAGTGCCATAATAATTTTTTGATAGGTAAAGGATTAAGCCAAGCTTTTTGCCGCAGTTTTAATAGCTGCTTTTATTCTTAGATAAGTACCACAACGGCAAAGATTACCGTTCATCGCATTATCTATATCCTGATCACTTGGGTTAGGGTTTTGTGTTAACAAAGAAGCTGCATTCATGATTTGTCCTGCTTGGCAATAGCCGCATTGAGGCACATCATGTTCTATCCATGCTTTTTGTACTGCATGTTCTGCTTTTTCTGATAATCCTTCTATCGTTGTGATTTCAGATTCTCCCACACCACTAATTGGTAAAGAACAAGAACGAACTGCCGTTCCGTTAAGATGTACAGTACAAGAACCACATTGGGCTATACCGCAACCAAATTTGGTTCCTACCATTCCTAAATTATCCCTCAACACCCAAAGTATAGGGGTATCAGGATCCACATCTACCTGATGCTGTTTACCATTGACTTTTAAAGTAAATGCCGCCATGATTTATTATGTTTTGAAACAGTTAAATTGAATAAGCCTTTAAATATACATTCTTGTAAACAAATGTAAATGCTACATGCTTATGAGCGGTAAGGAAAAAGAGTTAAAAGAACTAATTTAGACTGGTTCTAGAGAAGGGAGGTGTGCTTGAAATTATTAATGATTGAATCAATCTAATAAAAATCCCGAAATACGCGTGATAAAACTCATATTTCGGGTGTAAGATAAAATCTTTCTGTTAGCTATGGTTTTTTAATATGTTTTAAGACTTCTTGGGCATTGATACTATTTGTATCGAGATCTAAAGCAGTAGTATAATTTTCTACCGCTTTGTTCTTTTCACCAAGTAAATAATAAATCCCCCCCAATGCATTATAGACCTGGGCATTATCTGGAAAATATTTTTTATTGACCAAAAATACCTCAAGCGCATCTTGGGTTTTATCTTGTTTCATGAGCATATAACCAACAATATTGAGATGCTGCGCGTCTAACAAAGAATCTTTTGCCATTAGCATCGCTTCGTCCTTTAAGTCTGGAATACCTCCATTTTGATAAGAAGCATACAACTTGCCATGTCCTTTTTCTTTATTCCTTAAAAAATTGCTAAGATTTGACTCATTAATTCGCTTTCCTAATATGCTGAACTCTATAGTGATTTCATCAGACAAAGCGGCAATTCCTTCCTTGATTTGACTCCAATTTTTACCCATTACACCATACTCTTTGCGATTCAGGGTATAACTTCCTTTAAAAATCACTTGGTCATCGCCTCTAATATCTCGAATGACCCCAATTACTGGCTGCATAGGTATTTCTACCTGTTTTGTTTCAGCTTTGATAGTGAGATCGCCAATTATGGAAAATCCATCTTCACCTTCATTGATGCCCGTACTAGAAAATTTGATATGGGGATATGTTTCTGCTTCGAACCAGTTGGCTGAGCGCAAATCTCTATCTCGCCAATCGTTATTAGTATCAATAGATTTGGTATCTATCTGGAAGGAAACAGAAGTTTGAGATAAGTCTGCTGGATCGTAGTAAATACTGCCGTAAAAATCTGCAAAATTTCCTTTCACTTCAGCATAACCCATATAGGTCGCTATAAATTGCAAATAACTATGACTGGTTTCGATAGGATAAATTTTCTTAATGTCAAAGCTATTGTCTTGGGCGATTGCGTAATTTGAGATTAAAAATAGAATTAAGAAGTTCGTTAAATTTTTCATATGCTTTTTTACAGCAATAGGAATAAATTTTTAACTCTTTTTCGCCCAATCCGATAAGATTTACCCTACTTTTTGTTTTTTAAATTGGGTAGGGTTCATGCCTGTTTGTTTTTTGAATGCATTGTTAAAAGAGTTTTTGTTGTTGAAACCAACTTCTAAAGCTACATCTAATAAGTTGCGATTTGGTGTTTGTTCAATAAGCACTTTTGCTTCATTGACCCTATATTTATTGATGTAATCAAAGTAATTTTGTTCGAAGCTATTATTAATGAGTTGCGATAAGTGATGCGTACTAATTCCGACCTTATCTGCCAAATGACCTAATCGTAAATTGCTTTCCTTGTATATTTTTTCTTCAGTCATCATTTTTTCAAGCCTTTCTAGATAAGCTTTACTGGCTTGTTCGGTCAAACCCGATTTTTCATATTTTTTGTTGTCCTGTTGGTTAAAGTCAATTACAGAGTGTGGATATTTTATAGCCCTGTACATCAATCCATAAATCAATATGGCTACAGGAAGCACATAAAAATAATCCATATTCCTCCTATAAATTGAAAAGTACACTTGAATTGCTATGAAGAAGGCTCCTAATATAATGACAACTACAACACCTACAACTATATATTTTTGTGTGTTGAGTACACTTGTTTTTTTATTTAATTGATTTTTTGGAAGCCTTTCTTCTATACTTTTTATATTGAGATAAGTCAATAGAAAATAAGTGAGCGCATGTAAATACTGAATAATAAAGATGCTCCCGTATAAATAATGTTTCCATGTTATGGGTTCTCTGTTCCAGTTATCAAAGACGGTAAGCATACCATAATCTACAGCTCTGTTTGTAATAAACTCATCGGTTAAAGATGGTAGTAACCATGTAAATAGCAAGTATGGCAAGAAATGGATCAGGTGATTTAGTTTAAATGTAAAATGAGGATGAAGCAAACTTTTATTATATAACCAAATTAGTGGTCCTAAGACTAACCACGAACCATATCGGGTGTTGTATAAAAATAATAGATTGCTGTCCAGTTTGTTTCTGATCATAAAGAACTCTATCTGATACCAAGCCAGCACAAATAATATAGCCAGTATAAGGATATTAGGAAGCTTCTTGTAGGTCCTGCTAGAAAATGTAATGAATAGCAAAAACACACTTTGCCCTAAACTCAATATCAGTAAGATTGAAACAAAATCGAAATACATCTTAAATACATTTATCTGAACCTAAAGAATAGTTAGGCTTTCAGCAATAGTTAAGTTAGGGAGCTAAAAAACTCTTAGAGGAACGGTTATTATTCTATTTCAGATAACTATGTTTGATTCACACACTTTGATCTTGTAATTTGAATTCACATGTAAAATTTAGAGTGCGATCTTTAATCTTGTAAAGGTGAACCAAAAGGATTAAACAGCAAAAGAGGTCAATTAGCTGATTCGGTAAAAGAAGTGGGTAATTTTAAAACGGTTTAATGCTAAAGACTTATTAATATTGAGACATGGTAAGGCTATTTATTTTATACTTTTTATTGACTAGTGCAGGTGTTTTTTCCCCTTTCTATCTAAAAAAGAATAATGATTTAAGGTCATCAAATGAAGCTGGAACCATTGAAATTGATGGCAGTAGATTAGATTATGTGGTAGAAGGAAAAGGGATACCATGTTTAGTCATCGGATCTTCGGTTTATTATCCTAAAACTTTTTCTAAAGAACTGAGGAAGCATTTGAAAATGTACTTTGTTGACTTGAAGTGGTTTGCTAAAGGGTACAAAAATGAAAATTTAGATACCGTTACTATCGCTTCCATAGTACAAGATGTGGAAAAAATACGACAAGAGCTAGGCCTGGAAAAGCCTTTGATAATGGGGCATAGCATTCATGGTACTATTGCTATGGAGTACGTAAAAGCCTTTGGCAATTCTGTTAAAGGTTTGGTAGTAATTGGCTCACCAGCAGCATGGGGAAATGATATTTACTATAAAAAAGCGGCCGATTTGTGGGAAACGGCATCTGACGAAAGGAAAAAACTACAAGAAGAAAACTGGGGCAAAGTGAATGAAATTGATAGGTTGAAAGGAAAAGAGGAAGCAGCTGCTAGGTACAACAATATGTCTCCGCAGTATTGGTACAATCCTACATACAATGCTAATTGGTTATGGGATGGCATGACTGTCCATTCAGAAGTAACAACGCATTTATTTACCAAAGTCTTTCATGACTACAATATGTTTGATCCTGCTGTAAATGTAGATATACCAGTTTTTGTTGGATTAGGAAAATATGACTACGTGATTCCTTATACACTTTGGAAGGAAACCTATAAAAATATACCTGATTTTACTTTGACTTATTTTGAAAAAAGTGGGCATACACCTCAATTAGAAGAATCCCAACTTTTTAACAAGACTTTATTGAAATGGCTAGATGCCAAAATAGATTGAATATGATAAACCGCAGAAAATTCATCCAACTTTCAGCTTTAGCTAGTACAGGTCTAGCTACTACTAATTTTAATTTCCCTTCATCTAAATCTCATATTCTTACTTTAAGTTTTGATGATGGCTTTAAAAAGTCATTTTACCGCATCGCTGAAATTCATGAAAACTACGGATTAAGCGCTTGCCTCAATGTGATAGCTACTGGTCATATGAAAAATTTCAATACAGAGCCACAGTGGATTCCACGGGAGATATTGGGCAATTTTGATGATTGGAATGCCTTAAAAGTACGTGGGCATGAAGTAATGCCACATACTTGGGAACATTTAAACCTTACAGAAATACCAGAGAAAAAGGCAAAGAAGAACATTGATAAATGTTTGGCTTATTTTGAAAAGCATCTAGAAGGTTACCAAGCATCAGAAGCGGTCTACAATTTTGCCTATAATGCATCCAACACTGAGTTAGAGAATTTTGCACTTGAGCGTGTAAAAGCTGTGAGAACAGGAGGGTGGTTAGTTCTAAAAGACACCATGGTAAATACTTTGCCTATAAATGACCATCATGGGAGGTTAGGTTGTTGGGGACATGGCCCTGACTTCTGCGATAATTATGTAGAGCAAGAAGTAAATAAATTCTTAGAAACAGAGGGTGGTTGGCTTATTTTAAATTTACATGGTTTAGATAAGGAAGGCTGGGGACCAGTAAGTACCAAATACTTAGATGCTTTATTGAAAAGGTTGGTGAATATTGAAAAGTTAGCTGTATTACCTACTGGAGTAGCTTTAAATAAAATATCTCAAGAGTAGAAATTGGTCAATTTTGCTAACAAGCTACTATTCCAACCAAAAAGGAATAACAGCAAGTTTTTCTTCTTTTAGGCTTTTATCGGGGGTATCATGATGTACTTTATAAATTGATAATTTGTTCTCGCCTTTAATTAATCCTTGGGCAGGTATCATAGTAGTTAAGCCATTTTGCTTACTTCGATAATGTTGATAAAAATAGTAGTTAAGTGTAGTGTAAGTAGAATCATTGATGGATACTTTATAAAGAGAAGCTAAACATTCTTTTAATTTTGCTTTGTCTTCTTCGGAAAAATTTTGGGAGGTGATTAATAGGCTATTATCTTTAGTAACTATTTTCAACTTGGTATTAATACCTTCTTCTTTAATGGGCTTAAAATCTGGGCAATTGCTCTTAATTAATGTATTATCACTTGGATCGTACCTTATAAATAAATCTATGTAAGCATCCTTTACAATTTTAGATTTTATACTGGCAGTAATTACTGGTAATTCTGTAGGACGCAAATCATCATAGTAATGATTGTACAAGCTCAATTCATTTTCTCCTGAGGGGAAATATTGATACTGATCGTATCCTAATGATGTATAGAGTATTATGAAAAGTACTAATCCTAAACCTATTTGAATCATCCTCTTCTTTGGGTATTTACTGATTAAATAGTAATAGATACTTCTCGAGATTACAGAAAGTGTTATGGCACCATAAAATCGATAGATGGGATAATAGAATTTTGAAATGGGTTTAAGTTTTTTAATGAAACCCAAGGTGAAATAATCTATTAAATAAATCACTCCAGTAATCAAAATAAATAGCCCCAGAATTATAGAAGTTATCTTGACAATATCTTGTAAAAAACCAGAGGTCACATTATTCAAAAAAGAAGAAAAAATCCCAATAGATCCCATAAAGATTATCCATAAACCCATAGAAATAATCATGGAAATAATGAGAAATGCAACGGAGAAAATTACACTACAAATCTCATCTAGGAAAACAATGAGTCTATCTAAACTAATTACTTTTTCTTTTAACTTTTGGGTGAAATAAGTGGAATAATTAAGCTTATTAAAATCTATATCTTCCTGAACAGACCTTAACCCAATAGCGCCAATCCAGAAACCTCGTAGAATTAAATGTAGAATAAGGAAAAAGATCAGCGATACAATACCGAATTCAAGTAAATTAAAAAAGGTGAGTATGGTACCAAGAAAATTCCCTTTTATCGAATAAGTAAACCAAAGATTTCTTAAGAAGTCACTATATTCTTTACTAGCAGAAATCAGTAAAAAAATAGTAAAACCAGATACTAAAAGTTCTAACTGCCAACTTTCTTGTTCTAGCTTTTTAAGCCACTCTACAACTAGACCTTTAGAATTATCCTTTTGCTGCATGTATTTAATTTTGATTGAATATAACTAAAAATACCTTTTTTGCCCGATAAGAAGATATTTCGCATCAATAATGTTCAGTGAAGGATAAATTGTTCTCGAAACTGAAAGCAGTCATTTTGTAATCACTCCTTATATATTTAGCTTTAAACTTTACTATACATACAATTACATATTCGATGAAGATTCTACTGAAATTTACCCTACTTACCCTAATACTTTTTTCCTGCAAAACCGAAAACCGTCCTCAATTAAATAGTGAATTAGCTGGCTGGCAAGAGCAAGCTTCGCACATCACTATTATGAGAGATGATTTTGGTGTGCCACACATCTATGGTAAAACCGATGCCGATGCCGTTTTTGGTTTGCTTTATGCCCAATGTGAAGATGATTTCCCTAGAGTAGAGCGAAATTATACTTGGGCCATTGGCAGATTAGCAGAAGTTGAAGGGGAAGAGATGTTATATAGCGATTTGCGTGCAAGACTTTTTATGACCAAAGAAGAAGCATTGGAGAAATATGAGAGCAGTCCTGATTGGCTCAAAGCATTATGCCAAGCTTATGCCGATGGCATCAACTATTATTTGTATACACATCCTGAAGTAAAACCCAAGCTATTGACCCGTTTTGAGCCTTGGATGCCCATGTATTTTAGTGAAGGATCTATTGGGGGAGACATTGAGCGTGTTCGTACTAATAAAATCAAAGCATTTTATGAAAATCAAACAGCAGCTATTCATGCTGAAGCTGATAATAACATGGCACAAGCCGATATTTTTGAAGAACCAAAAGGCTCAAATGGTTTTGCCATTGCAGGTAATTTAACGGCTTCTGGCGATGCGATGTTACTGATCAATCCACATACTTCATTCTTTTTTAGGGGAGAGGTACATGCAGTAAGTGAAGAAGGGCTAAATGCTTATGGAGCAGTTACTTGGGGCCAGTTTTTTGTGTATCAAGGCTTTAATGAGAAAACCGGTTGGATGCACACTTCTACTTATACCGATGTAATAGATGAATTTGAAGAAGTAATTGTAGAAAATGAGCAAGGTTTGTTTTATAAATATGGAGAAGAACTGCGACCAGTAGAAAGTAAAGAAGTAACCTTGACTTATAAGGATGGTGAATTGCTGAAAGAAAAGACTTTTACCATGTATCGTACCCATCATGGGCCTGTAACCCATAAAAATGGCGATAAATGGGTGGCAACTGCCTTAATGTGGGAACCTGTAAAAGCTTTGCAGCAATCTTTCATTAGGACCAAGAAAGCCAATCTTGAAGAATTTAATGAAATGATGCAGATGAAGACCAACTCTTCAAATAATACTGTATATGCTGATGCAGAAGGTAACATTGCTTACTATCACGGTAATTTCATTCCTAAAAGAGATGTGACTTTTGATTACAGGCTACCAGTAGATGGCAGTAACCCTGCTACAGATTGGCAAGGATTACACACTGTTGAAGAAGCCATTAAAGTAATCAACCCACCGAATGGTTGGATCCAGAATTGTAATTCAACTCCTTTTACAAGTGCAGGAGAATACAGTCCTAAAAAAGAAGATTATCCAAGGTATATGTCTAGCGCTCCAGAGAATTTTAGAGGCGTGCATGCTATTAGATTATTGAAAGAAGCAAAAGACTTGACCTTGGATCAACTCATAGAAATGGCGTATGATCCTTACTTGCCTGCTTTCGAAGTTTTAGTTCCTGGCTTAGTTAAAGCTTATGAAACAGAAAATTTGCAAGATGCTGAATTAAAGAAAGCTATTGAAGTGATGAAAAACTGGGATTTTGCTGTATCTAAAGAATCAGTTGCCATGTCTTTGGCTCATTTCTATGGTATGCACTTATTACGCAACGTAGAAACGCCAGATGGATTAAGTTACATGGAACGCTTTGCCTATTTTGCCAATGAATTGCCACCTGCTCAAAGACTGGAAAATTTTAAAGAAATCATGACAAAACTTGCCACCGACTTTGGGCAATGGAATACACCTTGGGGAGAGATAAATAGATACCAACGTTTAGATGGTGCTATTGACCAACAATATGATGATAATAAACCAAGTATACCTGTAGGATTAACATCGGGTAGGTGGGGTGCTTTGGCAGCCTATGGAAATAGAAGAGCCTCTGACACCAAAAGGATATATGGACAGCGAGGTAATAGTTTTGTAGCTGTGGTTGAGTTTGGTGATAAGGTAAAAGCTAAAAGTATGCTAGCAGGCGGGCAAAGTGGTGATCCCAATTCCCCACATTTTGATGACCAAGCCCAACGCTATGCTGATATTCAATTTAAAGACGTGGCCTATTATAAAGAAGATGTTGAGGCTAGAGCAAAGAAAACGTATAAGCCTGGAGAGTAATATTTAAGTAATAGGTAAATATCAATTACTTAAGTATCTGATTTTCAGATTAATATAGCATATACAGTGGATTGTGACTCCCCCGTGGATTGTTACTCACAAACCACTTATTAATTGACTGAAAGCTGGGGCTGCCCGGCCAGGATTGCCCCGGCACTTTACAATGGATTGTGGCACACAATCCACCCATAATCATAAAAGTACTTTGAGTTTTGGTAACCACGCAAAGGTGGGGTTCTATTCAAACCAATGCTTTGAATAGAACCTACTCTTTTATGATAAACTACCTAAGTTTGATAAGTCTCGAGTAAATGATATTTATTAATTGCTTGATACTGCATATCTGAAATTCTCAAATCAGGATAGTTTTCGTTAGCTTTTAAAAACCTATCAAATCTTTTTTCTGTAGCCATCCATTTTAAAAGGGGCAAAGTGGGTTTTGCACTATCTAATTGTAATTGCCGTACTTCCTTTTTCTTTGGATCCCTTCTGTATAATTTCCAATGACCTGCATCCACAATATCTTTATATTGTTTAGCTATACTTCCTCCCTTTATGCCATGTGTAGCGCTATGGCAGTAGGCAATCACTAATGAAGGACCAGGGTAGTTGGCAGCTTCATTTAATGCTTTTAATGTTTGATATGGATCTGCACCCATAGCAATGGAGGCTACATAAACATCGTCATATTGCATCGCTAATAAGCCTAGATCTTTTCTTTGCGTCTTTTTGCCTTTTAAGGCTAAACTAGCGGAAGCACCATAAGGAGTCGCTTTTGACATTTGCCCACCAGTATTGCCATAAGCTTGATTGTCCATCACGAGGATGTTCACGTTTTTGCCAGATGCAAGTACATGGTCTATACCCCCAAATCCTATGTCATAAGCCCAACCATCTCCACCTACTATCCAAACATTTTTTTCCACCAATGCATCTAAGATTTTTATTAACTCCTTGGCTTCTTTTAAATCCGATAGTTGTAGTATATCCTGGGCTGCTAGGATTCTTTTTCGCTGCAAATGGATGTCATGAACCGAATGTTGTTTGGCATTAATTATTTCCGTTACTAATTCATTACCAAGTAGGTATTCCAGTTCTTTGATTAAAAATAAGGCTCTTTCTTTTTTATGATCCATTGTCATTCTAAACCCTAATCCAAATTCAGCTGCATCTTCAAATAGTGAGTTTGACCAAGCAGGTCCTCTTCCATTTTGATCTTTATACCATGGAAGTGCTTCTGGCATTCCCCCAAAAATCGAACTGCTTCCTGTGGCATTGGCTACTATCATTCTGTCTCCAAACAATTGGGAAAGTAATTTTAAATAAGGTGTTTGGGAACATCCTTGTTCACTATGTGGAAACTTAAACAAAGGTTCTTGTAATTGTTGTTGATTGAGTTTATCTAGATTCAATTTGGTTTTGTCGATATTAGGCAGTGCATCGAAAAAGTCCCAAACTTGCTGTTTCTCTTCTATATTTTCTTTTGCATCATTGCGCTTCAATGCATTCTCTTCACAAAAATCAATGCATAGACCACAACTTGTACAATGCTTTGGATCCACTTGTAAACCAAAATACAAATCTTCAGGACCCAATTCCTCATCTAAGGCTGGTGTTGCTTTAAAACTATTTGGAGCATGTTCTAAAGCTTCTAATTCAATTACTTTCATTTTTAAAGCAGCTTGTGGGCATATCATACTGCAAACACCACATTGTGTACATTGTTCTAAATCAACTTCTGGAAATTCATTTCCTATATGAATTGGGTTTTGATGAGCTGTTGCTTTATCATAAGTACCATCTACTGGGAAGGAGCTTACTGGAAAATCGAATTGGATCAAATAATCACATGAAGCATGAGTAAAATCATTCTTTTTAATCACACCATCTATCTTTATTTCTTCAAATGGAAAGTAATTATTTAGGTCTTTTGTTTGGAAATAATCTAGCATAGAAGCAAAGGCTATTGAATCAATTTCCCTAGCTTCTTTCTTCAAATTTTCTTTATAGTTGAGTACAGTAATTTCCTTTTGACGAATAGAATTAGTTATTTCTTTTGTCAGTAAACTACTAAGACTTTTATCACCATTAGAAGCTACAAGTATCAGCTTGCCTTTATCTTTGAGCTTACAGATTAAGTGGGGGGTAGTTTTTAAAATTGATAATTCAGCAATGAGGAAATCAGCATTGGAAATTAGATAAGGAGATTGAAAAGGTTCATCACTCAACCTGATGTGTGAAATCAATTTTCCTCCTACTTTTTGATAATCAACTTCATTGTAGCCTTGTACATGTTTGCCAAATTTCTCATTAAAAATCTCTAAAGTCTGTTGATATGATAATTCGCTTTTAGGTTTTTTTTCAGAGCTTACAATTATCTTATAATTGTCATCTTTCAATTGGAAACTTGAGTCGAACGGTAGACTAAGTTGCGTAACATCATCTTGAATGCCTATGGTAAAGTTATTTTTTGGTTGTGGTTTTGAAAGATTATCAAAAACAGCTTTTACCATGGCAGGAGTAAATTCCTTTGAAGATAATCCAAATCTCCCACCTACAATTTGTGGGATTCTTTTTATTACTCCTCTACTAAATGCATCATAAAAAGATTGAACTGTATCTAGATATAAAGGTTCTCCAGATGCACCAGGTTCTTTGGTTCGATCCAATACAGCTATAGACTGGCATGTGTTAGGAATTGCTTCTACAAAATCTTTACCACTAAAAGGACGGTACAATCTTACTTTTAACAGTCCGTAACTACCTCCATTTTTATTAAGTTCTTTTATGGTTTCTTCAACAGTTTCTGAAGCAGAAGCCATACAGACTAAAACTTTTGAGGCTTGTGGGTCACCTACATAATCAAAGAGACTGTATTTTCTTCCTGTTAAAGTATAAAACTGATCCATAACACTTTGAGTGATTTCAGGACATGCTTCATAGTAAGGATTAATAGCTTCTCTACTTTGAAAAAAAGTATTGGGTCCTTGGGCGGTGCCTCTAACTACAGGATTTTCTGGTGTAAGACTTCTTTCTTGATGTGCTAATACCCATTCATCTTTGATGAGTTCTTTGATAATTTCATCATCAATTATTTCAATATTTTTTGCCTCATGAGAAGTTCTAAAACCATCAAAAAAGTGTACAAAAGGTATTCTTGAAGCCAAACTAGCTGCTTGGGCAATTAATGCGAAATCCATGGTTTCTTGCACAGTAGCAGCGCTTAATAAAGCATATCCTGTACTACGTGCTGCCATTACATCACTATGATCACAAAAAACTGAAAGCGCGTGGGTAGCTATTGACCTAGTGGCTACATGAATGACATTAGGGGTAAGTTCACCCGCTATTTTATACATATTGGGAAGCATCAATAGAAGACCTTGTGAAGCTGTAAAAGTAGTAGCCAATGCACCAGTTTGGAGTGCTCCATGCATCACACCAGCTACACCTGCTTCACTTTGCATTTCAATTACTTCTGGTACAGTATCAAAAATATTAGGCCTATTATTAGCAGAAGCTTCCTCTACATATTCAGCCATTCCTGTGGCAGGGGTAATGGGATAGACAGCACAAATTTCATTGGTTTTGTAAGCAATACATGCCGCTGCTTGGTTGCCTGTCATTATCTTTTGGGCAAGAGGTATCATGGCAATACTTTTTAAAATGTAAGGTTTTGAATAGTCTATGTCCTGAGTTGTTGCTTTAAAGGGGCTACTTCCTTAAAAGGGTTTAGGGTTAGGCGTTATTTGTTATACTCGTATTTACGCTCAGATACATAGGCTGCGACTTGATTTTCGAAATCTATTTTTTTGATCCAATTACCTTTTTTATCATAGTCATATTCACAAGTGTTCCTGTGTATTAGGTCATACGCTGAATTGTATGAGTTCCATTCGATTTGATTCCCTTTATCATCATACTTATAAGTATTCTTCCTATATAAGCTACTATCAGCGCTGTATTGGAGTGCTTCAATTTGGTTTCCTTTATCGTTATATTTATAAATAAATTTACTGTTTAAGCCTCCTTCAGCGTTGTACGAGTTCCATTCAATCTGATTCCCTTTTTCATCGTATTTATTAGAAGTCTTGTAATATAAACTACCATCTGACCTATAATGGCTTGATTCAATTACATTTCCATTATTATCATATTTATAAATGTATTTCTTGAATGCATGACCATCAGACTTGTATTGGTCTGCTTCGGTCTTATTTCCTTTATCATCATATTTGTAAATGGTCTTATAGTATAAATTACCATCAGCGTTGTACAGGTTCTCTTCAATTTTATTTCCCTTACCATTGTACTTATAAGTGTACCTCTGTACTAGGCTATCATCTGAGTTATATGAGTTCCATTCAATTTGATTCCCTTTACCATCATATTTATTCGTCGTCCTATAACCTAAAGCACCATCTGCCTTGTAATGATTTGTACCAATTACATTTCCCTTCTTGTTATATTTTATTTGAATGTCTGTTATCTCAGAATTTCTTTTTTGACGTGAACCTTTTTCAATTTTTCCAAATTGTTCTTCTGCTATGTATGAAATCTCTGTATAAGACAAAACTTTCCCTTTTAAATTAAACCTTGCCTTATCATTCAAAATCTTTTGGTTGAAACAACTTTGAGTAATTAAAACCACAAAAAGTATCACCGTATATTTCATTAGTTTTTTCATCATTATCCTAATTATGTCCGCAACATAATATCTTATAAAAATGGGGTAGTATGGAAAGAAGAAATAAACCGACCTTCTTGGCCGGTTTATTTGGAGGCTAATTTCTACTTCTCGAATTCTATATTCACAGGAGTTGGATTAGAAATCATATCGAATACTGGTGAGAATTTAGAAAGCTCTCTTAACTGCTCTTCAGAAGCATCAGATTTTACTTTAAATTTCACATTGATGCTTTCAAGACCTTTTCTCATATTCGGGTCCAATCCTAAAAATCCTTGTAGGTCTGCACCACCTTTTAATTCAGAGCTGATGTCTTCGATTTCAATACCCAAGGCCGCAGTATGGTAAGTAATGGCAGCGGTCAAACAAGAACTCAAGGCATGCATTACTATTTCAGCAGGGTTGGCAGCATAATCATTTCCCAATAAAACTTGAGGATGATCGGCTTCCATTACAAATTCCTCTTTTCTAGTTGTATCTTCTTCACCTACGCCATAAAATTCTTTTACTTTGGTACGGCAATAGCCACCGCCTAACCATTCGTTTTTTGCCCTGAACTCAAATTTTGCCAAAGCTGGGTTTTCTTGAA